>JGI12048J13642_10505025_pt1 | contig 17637 bp, 14 predicted proteins | sample ElkSlonscriptome_16_FD_13642 | JGI IMG/M metagenome (IMG submission 13642)
AATAAGCGGGGCTGAAATGAACCTAAAATTTTCAGCCGTCAAAATCTCTGCTAGAATGCATACCTGTAGGGGGTTTCAAACCCCGGAGTTTCCCACTCTGTTGGGAAGCTGAATTAATGGAAACTAAGCTCAATTAAGCTAATATCTTTTGATATCAAAAAGTTTCCCACTCTGTTGGGAAGCTGAATTAATGGAAACACTGTATACGTTAATTACGGAACCGGAGTATATAACGAGTTTCCCACTCTGTTGGGAAGCCGCATTAATGCAAAGGTGGGCAATACCCACCCTACTAAATCTCCAGTAATTAATGTAGAGACGTTCCATGGAACGTCTCTACAATGTTTTTGCCCTTACCCGAAAACAGAAATAATCAAACCCAATAGATATCCGGTCGTTGAAAATTGGTTCCCTTAATGCATACTATCTACAATATGCTGTAATTCTTCCGACAAACCTCTTTCCTCAAAGGGAAGATTCAATCGCTTAATTTCTCGGATAAAGGGGGTTTTAACCTCTTGCTGATAAGTGCTGATAACATCGGTGTAGCGGTTATCCCTCTGATTCCCCAATAAATAGCCAATCACCTCTTGGGGTTCTACCCCTAATAAATTGTGCATCAGTTGGTTCCGTAAATCAGCCTCCCGTTCCCGTTCATATTGGGCAATCCAGGTTAATAATTTCCACGGTTTTAAATCGGGTCGCAGGTTACACAACCAATAATACATTCCTGTATTACTGCCGATTTTATGGAATTGAAAACAGTCCTTTTTGTTTTTCTTATCATAGAACCAAAAAACAGATTTTATATCATTATTGTCAACCGGGAAATTAAGTTGTTTTAAGATATCCAGTTTTTCATCAAAAATCGGTTGCTTCAAATCAACCTGTAAACGCCGTTTTAGCTCATTGTCTCGGTATTTTTTATCCTGCGGATTTCTAATAAAACCTAATCCGGCATCATTCCAGACAATTAACTCCGGGGCAGATAACCGTTTATTTACCCCCTTGACCTGCAACGTAACCGTTTTATTCTCAAGTTCATGTTTAATCGCCCCTTTCAAAAACGTTTCCTGGGCGGCGGCTAATAGCGTCAACCCTTGGAGATAATTACCCTTAGCGAAAAACAGTTCAACCAAATCTAAGGCATTAACCACTCGTTGAATCGCCGCCTCTACCTCAAACTCATCTTGGCGATTGTCACAGGTTTTTTCCAGATTAAACCCTTTGACTAAATCATCCAGTTTCTTCTCGATATCCCTATCTCTTACTGTTTCAGAAATCCCTTGATATAAAGTCAACGCCGCACCCGGTAACCCATCCTTGACCAACTGCTTGGCTTTTTGAACTTGCATTCCTCGCCAATACCGAGAACTAGCAATCATCTCAGCTTGGGACTGAAGACATCCCTCATCATCATAATACTGATAACTAACCAGAAACTCCACCCTAGGAAACAGTCCCAAACTAACAAATTGTACCGCAGACGAGATAGCAGGCGTTCCGGCTTGATGGCTGATATACACCAATTCATCTCCTTGCATCTCTAATTCTGCTTGTTTAGCGTACAGCGTCGTTTCCACTAAACCCAGGGTTTTATCCCAATGGTCGAGTCCTCGTCCTGATTCAGGGGTTAACGTCCAAAACTGGGGATTTATCTGGAATTTTTGACGAAAATAAGACTCGACTATCGGTTTCAGTTCGACGGTATCTTGCCAATAGGGAGAATATTTATTATCGACCTGAGATGCCAGAATCGCCGATTGGTCAGTTAACAGCACCACAATTTTATCTGGAAACGCGCCGAGTTTTTTCTTAAAATAGTCGTGAAATGAATCCAGTATCGGAAACGCTAAATCCTGATAATCGTCGGGATGCCGTCTGTATGCTAAACCCAACACTCTCGCGGGAATCAGAAATCGCTTTGTTTCTTTGTCTTCAAACTCATCACAACACCAAAATTTATCACAATCTGAAATCGGTTCATCAAAGCGAATCTCTTCATACAGCGACTCCCAATTCTTATTACTCTTGAGTTGAACATCCCGATTACCCATCGTAATTATCCAAATCGTCATACTATCCACTCCCGTCGCAACATTAGGTTAATTTCGGCTGAATTAAAATAATCTCCCCAATAATCCCTGTTGTAGAGACGTTGCATGCAACGTCTCTACAAACCGCTGGACTGACTTTTACCAAACCTGTTCAAACTCCGTATCCCGGCGCAAAAATCGCAGAAATCGGTCGGTATCAGGACATTTCTGTGGGGGAAAAATCGTCAATAACTCAACATATCCCCGCCCCACCCTAACCTCCCCGGAATCATCCCTGACATAATTCGGATACATCCGATGCCAAATCCGTCCCGTTGTCCCCATACTCCCCGTTAAACGGTGAGGATTCTTAATCGAATTCTCCCCCTGATACGCCCGATGAAACCAATCAATTGCCTGACTCTTGCCATCCCTCGCCCAGCGTCCCCAGACTTGCACCCTTTGCCGATGCCAAGGTTCGCGCCACTGTTGAACAGAAGGACTTAATTCATCCGAGGGTAAGCGTTTTTCTGGCGGTATCCACTCTCTCATCACCTGGCGAATCTGATCAATCCCCGCCCCAATATCCGTTAACTGATTCACCGTTTGACAATAATCAATCGCGGGTTCCAGATACTCCCAATGACAACCCATCGCCGGCTTTTTAGAATTCTGCAAATACTCCGGATAAAATAAGTAATGGTCAACCCGACGCCAGGACTTACCCAATCCCCCCAACAACAGGGCAAACTTGACCAACGCCGCCGCTATCTGGGTGAATTGTTGGGCTTGACTCATCGATAAATTGCCCGACATCGCCGAAATGTCTAAGCAACCGCTTTTGAGATGGTACAACGGTATCGAAGCCTTAGAGTTATTCGGTTGATAATCACGCCGCTGTAACTCCAACTCACCCGCCGCCACCTGAACCTGCACCTGCAATCCCCCGACAATAGAACCATTCCCCTTGCCAAATCCGCCCCAAAGCCTTTGGGTGAATTCCTTAGCCGTCTCTGCATCCGTTAACCCACTCAATAACCGCAACGTATGACCCCGGAGGGCGGCTTTGAAACTATTGGGACGAAATTCTGCTAATCGCTGCTGATGTTCGCGAATTAAGGTTGAGGCGACGCCTTGTCCTTTCAGCTTCACTTGTAACAGAGGCGGATGTGACGTAACCTGGTGAAACTGACCATAACCTGCACTAACTCGACCGCCAATTCCTTGGGCTAACGCCTGTTCCCAACGTTGCCAAATTTGCTGCCATTGGGACTCTTCTAAGGCTTGGGTACTGGAAATCCCAAATCGGACGGTGACTTGATACAACGATATCTGGGCATTAGCATTCGTGGTTTCATCAGCTATCACCTGTTTTTCCTGTTGGGAATGGACAATATCCACCAACCGTTTTGTCCAATTCATATCCACCGGATAGGCACCATGAAAGCGTAAAATACCGGGTTGAGTTTCAGAGTCTGAGAGTTTTCCCCCACAATAGCGTAACCCTTCAGCGGGAGAACATTGGCGCAAAAATGCCCCCTTCATACTTGCACCCGAATAATAGGGAAACCCTTTACCGCCAATAATCGGGCGAATAAACCCTTCCTCTTGTCCACTATTAGAAACTAAGCGCCAGGAAACAGTATAATCCCGCGTTTGCACACCGACACCAAAGTCCGGAATCGAGGCGGGGGCGGCGGTTGGCGATGAGACAGGTTTGGGTTTAGTTGGACGCGCCAAGGCTTTTGGGGTGACGCGGGGACGTTTCCCTGGGGCAGATTTCCGGGGTAAGGGCGGTTCCGGTTGGGGCAAACTCGATTCCGGAAACACCTGCTTCCACTCCTCCACCCAGCGATGGGAATCTTGACAGGATGCATCTTTAATCACCCGTTGCAACTGACAGCGATTTTCCACGGGGGCGCGAAACATCATCGGTACATTGTTATGATTCATCGGTATCTTTAGAGGGTTTTTTATAGCGTTGAGTCCACCAGACTAAACTGTCACAGAGTTGGGTAAGTACCGTCAGGGCAATGCGTTGGTGTTCAATCGGAAATTGGTCTTTATCCCAGAGTTGAGTCACCATCTTTTCAATATCTGCGGTTTTCCCCCGACTCACATCTTCGTTGGGAACATTAATCCCCGCCTTTTTCATCAGTTTGACAAAGGCGTTCCAGGTATCTCGCCAATATTCCCCGGCGATGCGGGTTTTCGGTTTATTGATTAGGCGCAGATGTTCCCCCCAAAATCGTTCTAATCCGTAGGCGACAGTGACGCGCATTTTATGGGATTCGTTGAGAACATCCTTATCCCGGTAATCGAGAACCAAACGTTGTGCTACTCGGTCTAAATTATAGGAATTCCAAGCCATATTAGTCCTCCTGATGAATTGTGAGTTGGCAATGTCCAAAACCAATGGATTCTAATCCACCTAAATAAATGTCACCGGATAGGGAATCGGTGTTAAACGGTGTCCAGGGTTTGGGTGTGGGTTTAATCGCAATGGGAAAGACTAAAATCGTGCCTTCGGGTAGGGCTTCCGTATTGAAAAATGCCCCTTGGCTCGCTTTTTTCTCGGTCTTTTCTAATGCCACACGACTCTGACGGTATAATGCCATGTCGTGAATCATCCCCATATCGTTATCATCAACCACCACAGCAGGAATCGGGGATTCATCGCGGTCAGACCAACAATATAAATTCGGGGGAAACCAGGGAGATAAATCAACTTCGTGGTCTAGGGTTAAAAAGCCCAGGTTGAAGAAGAGAACTTTTTTACCTTTGTCTTTTTTATGCTGGGATTTGGGTGCGTTTAATCCTTTTGCTGCTGTATAGGGTTTAGGAATTGAGATATCCTGCAAAGTGGGAACTAATTGACCCACAATCCGACGATATCGCTTCAGTAAACTGGGACAACTCACCCAGACAATAGGTTGACCGGGACAAAAGACGGGTAGCCAAACAATGGAGGCTTGTTCAATTTTAATCCGAGATTCCGTTGTGGCATCGGTTTGGCGGGAGTCTGCTTCATGACCATACCAATAATTTTCCTCGGCTACGGCTTGGTCTTGTAAGGATTGGGCTTGATTTTTTAAGGTTTCGGCATTCTCGGAATCTGTTTGGGCTTGATTTTTTAAGGTTTCAGCCTGTTCCAGGAGTTCAATCTGACGCATCATTGTTCGCAATCGACCGCGAATTGAACTACCGGGAATTATTCCGGTTTGGGTAAAAGAGTCACGGAAAATTAGGTTCAAATTCCCGCTTTCTTCACCAGCCGTTGCACCGACGTGCAAGGGGGCGAGGGTTTCAATGATACCGTAAGCTTGTTTAGTGTTGTGCATGGTTTTGTTCCATCGATTATTAGCTAACTGATTTAATTTCTACGGGTAATGCCAAGCCACACCCCAGGTGTTTTAAACTATAGCCTTCATTAGGAAACCATTCCTCTTGCCACTCCCACCAGGATTGGTTTAAAGGCTGGTCAAAATAATAAATAGTTCCGGGAGGAACGGCATAGCGTCCGCGCCCTAATTTACCGCCAGCGCTGTACCGATAGGGGATGGCTTTATCGGTTAATAGGTGTACGGGTTTGGGAAAGTCTGGGTGTTGGGGATAGCGATAGGAATAGCGGGTAGACCCCCAGACTCCAGGTGTAATTAAGGCGAGGGCGTTTTGAATCGGTTGCTGGAAGAGATTGATGATTTTTTTAGATTTAATGGATGCTGTTTTAATCTCAACCAGATGATTCTCACCGCCGAAGCGATACCAACCCGGTTCTATTTCATGAGTGGACAGATAAACGAGGCAAATGTCTTCGGGAAGTTGCACGGCATTTTCCAGAAATAAACCATCTTGGGATAAGGTATGACGTTCTGTTTTTTTCATCCGAGGATGGAGGATAGGGATATAGTCCCAGGGAGATTCTTCGGCGTTTTGACTTTGAATGATTTTCAGCGGACTTTGCCAAGAGGTGATGGTTTGCCAGGTGTAATCGGGTTCGATGTCGGTGGTTTGACGTTGCCATTCTCCCTGGTTATTCAGATACCATTCATCAACGCCTTTTTTAGAGAGAATTCGATGTCGGGGAAGGGGAACATAAAACTGTTGTTCCTCGTTGTCTTTTGCCCAAAAGGGTCCGGCGACAAAGAGGTTTTCTTTTAAGTCTTGTTTAATCTTGGGGTTATCATAATTGGCACTAAAATAAAGTCCGGATAGGGTGGCGGCTTCTGGGGGAAATTTAGCCCCGGAACGTCCGACGAGGTTTTCTGGTGAGAGAAATGCCCCAGCACTGCCATACATTAATCCTAAGGGTTTGATTATAATTAAATAGTTGAACATGGATTTGTCAAAACACTGATTTCACGGATTTGTTGTCCAGATTTTGGTCGGGAGGCAAAGCTTATTTATACACTGATTTCACAGAAAGGTTACTTCTCTCATTTTGACAGGGGGATTAGGATTTTAACGGCGATTATTTTGTCCTCTGTTTATGTTATTGGTTAAAGAGTCGGGGCGGGTTTATTTCTATCTGGGTTAAGGAGAAGGAATAAGGGTAAAACCTGCCCCTACAGATGCGCCAATAAATGAGATACATCATGGGTTATTCCCCGTTGCGTAAAAAATACCAGCCAACTGTAATGAGGTCAGAAATCCAGCGAATCATGGCATCGGCTTGGTCGGCTAATTTAGCATTCTCTTCCATAACAATAATTTTTTTTGTCTTGTCTTGTTCTTTTTTCTCATTTTGCTCAATTCTCTCTTTTTGTCCAGGAAAATAAATATCAAAAAACTCTAGAACCGCTTGACGATTCTCCATAATTTCTTGACCCAATTCAGATAACGCCTGCTTATCTCGAACGCATAAGCCAAAGCCATGGCGGGATTTGAGTTGTAGCAGGTCATTATAAACGTGGTTCCAGTTGGGTTCTTGTTCTGATTGTTGTCCGGATTGTTGCCAATTTGAGTAGGTTTTATCATCGCGATCGCGGTATTGTTTTAGTATCTCCAAATAGTGCCAAGGACAAGTCCATTGCACATACTGTCCACTGTTAAAAACTACCCGAATGGTTACCCGATTTCGCCCTAAGCGTTTTGCCTGTGTCTCCGCCTCCCGACAATGTTGCAGTACATCTCGTTGCGGGACAGTCCCAGCGACCCAAACAAAGCCGACACTTAGGGTAATGTCTCGCTGATGTTGTTGCCATTGTTCGGGTAGGCTAATTAACCAGTCTAAGGCGGTTAAGGGGGGAATCGGATGGGCGGAATCAGGACTATAAAGAATCCCTAAAAAGTCATCTCCACCTGCATAAATTACTCTACCTTTATCCTTGGGAAATTTAGCCTCAAACTCCTTACCCCATTTCCGCAAAGCTTTGGTAAAGGCTTTAATCCCCGATTCTCCTTGTTGATCAGCAATTTCTACCAATTTATCCCCCACTTTATCCCCATCGCCCATAAACCAACCCGTCCATTGTCCCGGTGTTGTTTGAGTGGGTTTGCGGTCAATATCTTGGAAGCCGCTATCCAATGTTTCCATCTGAATGGACGTTGCCAATTCAGGCAAGGTGACTAAGCGTTTAACGAGTTCGGGAATATTGAGTCGTTCATTCGGAGCAATATATTTACCTTCACTTTGACGTTTATCCTGAGTTTTTTTGCCATCTAATATCCAAGCCAACTCCTGATAAAAAGCCTGAATTTCGCGGTCTTCTCGACTATAATTAATAAACTGAGCATTTCTATCCTCAGCCCCCAATCCTTGCCACGCGATCGCATCGGTTCCCGTAAGGCTTGAACTCTCGCCAATCCAGTTAATTCCTGTCCAGTTCCGACGCAGTTTACGCTGTTCTAGTTGCTGCATCGCTATGGGAATTGAATCCCCTTGCCCCCAAAAAATTTCCCAAGTACATTTTTGCCATTTTCGCCATTCTTTATCCCAGTGATAGGGAGCAAATTCAGATAAGTTTGTCTGTATCCAGTCTTTACAGATGTCCAGAATGATTCCCCAAGCTGTGATTAAGGCAGTTTTAATCTGATTGTCAATCTCTGAATCGCTAGTTTCTGGGGGGAAAACATCTTTAAGTAAGATCCGGTTTGGCAATCCTTTTTCCACAGTCGGTAAGCCGGGAGAAATCACTAAATCATCCTTATTTTGATCATCAGGAATTAAAATATCAATTAAGCGACGGCTCAAGTGAGACAAAATTAATGATGCACCAAATAAGTCTCGGAGTTTCCGAGATTTTTCGATAAAACTTTGAACGGGCGAAAAGGTAATGGCGATGTAAATAGACATGATTTCTTAGGGGATGACAGGGGACAATTTTGATCACAATGGTTCCCTATGCCGTTTAGAGACTGGATATCAAGTTTCCCCTCCTTTCCTGACTAGCTATCATGCTATCAGTTTAACCCCTGGTAATCCAGTGTCAATCCTGGTGATGCGAATGACGAACGTGCCTCACCAGATGGGGTGACACAGACGAAAATCCTTATGTCTCATTTCCCAAAAGACCACATAACAGAAGGTTTACCTAGAGAGGTATAGAGCGATGTTTTGATGCGATCGCTTTTGATTTGCAAGCGTTTTGGACACACGTCAGCAATAGGGCGCACGTCGGTGCGCCCCTACGGTCTCTTTTATGTATTTGTTGGGCAGATTTCGCCGATTAATTTGGGCAAAAACTGGTGGAATCTCTGTAGGGGCGACCCGCTTGCATCAAGTAACAACACCTGTCCACTCAATTTGATCGGGTCGCCCTCTCTCGTTCACATCGTTTCCATTAATTCGACTTCTAGGGAAGTCTAAAGCATTATTTCGAGCTGAACCTTCTAAATTACCATGCCTATCTGCATTGTTTCCATTAATTCGACTTCTAGGGAAGTCTAAAGTTTAATATGGAAGGTTCCACCTTCTTCGACGAGAACGTTTCCATTAATTCGACTTCTAGGGAAGTCTAAAGCATAGCCGTCACAGCGGCTAGTGATCAGACCTTGGTTATGTTTCCATTAATTCGACTTCTAGGGAAGTCTAAAGCTGTAGGCGACATGAGCCTGCAACCGGACATTTCAGTAAGTTTCCATTAATTCGACTTCTAGGGAAGTCTAAAGAGCCACCCTCTAGGAGCCTCTCTCTGAGCCAATTCTACACCCCCAATTTTGTAGGGGTCAAGATCTGAGGCGAATACTTGCAACTTATTCTCAGTAACTTCCTCAGATCAAAGCCTTAGGGAGCTGCGTAAAAATAAAGTACCAGTGAGGAAAGCTGTATTCATCAACTCAGCCAAGCCTAATTGGTATATTATTAAGCCGCAAGTCCCTTAAACCCTTACCCAGAGCCAGGTTTGTAGGGGTCAACGAAAAAACAACGCTTTCAGCGATCGCCTGACCCCTACCCGATTACTGTGGATCGAACACCACCTCAAACTTTGCCCCTGGTACATAGCGCTGCAAAAATCTCACCTGATCATCCGCATCCTGACGGTTACAAAATCGGGCTACCGTACAGCACCTCGCATTAGGTAATAAACGGACAATTGTCCAAGGGTGCGAATCATCCTCTCCTGACGATAAACATACCTGATCCTCCGCCAATCCTATCATGCTTTCTCCTCTCATACTCTCCAAAATCCGCTTAAGAATTGACAGAAGTCGTTTCCTAGAAGGATGAGTATTATCAGGAAGCAAACGCCATTCCTCTACAGGTGCAGGTAAATAAGTCAAACGATAACAATAGCTACCCGATTGACTCACCCACCACGACAAACGACGCCCTTGTTTTTGACAGTCATAACCCTTCTGTCGGAGAACAGCACAAATTTTCTCCCCCTCAACGCGAAGGCGTAACCAGTCACCATGTTTCATGACCAATCCATCCCCAATCACAGACACCGTGCGATCGCACTCTCACCCCAATCCCCCCTCTAACCCTGGGTTTCATCAAGTTCAGAACATCCTGGCGATCGCACGTTTCCTAACGTAATTGAGTCAAACAATCAAAGCCATATCAAAATTCATTAGCGCCAAATTTCGCAAATAATTCGGCATCGGACGACGATAGCATCAGTCTCACCAACCGCCTTGGGTTAAAACCCAAGGCTAAAACCTCAAGTCAGCTAAAGCTGACTATCTAACAGTTGTGTTCCCTCTACCTCTAACGGTTGTAAATCTTCTTCCCAAGCCGTATCCGCCACCCTAACCACACCCCAATCCGGGCTACTATTAAATAGAGGTTTCCACATCACGCGATCGCCAATTCAAAACCCAGCCTTTGACTCATCAGGAAAAACTGGACTCTTGGGAGTAACAACCCGTGCCGCCATTCCCGCTAATGCCAAAGAAACTCGGTCAGAAATCATCATTTTATTTATCCCCAGAATTCATCACCTGAAGACATTGAATAGAATTCCCCCATCCCTAGAACCCTATCTCCAGCAAACCATTCAATCAAAAGAATCACGAGTAGCGTTAGTGAAACTCTATCGTTCTCAGATAGAAAAAGGTTCTCACGCCGCCATGACTCCCCTGCTGAATCTCTGTCTGGATAAATCACGAGATGTTGCCCAATCTGCATCCTGGGTTGTTCTGGATTTTGCCTCCCAGATTCAAGCGGATTCTCAGATAGCACCAATCTGTGTTCAATCTCCAATTACGGGTGTGCGTCAGAATGCATTGAAGGCATTAATTGCGGCGATGAATGGGGGTTTACAGGTGAGTGAAACAGAAATTGAAACCCTTTTTAACGCCTTAGCTGAGGATAAAGCGCCGGAAGTCTTACAGCTTTTATATGAACTGGTCAACTGTTGTCTTTGGCATCATCATTCGATTTCCCAGGAATTAGCCCAAGCCACATTTAAATTAACCCAGAGGTTAGTGGAACAGAATCATAAAGCCACCCTGGATATGACAACGAAAGCGGCATTCATCACCCTAAATCAGATGCTCAATTTAGAGGATTCTCGTCTAGTTCCCCCCATCAGGGATTGTACCAGAGCGCTGTTACGAGCAACGGATATTGGTCAAAAAGTTGACCGATTAATCATTACTGGAATTTTGACCAAGTTAGCCAAGTATAACTCCGAATTGCTGACGCAAATTGTCCGAGAGGATTTGGTAATAAATGGGCGAGTATTACCAGCAGCGAATCTTTATGCTATTGCCATCGCTATTGTACATGACCAGGGTAAAAATGCACCCTTGCTGAATGAAATTTTGCAGGATGAACGATTAACCAATGACGTGAAGAGTCGGATTCTGCGAGAACGGGGACTCTGATAGGATGTTCAATTGAATAAACTGATACAATAGACAGATGACGAAACTCCCCAATGGCAATCAAGCTGAAATTCCCATGGAGAAGTTGATTGGCTATTGCTTGAATCCTGAACATTCATCCGGCAAGCATAAAGCTAAAGTCTTCAAATCTGCCCTGGGAATAACCGCAAGTAATGCTGAAGTGTTACGAAACTTGATTCAACAATCGGCTGTGGAAGGTGAGGTGGTTCAGGAAGAAAAAACTCCGTTTGGACAAATCTTTAAGGTAGATTGGCTTGTACCAGAATCTGTCAATTCAGGATCTGAGCGAGTAATTCTGCGAACCATTTGGGAAATTACGGCGAAAAACAAACATCCGCGTCTAATATCTGCATTTGTCAAGTGATATGGAAAATCTGAATTTACTGGATACAATTGCGACGTTAAAACCCATTCCATTAAAACGGTTGCACCTGGTTGAACCAGACTATGTAAAAATTGAGGCTTTGCCATCTGGACAGGTGGGTACCGTTGTCAATATTTACGATGAACAAGAAGAACCTCAGTATTTAGTAGAGTTTGCGGATTTACAGGGGCGGGAATATGCAATGGCTACGTTGAAACGAGAGGAAGTTTTGATACTGCACTATGAAATTTCAGTGGCTTAACCCTAAGCTGCGAGTTCGTGCTAAAGTCCGATTGGACAAGTTCCAGCACCTGAGATGCGATCGCGCTATGTTATAAAATAATGAAGGTATCCTTAACCTCGTTGAACTGGGATATGAGTGGGAGCAACAGACAACGATGTTAAACTTAACGGGAAACTTGGCGCAGTATGAGGCTCGTGTTGTTATTGTTCAAGCCGCGATCGCACCTTTTGATCCTGTACAGCTTGTGTTTGCCGGGATTCAGGCGTAAATAATACCACTAATTTTAGGATAAGTCAACTTCTTTATGGAGTTTGACGTTTGTTTTTACCGTTCACAGTTACAGCTTGAAGTCAGTCCAAAAGCCGCAACATTCAACGAATAAAAGGAAATCTCTTACCCTCAAGCATCGCCTTATTGTCTTGGTGTGATAACCGAAACCTCAGCCTTTAATATCTGCATTTGTCAAATGATATCATATCCGCCGAAATAACCATAATATCCTTCTTATTTGCAACCTTGCTCCTTCCCTTCTGCCCTCTCTCTGCCTTCTGACTTGTCTCCACCTAAATGTGACTATTCAACCGGACATAATATGATACGGAAAATCTGAATTTACTGGATACAATTGCGACGTTAAAACCGATTCCCTTAAAACGATTGCACTTGGTTGAACCCCAGAAACTGTAGGGGCGCACGGAGCGTGCGCCCTAAAAAATTGCTTCCGTAGGGTAGGCATTGCCTACCTACCCATTTGTTTCCATTAATTCGACTTCCGGAGAAGTCTAAAGTGTGGTCACACTTACCCTTGACCAGTCCGTTGGTCAAGTTTCCATTAATTCGACTTCCGGAGAAGTCTAAAGCGGAGAAATTAACCTACGAAAGTGTAGCGGGGAAATTTGTTTCCATTAATTCGACTTCCGGAGAAGTCTAAAGATGAAGAAAACGAGCTTTTAAGCCAGATAAACCCGTTCAAGTTTCCATTAATTCGACTTCCGGAGAAGTCTAAAGCTGACAATAGGTGCAGATGAGGCAACGCTCACGCCAGGTTTCCATTAATTCGACTTCCGGAGAAGTCTAAAGATGGTGATTATAAAGGTGAGATCATCATCAACGGACAAAACCGGTTTCCATTAATTCGACTTCCGGAGAAGTCTAAAGCGGTCATTTACGAGAAAGGTTATCGAAATAAACAGATGTTTCCATTAATTCGACTTCCGGAGAAGTCTAAAGAAGACTTGGATAGATGATCAATCAACTGAAATGATTGATGAGTTTCCATTAATTCGACTTCCGGAGAAGTCTAAAGAGTCGGCTCCTAGGAGCCTCACCCTGACCTGATTCTACACCCTGATTTCCGGGGGGGTCAAGATCTACCCAAAATAGCTGCAACCAATTCTCAATAACTACCCCCATTCAACCCCTGAAACCCTTACCCAGAGCCTGCTCCGGGGGGGTCTACCAAAAATCAAGGATTTCAGCCATCGCCTGACCCCCCCGGAAACCTTACCACTTATTCCAACGCACTGGACGATAAACCTGCTGTTCTCCCATCAAACACGCCACATACTCCCACACCTGCAACTCCAAACAACGGCGGTTATTCACCTTATAGCCAGTATGGGGATGAGTAATCCGCGCCTGTAACTTCTCCTCCCAATGCTTCAAAAACTTCTTCAACCCATCTAGATACAAATACACCCCTCCCCGTTCATCTGGCGGAGTAAAATCATCAAGCACAAATATCTTAGAATTCACCAAATACGCCACCAACGAATCCACCAACAGCGCCCGAAACTCTTCGACTAAATCCGACACCAACGCCGGATGATTTTGCCGGGGAACGTGCAAATTCCCAAAATGGGTATGTAACCCCACCGCCTGCACCAACGAATAGATATTCTGAAACAGCAACGTATACCCCAAACTCAACAAACTATTCACCGGATCAGTCGGTGGGCGACGGGTGCGCTTCTCAAACACAAACGGTTCCTTAAACAACAACCCCAACGCCTGAAAATAAACGTGCGCCCCCTGTCCCTCATATCCCAACAGCACCTCAACCGACTCCACATCCGGCACATCCAACATCAGCCGTGCCAAATCCTCAGTCGCCTTTGCCACCTTTTCTGATTTAGCACGACGATTCAACTTTAATAAAAGAATGCGCGAATTATGCAACTTCCCCAACACAATACACTTTGCCTGCTCCCGCGTAAAATCCGGGTCAAGGGAACACTGCACCTGACGCACCAAATAATCCACCTTCGCCATTCCCTCCGTTTGCAACCGCCCAAAATAACGCCCCTTCTGAGACAAATACAACACCGGAATCCGCCGTCGCAACGCCAAACTCACCGCCCCATGGGATAAATTACAGCACCCAAACAAAACAATATGACTCACCCGATTCACCGGCACCTTACCGGAAATAACGGGTCTAAAGCCTCGCCTTAAGAGAGCGACTTTTTATCTTTGATCTTTAGCTTTCGGATTAGCTCCCTTAATACGTTGTTTTGTGTTCTTTCCGTCTGGGCGCAATACTGCTTAAGTAGTTCAAACTCAGCATCAGAACATCTGATCAATACTTGTTTCATTTAGCTCAAAACGATATTATTATGATATCATAATATCATGAATTGCCGATACCGATACCGAATCTATCCCACCCCTGGTCAGCGTCAATCATTGGCGCGGCTATTTGGGTGTGTCCGGGTAGTTTGGAACGATGCTCTTTTCTTGTGCAGACAGTCGGAGAAGCTGCCTAAAAACAGCGAACTCCAAAAACTGTGTATCACTCAGGCTAAGAAAACTGAAGCCAGGGGGTGGCTGGGGCAAGTGTCGGCTATCCCTTTGCAACAATCGGTTGCTGATCTAGGGGTAGCGTTTAAAAACTTTTTCCAGTCCCGCTCCGGTAAGCGTAAGGGTAAGAAGGTAAACCCGCCACGAGTAAAACGAAGAAACAACCGTCAAGGGGCGCGTTTTACTAGGGGTGGGTTTAAAGTAAAAACCTCCAAGGTCTACCTGGCTAGGATTGGAGATATCAAGATAAAGTGGTCACGTCCCTTGCCGTCCGAACCTAGTTCTGTAACGGTGATTAAAGACTGTGCTGGTCAGTACTTTCTCAGTTTCGTGGTTGAGGTAAAGCCAGAAATCAAACCGCCTAAGAATCCATCTATCGGGATTGATCTAGGACTAAAGACCTTTGCTTCCTGTAGCAATGGCGAAAAGATTGATAGCCCGGATTATTCCCGCCTCTACCGCAAGCTGAAGCGTTGTCAGCGACGGTTAGCCAAACGGCAACGGGGTAGCAAACGGCGAGAGCGGATGCGGGTTAAAGTTGCCAAGCTCAATGCCCAAATCCGGGATAAGCGTAAAGACTTTCTGCACAAGTTATCCACCAAGGTGGTCAACGAGAACCAAGTGATTGCTTTAGAGGATTTGAACGTTGGCGGTATGCTCAAAAACCGCAAGTTATCACGGGCAATATCTCAAGCTGGATGGTACGAGTTTCGTTCATTGTGTGAGGGTAAAGCCGAGAAACACAATCGGGATTTCCGGGTTATCAGCCGATGGGAGCCTACTAGCCAAGTATGTTCAGAATGCGGATACCGATGGGGCAAAATAGACTTGTCAGTACGCTCTATCGTGTGTATTAACTGTGGTGTAGAGCATGACCGGGATGATAACGCCTCGGTTAACATTGAACAAGCTGGACTCAAAGTCGGGGTAGGGCATACCCACGACTCTAAACGGACGGGGAGCGCGTGTAAGACCTCGAATGGGGCAGTGTGCGTTGAGCCGTCAACCCACCGAGAGTACGTACAGCTAACGCTGTTCGACTGGTAGAGAATCACCGTCCTTATAGGGCGGTGAGGATGTCAAACCGCAATTCCTGCTGACAATAGACCAAAAACTGCTGATGCTGTACCTTCAAATACGCCCCTTGATCCGTAACATAAAGTGTCGTCATTGGTTCCTGCCAAAAATGATCAGAATTTGCAACTGGAAACGTCACCCTTTTAACAATGCTGCACGCCTTCGGGGGACGAGACGCCAACTGAATCGGCTTCCCCACCTCCCGCCGCGAAACCATTCCCGACTCCGCCGTTGTCCCCGGCTTCACCGTTACCACAGGCGGTGGTGCAGTTACCCTTCCCTGTTCAAACCGATACCCCAAAAACGTAAACCCCTGATCCGGGGCAAAAATCTGCGTCTTTTCTGGTTGTAATGTCAGATAAATATCCGCCAACCACGCCGTAATTTGCTCCAACGCGCGATTAACTTGTAGCCAATCCCCAGCCACCACCACAAAATCATCCCCATAGCGCACCAAATTAATTCCCTGACTCAAACAATGGCGGTCAAACTCGGTCAAATACAAAGAAAGCCAACGCCCCCGACAATATCGCCCCCTGCAATACTCCCTTACTCGGAAAGAAGCGCTGTTTACCCATCACAATTCCAGCATTTAACTGTGCCTCAATCAGTTGCAGAAGAATTGGTTCTACCCCCAAATCTTCTAAATCCGTCAGCAACAGCGCATGGCAAAGATGATCAAAAAACTGAGTAATATCCGCCTTCAACACCCAAGCCGGTTGAAACTGGTAAAACGAAAATAGATGCTGCACCGCCATCTGAATTCCCCGCCCTGGGCGATAGGCATAACTACAATCAAGAAAGGCATATTCCAGAGGTAAATAAATCTCATCCAACAGCCAACGCTGAACAATTCTATCCCGCACCACCGGAATTCCAATTAACCGTTTACCCCCCTTAGCTTTATTCAAATAAAACCCTTTAGCTGGACAAGGATAATAACACTCCTGTTGCAATTGATGCTGCAACACAGCCAGTTGCTCATTCACTACCAAAGCAAACCAATCCGTCGTAATCCCATCAATCCCCGCACTCCGACTCCCTCGACGCACCTGTCCCCAAGCCGCCCTCAACTGAGCTAAACTTAATCGCATCAACAACTCATACCCCTCCCTGTAAACGCCAACGGTTCCATTGTGAGGACAGCAAATATGAGTTTGTATTTGAGTTCTCAGGTGTCGTATATAAATTAGGATATGACTTCAACACCACAGAACTAAATCTCGCTCACACGTATAAGTTGATAGGGTTACTTCAACCGCCGAATATAGAAAGCATTGTAAGCTTCAAGAGGTAAGCCCGTCTCCGAGGGAAACATGTCAATACCTGAGCTACTTGAAACCCATTACCGCGATCGCACAACACCCAAAGTATTCCAGCGTGGTGAACAGTACTATCACTCCGGTGCAGTGGTGAGCTGTTGCTCCAGAGGCAATACCATCCAAGCTACCGTAGAAGGCAACGAAGTTGAACCCTACCGTGTCAACCTCCAATTTGACCGGGCTGGAATTAAACAGGCAAATTGCACCTGTGCCTATACTTTTGAAGGATGGTGCAAGCATATTGTCGCCACAGCACTGCTTTGTCTGCACCAACCCGAAACTATCCAAGAGCGCCCTTCCCTAGAGCAATTACTAGATCAACTCAATCTTGTCCAAACACAAGGGCTGATCCAAAAATTGGTCGCCAAGCAGCCAGAGTTAATTGACGATATTGATAACATTGTTACCCAAATCACCCAACCCATTCCCCAAGCTCCAATCAGAGCCAAACGTCAAACATCCGTAAATCCCCAACCCTATCGCTCTCAGGTTAAGTCTCTG
>JGI12048J13642_10676505_pt1 | contig 17621 bp, 16 predicted proteins | sample ElkSlonscriptome_16_FD_13642 | JGI IMG/M metagenome (IMG submission 13642)
AATCGTCATAACAATCGTCATCACAATCTTCATCACAATCGTCGCAACGCCTGCGGAAGCCTTTTCCGCGAAAAAAATCGATGCCGAAAACGCGTGACGACACGAGACACGAGTTACAGCCATGACCGGACCTCCCGGCGCTGCTGCTCGGTGAGCCATGGCGATTCCGCCAGCGTCGACAGTAGCCCGTGAGACGCTTGCGAACCCCGCAACCGCAACGCCAGGAGCATCCTCAATCGAGCGAGTTCCGGCGCACCATGAATGCGCAGCGATACCTCGGCCAGCAGCCGACTGGAGTCATCGGCGAGCATCCTGGCCGCGTCGGCCCCAAGCGCCGGGTCGCCTAGCAGCGTCCAGCAAAAGTCGTCGGGGTGCAACCTCGATTGCCGGGCAATGGTCAAGGCGAGCCCCCCGATCTCGCTCCGGCCCAGCGCGACCGCGGCAATTTCCCGTAGCTCGGGCACGTCGCGAGTCGCGGCCATCAGGAGCGCCTGGCGAGCCGTCGCGACATTGCCACGGTCGACGATGTCGATCAGCAACCCACGATGATCCGGATTGATTTCGGCCGCCTTCAGCAGCACCGTGGAGGCGGCACGCGAAAATGTTTTACGCGCCATGCGCGTCTCCACGAGCCGGGCCAGCGATTCCGGCGCAATCCGCTCCATCGCCTCGAGACCGGCGGCAAAGGCCGACGAGGCCGGATCGGAATCGAGCACCGTGGAGAGCTCGTCGGGCGTTGCGGCCAGATCTCGTGCCCGGGCTTTTCGCGCATGCCGTGCCAGCAACACTGAAGCGCGTTCCGCCAGCGCGTACGCCGTTACGCTTCGCGCAGGAAACTCGTGGTGTGGAATTCCGGCAACCGGGGGCGTTTTTTCCAACTCCGCAAGCGCCGCGACTTCGATCGCTTGCAATTCGCTCGACGCGGCGAGCAGATCGAGCCACTCACTCCATTGGGCCTCGCGGGCGATCGGATCGAGTTCGGCATCGATCGCATCGATCAGGGCGCCAGCATCCGACCCTCGCGCCGCCAGCGAGCGGACTTGTTGCGCAGCCTCATGCCTGAGTCGTGCATGTTCGGCGCCCGAAACCTGGATCAGCCCCGATGTGGGAATCGACGGCCCAGCCACGCTGCGGCCATCCGAGAGGTCGAACGCCCGGGCAGGCGAAATCGAAATCAGGAGCGCAAAAAGCGCAAGCGCAACAAACTTGTTCATTTTGAAACCTCACTCGCTCCAATCGAAAATGACAACCTTGGCTTCATCAACCTGACACGTGCATCGTGCGGACCCGTTGCGGCAAGCCGACGATCCATCACTGGAACAGGCGACAGCGTTCTAGTGATAGCATTAAAGACGTTTCCAAGGTGTTCGGAGTTTGTTATGACCGTAGAAAGCCTTCTCGGCGTTCTGATCATTGGAGGTCTCGCCGGATGGATTGCCGGCCTGCTCGTCAAGGGGCGGGGTCAAGGCATCGTCATGAACATCGTCGTCGGGATTGTCGGGGCGTTTATCGGCACCTGGGTATTCGATTTCTTCGGCATTGCTGCCGGCGGCACCATAGGCAACCTGGTCATAGCAATCGTTGGCGCCGCAATTCTTCTGGGACTTCTGCAGCTGGTCCGACGGGCGTGAATTGCGTTTTGCATTCTTCCCCCTGAAGTCGGAGCTCTGCCCGCCTAAGTGAGTCAGGCGCTGCTGGGCGGATTGTTCAGTGCATAATCAGGGACAGACACGCGTTTTGGCAGGGGACCAACAAATGATTGACAACACACCGTATTTCGTCGGCTGGGGCACACTAACCCTCATCAATGCCGGCCTGGCGCAGGGCAAGGGCCGAAGCGGGCTGGCGTGGTGGTTCTTCTCGCTGTTTCTGGGACCGATCGCGACATTCTTGATTGTGATACTGGATCCCGTGCGCGCAGACGCTGGCTGAACCCGCAGACGAGTGAACGTCGAACGAAAGCGTTGCCCGCCGCGCCGGGCGAATCGAAAGCCTGTAACCGGAATCGCCAACGTTGGGATCGAATCGTCCTGTGAGCTGCCTGCCCGGCACCGGGCTCGACGATATGTAAACCTGAGCGTTCGTGATACGGATTGCGCGCCATGAATACCCCGGAAATGCACTCCAGCCTGTCCGAGGTCATTGATCTGCTGACGCTGGAGCGGCTGGAAGACAACCTCTTTCGTGGCGAGAGCCGGGATATCGGCTCGCCGCAAGTGTTCGGCGGCCAGATTCTGGGCCAGGCGCTGTCGGCCGCGAACCGCACGGTCGAGGACAGGATTCCGCATTCGCTGCACGCCTATTTCCTGCGGCCGGGTGACTTCAATCGTCCCGTCGTCTACCAGGTCGAGCGTTCGCGCGACGGCGGCAGCTATTCCAATCGGCGCGTCGTCGCCATACAACACGGCCGACCCATCCTGAATATGGCCGCATCGTTCAAGACGCATGAAGACGGGCTGGAACACCAGGCCTCCATGCCCGAGGTCTCCGGGCCGGAAGGCCTGACCAGCCTGACCGATATCAACCGGGCAATGCTCGACAAGGTGCCGGAGAAAATGCGTCGATTCCTCGCGCACAAACCGCCGTTCGAGTTTCGACCGGTTGAAGCACCCAAGTTCATCGAACCCGATGTGCGCCGGCCGGTAAAGAACATCTGGATGCGCGCCTGCGGCGAACTTCCCGACGATCCCGAACTGCACCGGAACCTGTTGGCCTACGTCTCCGACTACGAGCTGCTGGGCACGTCCACGCTGCCGCATGCCATCGACTTCAGCACCAAGCCGTTACTGATGGCCAGCCTGGATCACGCAATGTGGTTTCATCGCGACGCCCGCGTCGACCAGTGGCTGCTGTATACGTTCGACAGCCCGACAAGCACTGGCGGCAGGGGTTTCTCGCGCGGTCAGATCTTTACCCGCGACGGCCTGCTGATCTCATCTACCGCCCAGGAAGGCGTGATCCGGATATGGGATCCGGACGCGCGCTGACGCGCGGCGCAGCCGAGGTTTTCGGCTACTCGCAATCCTGGGCCAGCGTCACCAACCAGGAACGTCCGCGCTCCCATTTACGCTGTACCGTCCGTCGCGATATGCCCAGCGCGTCAGCTGTTTCATCGAGGGTATAGGCGGCGAAGAACCGGCACTCGACGATGCGCACCATTTCCGGATCCAGCTTTTCCAGACGCTCGAGCAGCTGGTCGACCATTGCCACCTGCTCGGCGCGCGCGGGACCGTCATCGGGAAGGTGAGCCAGATCGATATCGGCGCGAATGTGCTGGCGCTTGGAGGCGAAGATGCCGCGAGCGTAATCGACCACAATCTGGCGCATGGCCCGCGCCGCCACGGCGAAGAAATGGCGCCGGTCTGCGTATTCCAGGCCGGTTGAACCGGCAAGCTTGGCATAGCTCTCATGGACCAGCGCGGTCGTATTGAGCGTCTGCCCCGGCCGCCATCGACCAAGCTGACTGCGGGCGATCCGCTTCAGATCGCCATAGACTGCAGCCATCAGGGCATCACCGTCGTCGACAGCTCCAGCCCTGATTCCGCGCAGCAACTCGGTAATGTTTTCTTGGCTGTTCACGCCGACAAGCTCCATTGAAAAGACGCCCTGTTTGGAGTATACAAGGCGAAATCCACCATCCAGGCGTTGATCTGAACCATGCGGGACAAGACATGAAAGTGGAACGAATGATCGAGATTGACGCAATCCTGGATCGCATTCTCGACGGAAAGCCCGTTGACCATTCGTCCCTCTCGCAACGTGAGCGCGAGCTGATCGACCGTCTCCTCGAGGCTTCAGGAGCGAATATGCCGGGGCTAGACAGCCCGTGCGGTGATCACGAAGCCTTTGCCTCGGGTCTGGCCGCCCAGCTCTCCATTGGCGACGAGGTATCCCCGGGTATGCGGATCGGCGCGTTCAAGTTGCTCGAACGCATCGGCTCCGGCGGCATGGGCGTAGTATTTCTCGCCGAACGTGCGGACGGTGAGTTCAACCAGCGTGTCGCACTCAAACTGCTTGGTGGAACCGATCACGATCCCACCCTTTTCCAACTTTTCCAGCGCGAGCGCGCGCTGCTGGCACAGCTCGAGCATCCCAATATCGCGCGGTTGATCGACGGCGGCGCTACCGAGCATCACCGGCCGTGGTTTGCGATGGAATACATCGATGGCAAGCCGGTTCACCGCTACGCAAATAGGAAAAAGCTGTCCATTGAATCGCGTATCCGTCTGTTTCTTCAGGCCTGCGACGCGCTGGACCATGCGCATCGCCAGCTGATCCTTCACCGCGACATCAAGCCTGGCAATCTCCTGGTCTCCGACGACGACGTGCTGCGCGTTGTGGACTTCGGCCTGGGGCGGGTGTTCGATCCGGAAAGTCAGGCCGATACGGAAACAACCATCGCCGCGGGACGCATGACGCCCGGTTACGCCAGTCCGGAGCAAGCGCGTGGTGATCCCATCGGAATCGCCTCGGAGGTCTACCAGCTCGGGCTGGTCCTGCATGTTCTGATGACCGATGAACTTCCTTATGAAATCGAAGACGGTAGCGCTTACGAAGTGGCCCGCGCGATCGACCAAACCAGAATCCTGCGACCCAGCGAACGCTGGCGCAGCGGCGAATCGCGCGAAGCGAACGCGGAATCATTCGGTCAACAACCCGACCGCCTCCGCCGCACGCTCCGTGGCGATCTCGACAATATTGTTCTGACTGCTCTTGCAAGCGACCCGAAAGCGCGCTATCGCAGCGTAGCCACGCTGGCCGAAGACCTGCGCCGTCATCTTGACCGATTGCCGATCAAGGCCCGCGCCGCCACCCGACGTTACCGCCTGGCGCGATTCATTCAGCGCCACAAACCTGCTGTGGCCGGTTTCGCCGCGTTTGTCTCGCTGTTGGTCGCATCCGTTATCGCGCTCGGCCTGCTGGCGAGCCAACTCGCAGCCGAACGCGATCGGGCAGCGGCTGAGTCTCAGCGTGCCCAGACCGAAACCGGGAAGGCTCGTCAGGTCCGGGATTATCTGATCAGCTTGTTTGAGGAGGCCTCACCGCTCAACGACGGGGGTCGCGACATCAGCGCGTACGACCTCCTGCAAAAGGGGACGCAAGCCATCGAAGCGCTTGACAGTACGCCCCGGATCCAGGCGGAAATGATGCTCGCCTTGGCCCTGGCCAATCGCAACTTGCTGGATTTTGACCAGGCTGCCCGATTGCTCGACCAGGCGTTGATAAAGCTTGAGGGCTCGTCCGACGCGAGTTCGGCCGCAATCGCCGAGGTACTGATGTGGCGGGGGCGAACGGCCCAGCAGCAAAACGATTTTCAGTTGGCCGAAGATGCGCTTACACGCGCCACTCGCATGCTGGCCGAAGAGCCGGAACATCCGGCGCTTTATGCTGAATCGCTGCGTAATCTTGCGATTACGCATGCCAACGAGCGCGAGTTCGATCGAGCTGAATCCTTGTTCAATCAATCGCTGGACATTTACGCCGGTCTTCCGGGCCACGTCAGCGAGCGCTATTGGGTCATCAACGATCTTGCCGCGTTTTATATGTTTACCGGGCAAACCGAAAAGGCAAGGCCGCTATTCGAGGAACTGGTCGAATATCGAGTCGATACGCTTGGCGAGGCGCATCCGGAGACTCTTCACGCCCAGGGCAACCTGGCCGCCGCGGCCATGGCGATGGACCGACTGGACCAGGCACAACCGATTTATGAGCGTCTGGAAGATCGCTACCTCGATCTTTACGGTCCTGACAGCCGGCAACTGGGCCAGGTACGCTACCGGCTTGGGCGAATTGCGCTTGAACAAGGCGAGCTTGATCGAAGTAGTGAGCTACTGGCCGAGGCGCGGCGAACTCAACTTCTCAATCGCGGCCCGGACGACGCAAACCTGGCGACGATTATTTCGTGGCAAGCCGCCGTTGCCGAACGGCAGGGAAATCTCGACCTTGCCGTCGCCCATTTGCGGGATTCACTGGGCATCTACCATCGAATCCGCTCCGAGCCGCACCCATCCAAACTTGAACTTCGAATATCGATTGGCGAAACGCTCGCCCGTCTGCAGCGTCGTGAGGAATCGCTGGCGGCCTATGCGCAGGCAGTCAGGTCGCTGGATCAGTTCGGCGATCAATTCGGCCTCAGAACCGCCGAGGGCTTGTTGGAACTGGCGCGACACAGCCTTGAGGCCAACGAAATTGCGCAGGCGAATCAGGCCCTGGAGCAAGCGGCCCGCGCCGCGGCCTCCGCCGAACAATCGGATTCTGCTGATCGCCTTATCACGCAGATCAATCAGATGATGGCTTCGATCAAGTAATCTTACTCGTACAATCAGTAATAAAATCGGAAGTATGCTGGCAATTTTGGTCTAACCAGTGGGCCGCGCTAGCGTACCAATCGAGGGGTCGCGCGTCAAAAATCCGAATCCTCAAAGCCGTCGGCGAATAGCAGGTCGGTGCCCTCGTATGGGCCCAGGTCGACCGTTCCGCCGAATATGCGCGCCTCGCCGTCCAGGTCGGTATCGATACCAGCGACGAACGCGTTATTGCCCTGATCTCGGACCGGCGAGCCTTGCTGCAACCGCAGATTCCCGGCCAGGCTGGGCGCGCCGCCCGGGTTGACTGCGCCGCGGAATAGCGGGTTGTTGACCCCGACCGTGCCGTTCAGGTTGTTGCTGCTGCCGGCAAAGAAGTTCGCCGGATAGCCCTGCAGCAGGCTGTTGCTGACTTCGACGACGCTGTCTGAGAAAAAGTCGTCTATCGAGGCTTCGGCCGTTCCTGTGCCCGATCCATCCTGATTGTTCCATATGATGGTATTGCGGAAGATCATATCAGTCGGTCTGTCGATCGCACCGCCGCGCAAGGTTGCGCGATTGCCCGACATCGTAACGTTGGTCAGGATGCGCTCGCCGTCGGTACCGCCCTGGTTGTACAGCCCGCCCCCCAGACTGGCCAGATTCCCACTAAACACTACATTGAACATCATATACGGCGTATCGAACAAGGTATACATTCCGCCGCCAAAATCCTGTGCGCTGTTGCCGGCGAACACGACATCGCGCAACTGCAGGTCGCCGGCAGCACCTTCTCTGTAGGCAAGTCCGCCGCCGTTGTCACCGACCGAAGCGTTCCCAATGAACACCACGTCGGTCAAGGTGGCCTGAACACCGAACAATTCCAGTCCGCCACCAATTCCTCCAACGGTATTGTTATCGAAGCTCACATTGCTCAGCGTCACATCGGTAGGTTCGAAATTTACGCCCAGAGAAGCGCCGCCGCCACTCTCAGTATCGCCATTGCCATTGGCGCGAAATTCAACATCGTTCATGACAACAACATTATCGCCCGAGGAAACTCCAGCGCCTAGTCCGTCGGCATCGTTTTGCGTAAAAAGCACACGCTCGATCAGCAGATCGCCGCCGATGCATTCCACGCCGCCACCATTCAGGCCGGTATTGCCGTGGCGAACCGTCGCATCGCTGAGCTCAAACGCGATATCGTCGTCCACGCTGATGACCCGATCCGCGGCCTGAAGCCGCTGTGCCGCCGCCTGGATGATGGTGCCATTCCGGGATTCGCCCCGGATGCTCAGCGCCTTGTCAACGATCAGTATTTCCGTATAGGTCGCGTCGGCCACCCGAACGGTGTCGCCGGCCTGCGCGGAATCGATCGCACGCTGGATCGTGGCGCACGGGCTGCCGGAATTCGAGCAATTGTTGCCTGAATCGATGCCGCTGCTGCCGTCGACAAAGCGATCCACCGCTGCGGCCGATTGCATCGCCACAATCAGCAAGCCCGCAAAAAGAAAGACCTCCAACCGCGCAATCCCTGTCTGAATTCTCATAAACGACTCCTGATCCGGTTTTTCCCCTTTCCCCGTCTTAAAATCGCAAAGCCTGAGGAAAAGTGGACAAGGGATTTCGGATTCGAATCGCCTTGCATCGTCTTTGTACCGTCTTCGTATCAGCTTCGAGCTGAATCACGGGGCCGTGGGCGGTCTTCCTCACATTCGCTAAAGCAGCCCGGGAGCGAGCGGGCAAGTTTGCATGGCGTGCGGTCGCACGCGGCAGCCGATCGTCTAGGCCGTTGTCAGAATTGCCCGGCGCCCGCTGCCGCTGTGTTCGATTCGGATATGCATGGCGGCTTCAGGCAACCGCCCCTTGCCCCGTTCCGGCCATTCGATCAGCAGTATGGAATTCGGCCCCGGCAGATCCTCGATACCGACAAAATCGAGTTCTTCCGGGTCGCCCAGCCTGTAAAGGTCGAGATGATGAATCTCCAGCCCAGCAACGTTGTAGGATTCGACAAGACCGTAGCTCGGACTCTTGACACGGCCCGGATAGCCCAGGCCACGCAGCATGCCTCGCACCAGCGTGGTCTTGCCGGCGCCCAGATCGCCGGAAAGCGCCACGATCTGACCGCCTTCCAGCCGGCGAGCCAGGCGCGCGCCAAGCGCCATCATGGCGGCTTCGTCGCTGGCCTCGAATTCGCTTGGCAAATCATCAATCACGGCAGGTCCATCACGGAAGCACGCGCGGCAGTGCGGAAATCAGTTCACCCGCCAGCATGGCGCGCCGCGCATGCCCGACACGCTCGCCCGCTCGCGCGTGCAGCACCACGCCGGCGCAGGCCACGTCGAACAGATCTGCCCCAAGCGAGCGCGCCTGACCGATAAGGCTTGCGACGATGCCGGTCAACACATCGCCCATGCCTGCGGTGGCCATGGCCGGCGTGCCGAACGGGCACAGACCGACGCGACCTGCGGGATCGGCGACAAGCGAGCCGACACCCTTGAGCACGACGACCGCATTGAAACGCTTCGCCAATTCGCGAGCCGCGGCGAATCGATCGCCCTGCACTTCGGATACGGCCACATCCAGCAGCCGCCCCGCTTCGCCCGGATGCGGCGTCAGGATCCAGTTTTCTCGCTCAAACCGGTGGTCGGCCAGCAGATTCAGGCCGTCGGCGTCAAGCACCATGGGGCGGTCGACTTCGAGCAGCTTCTGCCAGACGCTGCGCGACCAGTCCGAGTTGCCCAGACCGGGCCCCAGGGCGATCACGTCGGCACGACCGGCGAGCGCATCCAGCGTTTCGCCGTTTTCGCCGTCGGCCCACATCGCTTCGGGCAGGCCGCCGGCCAATGCAATCGAATGGTCACGCCGCGTTGCGACCGAAACCAGGCCGCTGCCCGCCGTCAGCGCGGCCCGCGCGCTCAACGCCACCGCGCCCGGCATGTTGTAATCGCTGCCGCAAACGAGCACATGGCCCAGCGCGCCCTTGTGGACTGCCGGTGACCGCGGCGGCAGAATTCGATCCGGCTCGGCGGTCGACAAGCGCCAGGCGTCCGGCGCAAGGCCCGCATGAATCTGGACCGGTGTCTGAAGTGCGTCGAACAGCAGCGGTCCGGTAAATTCAGGCGCCTGCCCCGTTTCCAGGCCACGCTTTCGCCCGATGAAGCTGACGGTTGCAGAAGCCCTGACTGCCGTGCCCCGCGGCATGCCGGTATCGGCGTGAAGCCCGGAAGGCACGTCCACCGCCACGACCGGCGCGCCTGAGGCATTGATTGACTCGATCAACTCGGCGTAGTCGTCCCGGACTTCACGATCCAGCCCGGTGCCCAGCAGCGCATCGACGATAACGTCGGTCTCGATCTCACCATCGGGCCCTGAGACCGGGCCACCGGCATCAAGCCACGCATCGGCTGCCCGCCGGGCGTCGCCGCGGAGCTCGTCCGGTTTCTTCAGCGCGCACACGCGCACGTGCAGACCTGCATTCTTTGCCAACAATGCGATCACGTAACCGTCGCCGCCGTTGTTGCCGCCGCCACAGCAGGCGACCAGGTCTTGCGCTTCCGGATAGCGCGCCTGAATTGCGCGGAACACGGCCGCGCCGGCGCGCTGCATGAGTTCGAAACCATCGATACCGTGGTCTTCGATGGCGCGCCGATCCAGCTCGCGTACCTGGTCTGCACGGTACAGACGATTGTTGATATCCATGAGCTTGTCCTCAACGAACCACAGGCCTCAGATTAACGCAGGTCAGCGGATTGATACCAGGGAGCGGTTGAATTACCGGACTGCAAAAAGGAACCAGGCCCAAGGATCAAGGGTCAAGGGTCAAGGACCAACTATCAAGGACAAAGAACGAAAGCAGTAACCACGAAGGACACGAAGAGCACGAAGGAAAGTCGAAACAATCATCTTCTAGGCACGGAAACCGGGCAAGATCACGAAGACGACCCGGGATCACGCGAAGAAGCGCGGTTTTGGCTTTTTGCTTCGTGTTCGTCGTGCTCTTCGTGGTTCAATAGCCGTTATAGAACTGAACAATTCATTCCGAGCCTGGTCACGACTTCTGCCATGCAATCAAATCGCAAAGCCGAGAAAGCGAACCCGCCGCCCGACGCCGGGACGCTGAAGACGCGAATTCGTCAATGGGGCGAGGCGCTCGGTTTTCAGCAAGTGGGCTTTGCCGACACGGACCTGGCCGACACCGAGCGTCAACTCGACCAGTGGCTGGCGGAAGGCCGGCATGGCGACATGGCCTGGATGGCCCGCCACGGCCGCAAGCGCACCCGGCCGGACGAGCTTGTGCCGGGCACTCGTTCGGTGATCGTGCTTCGCATGGACTACCTGCCGGCCGACGCGACCCCGGTCGAAACGCTTCTGGAGCAGCCGGAAAAGGCCTGCATCTCGCGCTACGCGATCGGGCGCGACTATCACAAGACGCTCAGGAATCGGCTCAAGAAGCTTGCGGAGAAAATCGAGAGCGAAATCGGCGAGTTCGGTTATCGAGTGTTCACCGACTCGGCGCCGGTGATGGAGAAGCCGCTGGCGGCCAAGGCCGGACTGGGCTGGATAGGCAAGCACACCAATCTTCTGAACCGACGCAACGGCAGCTGGTTTTTTCTGGGCGAAATCTATACCGATCTCGAATTCGAACCGGACCGCCCGGTGGCCGACCACTGCGGGTCATGCCGAAAGTGCATCGACGTATGCCCGACCCAGGCCATTACAGCACCCTATCAGCTCGATGCTCGACGCTGCATTTCCTATCTGACGATCGAACTCAAGGGCTCGATTCCAGTTCAATTCCGCGAAGCGATAGGCAACCGGATCTACGGCTGCGATGATTGCCAGGCGGTTTGCCCGTGGAACCGCTACGCACAGTTCACAGGTGAAGACGATTTTCAGCCCAGGCGGGATCTGGACGCCGGTTTACTGGTGGATCTGTTCGGCTGGGACGAAACGACCTTCCTGCAGCGCACTGAAGGGACCGCAATACGCCGCATCGGATTCGAACGCTGGCTCAGAAACCTGGCCGTCGGGCTGGGGAATGCACAGACTTCGCCCGAGGTGATCTCGGCACTGCAGGCGCGCCGCGGACATCCCTCAGCGCTTGTTCGTGAGCACGTCGGTTGGGCACTTGGACGGCACGCGCAAACGGGCTGACGCAAATCCGGCATGAAGACTGCCGAAATCAGAAACGAACACCGATCCCGAGGTTCAGATTGGCCCGGCTGCTGTTCGGGTTGACCGGCCACAATTCGATCTGCTCGGCTGCAATCACCGGATGGTCCAGCGGAAAGGCGCCTACCGAGCGCGATTCGATGTCGATGAAGCGTCCCAGCGCGGTCACGTATCGGCCGGGCGCGTAAGTCATGGGATCCAGAAACCCCGGGTGAACGATCACGAAGCGGGCGCCGCCGTCGGCTTCGCGCCTCGGCCGATCGCCCGGTCCAAGCGGCAGGGCCAGCACCTCGAGCTCGGTGGCCTCATTGGCGTTGACGACACCGACAATGCGGCCGCCCCAGACCACTCGGGCACCGACCGCATTCGGTTGCGCCAACGCCTCGCCGGGGCCAAGCGCGGCCGGCTCGCGGCCGGCCGTGTCGAAAGGGCTGCTGGCGCAACCCGCCAGAATCATGGTCAGGAAAATCACTGGAAAAACTGTCTTCATGTCGAATGCCTGAAACTGGGTGGGTTGGGTGCTTCGTCCTGAGCAGTGTGCAGTTTAACTGCTTGACGTCGCGAACCAAGCAGGCACGTCCCCCGAGCGGACGGCCGGAGCCGAAGCGATACTGGTACATCCCTCAGGTTGCCGAGGGCGGAGACCACCCGTTTCGACCACGTATGCCGTTGAATTCAGATCGTATTGTTGACTCGACCGGATCAGCCGCCGGCCCGGAACCTGTTGTGCCGGTGTTACCCTATACGGTCATTCGAATAGACAGGAAAATCCATGCAAGCAAAACCCGATACCGTCGTGACCATCGACTACACGCTGACGTCCAATGAGGGCGAGGTCATCGATACTTCGGATGGCCGGGAGCCTCTCGCCTATCTGCACGGGCACGGCAACATCATTCCCGGGCTTGAGAAAGCGCTCGAAGGGAAAGGCGAAGGCGAGGAGGTGAAAGTCAGGGTCGAGCCCGAAGAAGGCTATGGCCCGCGCCGCGACGAACTGGTTCAGAAAGTCTCGATGGAAGCCTTCTCCGGCATGGATCAGGTCGAGCCCGGCATGAAGTTCAACGCCGAGTCGGCGCAGGGTCCGTTGGTCGTCAAGGTGACCGATATCGAGGGCGATGAGGTGACCATCGACGCCAACCACGATCTGGCCGGCCACCAGCTGAACTTCGACGTCACCGTGCGCGAAATCCGCGAAGCCAGCCCCGAAGAGCTCGAGCAGGGTCAGGTCGCCAGCTGACCCGGCGGCGCTCCGAAGCCCTCGAAAACCGGGCTCGATGCCCGGTTTTTCTTTGCCCGCAGGATCAGGTCCAATCCATTTCTCCCGCAATCAGACGGGGCCGCGCGCTTTCTCCAGCGTTTTCGCCAGACCGGCGACCACACCGCCGATATCCGATAGCTCGGCGGGCAGGATCATGGTGTTGTTGGCCTTTGCCAATTCTCCAAACTGCTTGACGTATTGTTCGGCGATCCGGAGGCTGACCGCGTCCGAACCACCCGGCAGGTTGATCGCCTTCGCAATTCTTTCGATACCGCCGGCTGTCGCCTCGGCGATCATCTGAATCTCTTCGGCGCGACCCTTGGCCTCGTTGATCTGCTTTTGCATGTCGCCTTCGGAAACATTGATCATTTCCTGTTTCATGCCCTCGGAGACATTGATCTTCGCTTCGCGCGCGCCCTCGGATTCGGCCACGACGGCGCGTCGCTCGCGCTCGGCACGCATCTGCTTTTCCAGCGCGTCCTTGATCGATTCGGGCAGGCGGATGTCGGCGACTTCGTAGCGCAGCACCTTGACGCCCCAAGGCTCGGAGGCCTCGGTCAGCACGTCAACCACACGCTCGTTGATCACCGAGCGTTCCTCGAACGACTTGTCGAGTTCGATCTTGCCCACCACTGACCTGAGCGTCGTCTGGGCGAGCTGTATCGCGGCAAAACGATAGTCCTCGATGCCGTAGGAGGCCAGCTTCGGATCGATGACCTGCATGTAAATCACGCCGTCGACATGGATCTGGATGTTGTCCTTGGTCACGCAGGCCTGCTGGGGCACGTCAATGGCCTGTTCCTTCATCGTGTGCTTGTAGGCGACCTTGTCGACGAAAGGAATCATCAGGTGAAATCCGGCGTCCAGCACGCTCTGGAAGCGTCCGAGCCGCTCGACCACATACGCCGAACGTTGAGGCACGATCTGTGCCGTCTTGACCACTGCAATCACAACGATCGCGAGTACGATCAGCGACATGATGGTCGCAGAATCCATATCCATCTCATTTCCCTCGAAGAAGCAGCGCCGCGTTGGCGCAGATTGTCGATGTCGTAATCACGGCACCACCGCCGCAGATTTCCTATTGGCGTACTTGTTTTTCCGCGGTCACCAGAAGCGTGATCCCTCGATGGCCGATCACCCAGGCGGCATCGCCCACCTCGAATTCATCCGCCTCCGATTCAGCTTTCCACTCCACGCCGTTGAGCCTGACCTTGCCCGCGCCCCGATCGAATGTCTCGGTCACCGTCACCCGCGCGCCGCGCGCCGAGAGAGGATCCTGGTCGCCGTCCCAACGCTCGCTGACCTTGCCGCGGAACCAGACCTTGATCTTCTCGCGCGCCAGCAACAATGCAGCCACGCTGAGTACCGCGAAAAGCACGATCTGCTCGGCCGGCGCCGAGACCAGCCCAAGCGCCGTAGCGATGCCGACGAGAATTGCGCCGACGCCGAAGAACACCGCCACGATTCCGGTCGCGAAAAACTCCGAAAGCACCAGCAGCGCACCGAGAATCATCCAGAACCAGGGTTCCTGCAACATATCCGGCGCTCCAGAACTGACATTTTCTCAAGTATATGCGCTGCGGCAAACCAACTCCACTGCAGATCGACTTGACGGCGGTAGAATCTACGTCCTATATGCGAACAGCTCCCCTGATAGAATCGACATATGAATCTTCGTGCGGTCCATTACCTCGTCACCCTCGCCGACATCCGCCACTTCAGCAAGGCGGCCGAGCGCTGCCACGTCAGCCAGCCCACGCTGAGCACCCAGATCCGCAAGCTCGAAGAAGAACTGGACGTGCAATTGGTGGAACGCTCACCGCGCAAGGTAATGCTGACCGAGGTCGGCGAGGAGATTGTCGAACGAGCGCGTGCCATGCTGGCCGACGCCGATGCCATTCGTGCGATCGCGCGCCGCAGCAAGGATCCGCACTCGGGCACCATGCGGATCGGCATCTTCCCGACGCTGGCGCCCTACTTCCTGCCGCATGTCGTGCCCGAAATCCGCAAGCGCTTCCCGCGCCTGACGCTTCGCCTGTTCGAGGAAAAAACCGAAGACGTCATCGAGATGCTGCGCCAGGGCCGGCTGGACGCCGGACTTCTCGCACTGCCGATTGAATCCGAGCAACTCGCCTCGCGCGTGCTGTTCGAAGAACCTTTTGTACTTGCAGTGCCCGACTCGCATCCGCTGAGCAGACGCCAGTCCATCAAAATGGAAGACCTGGTAGAAGAAGAACTGCTGCTGCTCGAGGACGGCCACTGCCTCAGAGAGCAGGCGCTTGAAGTCTGCCACCTTGCCGGCGCCCACGAACAGCTCGATTTCCACGCCACCAGCATGGAAACGCTGCGCCAGATGGTCGCTGCCGGCACCGGCATTACCTTGATGCCGGTCATGGCCGTAAAGCCGCCGGTCGCGCACACCGACAATCTTTCCATTCGTCCATTCTCACAGCCAGGACCGAAGCGGACCATCGCGCTGGTGTGGCGAAAGTCCACCGCGCTGGGTGGCTTTCTCGAGGAGCTGGCCGATATCTTTTCTTCGATCGATCCAGAGTTGCTCAAGCCCTGATGGGGGCAACCCTGGCCGGGTGCGGGCGGCTTTTGATTTCAATTTCAACTTCAAAGGCGGATTCGCCTCGCGCTGCGCGCTTGCAGGCGAGTGACTTTTTTCGGTTGCAAAAAAAGTAACCAAAAATGCGCTTTACAGGCAGCAGCTGTTCGAGGTGCGGGTCGGAGGGGACCAGTGGTTAGGTGTTAGATCCTGCAATTGTCTGGAGATCTTTTTGATCGAGCTGAGTGTTCGACACCAGCTTGTGGGCGACAGTGGATCGTAGCGTCAATCGGTATCGGAGCGGGGTCGTTTCGATCGTGGTGATTGCTACCCTTCCGTTTTCTGAAGAGGGTTCCAGATCGGGCCAATGAGTGGGTTCGGGTGCGCTTTTCAGGCATTTGGCATCTACGCGCGCCGTCCGAGACCAGGGCACGGCGGCATCCACGCCCACGGCGTTGAAACCCACTTCAGAAAACGGAAACCATGAATTCGGTCCAATCGAGACGAACCACCTCCGATAATCATCGAAGCCGGAATCCGTAGGTTGTCACGGAGCCAAATGAAGAACACTCCGCACGTTTAAAAAGATCTGCAATCAACGCCCCTGATCAAACACCTAACCACCCGAGCCATCCGCCCGCACCTCCACCCTCTGATGACTGTATGAAGCGCTTTTGCCTACTCTTCAGGCGCTTGTGAAAAGTAGGTCGCCTGCAAGCGCGCAGCGCGGGGCGAAATGATTTTGAAGTTGAACCGGAATTTGAATTCAAATGTCGCCCGCACCCATCATGGGCGCCAACCATCAGCGCAGGGCGAAACCGTTTTTGATTTAAGAAGTTGAAATTGAAAAACCCTAAATCTTCAATCGGCTCCGCAGTCGATACCACGGGGTATCCCGATTGATGACAACAATAAAAACCTTGCGAAGGTAACCCTCGGGACAATCGATCGGCTTGACGCCGTGCCAGGAATTGCCCTGCCGAATGAACAAAAGGCTGCGGTTGCCCAGAGACTCCGAACTCATCGCTTCGTCGAAATCCTCGAACGCCGGGGCAGAACTGGCCGGGAAACGTCCGCGATCATCCAGCACCTGGGTTTCACCGCCCCACTCCGGCTTCCAGTCGTGCTCGGTGTTCAGGTAGAAGATGTGCGACCCCAGCTTCCAGACCGCGTCGCAGTGGGGCGAAACCGAGCAGCCGTCGGGCGTGTAGTGAAAATGAAACTTGAGGCTGAAGCGATCGTGTCCGATCATCCTCGTGAGGAATCCTCTGTACTCCTGGCCGCGCAGCTCTTCAATGAACGCGTTCCAGGCATCGCCCAGCGGCAGGCCCTCGTGCCATTCCAGGGCGTAACGGTCATGGGCCTGTTGCCCGTGCTTGCGGGAACGCCCGAACACAGGCTTGAAACGGCTGACATCGGGCAGCTGCTCGACCAGCTTGTCGAAACCTTGCCTGGTCAACAGACCCGCCGGGTTCGCCCACGGGTAAGGCCGCGTCGAACGGAACCGTTCGCTGTCCATTTCGGCGAGTTTTGCGGAATCGAGAAACATTCGCGGTTCGGCTCAGGGGTCAGAACCTGCATTATCGCACCGCACACGCCGCAACGGCGGCGCTCCAGTCGGCCACGCCGGTCGTTTGACAGCACCCAAGCGCTATTGAACGATCCGCAGGTTACACTTCCCGGCCTGATCGCAATCGACCTGAACCTGTGCGCCTGATCCACCTGACCGATCCTCACTTGACATCGCTGGACGCCTGGCGTCCCGGACTGCTCGCGGGCAAACGCTTGCTGTCCTGGCTGTCCTGGCGGGGCCGGCGCCGGGAACGACACCGCCGACATCGTCTGAATGCTCTGACGCAGCATCTGGAGGCGACCGGACCGGATGCCTGGGCGATCACCGGCGACCTGTGTCAGATCGGTCTGGAACAAGAGGCGATCGAAGCAGCGCAGTGGCTCTGCCAACTGGCACCGCCCGAGCGCACGCTGCTGGTGCCGGGTAATCATGACATCTTCGCCCGCGGCTCCAGATCGGCAATCTCGAGACACTGGGCCGAGCATCTTCACGTGAGCGCAAACTCGCCCGAGTGGCCTGTGGTCAGGCATTTCGGCGACGTCGCGCTGATCGGCATGAATTCGGCGGTTGTAACGCCTGTCCTGAGTGCATCCGGGCGGGTGGGTCGTGAAATGATGGATCGTCTTCGCAAAAAACTGGACGCGAACCGCGGATACTGCCGGATCATGCTTATCCATCATCCACCGACCCACGGGGTGTGCAAACGACGCAAAGCGCTTGCCGACGATCGGGAGCTCAGTGAGTTGCTGGCACAGCACGGTGCAGCAGTGGTGCTGC
>JGI12048J13642_10051426_pt1 | contig 17610 bp, 15 predicted proteins | sample ElkSlonscriptome_16_FD_13642 | JGI IMG/M metagenome (IMG submission 13642)
CAGGCAAAACATCGATTGCTTCGGAACTACCAGGCATTCGCGTGATGACGTTTGGACCGGGCGAGGTCATGATTCGTCAAACTCGCCAATACGAAATCCGCGTCGAAAACCGAGGTACCATCGACGCCAAAGCGATTGTCGTGCGAGCCAACATTCCCGATTGGGCCGAAATCAACGGGCATGAAGTTTCCGCCGGTAACGTCGAAAACGAAAAACATGATCAAGGCGAACGTCTGGCGTGGAAAATCCATTCATTACCAGCCGGATCGGTCGAACGCATGTTTGTCCAACTGCGTGCTGAACGAAGCGGGACTCATGATTTGGATGTCGACTGGACGCTCGTTCCCGAACCAGCTGTTGCGACCGTCAAGGTTCACGAACCTCGTTTGGACCTGACGATCGATGGACCGGAAGAAGTGGTTTACGGACAATCGCAAGCCTATACCGTACGCGTTTTGAATCCGGGCGATGGAACCGCACCGAACGTGGTCTTTACCTTGTCGCCCAACTCGGCGACGCCGCAAACACAACGGATCGGTGATATCCCAGCGGGCAAGGAGGCTCAATTCGAAGTGGAGCTGACTGCGCAAGACCTTGTTGACTTGAAGATTCATGGTCTGGCGTCAGCAGATCTGGATTTACGAGCAGAAGCCGAAAAAACGATTCGCGTTTCAGCCGCAAAGTTAGAAGCGGTGCTGACCGGTCCCGAACTGCGTTATCAAAACACCGAGTCGCTCTACAACTTGGAGGTCCAAAATACGGGGACTGCCACGAGCGAGCAAATTGCAGCAACGTTGCGCGTGCCAACGGGGGTTACCTATCTCGGTGGTTTGGACGACGCGAAGTCCGAATCGAGCATCTTGTCCTGGACGATCCCAATACTTCGACCTGGCGCAAGTGCTAACTACCAATTCCGCTGTGAAATGATCGCAACCGGAGACCAGAAGTTTGTCTTCGATTGCAAGGGCACTGCCGCTGGGCAAACCGGGGTGGCGCTGGCGACGCGAGTCGAATCGATCGCCGACTTGGTCCTAACGATCAACGATCCTCCTGCCCCAGCACCGATCGGAACCGATGTGACTTACGAAATCGTGGTGCGTAACCGCGGCAGCAAAGAAGCGACCGACGTTCGAGCGATCGCTCAGTTCAGTCACGGTATCGAACCGAATCGAATCGAAGGCCAAACTGGTGAATTGTTGACCGGTCAGGTCTTGTTCGATCCAATCACTACCATTGCCGCAGGGCAAGAGGTTCGGCTTCGCGTGGTCGCCAAGGCCGACCGTGCCGGTCACCACCGATTCCGTACCGAAATTCGCTCAGGCGATACCGTCTTAGTTGCTGAAGAAGCGACTCATTATATGAGTCCGCAAAGCGACCGGGTCAGCCGTCGCAGCAGCGACAGCGAATCGCGGTAGGGCGATGGGTGGGCGGGGTCGAGGCGTCGTAGAGACTGCTTGACCCAGCCTACGTCGACTGCAACAATTGTCCAGGTGTCTTCTTGTTTTCGCAACCGAAACGGCGACGCTATCGGGTAACCACAACGGCTCCGGCTGAGGGTTAAACGACTAGACGTCCCATTGTTCTTTACACCCGTCTTCGATGAACCAAAACTTTGCCATCTGTAATGAGACGTTTGGTGATTGGGAACTCGCCCGAGCCACTCGATTCGCGAAAGAGGCTGGCTACAGTGGATGGGAAGTCGCTCCCTTCATGCTCGCCGACGATATCCGCTCGTTCGGCAAGTCCGAGCGAAACGACTATCGCCAAACCGTCGCAGAAAGCGGCCTTCGAATCGTAGGTCTGCATTGGTTGTTGGCGAAAACCGATGGCTTTCATTTGACGAGTGAGGATCGTGAAACTCGCAAACGAACGGCTGACTATTTCTGCGATCTTGTCGAGCTTTGCAGAGACTTAGGTGGCGACGTGATGGTTTTGGGATCGCCTCAGCAACGAAACGTTCCCGCTTCCCAGAGCATCGATCAAGCGTTCGCCAATGCTGCGGAGATTTTGTCGTCAATCCTCCCAGTGCTTAGAGAGCACGATGTTCGGATTGCCTTAGAACCGCTCGGTCCGTTAGAAGGAAACTTTCTTAATACGGCTGCCGAAGCGAGGCAACTGCAGCAAATGATCGCTGACCCTCAAATTGGATTGCATTTGGACGTCAAGGCGATGGCCAGCGAAGCGTTGCCGATCGAACAGATCATTCGCGACCATGCCGATTGGCTGATTCACTTTCATGCCAATGATCCGAATAAACAGGGACCGGGGATGGGGGACGTCGACTTCGAGCCAATCTTTGCAGCGCTGAAGGAAATCGATTACCACGGATGGATCAGTGTGGAGGTGTTTGACTATTCTGCTGGGATCGAAGCATTGGTTTTAGAGAGCATCGCAAACATGAAGTCAGCAATGAACTAGTTATAACGAGCAGTTGGCCACTTTATCGGCTCTGTCGACGACGGGCGGCTTCAAACTTCAGTCCTCGGAGACTAGAATCTATCGACAGCCTGTTTGCCGAATAGCAAAGAAAGTCTAAGAACCCGAAGCTCGATGTTCGATCCACTGCACAAATGGCTTGGGATTCCCGCCAACGAACAGCCACCCAATCATTATCGATTGTTGGGCATTTCATTGTTTGAATCGGATCTCGATGTCATTGACGCCGCAGCCGACAAACACCTTGCCTATCTGCACAATTTTGCCAATGGCGAACATGGACGAGAAGCCGAGCAGCTTGCCAATCAATTGTCTCGAGTCCGGCTGCAGTTGATCGATCCCGAGCAAAAGGCGGCGTATGATGCCCAATTGCGGGAACAGCTAACGGCATCCGCTGATCCCAATCCCGATGACGAACTCGAGCGTGAAGGCTGGTACCTTCGCCACACACCCGCTGAAAACTTTGGTCCCTACTCACTTGATGATCTCATGGAAGCAGCCGAGTGGGGGCGGATCTCCGACCATACGGAAATTTGGCATCCGGTGTCTACCGACAGCCAATGGGTATTAGCATTTCTGTTTGAACCGATTGACCAGCACCGCGCAGAACATACACCAAAAGCTTCGGATCTTTCCGTTAGCGAAGACCATGGCGTAAAAGACCCGATAACGGAAACGGCCAGCCCAGTGGTGATTCGCACAAAACGGCGCCGACGCTCGTCGTCGTACGGCTGCTTTGTGGTACTGATACAATGGCTCCTACCCGCTTTGGTTCTTGCGGTGCCGATCTTCTTGATCGCGACGAACAAGGCAACTTTCAAGATCCTTTTCCAGTGGAATGAGCAAGCAGCCCAGCAAGCGGGCGCGTCAAATGATAGGCCTTCGGACTCCAGTGAACCAACGATTTCGAGCAAATGAATACTTCCCTAAAATCTCCCTCAACCAAGCCATCGGTGACCTCCCGGACTATTGGCATCGATTTAGGGACCACCCGCAGTGTCGTCGCGTTCATCGATGCACATGGATACCCGCAAACCGTTATCAATGGCGACGGTGACATGACCACCCCGAGTGCGGTGGCGTTCGAAGGCGGTACCGTCTTGGTCGGCAAGGATGCAATCAAGTCGCTGTCAATCACACCGGATCGCGTCGTCCAATTTGCAAAGCGAGAAATCGGCACTCAACGCTACATGATCTCGGTCGATGGTGTCGACTATCCGGCTGAGCTAATCGAGTCGTTCATCTTAGGACGTCTTCGACGTGACGCCGAGCGTCATTTTGGTGAAACGATTCAAGATGCGGTCATCACCGTCCCCGCTTTCTTTAATGAACCGAAACGCCGAGCGACGATGGACGCAGGCATGTTGGCAGGACTGAACGTCAAAGCAGTCATTAACGAACCAACGGCTGCCGCGCTCGCTTATGGCGTGGAGCATGGCTTGATGAATGAAGAGGGCGTCTTTGCAAATTCTCAAACCGTTTTAGTCTACGATCTGGGCGGGGGAACGTTCGACGTTTCCATTTTGAAAATTAAGGGCGACTCGATTGATGTCATTGCGGTCGATGGAAATTCGCGGCTCGGGGGACTCGATTGGGATGAGTGCATTCTGGAATGGATTTCCGAGCAATTTAGAACGCAGTGCAAGGCGAGCAATCAACAACTTAAAGCTTCACGAGGCATCCTGCTCAAGGAAGCCGAAGAGATAAAGCATAGTTTGACGTCGCGGGAAAAGGTGGCTGTCAAAATTCGGCTCGATGAACACATCCTGCAAACCCATATCAATCGAGCTCTCTTCAATTCGCTCACAGCTCATCTTCTTGATCGAACCCGTTTCACGCTGCGAAAAGTACTCGACGAAAGCAAGTTGAAATGGAATCAAATTGAACGAGTCTTGCTTGTAGGCGGCTCAACGAGAATGCCGCAAGTGATCGAAATGCTGCGGAAAGAAACCAAGAGCATTCTCGATCAATCGGTTTCACCTGACCAAGCGGTCGCGTATGGAGCAGCCGTGTATGGGCGGATATTGTCGGAGCGAGACGAAATGGATTTTGATCTCGATGGGATCAGTGAAACGGGCAAAGACGGGGCGATGCGGATTACCGATGTCAATGCCCATCACCTGGGTGTATTGGGGGTCGAGCTCAAAACGGGACGTCCGCAAGGTCAAGTGATTATCCCGAAAAACACGCCCCTTCCTGCAATGAACATCGCCCGCTTCAAAACGGCCAAACCGAACCAAAAAAGCGTTGTCGTGAAGGTGATTGAAGGTGGCGATTTGCGAGGTCAAAACGCGACCACCATCGGAACGTTCTCCGTCCGCGATCTGCCGCCCGGACTACCAGCCGGTTCGCCCGTCGACGTGGTTCTTCGATACAACCACGATGGAATTATCCAAGCCGAAGCGATTGTCGTTGCAACAGGAAAAAAAAATCACATCGAAATCAAACGCCAAGCGGGTTTATCATTGGATGAAATCGATGGTTGGCAAGATGCATCGAAAGACATTTTCGAAGCCCTCGGCTTGGACTGAACGATACAACATTTAGAGCCTTTCCGAAAAGGGGTCTGACCCTCTCCGGCGAGGCCGAAAAACGAGTTAAAAATTGACTTGCCTCCAAAGGGTCAGACCCCTTTTCGGATAGGCCCTTGACTCGATCGTTTAAGATCTGTCCGCAATAAGGAATCGCAGCGATGAGCAAAGCCGAGCGTATAACAGGGACTTTATCGGAAGATGTTGGTTACCCCAAAGACCTACCTTTCTACGTTCTACCGATCTTCTTTCTCATTACCTTCCTCATTACCTGGGGCACGGTCGGCTTCTACATTTTCGTTCCAGAACTCGCAACCGCTTGGTTTGGGCAAATCAGCGGTCGTCACCCGGCTTTTTTCTTGGCGACCTGGTCACCCGGCATGAGTGCCGTGCTCTTGGTTCTAGTGTACGGCGGCGTTGCTGGGTTGAAGAGTTTTCTATCTCGCTTGCGTCTGTGGCGATGCAGCCCCTATTGGGTTGTGTTCATTGCGATAGGATTGCCGCTTGTCTTTGCAGCGGGCTCGCTGATTAAGGGAGGTCCGCTGTTTGCACCGGTGCCGCCTGATGGCGTGGGTTCGTTGTTCGCCACACTCGCCATCATGCTGTTTCTCGGACCGATGGAAGAGTTCGGTTGGCGAGGCGTCGCCCAACCACTGCTGCAACGTCATCTCGCACCCCTATGGGCCGGTGTGATCATTGGCATCGTGTGGGGAATCTGGCACCTCCCAGCGTTCTATCTGGCCGGAACCCTGCAAAGTGGTTGGAGCTTTACACCTTTCTTTATCGGCAACGTGGTGCTGGCGGTGATCGTCACGCCGCTCTTCAATAACGCCCACGGCAGCATCCTTTGGCCAATGCTCTTCCATTGGCAGCTCATCAATCCTCTTTGGGCTGATGCACAGCCTTTCGACACCTACCTGCTCGTTGTCGTCGCCGCCGCGGTTGTCTGGCTCAACCGGGATTCGATGCTAAGCCGCAGCGGCATTACGGAAGTCATGCCTTCCAGTCAGGGTGCAATGCACGTTGCCGATCGGCGCGGTTAACCCTCAATGGGTTGCGTCTCCGCAGAGCCCACGTCTGTTTCACCGGACTCTTCAAAGATAAACGAACAAAATACTTTGAACACCCGAGTCATGCCAAAAAAAATCTCGGGCATTCGGGGCTGGCCCCTGACCATCATGAACTTTTACATTGATCGTGAATTCAAGTTGTCTCACTATCGTTGACGCATTCCGTTGCACACGTCTTGTTGATAGACACAACTCCGACGCGACACGACCTCCGAAGGTGAGGGGCAATGCCCTGGGCAGTCTATCTGGCTCAGCCCGCCGGGCTGGGGTTCGGCTCATTCGACCGGGGCGGACCAGTGGTTGTTCCAAGCCAAGTAGAGATCGTGCAAGAAGGCTCGCCACTGCTGGGCGGTTCGCGAGGGCGGATAGGGCATGGGAGGCTCTGGCTTGGCAGCGGTCCACACAACCTCAAATTGGCCGTCGGGCTGGATGCGGCCGATCCGCGGTGTCTTAAACGTATGTTGCGTTGCGGGGTCAATGCGGACCATGCCGCCAGGAGCGGTCATCCGCTGATTGAGCATCGCGTGACGGATCGGATGCACCTCCGTCGATCCGCATTCCTCCACCGCTTGTGCCCAAAGCTTGACACCAAAGTAGGCGGATTCCATAGGGTCGGTCACAACCCTTTGTGGTCCGTACTTCTGACGGAAGCTGCTGATGAAGGCAGTGTTTTCGTCGGAGACGACGCTTTGAAAGTAATTCCAGGCTGCGTAGTGGCCGGCCACGTCCGCCGCATCGATCTGGCGTAATTCCTCTTCCTCAATGCTAAAAGAAATGGTCGGCACCTTTTCGGCAGTCAGTCCGTTCTCACGTAGTTCGCGGAAGAACGCGACGTTGGAGTCGCCATTGATCGAATTCAGAATCACGTCTGGATTGGCCGCGACCATTTGTTCGACTACTGATCCGACATTGGAACTGCCCAGTGGCAGGAAAACTTCGCCGACTAGTTCCGCTCCGAGCTCGCCGAGTTGGTCCTTGATGATTTCGTGTGCGACTCGGGGAAAGACGTAGTCCGAACCGACCAGGAAGAAACGACGCTTGTTCTCGAATGCATACGCCCACTTTACCGCCGGAATGATTTGCTGGTTGGGCGTCGCTCCGGTGTAAACGACGTTGGGAGATTCTTCGAGCCCTTCGTACTGCACTGGATAAACCAGCAAGTGGTCGAGCTCTTCGAATAGCGGAACGACGGTTTTACGGCTCGCTGATGTCCAGCAACCAAAGATCGTACAAACCTTTTCGTCTTCAATCATTCGTTTTGCTTCGACGAGAAACCGATCGGGGTCGGAGCGACCGTCCGCAACGATGGCCTCGATCGGCCTTCCTAAAACGCCGCCGCTTCGGTTGAGTTCGTCAACGGCGAGCAGGGTCGCGTCAGCTACCGAGGAACCGCTGTGTCCCATCGTGCCGGTCAGCGAATGGAGAATACCGACGCGAATCGGTTCGCCAGACGGTGTCGCTGCGGCCGATGCGATCGAATCATTCTCCGGTCTATCAGAAGCCACCGATCCGTCACGACCGGATAGGAAATAGTAGGCGGCACCGCCACTGGCGACGGCAAGCACACTCAAACCTGCCACCAGAGCACCTGTAAAACTTCGACGGTCGGTGTCGAGTGCCGCGGTCGCAGGGCGGACAAGCGTGGACGAAGATTGGCTTGGCAATTGAATGCCCGCGCCCGACATGGCTGCCAGCACAGCTTCCAAATCGACTCGCATTTCATCCATCGATTGGTAGCGGTCCTCTGGTTTCTTTGCCATCGCATGCTGAATGATCTCGGCGCATGCGGCGGGAACCGTGGCCCGCACTTCGCGCGGATCCGGTGGCCCAGCGTTGCAATGAGCGAACATCACTTGAACAACGCTGCCGGTATCCTGGAACGGGCATTTTCCGGTCAGCAAGCTGTAATAGGTCGCTCCCAATGAATAAACATCACTCCGAGCATCAACCTGCGATCCCTGGCATTGTTCCGGACTCATGTAATAGGGAGTGCCAACCAAATGCCCTTCCTGGGTCATCATCATGGATTGCTTTGCCGCTCGCTTGGCCAAACCGAAATCGGCGACCTTCGCCGTTCCGTCATGCGTCAACAGCAGGTTCGCCGGCTTGACGTCTCGATGGACGAGTCCCTGATGATGCGCGGCGGAAAGGCCTTGGCAGGCTTCGCTAACCAAACGAGTCGCTTCGCCAACATTATACGCGCCGGATTGTTCTAGATAGTCAGCGGTGCTGCCTCCGGAGACGACTTCCATCACCAGATAGTGGACGTCCTCTTCATGAGCCACTTCGTGAATCGTCACCGTGTTTGGATGATTAAGCCTGCCCGCACTCTTGGCTTCGGAAAGAAATCGATTCAGCGTGGTCTCGTCGGTCGATAGCTCGGAAGGAAGCACCTTGATCGCGACGTCCCGTTCGATCGACGGGTCGTGCGCCTTGAGCACCACGCCCATGCCGCCGACACCCAACAGGGCAGTGATCTCATACTTGCCGAGTCGACGCCCGATCCATTGTTCAGGACGATCACGCATTCCGCCGGTCGAGGTGGGAGTCGTATCACCTTGAATCATCATCGTCTCGTCGAGCGACGATGGATCGGCAGCATCCTTTGGTGTGGCAGAATCATTCGAATCAGGCAAATTCATGTCAACAATCTCATCTTAGTCGAGTCCGATCGCACCACTATTTTATACCAACTACGGCATGACGACGAAGGTTTGGTTGTCAATGCCAACGTCGGCGGTATCGTCTTCGGAAAAAATGTGTCCCTGCGTTTTGCCGATGCGTCCATCGGCAACCTGTTTGCCGTCAACGGAAAGTATTGCGACGCCTCCCTTACCCATGCCGCCCTCATTGTATTCGAAATCAAGCGAGACTGTCGACTTGCCCTCGGGCAAAGCAGTGGGGCATTCGACAACGAATCGCTCGAAGCTCAGCCAATTTCCAGTCGATCTAGTTGCTATGCGGTGCCCCCTGTCGTCCCGGGTGGAGGAGCAGCCCGCACCCTCCAGAGGAAGATGTCGCTTGATGGTTCGGCTTGGCCGACGGGCATTTCACGTTTCTGGAATACCGATTGGCGTCGATTGACATTAGTGCGAGCTGGCGTTGACCTCATTTCTGTCGACACTGACGGTACCACCTTTCGATTACCGCAACATTGGCCATAAATCGATTTACTTGGCCAACGCGTACCGAACTGTCGACGTGATCGGCTGGCAGCATTCCGAAGCCGCGGTGCGGTCGCTGTCCTATGCAATCTTGAATCACCGAGGCGATCCAAATCCGGCAACATCAAATCTTGAAGTCGACCGAGTCGGTCGTTTGAATTGGACTCGCGTCGACAATCTGTCCAATGAGTGGCTTTCGGCGAAACGAAAACCGATAGAATCGGCTACCGTAGCCAAGGAATTGCGATCCGCGACGCCGGACCAAGCCGCCGACTTTGTGGTCGAGTTGATCAACGCTGGTTGTCACCCAGAGAGTGTCTACGACGGAATCATGATCGTTGCCGCCGAAATGGTGTCGCGACAGGCGGCTATCGTACCATTGCATGCGGTCACAACATCCAACGCGATGCGATACCTGCCAACTGATTGGTCGAGCGCGCGAGCTTGTGTTCCTCAAAGGAAACGATGCTCACGACTACAAGTTCAGTTCTGCGGCGCTCGAAGACGATTACCAGATCGATCCAAGGTGGAGGGCCCGTTATCAGGCCGGCTGTTCTTACTTGTTGCACGGCGAAGGACAGAGGACAACCGCGTTGGCAAAGCGGGTCTTAGAACTGGACGAGTGAGAGAAAACCAGACACGTCGCAGTCGTGAATCGGCAATAGTCTATAAGGGACATTCCACGTTCACGTGTGTTGTGTCGCGACGCACGGATTGCTCGGATTGCAGAGCATCACTGCTGGGAATTTCATGGTATGTAAGTTGCACTAACCAAAAGGCTAGCCGTTACCTCCGGATTGCCATTCACCGAACGCAACCGCCGTGCCATGAAAATTCTTCACATTTCCGACCTGCATTTCGGACCGCCATACCTGCCGCCCGTCGGCGATGTGTTGCTGGATACAGCGACGTGGATCAATCCCGATCTAATCGTCGTCAGTGGTGATTTGACTCAGCGTGCCAAGCCCGAGCAGTTCGAGCAGGCGGCCCGTTTCATGGATCGACTGCCGGATGTTCCACACGTGGTTGTTCCCGGCAACCACGATGTTCCTCTGTACCGAATCGTCGAACGCTTGACGGATCCGCATCGACATTATCAACGGATCATCCAAAACGATCTCAATACGGTCCTGGGCACTCACGAAGCGATCATTGTTGGCCTGGATTCAACCGCTCCCAGGTCCGCGATTAGCAACGGGCGAATACATCCGTCGAAACTGGACTTCTGCCGCGATGCTTTCCAAAACGTTTCGCCCGACCTAGCCCGCATCGTCGTCGCTCACCACCACTTTGCCCCCGCACCGGACTACTTGCACGACCAAACGATGCCCAAAGCGAAGCGAGCGATCAAACTGTTCGTTGAGCTGGGCGTCGAATTGATTCTCGGCGGACATTTACACCGCGCCTACATCGGCAACACACTCGACTTCTACCCGGCCGCCGGGCGTGAACACGGTATCGTCATCGTGCAATGCGGCACGACGACGTCGCGTCGAGGTCGTGGTCGCGAACGTGAAAAGAATTCGTTCAACGAAATCGACTTAACCGAAAACACGATCGTCGTGACGCATCACGTTTTCGATGACGACGATGGCGAGTTCGCACCGCTCAGCCGCCACGAGTTCGCCCGTGGCGGGAAACGGTTGCGTACGGGTCGCTCCCACGCTAACCTCGGTTGTCGAGAGCAAACGGAGACACCGACGCCTACGCCCTTTCGCTAAAGATCTTGGCTAGGATAGGTCCGCAAGCCTTCGGCGGTCAAAGTCAGGATCGCCGTAGAAAAGAAGATTAGTGAGAACAGCCAGGTAACCGGTAAAGTTTGTCAGCCCCACGTAGGCGAAGTGCCACAAAATCCAGTCAAGCTGCGTCTCATCTTCCACCACGAGCAAAATGGGCTTTTTGTCGGAGAGCATATCGCCCGCCCAGACCGACAGCTCCGGCCGGTCGCCGATATTAATCGCACCAGCGATGTGGCCCCCGCCAAAGGCAAGCATTTGCCGGGTGTCAACGAGTTGCGACTTCCCTTGCTTGACTGCCTTTTGGAATTCTTCCGGCGGCAAACCTGCGATCGTCGGCGCAGTCCCGAACAGATCTGGCCCTCCCGTGCACCGCTCATGAAGTCGGCGTGGATATGCGTCTCAAAAATGTGCGTGATGGTCACACCGTGTTTGCGACTCAGCTCAATGTAGATCTCGACTTCTGGTCGCGGATCGATCACGGCGGCTGTCTGGCTCCCATCATCACCGACCAAATATGATAGCTGAGCAATGCCTGCCGTTCGGACGCTTTCAAATACCATTGTCATCGTACACCACCTATAACGGGAAATCACCTAGTATCTACTGATATATCTACTGCGATACGGTCTTGCGGATTGCGCCACTCAACGTCACAGTTCGATTCAATCTACGAGTGGATGCAAAATACGAGTGGATGCAAAATACGAGTGGATGCAAAATACGAGTGGATGCAAAATACGAGTGGATGCAAAAGCTGTACCTCGTCGACCTATCTCCTCGTGCCAGAATGTCAATCACAACACCTTGTTGTACCTTGTTGTCGAGCGTCGTATTCGCGGCACGGTACTGGTGCCATGGGGAGTATCAGTAGTATTCAGACGTCTATTCGCGGAAGTTCAAAATGCTTTTGAGCGTGGGTGGCAGGATCCTTGCATCCTCCATCCTATCGGAAACCCCCGGCTTCTGGTGGGAGTAGCGACTTCCCTATTCTCGTTCTCGCGAATGCGTATTGCGTCCCGCATGGCTGCGACATCTTGCGTCTGAATATCGTCATCGGTTAGGCTTGTGGATCACTGGCCCTTTAGCCAAGTTTGTTTTAACGCAGCAGGAATGTCGGAGCGGTGGATTTGAAATTACGCGAGCAGCTGAACGAGTTTCTATCGACCTATGGGATGAGTGATTATGAAGGGCGGTGGATCGCGGCCGCCTTCGTCTTTCTCGTAGCGCTCGTCGTCGTCTTCCTGATTCGCGGCATTGTGGTCTGGCGAGTTGCCAAATTCGCTGAGCGAACTTCGTCGGTTTGGGATGATGCCGCCGTTGAAGCGTTGCGACAAACGCGGTGGTGGTTCGTCATTGCATTTGCCCTTTTCTGCGGTAGCTACGCGATCGATCTACCGAGTGAACGAACGCGCGACGTGGTTCAGGCGGTGATGGTTTTGATTCTCCTCATTCAATGTGCAATCTGGGGGAACGTTCTGATTACCGCCGGTGCCAAAGGCTACGTCGAACGTCGCCGACCGGATGATCCCGCCGCGGCGATGACCGTGTCGGCACTCGCGATGATCGGAAAACTCGTCCTGTTCACGATTCTCTTCCTGTTGGCACTCGACAACGTAGGGATTGACGTCACCGCGTTGATTGCTGGGCTTGGTGTCGGAGGGATTGCTGTCGCTCTTGCCCTGCAAAATATTCTCGGCGATCTCCTGGCGTCGCTTTCGATTGTTTTTGATAAGCCTTTTGTGCCGGGTGATTTCATCGTGGTCGGCGACAAGTATGGAACGGTCCAAAATATCGGTTTGAAAACGACTCGCGTTCAAAGTCTCTCAGGCGAGCAGCTGATCTTTGCCAACAATGACTTATTGCAAAGCCGGATACAGAATTTCAAGCGAATGTCGGAGCGTCGGGTGGTCTTCAACGTTGGATTGACCTATGACACGCCGCGGTCAGTATTGCAGCAAGTGCCGGCGTTGTTGCGTGCGAGCGTCGAAGAGCAAGACAATGTGCGTTTTGATCGAGCTCACTTCAAAGCATTCGGAGATTTTTCGCTCAATTTCGAGACCGTCTACTACGTATTAACTCCCGACTATGCTGTCTATATGGACATCCAACAGGAGATCAACCTTTCTCTGCATGAGAAATTTGAACAGGTCGGAGCGGACTTCGCATTTCCAACACAAACCCTCTATATTGAAAAAGAGAGTCCCGACTCGAAAACAGTTTCCGGCGCTAACGAGTGATTGACTCGATCTGAATGCCTCGTCGCAAGAGTTCCCGTTCTGCATCGGCGTGGACAGTATTTCGAAAGAGTCGGTCGATAAACCCAAAGTCCTTGTGCTAAACCCAAGTCTTTTTTTGCGTTTGACGGCGTCTGTCAGTTTCGGACCGCCGACGTCGAAGAGAACCTATTTTCAGAATTTTTTCGGCGCAGCGGTCAATGATGGTGCGGTATTCGGCTTCTGATCAAACTTTGTTTCCCGCACCCGTCAGAAACAACCCGACAATCGCGTGAGCCAACTCGGGCGTCAGGTATCGCTTGGGGCGAGACTTACGAGAAAACAGATTCAACGGTTGATCCACCATGCTGCAGAATGAGAGTGCGAGGAATTCGGGATCCGACTTTCGGAGCTCTCCATTGCCGATGCCCCGTTTCATGATTTGAACAACCAAACGAAATCGCTTCTCAGTCAGTTTGTCCAGCACACCATCAATTTCGGGAACCGTCGGTCCCATGTAGGTTTGAAACATTAGTTGTGGGACACGAGGATCGATGCAGCATCGTTGGAAAGAGGATGTCACGAAGATCAATAGCTTTCCCGATACGCTCGGCTCCGTAGCAAGAGTCTCAGCCAACTGTTGCTGGCTCTCGCCGTAATGCCGGTCGATCAGGGACTGCAACAAAGCCGCCTTATCCGTAAAGTGGTGATAGAGAGTGGGTTGGGTAACGCCGGCCGCTTTCAGAATCTCGCGAATACCGGTTGCTGCGTAACCTCGCCGAGCGAAGAGGGTGAGCGCAGCGTCCAGCAAACGCTCACGTGTCTTCGCTGCTGCCGCACTACGTGCGCTCATCGTGCTTGCTCCACATCCTTGCGGTTCTGTTTCAAGTCGTGTCCCAAGTTGTCGAAGATCGTATGAATGAGGTCTTCGGTCTTTTCGGCGGTAATCAAAAAGAAACAGAACATCATTTCATCAGTAGTCTCTTCGCCCCAAGTAACACGCTGGGGCGGCGATGATGGGTTCGAGGGATTGTCCGACGAATTATCAAAAACAGCTTCCACGACAATCTCGGTGCCTGCTTTCAAATGAATCGGCTGCTGGTAGTAATATTCATCCTGCCAGTTGTAATCCCACTGCGGAATATCGATCAGCACTTCCACTTGCTCGTTCGGCCGTGTCGCAGTCACACGCATCGATTTGCCGAGCAGATGCATGTGAGGCACGATTCCGACCATGATCACATCTTTGGGCAGCGTGTACGAGGTGGAACGTCGATAGTCGGATTCGCCTGCTGGGATGTCCATTTCATAGTTCGCCATCCAGATGCTACCAACGAGCTTGGCAGGTTCTTTCAGCGATTCTTCCACCGGCTTATCGACGAAGTACAGACCGATCTCGGATTGATCGATTTCGGGCTTGCCAGTGGGATGATAGTGAACTTGAACGACGAGGTCGCTTCCCTTCTTGAGATACCTACCCATGTCGTTTGGGAGTCGTCGCGCCGTATTGCCAACGGACCATCCGCCGAGCGCACCGCTTGGCAAGAAACCCGGTCCACCGAAGTTTGCATACCCTGGCTCAGGTGTCGCCGCATCGAGCTTCCTCGCTTGGCCTTTATCATCGAGAAATAGAACTGCGTGATGTACCACTCGCTTATTGCCGGGATGGAATTCAACCGCGGCCACTAATTTGTCTTCGGGAATATCAATGGGCAGCACGAAATTCTGAAGCAAATCAGGACCGTTGGCCGGCACTGAAAATGACTCCTGCATCCGGACCACGAAGTCGGGCACCCCCAATTGCCAACCGTCAGCAAACTTTGGTCGCGGCGGCAAATCAGCTTTGTCACCCAAAGCACAACCGGCCTCGACCCATTTGGCCAACAACTCCAACTCTCGATCCCCCAACCATCGCTGTCCGACAAAGCGGTGCGCCGTTTCGGGGCCAGGAATCCACGGCGGCATCAGACGACGTTGTGTGACTTCGACAATCATGTCCGCATGAGCTTTCGCATCCGCATAGCTGGATAGCGAGAACGGAGCGACTTGTCCGGGGCGATGACACGTTTCGCAGCGTTGCTGCAAGATCGGAGCGATGTCTCGAGCGAAGGTCACATTTGCATCCAATTGATTGGTACGGTCCGGAGGCAGAACGCACCCAACCGGCTTGGTTTGGCTCAACGACGGTTTCCGACCAACAGCCACCGAGGAAATCGCGTCCGCAAGAAATCGTTTTTCAACATTGATTCGCCTTCGCCCGATCGATTCGTACGCGTTGTCGATCGCTCCGCGATACACTACGGCACCCACCGAGTCCAAGACGAAGGCTTCGGGTACATGCGTTGGCTGGAGAGACGAACGCATCAACTCTGAGGCATCAAACAAGATGGGGAACTTCGCCTCGTACTCCGTGAAATGCTTCACCGCGTTTTCTCGCGTCGTATAGGGATCGGAGATCACTCCGTACAACTCAACACCGTGTGGCAATGTGGCCGCTAGCCGATTGAGTTCAGGAATATACGAGTTGGAAATAGGACACGAGGTCGAAAGAAACACGAACGCCCGGATGACGCCCCTATCGTTCTGAGAAAGTTTTAATTGCTGACCATCGAGCTCCTGCAGGTCAAAGTGAAAATGCACTCGCTTCGCGACTTGAGCCGCGGCACTGGAAGCGATCATGCAGAATAGGATCGGCAGGATGCAGTAAAAGAGTCTCATGTGTGGCACCACCATTCCGTTCGTAACAAACAACCGTCTCAAGTATACCATTCGGTACACCACCGGCAGTTCAATATACCGACTGGTATGCATCGAGTCAATGCTTGGTTCGATCGGGAGTTGGGCAGGCGAGATGGGAGACCGATTGAGCCAGGTGAAGCGCGAGTATCTTCATGCCCGGGTCGTGAAATCCATGTCGAAAACTCAAACCGGTCATTGATGGGTTTCGCAATTATCGAAAGGTTCGGGGCATGCAGTTTTTCGATTTCGTCGGGTTGTACCGAGTGTCACTCTAGACCTGCGTTCAATGGGTGGGAACCGGGCGCAAGCGAAACCAGCCAATCCTCTGGGTTAGTCCACAAGTCAGAGGGGCGGCGCTAGCCGTCCGGTGATCCTGATGGAAAATCGGTGTCTTGACGCGTTCCTACCATCTATTTTCCGATCAAATTTACTCGACTCGTAGGATTAATCATGGCGACTGAACAAGACACAACAAATTGGCCTGAACTGGCGATCGGACTTTACGACAAGCTGACTGGCCGAGATGCAGAAATCAGCTATTCTTTTGACGATTTCGAGCTCTTCATCCCAAGTTCAACCGCAGAGGAGGCTCCTTCGGCACGTTGGAAGATGAACGGGACGGTTCGTGTCTCAACACGCAATGGCGTGGGGATTGCGAAATAGTGCCAGCATCATTCGTGGTAGACATCGATGCATCACTTGAATGTGAATTGGATGGACAAGCGTTAGCTGTCCATGTGAGCAAGGGATTGATTGTCATCAATGTCGAGACAGCAAAGATGGCTAGAGCCTTGATCAGTCATGCCCGCCGTCTCGGTAAGCTTCGTTCAACAGTCGCTCGTCTGAACGCTGCTTTGATTGCAGGCTCGCACCGATTGGAGCTTCACGTTGCCGACGTCGTTGTCGTTTCGATGGGAGGAGAATCGGATTCCGGTTTTCTTCGTTTTGTGGGCTTGCCGCATCTGAGAATTTGGCCGCTGCGACTGCTTCAGTCGTGACCCTTCAATTGAGTAACTGATTCGATGCGTAGGTGCCCAACAGACGAATGTAAAGCGAAATGTGTCTTGGCTGCAAGCAGGGTAATCGATCGTTGGAAGGTACCGGAACCATCATTTTTTCACTCCACAAGGCGATCGAGGAACTGTCCATCGATCTGGTTAACGAGAAGACCGTGTGGATTCTCACAAGTTATCTTAAGCAACTTATCTTAAGCAACGCGGCACACTGAACGAGCCTCCAAATGATTCACGTTGATGAGCTAAGGGAATCGCTCCCCGCTTCACTGAGGGAGAGAACGCGATTGCTTGGTCTCGCGGTTGTCGATCCCGACGGTGAGTACGTTCTCTACTGGATGCGGACCGCGATTCGCGCGAAGGAGAACCCTGCGCTCGACACGGCGATTGAATTTGCAAATCGTTTGGAATTGCCGATCCTGGTTTACCAAGGTTTGTCGGAACGGTATCCGTATGCTTCGGACCGACACCACACGTTTATCTTGCAAGGTGCCCGAGATGTTCAGCGGGCGTTTGCCGCCAGTCGTATTGCCTATGCCCTTCATGTCGAACGACCTGGACATCGCGGGTCGCACCTCAAATCACTTGGCCGGCGGGCTGCGGTTGTCGTTACCGAAGACATGCCAACCGAGCCGCTACGAAGTTGGACGGTTGGACTGAGTCGAGCGATCCGGTGCAGTCTTTTTGCTGTCGATACGGCATGCG
>JGI12048J13642_10679896_pt1 | contig 17602 bp, 13 predicted proteins | sample ElkSlonscriptome_16_FD_13642 | JGI IMG/M metagenome (IMG submission 13642)
CCGAGACGAGCTGGCGGCGCGCTACGGCGGGGAGGCCCAGGCCTCCATGGACATGGCCGCCCAGGCACCGAGCTGGGTGGAGACCCTTCTGGCCGTCATCCCCCGGAATCCGGTTCAGGCGGCGGCGAACATGGACCTGCTCCCGCTGATCTTCTTCACCATCTGCTTCGGGGCGGCCCTCACCGTCATCCAGCAGGACCGCCGAGAGGCCGTCCTCAACTTCTTCCACGGGGTGAACGACGTCTCCATGGTCCTGATCAACTGGATCATGGAGCTGGCACCCTATGCCGTCTTCGTCCTCATCGCGGCCGTCATCGGCAACTTCGGCTTCGACCTGTTGCAGAGCCTGCTCATCTACACGGTGGCGGTGGCGGCGGGGCTCCTCCTCCACGCCTTCGGGACCTACGGACTTATCCTACGCTTCCTGGTGAAGGTGAACCCGGCCCGCTTCTACAGGAAGATCGCCGCAGTACCCCTCTTCGCCTTCTCCACCTCGTCATCCAACGCGACGCTGCCCCTCACCATCGAGACGGCGGAGGACGAGCTGGGTGCCTCGAACGAGGTGGCTTCGTTCGTGCTGCCGCTCGGGGCCACCATGAACATGGACGGTACGGCCCTCTATCAGGCGGTGGCGGTCATGTTCATCGCCCAGATCTACGGGATCCCCCTGGATCTGGCCGACCAGCTCATCATCGTCATGACGGCGACGCTGGCCTCCATCGGGGCGGCGGGGGTGCCCAGCGCCGGGATCATCACCCTCATCATCGTCCTGAACTCGGTGGGGCTGCAGGGGCAGGTCCAGGCGGGCATCGCGCTCATCCTGGGCGTGGATCGGATCCTGGACATGCTCCGGACCTCGGTGAATGTCACCGGCGATCTCACCTGCTGCTCCTTCATCGCCAAGACCGAGGGCGAGACCCTCGTGGGCATCGAGGGCGACGAGGCGGGACCCCGGGTCCAGGCGGCCTGACCGGCCTCCCCGGTCTCTCGGAGGTAGTCGGGGCGGTGCGCCCCTCGTAGCGGCGGGCGCCGCCGCCACCTATCTTGCCTCCGGCGCGTCCAACCCTCCCGGGCGGACGCCATTCCGGTCGGAACACCCCCGAGCGCAGGAGGAAGGATGGATCGTCGCGGCTTCGTCACTACGGGTATGGCTGCCGGATTGGCCGGCGTCAGCGGCGCAGGCGGCGCTCTGGGCACCCTCCTCTCACCGCGAGAGGGGCTTCTCGGACGTGGCCGGAGCTCCGTCAACGACGCCATCCGCCTCAGCTCCAACGAGAACCCCCTTGGGCTCTCCCCGGCTGCGCGGGAGGCGGTCATCGAGTCGCTGGTGAACGCGAACCGCTATCCCTTCAGCTTCTCCGAGCCCCTCTACGAAGCCCTCACCGAGCATCTGGGCGTGGAGCGGGAGAACGTCATCCTCGGTGCCGGCTCCACCGAAGTCCTGCGTATGGCGGTCCACGCCTGGAGCGGACCCAGTGTGCCGCTGGTGGTGGCGGAGCCCACCTTCGAGGACGTTCTGGACTACCAGAGCCCCCTCTCCTACGACCTGGTGAAGGTTCCGCTGACGGAGGATCACGCCCACGATCTGCCCCGAATGCGCCAGACCGTGCACGACATGGGGAATCGGCCCTCGGTGGTGTACCTCTGCAACCCGAACAACCCCACCGGGACCATCACCCCCTGTGCGGAGGTGGACGCCTGGATCCAGGATGCCCCGGAGACGGTCATGTTCCTGGTGGACGAGGCGTACTACGAGTACGCCGACCACCCCGACTACTGGTCGGCCATCCGCTGGATCGAGGACAAGCCCAACGTCATCGTGGCCCGCACCTTCTCGAAGATCTACGGGATGGCGGGGCTGCGTCTGGGCTACGCGGTGGCCCACCCCTCCTCCATCGGACGGCTGAGCGACTTCGTCTGCCAGAACAACCCCAACATCCCGGCGAATGCAGCCGCGACGGCGTCGCTCAAGGACGCCGGCCTCATCGAACGCAGCGTAGCGGTGAACGCCGAGTCCAAGCAGGTCGTCCACACCACCCTGGACGAGTTGGGGCTGGAGTATCTCCCCTCCGAGACGAACTTCATCATGCATCGGGTCAACGGGGAGCTGAGCACCTACCGCGACCGGATGGCGGAGCGCGGACTCCTGGTGGGTCGGGACTTTCCCCCCATGCTGGACTGGAACCGTCTCTCCTTCGGCACCCCCGACGAGATGGATCAGTGGGCCAGCGCCATCAAGGACTTCCGCGGGAAGGGCTGGGTCTAGGCGGGGTGATGGAAGGCCCCCTCCACCCGTCGGCATGAGCCTCACCCTCTCCGACATCCGCGCCGCCGCCGAGACCCTCGACGGCGAGGTGGTGCGGACGCCCACGGTGCCCTCCGGGCCCCTGAGCGACCTGTACGGGTGCGAGATCTTCCTCAAGCTGGAGACCCTCCAGCGCACCGGCTCCTTCAAGGACCGAGGGGCGCTGGTGAAGCTCTCCTCCCTCTCCGCCGCCGAGCGGGAGCGGGGGGTGGTGACGGTCTCGGCGGGGAACCACGCCCAGGGTGTGGCCTGGCACGCCCAGCGCCTGGGCATCCCCGCCACCATCCTCATGCCCGAAGGGACGCCCTTCACCAAGATCCGGCGCACGGAGCGGTTCGGCGCCCGGGTGGTGCTGGAGGGGGAAACCCTCAACGAGGCGGAGCCCCGGGCCCAGGCCATGGTGGAAGAGGACGGACTGACCTTCGTCCACCCCTACGACGACGAAGCCATCCTCGCCGGCCAGGGAACCATCGCCCTGGAGATGCTGGAGGACGTGCCTGATCTCGACGCCGTCCTGGTGCCCATCGGAGGCGGCGGCATCCTCTCCGGGATGGCCACGGCCCTCACGGAGCTGGCCCCGGACATCGAGATCATCGGGGTGGAGGCCGAACTCTATCCGTCCATGCTCAACGCCCTCCAGGGCCAGTCCGCCCCCATGGGCGGGCGCACCCTGGCCGACGGCATCGCGGTGAAGCGCCCCGGCGAGCTCACCCGACCCATCATACAGCGGCTGGTGGACGACGTGGTCCTCGTCTCCGAGTCCGCCATCGAGAGCGCCGTGCAGTCCTTCCTCACCGACGCCCGGGTCCAGGTGGAGGGCGCCGGAGCCACACCCCTGGCCGCCGTCGCTTCGGACCCGGACCGCTTCCGGGGACGGCGGGTCGGACTGGTGGCCTGCGGCGGCAACATCGACCCCCGCATCCTCGCCACCGTCCTCATGCGCGGCATGGCCGCTTCCGGCCATCTCACCCGACTCCGCATCGCCATCGACGACCAGGCCGGCACCCTGGGCCGGGTGGCCCACACCATCGGGGAGACCGGGGGCAACATCGTGGAGATCTACCACCAGCGGATGTTCTACGACGTCCCGGTTCGCCGGGCGGACCTGGATGCGGTGGTGGAGACCCGGGACCCGGGCCACGCGGAGGAGATCATCCGGCGGCTGAAGGAAGCCGGCTTCCCCACCCGGCGCCTCCGCGAGGATCACGAGAGCGGCTGAGGGCGGAGGAGGTACGCCCGAGGTTCCTTCCTAGCCTCCCAGCCGGTACACCACCTCGCCCCCGACGATGGTGGCCACCACCTGGGCGCCGGCGAGCTCCGCCTCCGGTGCCTCCAGGAGGTGCGTGTCCAGCACCGTGATGTCGGCGAGCTTGCCGGGCGTGAGGGTGCCCTTGAGGTCCTCCTGGAAGGCGGCGTAGGCTCCGTTGATCGTGTAGGTCTCCAGCGCCGTCCGACGGTCCAGCGCCTGATCCGGATAGAACCGCTCCCCGGTAGCCATCATCCGCGAGACCGTGCTGTAGTAGCTCGCCACCGGATCCACGTCCTCCACCGGCGCGTCGGTCCCGTTGGTCACGGTGGCTCCCGAGTCCACCAGTCGCTGCCAGACGTAGGCGCCCTCCTCGGACCGTTCCTCCCCGAGCTTCGGCTCCACCCAGGGCCCATCGGAGGTGGCGTGGACCCCCTGCATCGAAGCGATGACGCCCAGCTCGCCGAAGCGACGGATGTCGTCGGGGTGCAGGTGCTGGGCGTGCTCGATGCGCCAGCGGAGGTCCTCGCCCCCGTCGGACTGGGCAGCCTGGAAGATATCCAGCACCTCGCGGTTCGCCCGGTCGCCGATGGCGTGGACGGCCATCTGCCAGTCGTGCTGGAGCGCCAGTTCGGCGGCCCCCTCCACGTCCTCCGGCGGAAGCGTGTTCAGCCCGCTGCTCGACGGGAGGTCGTCGTAGGGCTGAAGGAGCCACGCGCCGTGGGAGCCCAGCGCCCCGTCGATGGACTGCTTGATGGTGCGCACGGTGAGCCGGTCGCCTCCGTAGCCCACCATGGTGTAGTCCGCCATGTTCGCCGCCAGGTCCTCCAGATCGCTCCGGATCATGACGTTGAGTCGGATCTTCAGTTCCCCGGCGTCCACCAGCTCCCGGTAGAGATCCACCGTGGCGAAGGAAGTCCCGGCGTCGTGGAGGCTGGTGATCCCCTTCCGAAAGGCCTCCTCCTGGGCCAGCATGGCCACCCGGGCCGACTCCGGCTCCACGGCCCCGTCCAGCGCCGGACCCAGAAGCCCCTCCGCCGTCTCGCGGAAGGCGCCGATGGGCTCACCGGACGCGTCGCGGACGATTTCGCCACCCGGCGGATCCTCGGTGGCGGCAGTGATGCCGGCGAGCTCCATGGCCCGGGCGTTGGCGAAGGCGGCGTGGCCGCTGGCGTGGGTCAGGACCACGGGGTTGTCTGGAGAGACGGCGCTCAGACCGTCGTGGTGGGGGAGCCCCTCCACCTGGGGGTCCGGCCTTCGGTCCCACTTCTCCTGGTGCCAGCCCCTGCCGGTGATGACCTCGCCGGGCTCGGCCTCCGCCACGGCCTCCTCCACCATGGCCACCACCTCGTCCCAGTTCGCCACCGTCATGAGATCGAGCTGAAGGGTGCTCTCGCCCACACGCATATAGTGGGCGTGGCTCTCGATGAAGCCGGGGATGGCCGTGGCGCCCTCGAGGTCGAGGACCTCGGTACCCTCGCCGACATAGTCGGCGATCTCCTCGTCGGAGCCCACCGCCAGGATGCGTCCGTCCCGGGCGGCGAGCGCCTGACCGTCGGGCACGGCGTCGTCCATGGTGACGACGGTGCCTCCCCGCAGGACCAGGTCCGCGGGTTCGACCGAGGGATCGTCGGACCCGCAGGCCAGGGCGGCGACGACGAGGAGAAGGGAGGGCAGGAGGCGGAGGCGTGGCGGCATGGGGTGTCGGACGGATGCGGGTGGGCAGACGGCCCCGGGTCGGGCGAGGACCCGCAAGCTACGGCGGCGTCCGCGGTGACGACAATCGGGACCACCGCCGTCCGGCGCCGTGGCGAGCAGGGCGAGGCGTCGATAGACTGAGAACGCTGGCATCCCGCCACCTCTGTGCTTCCGCCCCCCCAACAACGTCCTTCCCAGGATGACCACCTTCGAGCTCCCTCCCCGGATCCTCGTCGTGGACGACGACGCCGACATTCGACTCCTCCACAGCCAGTACCTGGAGGGGCTGGACTACGAGGTGGAGACCGCCAGCGACGGCATCGAGGGTCTCGCCAAGCTCCAGCTCGACATCGACCTGGTGATGGTGGACGCGGAGATGCCCAACATGGACGGATTCGAGGTGGCGCGCCGCATCCGGGAGGAATCCGGCCACGACGACCTTCCGGTGGTCATGGTCACCGGGCTCGCCCGAAAGGAGGACCGGATCCGCGCCTACGAGGTGGGGATCAACGACTTCCTCAACAAGCCGGTGGATCCCCACGAACTGCGACTGCGCGTCCACTGGCTCCTGGAGCTCAAGTCGGCGCGGGACCGGCTCAAGGCGTACCAGAGCAAGCTGGAGGGCACGGTGGAGCGGCGTACCGAGGCGCTCCGCTCGGCGCTGGAGGAGATGACGGAGGCCAAACGCCACACCTATGAAGCCCACCTCGACACCATCCGCCGTCTCACCCTGGCCGCGGAGTACAAGGACCTCGACACCGCGGGCCACATCGAGCGAATCGGTCGCTACAGCAGGATCGTGGGGCGCTCCATGGGCTTCTCTCCCATGGAGCTGGAGCTCCTCCAGACCGCCGCGCCCATGCACGACGTCGGCAAGCTCGGCATTCCCGACTCCATCCTCCTGAAGCCCGGGCCGCTGGATTCCGAGGAACGTCAGATCATGAACGACCACACCACCATCGGGGCGGAAATCCTCTCCGGCTCGGACTCGGAGGTCATCCAGATGGGGGAGCGCATCGCCCTCACCCACCACGAGAAGTGGGACGGGTCGGGCTACCCCCGGGGTCTCGCAGGCAACGACATCCCGGTGGAGGCCCGGATCTGTGCCGTTGTGGACTTCTTCGACGCTCTCACCATGGACCGGCCCTATCGGGAGGCCGTGCCCAACCGCCAGGTGGTGGAGATGATGAAGGAGGCCTCGGGACGTCACTTCGACCCCGACGTCCTGGGCACCTTCTTCGAGGTGCGGGACGAGATCGAGGCCATTCAGTTGGAGTACGTGGGCAAGGACGGGGTCCGAGGACCGGAAGGCGCCGCGGACGGCACCGGCCAGGCGGCCGCGGGGGGCTGAAGGCGCCCCTAGCCCTCCAGCCCCCGGGACCTCACAGCTCTCGCCGACGTAGGCGGAGGCTGTTGCCCACGACGCTGACCGAGCTGAAGGCCATGGCCAGCGCCGCTAGAATGGGGTGGAGGGAGCGGAGCATCTCCGGCGCCGACTCCACCGGGTAGAGGGCCCCGGCGGCCACCGGGATGAGAACGGCGTTGTAGGCGAAGGCCCAGAAGAGGTTCTGCCGGATGGTCCGGAGGGTCTCCTCGGAGAGCCGGAGGGCCCGTGGGACGGTGCGCAGGTCTCCCTGCATGAGGGTGACGTCAGCAGCCTCCATGGCCACATCCGCTCCGGTCCCCAGAGCCATTCCCACATCGGCCCGGGCCAGCGCCGGCCCGTCGTTGATGCCGTCGCCCACCATGGCCACCACCGCTCCCTCCTCCTGGAAGGCCTGAACGGCCTCCGCCTTCTGGTCCGGGAGCACCTCGGCCCGCACCTCCTCGATGCCCACCCGCGACGCCACCGCCTGGGCCGTGGCCTGGTTGTCTCCGGTGAGCATCACCACCCGGAGGCCCCGCTCCCTCAGCGATGCCACCGCTTCGGCGGACTCCTCCTTCAGGGCGTCGGCCAGCGCGAAGAGCCCGGCCACCCGTCCGTCCGTCGCCACCCAGAGCACCGTACGCCCCCCGGATTCCAGCTCCTCCACCCGATGGTCCATCCCGGAGGGATCGACCCCCTCCCCCTCCAGGAGGCGGCGGCTCCCCACCACCACCTTCCGCCCCTCCACCGTCGCCAGAACGCCCCGCCCGGGGACCGCCTGGAAGTCCTCCGGCTCCGGCAGGTCCAGGCCCCGATCCTCGGCTTCGGCCAGGACGGCCCGGGCCAGGGGGTGCTCGCTCCGGCGCTCGGCGGCACCCGTCAGCCGGAGGAGCTCCCGGGTGCGGTCCGGCGCTCCGGCATCGCCCCCCGGATCGGTGCCGACGACGGCGCCCTCGGCCACCACGATCTCCTCCACCGCGGGCTCGCCGCGGGTAAGGGTCCCCGTCTTGTCCAGGACGATGACGTCCAGCTCGTGGGCCCGTTCCAGCGCCTCGGAGCTGCGGAACAGGATCCCCAGCTCGGCGCCCTTCCCCGTCCCCACCATCACCGCCGTAGGCGTGGCCAGTCCCAGGGCGCAGGGACAGGCGATGACCAGCACCGCCACCAGTCGGATGAGGGCCGGGGTGAATCCCGCACCCACCACCAGCCACCACGTCAGGAAGGTCCCGGCGGCCACCACCAGCACCACCGGCACGAAGACCGCCGCCACCCGGTCCGCCAGCGCCTGGATGGGCGCCTTGCTCCCCTGAGCCTCCTGGACCAGCCGAACGATGTTGGAGAGCGCCGTGTCCCGACCGACCCGGGTGGCCCGCATGCGCAGCGCCCCATCCTGGTTCAGGGTGGCCCCCACCACCTCGTCTCCGGGGCCCTTCTCCACCGGCAGGCTCTCCCCGGTGAGCATGGACTCGTCCACCGCCGAGCGCCCCTCCACCACCTCGCCGTCCACGGGAACGCGCTCCCCGGGCCGGACCAGGAGCTCGTCCCCCGCTTCCACCTCCCGCAGCTCCACCTCGTGAATCTCTCCGTCCCGCACCACGCGAGCGGTCTCGGGCCGGAGGTCCATGAGCTCGCGGATGGCCCGGGAGGCGTCGCCCTTCGCCCGGACCTCCAGAAGCTTGCCGAGCTTGATGAGGGTGATGATGAGCGCCGCCGTCTCGAAGTAGACGTGATCGCCGGCGGCGGAACTCCCCATCCAGAGGGCCACCATCACCACCACCGAGTAGCCGTAGGCCACCGAGGAGCCCAGGGCCACGAGGACGTCCATGTTGGCGGCCCCGTTCCGGAGGGCCTTCCAGGCGCCGACGTAGTAGTCCCAGCCCACGTAGAACTGCACCGGGGTGGCCAGGGCGAACATGAGGCCGTTCACCCAGGGGGCGTGGGCCCAGGCACCCACCAGTCCGAAGTCCCGGGCCATGCTCAGGAGGAAGAGGGGTCCCGCCAGCGCGGCGCCCACCAGGAAGGCCCTCCGCTGGTGGGCGATCTCGGCGGCCCGGGCGTCGGCCTCCGCGTCGCCGTCGCCGTCGTCCTCCCCCCGGGGTCGGATCAGGCCGTAGCCCGCCTCCTCCACGGCGTGCTCCAGCCGGTCCAGGAGCTCGTCTCGCACGTGGTCGTCCCCGTCGAAGGACACCCGGGCCCGCTCGGTGGCGAAGTTCACCGAAGCCTCCTGCACCCCGTCCACCCGCTGGAGCGTGCGCTCCACGGTGGCGACGCAGTTGGCGCAGGTCATCCCGGTGACGGGCACGTCCATCTCGCGGCTCATGCTCAGGGCCTCGGGGCGGTGGGGGGCGTCAGTCCGCCGGCGGGTAGCGGATGTCGCCCATGTGGTCCTCGATGGCCACCCAATCGGTGCGCTCCGGGTCCCAGGAGATGGTGACCCGGCGGGAGGTCTCCTCCGCCTGGACCGCACCGACGCCGGGGAGCCCCCCGACTTCGCGCTCGATGGTCTTCACGCAGTGGCCGCAACTGATGTTCGGGACGGTAACGGTCTTCTCGCTCATGGCTCGTGGGGGTGAGGGGATGGGTGTTGGTGCGTCAGCTCCGGCCGGCGGCCTCGAAGACGTCGAGGAGCTCGTCCAGGACGCGCTCCCGGGCATCCTCGTCGGAGCCGCGGATGGCGTGGGTGACGCAGGTGTGAAGGTGACGGTCCAGGACGGCGGAGGTGGTCTTGGCCAGGGCCCGCTGCACCGCGTGGATCTGCTGCACCACGTCCAGGCAGTAGGCGTCCTCCTCCACCATCCTCTGGATGCCGCGGATGTGGCCTTCGACGCTTTGGAGGCGGCGTTGGATGGCCGTGTTGCGTTCATCGCTCATCGGGGTCCGCTCCCAGCGTTCGAGGCGTAGGTTCGAGGGCTGGCTTCGAGTCGGACATACCCCTCCCCCCCGGGAGGGGTCCGGATCCCCTCCGTCGAGCTTCCGGAAATCGGCCCCGTTCCCGGGGTAGATGGCCTTCCCCTCCGCTCTCGCCCCGCACCCTCGACCCCTCGGACCCACCCGCCCATGCCGCTGGACGCTGCCCTAGACGCCCTTCCCGACCTCGGATTCGACGTGAACCTCGGCCTTCCTCCGGAAGCAGACGACACCGACCCCCGGGTCCTCTTCAAGGCGTGGTACCGCGCGGCGGAGGCAGCGGGCCTCCCCATCCCGGAGGCCATGGCGCTGGCCACCGCCGACTCCTCCGGTGCCCCGTCGGTCCGGATGGTCCTCCTCAAGGACCTGGACGAGACTGGCTTCGTCTTCTTCACCAACTACGAGAGCCGCAAGGCACGCGAGCTGGCGGGCAACCCTCGGGCCTCGCTCTGCTTCCACTGGCCCTCCCTCGAACGACAGGTCCGGGTGTACGGGTCGGTGGCGCGCATCTCCCAGGAGGCGAGCTTCGCCTACTTCTCCAGCCGCCCCCGCGGGAGCCGGATCGGGGCGTGGGCCTCGCGACAGAGCCGTCCGCTGGAGCGCCGGGAGGAGCTGCAGGCCCGGGTGGAGGAGCTCACCGAACGGTGGGAGGGCCAGGAGATCCCCCTGCCGCCGCACTGGGGCGGGTACCGTCTCCGACCCGACCGCGTGGAGTTCTGGCAGGGCCGGACCGACCGCCTCCACGACCGACTGGTCTTCCGGCGCCCGTCCGACGGCGGAGCCGATGACAGGGAGAGCGGGGACGCGTGGAGCACGCTGCGCCTGTACCCATGACCTCCGTGCCCGAGCGCAGCCGACCGGACCCCGACGACCCCCGCTCCCGGCCCCGGGAGTCGGTGGAGGACTATCCCCGCCCTCCCCGCCTCGAGCGGGTGCCCTGGGACATCCGGGTGGACTTCGCCGGCGCGACGGTGGCGCGGAGCACCCGGGCACTCCGGGTCTGCGAGACCTTCGGAGCCCCGGTCTACTACCTCCCGCCGGAGGACGTCCGGACCGAGCTTCTGAGCCCCGCCGCCGGGGGCAGCTTCTGCGAGTGGAAGGGACGGGCGGCCTACTGGACGGTGGACGTGGACGGGCGCCGGGCGGAGCGCGCCGCCTGGAGCTATCCCGAACCCACCCCCCGCTTCCAGGCGCTGAAGGACCACCTGGCCTTCTACGTGTCCAGGATGGACGCCTGCACGGTGGACGGCGACGCGGCCGAGCCCCAGCCCGGAGGCTTCTACGGCGGGTGGGTGACCCCGGAGATCCACGGGCCCATCAAGGGCGCCCCCGGCACCGAAGGCTGGTAGTGCAGCGCTTCAAGGCGGCGTTGGACGAGGCGCGGGAGGAGCACGAAGGGGGGAGCGGGCCGGAGAGTTGGGTTCTTCACGCCTACGACCAACTCTCCCTGGAGCTCGGGCCGGTGGCGGAGGGGGAGCCGGGTTCGGTGGGGGTGGTCCTCGTGGAGAGCGCGTGGAAGCCCTCCCTCCGCCCCTACCACCAGCAGAAGCTTGCCCTCCTCCTGGCCAACCAGCGCCACTTCGCGCTGGAGGCGGCCCGCGCCGGCATCCCGGTGCGCTACCTCACCGGGCAGGAGGACTACGCCACGCAGCTCGCCCCCGTCGCGGAGGCGGCGGGTGGGCTGCTTGGCATGAAGCCCGCCGAATGGGAGCTTCGGCACAACCTGCGCCCCCTGGTGGACGACGAGCTCCTCACCTGGTCGCCGCACCCCGGCTGGCTCACCACCGCCGAGGACTTCGAGGCCGCCGGCGATCCGGATGGTCCCTGGCGCCAAGACGCCTTCTACCGGGCCGTCCGTCAGCGTACCGGCCTCCTCATGGAGGACGGCTCCCCCGCCGGAGGGAAGTACTCCCACGACGCCGACAACCGGGAGTTCTGGCCCGGTGACCCGCCTGCCCCCGAGGCGCCGACGACGGAGCCCGACGAGATCACCCGGGAGGTGGTGGAGCTGGTGGAGGAGCGCTACGGGCACCACCCCGGCTCGGTGCGCCCGGAAGCCCTCCCCGCCACCCGGGAGGAGGTGGAGGCGCTCTGGGCGTGGGCGAAGGAGGAGTGCATGCAGCACTTCGGGCCCTACGAGGACGCCATGTCGGTGCTCTCCCGCGGCCTCTTCCACACCCGCATCTCTCCGCTGATGAACCTCCACCGCCTCCTTCCCGCGCGAGTCGTGGAGGAGGTGGAGGCCATGGAGCTCCCCCTCTCCAGCAAGGAGGGCTTCCTGCGCCAGGTCGTGGGGTGGCGGGAGTTCGTCCGGCACGTGCACGAGGCCACCGACGGCTTCCGGTCGCTGGGGGAGGTCGAGACCGCGGAGGCCCCGGGCGACGGTGGATTCGGCCGTTGGCGCGACCACCCGTGGACCCGGGATACCGCCGCGAGGGGATACGGCGGCGCCTGCCCCTCCACGCTGGAAGCGAACGCCCCGCTGCCCGCGGCGTGGTGGGGGACCGAGTCTGGACTCCACTGCCTGGACACGGTGGTGGGCGAGGTGCTCGAGCACGGCTGGACACACCACATCCCCCGCCTCATGGTCCTCTCCAACCTCGCCACCCTCCTGGACGTCGACCCACGGGAGCTCACCGACTGGTTCTGGGTGGCCTTCGTGGACGCCTACGACTGGGTGGTGGAGCCCAACGTCCTGGCCATGGGGACCTTCGGGACCGGGCCCCTCATGACCACCAAGCCCTATATCTCCGGCGCCAACTACATCGACCGGATGTCGGACTACTGCGGCTCGTGCGTCTTCGACCCCGGCGACAGCTGTCCCATCACCCGCCTGTACTGGGCCTTCCTGGGACGCCACCAGGAACGTCTCTCCGGCAACCGGCGCATGAACCTCCCGCGAGCCTCCCAGCGGAAGCGCTCGGAGGAGCGGAGGGCGGAGGATCGGCGGGTCTTCGAGCGGGTGGGGGAGCTCCTGGACGCGGGGGAGCGCCTGAGCCCCGAGAAGCTCCGTCCGGAGGACGTCAGCTCGTGAGGTCTTCCGCCAGATCCTCGAGGTGGCGGGCCGCCATGTCCGCCGGTGTCTCCACCCGCAGGTCCGGATCGTCGGCGCCGCCGGGGGCGTCGTCCTGCTCGTGGATGAGGGTCACCAGCTCCGGGAGCTGATCGATCCAGTCCCCGCCGGCGAAGGTATCGCCGGCGATCTCGAAGCCCGCCAGCTCGGATTCGGCCCAACGGCGCAACGGCTCGGTCTCGCGGAAGTCCCCTCGACTGACCCACGCCATGGGTGTGCGGGCCGCCCACACCTCGGCGGCGGTGCCGTACCCCAGCTTCGCCACCACGCCGTCGGCTGCCTCCACGTAGTCCGGCAGGTAGAGCCGGGTTTCGTTGCTGAAGCAGTGGAGCCGACCCTCCCGATGGGTCTCCGGAGTACCGGTGGCCATGACGTGCATGCCGTCCAGCCCGGCGAGACGGTCCAGGAAGGGGAGCTTCTCCCCCACCCCGCCCATGGTGAGAAGGACCAGCGCGTCGTCCTCGGGGATCTCCAGCTCGGCCCGCACCTCGTCCCGGTCCCGACGCGGCGGCCGGGAGATGGGAGGGAGGAGGGCGTCGGCACTCATGTCCAGCCGGCAGAGGGGCTCGGTCTGGAGGTGGACCTGGGCCCGGTCGAACCACTCGGCCAGACGTCGCGAGTGCTCCGCCAGCCCTGGGGCCCGATCGTGGAACGGCTCGTAGAGCCAGTCCCAGGTGAAGTTCTCCAGGAGGAGGCTCGGCACCCCCGCATGGTCCGCCACGGCGATGCCCAACGGGGAGATGTCGCAGAGGACGGCGCGGGCGCCGGTCTCCTCCAGCACCCCGGCAAGCTCCGCCACCCGAGATCCGGTCATGGCGGGGAAGTCGTCCAATGCCTGGAGCGTCGCGTCCAGGTCGTGCTCCAGCGCCGAGTGCTGGACCAGCCCGACATCCGTCTCCACCTCGTGGTAGTCGTAGAGGCCCTCCAGGGACTCGTCGAAGAACCACCGGGGCACGGTGCTGAAGAGCACGAACCGGGCGCCGGTCCGGTCGTGGAGGGCTCGGAGGACCGCCGAAGCCCGGGCCGCGTGACCGAAGCCGTGGGGCGAGACGAAGGCCGCGTAGACCGGAGTGTCCTGATCCGTCATGGCGCCGCCCGGAAGTACCAGAGGCCGCCGCCGGTCCCACCCAGCACCATCTCCGCCCGACCGTCGCCGTCCAGGTCCCCGAAAGCCGGGGCGGCATACCCGAAGTCCGGGAGGTCCACCGTTTCGGGTTCGGTGACGAAGTCCGGGGTGGAGGCGCTCCCCCGGTTCCGGAAGAGCTGCAGTCCGTCCCCCTCGCTCCCGACCAGGAGGTCCAGGTCCCCGTCGCCGTCCCAGTCCACCGGCACGGGAAAGGACCGGCGACCCACGTCGGCCTGGAGCCAGGTGTCGCTCACCAGAACGAAGTCCGCAGCGCTGGCATCCCCATCGTTGCGCCAGTAGTTCAGCTCGCCGCCGGACTCCCCAACCACCAGATCCAGGTCGCCGTCGGCGTCCAGGTCCGCCAGGGCCGGAGCGGCGTTCCTGCCGCGACTCAGGGTGACCACCGCCGAGTCCCGCAGAACGAGTCCCTCGGCACCGGCATCCCCACCGCCCTCGTAGTAGCGGAGTTCGTCGCCCCACGTCCCCACGACGGCATCGGCATCGCCGTCTCCGTCCAGGTCGCCGAAGGCGGGAATGAAGTGATACCCGTCGGTGATGGACGCCAGGACCCCGTCATGAACGAGCTCCGGCGCCGTCGGCGTGCCTCGATTGCGGAAGATGTGCACCTGCCCGTTCTGGTTGTCGAACTGGGTGATCTTGTTGCTCACCAGGAGGTCCAGATCCCCGTCGCCGTCCAGGTCGTGGAGGACGGGTACACTCTCGCTCCCCACGTCGATGGTCCCGACGAAGCGCGGCGTGCGCTTGGCGAAGGCGCCCGGCGCCGTCTGCTCCACCAGGTGCAGATTGTTCCGCGTGGTGGTGTTGGGATTGAAGGCACCGCCCAGAACCCCCACCAGGAGGTCGGGATCGCCGTCGACGTCGATATCCCCCACCGTCGGGGCGTTGTAGCCGCTGGTGAGGAGAGGGTCGGCGGAGGGAAAGGGCACGGGGTCCGTCCGGAAGGAGGGACTCCGCGGCGAGCCCAGGTTGCGGATGAGGAGGATGCCCTGCTCGAAGAAGTCCCCCCAGAAGAGGTCGTCGTCGCCGTCGGCGTCGATGTCCCCCAGCGCCATGGTGTTGGCGCCGTGGAGGCTCCCGCCGGCGAGGTCCGCCACGATCTCGATGTCCTCGAAGCGGGTGGTCACCAGTCGGAAGACCGGCACCCCTGCGGCGTTGGCCCCTTCCTGCTCATATCGGGTGATGGTGCCTTCCAGGCGCCCGATGAGGAGGTCGATGGACCCGTCGCCGTCCAGGTCCGTGGCGTTGGGGATGTTCTGGCGATCGCTGAAGAGGGCCTCACCCTCCACATCCCGAAGGCTGTCGGCGGCGAGCACGAAGTCGGGCTCCGCAGGCGTCCCCTCGTTCCGGTAGTACCGGATGTAGCTGAAGGGCTGCTCCGCCAGGAGGTCCCAGTCTCCGTCCTGGTCCATGTCCACGAATCGGTACCACTCCCCGATCTCCAGGTCCCGGAACCGGTCGGTACGCCAGCGGAAGGGGAACTCGGCGTCGCCGGTGTGCTCGTAGAAGGCGACATGGTTGGAAGCCTCCTGGACGAAGAGGTCCTCGTCCCCGTCGGCGTCGATGTCCACAAGCTGCGGTCGTGGCTGGTTGAAGCCGCCCACGAAGGGATCCGCATACCGGCGACCCTCCGGCCCCGTCACCGGAAAGGGATCTGCCACTCGCTCCCAGCCGGAGGCCGCCATGGGCCCGTCGCCCGTGCCCGCCGACGCCCCGCCCTCCGCTCCGCCGGAAGCTCCCCCGCTTCCCGACGCACACCCGACCAGTGTCGCCACCATGGCGGCGAGAAAGGGGTGCCCGAGAGCCGAGGGCAGGTGCCGTGAGCCGGGGAAGAGAAGCCGCATCCTCCTCAGCGGTCCGGCGAGGGGGATCCGCGCTCTCCCAGCCAGGGCATGGGCGCCGCGATTCCTGCGGCGTAGGGGCCCACCTCCGTCACGTGGAGCACGGTTCGGCTCGCCCGGTCGAAGACCACCACCGTGCCAGGATTGCCGGGCACGCCATAGGCTCCGGTGGTGTTCCGCCCGGCCACGAAGACCCGGGAGCCGTCGGGGCTCACCGCGCTCCCGTGGGGCTCGGCCAGAGCCGGATGCTCCAGCTCCGCCGCCACGGACCAGGACCGGGTGTCCACCACCGAGACGGCGTCGGCCGTCCGCCGGGGCACCCAGAGCTCCTCACCGTCGGGGGTGAAGGAGGGGTGCCAGGGCTGCCCGCCCAGCTCCAGTGTGTGGGCCAGCGCCGGAACGTCACCGGTGAGGTCCCACACGAGGAGCTGGCCCGTCATCTGACCGGTACCCGCCAACCAACGCCCGTCCGGCGAGACGGCAAACTGCACCAGCGTCTGGAGGGGTCCCTCCACCTCCATGAGGTCCACCTCCATGGCGCCCAGCGGCCCGTAGGCCATGCGGTTCTCCGCCAGGGAGGCGGTGAACACCCGGTGGCCCATGGGATCGAGGGCCAGGGCGTGGGGGCGGGGGAAGAAGACGTCCACCTCCTCCATCTCCATGGTGGTGCGGTCCAGGACGCCGACGCGCTGCGGCGGGTTCACCGCAGCCATGGACCGTCCCACGTAGAGGAGGTCCGAGGTAGGATCCAGCGCCAGGAGTCCCGGGGTCTCGAACTCGGCCCGGGCCACCACCTCGTTCTCCCGGTTGAGCTTCAGGACCCAGCCGTCGGCGATGAGGGAGACATAGTAGTAGGAGCCGTCGGGCTCCACGGCCACGTGATGGGCCTTGGCGGTGGGCGTGTAGCCCATCGAGGTGAGGTCCACCTCTTCCAGGAGTTCCCCGGTGGCGGCGTCCAGCACCCCTACCGAGACCCCCTCCTGGGAGACGACATAGACCCGATCGGCCTGCGACGCAGAAGCCGGCGACGCCATGCTCGAGGCGGTCCCGGACGGGCCCGTCCCGCCCCCGCACCCGAAGAGGGCCAGGGACGAGGCGATGCCCAGGAACCGCAGGAATCCCGCGCGTTTCATCATCCGTGTAGGCTCTCGGGTCGGGGTCAGGGGATCAGGTTCGTGTCGCGGTAGCGCACGAGGAAAAGGCCCTCGCGCCCGCTGGTCACCGCGATGATGCCCGACTCGAAGTAGGGGTAGTTGGACCACGAACCGATCATCTGGTTCGTGTCTCCACCGTACGGCACGGTGTCGAAGTACCCGACCTGCTCCGGGTTCTCCGGATCCGACACGTCCAGCACCCGCAGCCCGCTGGCGTAGTTCGACTGGTACATGAGGTCGTCCCGGACATAGAGGTTGTGGTCCGTGGCGGCGCTCTCGGCGAAGTGCTCCTTCACCAGGATGGGATCGTCAAGATCCTGGAGGTCCCAGACCATGGTCCGGGTGGTGGGAGTCAGTCCGCCGGTCTCGTCCAGCTCGTCGTTCATGTAGAAGTACCGGTGGTCTTCCGTGAGCCACCCCTGATGGGAGTACCCGACGTTGGGGTAGGTGGCCATGGAGACGGCCACCGGGTCGTCCTTGTCCGTGACGTCGGCGATGGAGAGGGCCGTCTCGTTGGAGCCGAGGCAGATCTCCTGACCCTGGTACTCCTCGTCCGGACCCTGGTAGACGACGCACTGGGCGTCATGGGAGTACCCGGTGCGGGACCGGCCCGTGGTGGTGTCTGCGAAGCACCCGGCGAAGGTCGGGTTGGTGGGATCCTGGATGTTCACCATGTGGAGCCCGCCGCCGCAGGTCTCGCCTCCGCCGGAGGCACCGACGATGTAGGCGTAGCCCGTCTCCTCATTGATGACCACGTTGTGGCTGGACGCCACGTTGGTGTAGTGGGCGTCGGCGTCGAAGGTCGGCGGGTCGGAGCCGTCCAGTCCCCGGAGACGAGTCAGGTCGAAGACCTGCATCCCGTGGGGAC
>JGI12048J13642_10663166_pt1 | contig 17571 bp, 22 predicted proteins | sample ElkSlonscriptome_16_FD_13642 | JGI IMG/M metagenome (IMG submission 13642)
GGAGAATTGGCCGATTACGAAATCATGCGCCGAACCATTACCTCTGAAATGTTGATGCCCGCATTCAAGGAATTGTCTTCATCCATCTCTCCGATGGATATCAATTTGAGCATGCTAAATAAGGAGGATTATGAGGTAGCTGCATCTGACAGTTTAGTGCCGCTGCCCGAGTTGGAGCATTTCAAAAAGCCCCAATCGACTGATTGGGAAATTTTATTCAGCGATGATAAATTTTTGGATCGACTGACATTCATGTATATAGCACACATCAATCTTCAAAGAGTACATCAGGGAGCACTAGATCAATTAATGGAATCAAAGGCAAAAATAGAGTCGCTCTTAAATCTGGATGACTAAATTTTTTGGACTATCTTTGCGGCCTGATTAATAGCGGGTATACATACTTAATTACTTTATCTTTCCTCAGCCAATCCCGCAGGGACACATCACAACACTTTCATGGAAAATTTTTTGGAATCGGGCTTGAAGCCTGAAATACTCAGGGCTATTGACGAAATGGGCTTTACGAAGCCTACTCCCGTCCAAGTAGAAACACTGGCTTTATTGGAGGAAGATGCAAGCGATTTGGTAGCACTTGCACAAACGGGAACGGGCAAAACAGCTGGTTTTGGACTGCCCTTGGTGCATTACGTTGATACATCTTCAAAACATACACAAGCACTTATTCTTTGTCCTACGCGCGAGCTCTGCTTGCAAATAACCAAAGACATTCAAGATTACGCCAAGTACATAGACAATCTATTTATCACTCCCGTTTATGGTGGTGCTCCGATTAGTACTCAAGCGAGATTTCTGAATAAGGGAACTCAAGTAGTTGTGGGAACTCCTGGTCGAGTTGTAGACATGATCAAGCGTGGAATCCTCAAATTAGAGAACATTAATTGGTTCGTCCTCGACGAGGCGGATGAGATGTTGAACATGGGTTTCAAAGATGATTTGGAGACCATTTTCCAACAAACACCAAAACAAAAATCGACGTGGTTATTTTCTGCCACGATGCCTCCGAAAGTCGAAAGCATTGCTCGTAAGTACATGGGCGTCGCCAAACGTATCAGCATTGGTAAACGAAACGAAGGTGCCAAGAACGTGACCCATGAGTATTACATGGTGAAAGCTTCTGACCGTTATGAGGCGTTGAAGCGACTCGCCGACGCCCATCCCGAGTTTTACGGAGTGGTTTTTTGTCGAACAAGACGTGAAACCAATGAGTTGGCCAGTAAATTGAGCCGTCATGGTTATCCGGCTCAGGCACTAAACGGAGACCTTTCGCAAGCTCAGCGAGATTCTGTAATGAGAAATTTTCGCTCGAAGAGTCTTCGAATGTTAGTTGCTACGGACGTTGCAGCCAGAGGAATCGACGTGGATGACCTAACTCACGTGATCAACTATACGTTGCCTGATGACCCGGAAGTTTACGTTCACCGAAGCGGTAGAACGGGACGCGCCGGAAAAAGTGGAATTTGCCTTTCCATCCTTCATAGTCGCGAGAATCGCAAATTAAAGGATATCGAAAAAATGGTCGGAAAGAAGTTTGAACTGAAAAAAGTTCCGAGCATGGATGAAATAGTGCGTGGTCGTGTTTTGGGAGTTGGAGAAGACATCCACTATGCCAATACCGAGCACAAGGATTTCAAGAATCTCAACGCTGAAATGAATGTATTGCTGGCTGAATTGGATCGTGAGCAGCTGATTGCTCAATTGACCAAGTATGCCTTGAAGTCAATAGAAGTAGAGACTGAAAAGGGTGGAGATATCAACGCTACACCTTCCGGCCGACAAGACCGAGATGACAGAGGAGGCAGAAGAGACCGATCGGGAAGACGAGACAGAAACGAAAGAGACAACTATAAGGATCGTCCTGAACGAGGTGAGCGCCGAAGAGGCGGTGGAAAGACGGAGTCGGGATTTACCACCTTGGAAATTAACGTCGGTTCCAAACAGGAGTTGAAGCCGAATCGACTGATGGGAGTCATCAATGAGGTGATGGGGAATGATCGAATAAATTTTGGCCGAATTTCCATTGATGCGGAACGGAGCACCGTAGACGTAGAAGAAAAGCATGCCACCGAGGTGGCTATGTCTTTAAGCGGAATGAACTTTAGTGGGCGTCAGGTTGATGTGATCGTCACAGACACGCACGTTCAGCAGTCGTATAGTGATAAAAAGCCCTTTAAAGCCAAGAAAAGTTTTGGCTCAGGTGGAGGCAAATTCAAAGGAAAAAAGAAAGGAAGCGGTTACCCGAAAAAGGGTGGCGGATACCCCAAGAAAAAAGGTGGGGGTTACCCGAAAGGGAGAAAATAGTCCTTTGGTTTTTCCATAATATTCGTGGGCTGAATTGACCCATTTACATTGATCCGGACGGAATTTGCCGAAAAACGCGTGCTTTTTGAATCGACTCAAATGAGTTCCACGTATTATTCGGTATGAAATCCATTGATTATAAGGAAGAAATTCTAGGAAGCCTTACGGATGGTTTTTGGCTTTTGAGTCCTGACAGTCCTTCCATGCATGTTTCGCATAGTTTTTGGAAACTTTTGGGGGTAGACTACCCTTTGGAAAAAATAGGGATAGGTCAAATGGCCAAGCACGTGCTTCATGATGAGAGATCATTATTGGAGTCTTTGCTGGATTGGAATGAGTGTTATAACCAAACGGAGTCTCATATTATTTGCTTTCTCCACGCAGAGGGTGGGTTGGTTTGGCTTGAAATTAAGGTTAAAGATCTACAAAACACTTCGGCTAAGAAACGCGCTTTGATGTTTTTTGATATTTCTGAGACCAAAGAAATAGAGCGTGTTTACAATGAATTCGATTCCATAAATAATACCGGCGGTTGGTACGTAAATATTGCTAAGAAGCAGTTAAACTGGACACCCTATGTTTATAAAATTTACGGTTTAGAGGAAGGAAACCTTCCTGAACTGAAAGACTCCATTACGTTTTACAAGGAAGGAGAATCCAGAAATCGAATTACAGATCTCTTCAATCGAAGTGTTGAGGAACGATTTGAATTCGATGATGAGTTTGAATTTATCGATGCACGCGGAGTTTTGAAGTGGGTACGCTCGAGAGGTAAGCCGGTCTTTGAAAACGGCAAATGCACAATGGTTTATGGTACTATTCAGGATATTACTCAAGACAAGCTCAAAGAGCAGACCCTGATTGAAAGCAGGCGACAGTTTGAGAATGTCTTTAACTCCACTTTCCAATTCTGTGGGATTTTAGACGCCGATGGAACCATGCTCGAAATAAATGAAACGGCCCATTTGTTTTCAGGCGTTTCGTCAGAAGAAATGCAGGGTTTCAAGATTTGGGATATTCGGTGGTGGAAAAGTTCGAAGGAGAATCAAAATCGTTTGCGCAATGCGGTCAAACGTGCGGCCAAAGGAGAGTTGGTTCGTTACAACACGATCGTATTGGACAAAGATCAAAATGAGGTTGCAATAGATTTTAATTTAAAACCACTCAAAGGTTTTAGCGAAAAGCCTGACCGACTTATTGCGGAAGGTCGAGTGATTCAAGACTTGGTTGATGCGCAGGAATCGTTGAATAAGATGATGAACAAAGTCACCCGCCAAAATGAGACTTTAAGAAACTTTGCCCATATCGTTTCGCATAATTTACGGTCTCACGCAGGCAATATCAGTTTGCTAACGGATGTATTGAATGAATCGAATGGTGATAATCTTTCCGAGGAATCCATAAGTATGCTCTGCGAGGCTTCAGGCAGATTGAGCGAGACAATTGATCACGTGAGCGATGTGGTGGTCATCCACACATCTGATGAGGACAACTATTCTGAGATCAATTTAGTTGACACTGCCGAAAAAGCGCTTGCTTCCATATCGGCTATTTTATCATTAGCTAGTGCAAAGGTGCTCATAGAAATACCTGCCGATTTGAGTGTGAAGGGGGTGCCGGCATATGTGGATTCAATTTTTCTGAACCTACTTTCGAATGCGATAAAATACAAGTCAAAGAATAGAATTCCTCAAGTTTCCATCAAGGCTTCTCATGTCAAAAAGATGGTCAAAATTGAATTTGAGGATAACGGAATCGGCATTGACTTGAAAAAGCATGGAGACAAGTTATTCGGAATGTACAAGACGTTTCATGGGAATGAAGATGCGCGAGGAATAGGCTTGTTTATCACGAAGAATCAAATCGAGTCCATGGGTGGGCAAATAGAGGTCAAAAGCAAGCCCGGAGCCGGAACCAAATTCGATGTATACCTAAACGCCTTGTAAAAGAAAGCAAATGCTTATCGATGACGATCTGATTTGGCCTGTCGCAACTTACACACTCATTTCTTATGTGTGTAGACCTTATGGTATTCAGCAATTGAGTTGAAGCACAGAACTAGTAGCCTCAGCCGATAAAGCTCATTCACCGAAAATCATGTTTTAGACTTAAACATGCTCGGAATGGCAGGTCGGGCAGTCTTGGCACAGCTAGAGAATATGGAGTGAACCTGGTAAGGAGGTGTTTTTAATTGTAGCCCTTTCTAAGAGCCTTCAGATATTCAGCGGGCCGCAAATTCCACTGTCGGCACCGATTATCCGGCAAAATCAATGAGGAGAGATTATTTGGTGAATATTCTGATCAGTCCGGTGGGCAAAGATTCTCGATTTTTTCGCCTGATGGGTTTTACCCAAAGTGGTGATCAGGTGCTTCTATGGTGTGTCAGTTTTTAATTTAATACAATCATCTCTTCGTATCTACCTATTGCAATATTCATTAGTTTCGACTCTCAAAGTCAATACAAATGAGTACGCTACCTACGGAAGAAGAACCCCTGGATATAAGTGAAGTGAGGCGTGTACACCGCATCACTATTGCGCATATATTTCGGTCGCTATTTGATGCATTCAACATGGATCGCGGTGGAATATACACCGCTAAGCAATTATTCATCAATCCGGGCAAAGCAGTAAGAGATTATCTGGGAGCCAATCGATACCACTATACGCCTCCCTTCAGGATATTAATTATCACTACAGCCCTTGCATTATTTGCCATTGGGTTGTCTGAATTTACCGAGGCTGCTGAAGCTCAATTTTCAGCGGATATCTCCGAATCAGTAAATAATGGGAAAGAAGAAAAAATCGATGCAACTGCGGAGATAAAGTCTATCCTACAAGAAATGAGCGGCTATTACAACCTGATCCTTTGGACCTTTATACCGATCATGGCTTTTTTTACCTGGCTTTTGAATCTCAAGAAAGAGTATAACTATGCCGAGCATCTGGTATTTCAAACCTATCTTTTTTGCGTCAGCAATGTATTGGGGTTTCTTTTTCCTCTTGATCATTTTATGGATGGGCGGATCATTTTTGCTGTGATCTATATCGCTATTCTTTTTTATTACGTTTACGGATTTCGAGCGTTTCTTCGGAAGTCTTGGTTGAGATCCTTTTTTGAGTCTTTCTTTATTTTTCTGATCAGCTCTGTGCTCTGGTCGGTCTTTCTTGTTCTGTTTTTTGGAATTCTTATATCTTTCAGAATGAATGCATAATTTATGAAAGCCACAAAATACGTATTGCTCATCATCGGAATTTTAGGAACCTTGGCCTCAGTCATTCGAATTGTTCAAGGAGCTGCCGTCACCGATGTGATATTTGGATTTATTTCTTCTATCGCCTTGATTTACGGCTTCTTTGTATTTGATCGTTTTCAGGAAAAGAAAAAGGAAGAATGAAAAATATATGTTTAAGCATAGTCTTGCTGCTTCTAATTAGTTCGTGTGCTGAAAGTTACAATGAAGTTCAGGAAAAAGAGTTGATTGAATATGATGCTCCAACGGTAGAGTTGAATGAGGGTGTACAATGGCAAGCCAATGCGGCTACGGTTGAAGGAATAAGTAAACTCAAAATTTTAGCAGAAAATTTTGATACAGAATCTGACAGCTTCGAGGAATTACAATCTCAAATGCGGAATGAATTTTCACTCATTTTTAAAAATTGCACCATGAAAGGTGAAGCGCACGAACAGCTGCATAATTACCTTTTGCCACTAATGGATATGTTTGGCGACCTCACCACTTCCAACAAAGATGCTGCCCTGAAAGCGATCAAAAAGCATCTGGATAAATTTGACGGCTATTTTGAGCAGGAAGGCTAAAGGCCAAAACTCAAAAAAGTAACGTCCTTCACTTGATCGTTATTTATTCCTGTTCGTTTCACATCGTCGGGCAAATCTTCCCAATTCAGAAGTTTTCCGTTGTAATAAATATTGGAAGAGTCGCTCGTGCTTCCTGTCAGCGAATAGGAGTTTTTCATTGCCCTTCCGGCATTTGTCCCGGGTATCATTTCCAATACGCCATCACCATCGACATCTGTCTGAATCCAATTAAGCTTAAGAATTCGGTGGTAGGTACCGTCAACCTTCATTCTTGCAATGGACTCATTAAAGGCTGCCATCAGTTTTTCAGCATCCTCAATATCTTTTTGAATGGCAAAGTGCAATGCTTTTGAAAAGATCGGTGCGGTGCCCATTTCTAAATGCCTCTCAGCATCTTCTGCCTGATATGACCTCAGGTAGGCTACCAAAAGTCCATCTACCAAAATGTAGTCTACCTTGCCCTCCAGAAGTTGTAGCAGGTTGGCCTGATCATTCTTGCCTTTCACGAAAGCGATGCCACCTGCTTGCTCCACCTCTTCGCCGTAAGCGTAACCTTCTACCAAAGCCACGCTTTTGCCTTTGAGGTCATTGAGTGTTGTAGCACTGACATCCGTACCCTTTCTTCCGACCAAGACGAGTTGGTTGTAAAGTATCGGTTCTGAAAAAAGTAAAAACTCCTCTCTTTCTTTCGTTTTCCATAGTGCGGGGCTTCCTTGAAAACTGCCTTCCTCAAGCCCTTTGATCACCGCATCAAAGTCGAGAACCCGCTCCTTTACTGCTATGGCATTCCTGTTTAATGCTGTTTTGACGATTTCAGTGGCTACGGCAGTTTCACCGGGCACGTTCGTAAAAGGTGGCCAGATATCACAAGCTAAGCCGAGCTGAGTCGTTTGGCTGTAGCCAAACAGAGAAATGAGAATGGCAAAGAGCAGGCTCGGTATTTTCATCGAAAGGAATTTTCGTGAAAGATACACAACACGGTAATGATCGGAGTAGGATTTTGATATTTAGCACGAGACCTACTCGAACTTCCATTCAACGACTGTCAGAAATTATTTTGAAAATCGCTTCTTACTTTAGCTCAATCGGCTCCTGAAGCCCTCGTTTCTGCTGTTTCTTCTCGGTTTTGTAATAATCGAATTCTCCTTTCGATTCTTCCATAATCTCTAATTGAACCTCTTGACCTCCTTCGGGCAAAATGACTTGTACATAGACGACAGGCTCATCAGAAAAAGTGAGTTCGACGCAATTTGCTTCACTTGCTTTCGGACAAATTTTCACCGGTAATTCAGGTGGAAATGCAAGATTGACATATGAGTCAGGTTCGAAGGAATAGGTTAAGCTATCGTTGATGACGAATAAGGCATTCTCACCTGACTGCTTTTTGGATCGCCGATAAATAATAAACTGATTTTTACGTGAAAACTCAAGGGCAGCTTTGTGCTCGGGGTGAATAGGAAGGCCCGTCTTCAAGTCAATCTCGTATCTGGTTTTTTTAGCTTTTTGGTTTGAAACATGAATAGCGCCGCCAATAGCGCCTCCAAGTGCTCCTGCCGCTGCGCCGCCGTCTTCTTCAAATAAATCGTAACCTGTAAAGTAAAACTCATCTTTGCTACGGAAAACAGGAAAAAATTCTGACTGATGAAATATAAAGATGTCGATTCCATCAGAAAAGCCCCACACTCGCTTAATCTTTTTGTTTCGTTCAACCAATCGTGGGATCACCTGGTTAGTTCCTTCCCAATTTTTATTGGTGCGAATTTTAGTTTCTACATAAAACGAATCCGTGATTGAGGGTGAATTATTCAGGAACTCCTCAAAAGTCTCGTACCCTCCTCGCTCAATATTACCTGCTTCAATTGCTGATGCAATCGGGAATTGATTGAGTGAAGATTGTCCGAGCATAGTCGAACTCGTCAAAACCAAAAGCATTAATTTTGAAATGTACAGGGCCGTCTTAAAATTCTGTTTCATAGTAGTTCCGTAAATGTCAGCACTTAATTGTTTAGTTCAAATCAACCAATCTTCACCACGCGATTCGTCACCGTTTCCCTTAACTTCTGGTCATAGGTGGTCATTACTACCATTCCCGGAAAATCGATCAAGGCATTGTTCAAAGCCGTAATACTTTCCAAGTCCAAGTGGTTAGTCGGCTCGTCGAGCATCAAGAGGTTGGGTCCTGCTAACATTGCTTTTGAAAGCATACAACGCACCTTTTCTCCTCCGCTCAGTACACTGCATTTCTTCAAAGTTTCTTGTCCTGAAAAGAGCATCTTCCCCAAAAATCCGCGGATGTAGAGCTCGTCTTTGTCTGTTGAATATTCCCGCAGCCAGTCGATGAGGTTGTCATTGCTTTGAAAGTAATCATCGTTGTGAGCCGGGACATAGGCAGGACTAATCGTAAGACCGAGTTCGAACTCACCCGCATCGGGCTTCATGCGGCCGTTAATTATTTCGTAGAATGCTGTGGTGGCCAAGCTATTGTTGCTTTCCAGTGAAATCTTCTCGCCCTTCTGTATATTCAAATCGAAGTTTTCAAAGAGTGGCTTGCCGTCAAGATACTTGGTGAGTCCTCTCACGTGAAGAATTTGGTCACCTGCCTCACGCTCGGGGGCAAAAATGATGGCGGGGTACTTTCTGTTGCTGGGCTTGATGGTATCCACATCGATTTTTTCCAAGAGTTTCTTTCGGCTCGTAGCTTGCTTCGATTTGGATGCATTAGCGCTAAAGCGTGAAATGAACTCCTGCAATTCTTTCTTTTTCTCCTCAGCCTTCTTGTTTTGATTCGCTCGTTGGCGTAAAGCCAATTGACTACTCTCGTACCAGAAGGTGTAGTTTCCGCTGTACATGCTGATTTTACTAAAGTCGATATCGGCTATGTGTGTACAAACGGTATCCAGAAAGTGACGGTCGTGCGAAACAACGATCACCGTGTTTTTAAAGTCTAGCAAGAAGTCTTCCAGCCAGCCGATGGTTTGAGCGTCGAGGTCATTCGTCGGCTCATCCAAAATGAGTACATCCGGATTTCCAAAGAGTGCTTGTGCCAAAAGCACACGTACTTTTTGTTTTCCTGTAAGATTACGCATCTCCATGTAGTGGAGATTTTCGTCTATACCCAATCCGGATAGGAGGGAAGCTGCGTCGCTCTCGGCGTTCCAGCCGTCCATCTCGGCAAATTCTGCTTCGAGCTCAGAAGCTTTCATTCCATCTTCTTCCGAAAAATCGGGCTTCGCATAAATCAGCTCTTTTTGGTGAATGATGTCCCATAGCTCTTTATGTCCCATCAAAACCGTGTGAAGTACCAAGTTGTCATCGTATGCCGAATGTTCCTGCTTGAGCACGGCCATTCGTTTACCCGATTCGAGATGTACACTCCCCGTATTCGGGTCGATATCGCCCGAAAGAATTTTAAGAAAAGTAGATTTTCCTGCACCATTTGCACCGATTACTCCGTAACAATTGTCTCCGTTAAAGGAGATATTCACGTCGTCAAAAAGAATTCTCTTTCCGTATTGTAGACTGACATTCTGAACTTCCAACATAGCCGATCGCTTTTTTAAAAAGGGCCGCAAAGGTAGTGATTATTGAGCGTTTTTACGAGGTCAATTTATTTAACCTGTCTCCCCGTTTACAGCGATGAATGAACAAAGTGACACGGAAGCCTTTCGTACAAAATTCTTTCTTTTTTGCCAATTGGCGTTCACCTTTTCCGAGCTGTTTCGATAATAAGACAAACCGCCGAAAGGCTTAAATCATTTTTCCTACCAAATAAAACATCAAGTATTATGAAGTATTTATTTTTTCTTAGTGTGTTTACCTTCCTTTCTTTAACAACTACAGCTCAATTAGACGTCTCTGTTGTGGGATCCCTTCCTACGGGTGATTTTAGTGATGATCGCGGCCGAGATGATGATGGCTTCGCCAAATTCGGTTACGGTGCTTCCATCGGCTATTTTATAGAGACCGGTGTTGAAGGACTTGGAATTTATCCATCCGTAGGTTTCATCATCAATCCCAGCGACCGTTTTGATGAATTGGCAAAGGAAAGAGAGAAAATGAACCAAGGGTTTAGTTTTGACTCTGAAGGGGGGAATTATCTGAATATTCCTATCACCATCGGCCCATCATACCGAGCTGATGTGGGTGGCGGCTTGAAAGTTTATGGCACGGGCCATATAGGGCTGAACCTCTCATTTGTGAAAGATGGTGAGGTAAGCACAAATAGCAACAACGTAGAGTATGTAGAAGAATATGAGATTAATTCGCCTGTCTCATTTGCGGGTGGGATAGAAGCAGGAATAATTTTGAATGATCAGTTCAAATTCGGGGTTCAATTCTTATCATTGGGTGAGCCCGAATATGAAATTGAGGCTATCGTTAACCAAACGGATGCCAACGGTCAGCAGGCCCAAGAGCAAACATTTAACGAAGACTTGGAGCAACCCATTTCCATGTTTTTACTCAAGGTCGGGTTTCAATTCTAGGAGCAAATCATTTTCAAATAACTGAAAAGCCGAGTAGATGTGCTCGGCTTTTTTTGTACAGTGAATTTTAAAGTGAAATCATACCGGTACCTTTTTTATCTGTACGCTTTTAGATTAACTTTGTCCCAAAACATGGTTATGAAAATAAAACTTAAGTCGTTGGTAGTCCTGTTCATTGCATTCGGTTTTGCCGCTTGCGGAGGCATTGATGTTGTTGAATCGGGGACCTACTCGGGTACCATCAAAGAAATAGAGGCAGCTAAAACTGAAATCTATGTATCTACGGAAGACGGCAAAACTTTGGAGCTTTACTTTACCGACGAGACCAGTCTTACAAAAGATGGTCAAACCGTTGACTTCGGCATGATGGAAGAAGGAATGGCCGTAGAAGTGGAGGTAGTTAAAGAAGGGAAACGACTCGATCCGATTTCGGTTAAAATCATGGAGTAAATGGGTGAAATCCCCGATTTTTGGCGTCCCGAGATTTATCACCCTCTCTCGGTTCATCTTCCGATTGGTCTGTTATTGGCGGCTACCGCATTCAAATTTATTTCTCTTTTTAAGAGTGCGTCGGTCTGGAAACAAGGAGGGAGTGTCCTCTTATTTATGGGAGTTGTAGGAGCATGGATTAGCGTCTACACGGGGGATGTAGCTGATGGAATCGTGTCGAGAGAACTTTGTGATCCAATCGTTTTGAAAAACCATGAAAATGCCTCCATCGCGATGGCCTGGATTTTTACGGTGACGGTTGTGCTGGAAATGATTAATACTTTCTTGAGAAAATATGGATTAAAATTGGCCGTGGTGGTCAGTATGTTGGTGGGCTCGGGATTTTTGGTTTACACAGGGCATCTCGGTGCAACCTTGGTTTATCAGCAGGCGGCGGGCGTTTACGTACCTTCGAACGATTGCAGCGAATTTGAGTAAGCCTATTTCATTACATCCCTGATCTCGGGATCATTCTCAAAAACGCTTCGCGCATAGGGACACAACGGCAAAATTTTAAAATTTTCTTCGCGCGCCTTTTGAATCAATGCGTCGAGCAACCTTCTTCCCAACTCTTGCCCACGGTAGTTTTCATTTACCTCGGTGTGATCGATAATAATGAGATTTGGAGAGGCTACGGAAAATGTCATCTCGGCTACCCGTTTGCCTTCATTCTTCAAGTATGACGAGCCTTTTGTGGCATTGCGTTCTATTTCTACCGTCATGTTCGATTTATTGGATATAGCAGAAATAAACAAAATAATTGGTATTCAAAAAAGCAGGTAATGACTAGCGTCTTATGTGATCTTTGGAGAGTCGGTCTTTAATTTCTTTAGCAAGAGAGGGAGATACGGTTAACAGTGATCTGACTATCAATCCATGCTTTCCATTCAGGATTGCATCCTCTAAGAAAGGGATTAAAGCTTTTGAGAGGCGATTCGGATAAAACTTCATGTCTATTATTGTGGTACTTAAAAACGAAAACTTCATTCTTTTGTTTTCTTAAAATTCTGAATAAATCGGGAATCGCTTAATTTAGTATGGAGATCACGCATAGCGGAGAACATCTTCTTGATGATCTTCCTCGCGAAGCCAATCTGTCATTTAATGGTAAATACGCTAATGTAGCCAATAGATGCAGCGTCACCATCCATTTTGGTTGAAGCACGAAAAAGCTATATCTGATGCGAGCTTGATATTTTGAATGAATGGGATTCTATTCATGACTTATTGTTAATTTGGTGTCATGGATATGTCGAGCCCTATCGTTGAGATTCCCTTGTTTGTCTCCCCTGTTTTTATCCTCGCAGGATTGGCGTTGCTTTTTTTTCCTCCAAAGAAAATCAACAGTTTTTACGGCTACCGAACAAAGAGATCTATGGCCGGTCAAGAGGCTTGGGATTACGCTCAATCGCGCTCCGGTCGTTTTCTAATTTATTTTAGTCTGGCTTTTATCTGTACTTCTTTGATTGATCGCTTCGTTGATATCCCCCAAAATCCCGCAGTCTTTGTCTCACTTGGTCTGATGATCTCAGGACTGGTCATCCTTTTCTTAAAAATGGAGAGGGAACTAAAAAGAAAGTTTGGTGAGGAAGAAACAAAGCTTTAATCGGTCAAGATTTCTTTTGTCGCTTTGCGTCGAAAAATGTTGTGCGACCCCCAACTTTTATTCGAGATAGGGGAGGCTCTTGACGCTTTTCTGAGCGATCGTAGAGTAAGTAATGTTTTGGATAAGTAGAATAATCTGCTTGTTGTCGGATAGCGACTCCAAAAATTTGTTGCATCACCGTGTGAATTTCCCCCAGTATTTTTTCAGAAAGCTTTTCAGTTTTCGACTCAGGATGGATTTCACATTGAAATAGAATTTCGTCTGCATAAATATTTCCGATTCCAGCCACGTTTTTCTGATCCATTAATCTCGACTTTACCGGTCCTTTCAATCCTTTGAAGTTGCGAACAAAAGCTTCTTGGGAAATGGACAGGGCATCCTCACCCACATTCTTTTGTTTAAAATACGAGTCAATGTCATCCGTTAGTCCTACCCGACCAAATTTTCTCGGATTCACCCAAGCCATGTAGCCATCTTCTAGCTCAAAACTGACTCGAGTGCCTTTTGGTTGAGCTTCCTTCTTATCGCAATTGCGCAAATAGCCGGTCATGCCGAAATGAAGCGTGAGAAAAAGGTCTTCTTTAGATGTTGCGCCATAAACGGTTTTACCCCTTCGCTTAAAGGAAGTTATTTCTTCGCCGTATAAATTTTCAAAGGCCTTTGGCGAAACAGTCACAACCAGCTTATCATCAATTTCTACTCTTTGAATTTTTCGATTCAAAAAGTGCTTTTCGCCGTAGCGCTTAAACATTTCTACTTCGGGAAGTTCGGGCATATCGAGATGGTTTGACTGATTAACAAATCAAAAACAGGCCTTGTTTTCTCAGCCTTCCAGATCTTTCAGGATACTCTCCACATCCTTCTCCGTGTTGTTGAGTACTGCTCTACAATTTTTGATTAACACCGCTGCTCTTTTCACCTTGCTGCTCAGCTCATCTACCGAAATATTCTCATCCTCTATATCTCTGATGATTTCTTCCAATTCTGATAACTGATCTTCGTAAGAATCTTTTTTACTCATTCTTTTTTTCTTTTATCGTTGAGGAAAACTCTCCCGTAGCCAATCGGGTAATTACTTCGTCTCCTTCTTTCAAGTCAGAAATTTCATGCAAGGCTTTTCCGTCTTTCATAGTTATGCTATAGCCCCGTTTGAGCACATTCTGAGGATCCAATATGCGCAGTTTCTCCTCAAAATGATCTAAATCTCTCCGTTCAGAAATACAGTATCTCGGAGCTATTGAATACATTTTGTCCACTGTTACTTCCAGTCGGTTTTTTGATGTTCGCAAAATTTGAGCGGTCAATTTTTCGATGCGAACAGGGATTTTAAAATGTATGAGATTATTGGCATCATTAAGACCTCCTCGAGTCGAATGCTCTAACTTTCTGCCCGATTGTCTCAGGTCAGTATTGGCTTCTCCCAAGAGTCGCAAAGCATTTCTCCCGAGTTTTTCCGTCAGCCCATCCAATCTACTTATCAAGATCGGTAATGACTGTTTTCTCACGGCTTCCAGGGAACGCGTTGCCTTGCTTAGTCTGTTCGAGAAATCTACATAGCCTTCTAATATAAATTGAGCCAAAGCTGTAGGGGTAATCAGATTTTTGAACCCACACATTTCTACCACGGTCAAGTTGGTGCTGTGGCCGATACCCGTGAGTACGGGGATGGGGAAAGTCGCCACGGTTTTTGCCAATTGAAAATGGTCGTAACAATCCATCCCCGTTTCTCCGCCACCACCGCGAATGATGGCCACTGCATCAAAATGGTCGGAAAGCCCGGCGATTTTGTTTAATGCCTTACCGATGCTGTAAACGGCCGTATCACCTTGCAGCTTTGCGGGGAATAAGGTGCAATGAATCTGCTTTCCGTATTGACTGTCTGTTAGAGTTTTCTTGAAATCCCCCCAACCTTTACTGGTTTCTACGGAAATAACAGCCAATCGCTCAATCAGCATTGGGATTGTTTTTTCCCTATTGAGCCCAAAAATACCTTCAGCCTTCAACTTTTTGATAGCTTCTGCTCGCATTCGGGCCATTTCACCCAAGGTGTACGCTGCGTCAATATCAGAGATGTACAGGGAAAGGCCGTATTTCGGATCATAACTGACCCTACAAAGCAGCAATACCTCCATACCATCGGTCAGCGCTTTACCCGTGTGCTTACGAAAATTCTGATCGATTTCCTCGTAGGTGTTTCGGAATAGGAAACCACGGATTTCCGCCACTATTCGACCATTGTTTTTTTCCACTAGCTCTGGATAGCAATGTCCGCTTTGTGGATAATAATTGAGTTTGTTTATCTCGGCTTTGATCCAATAAGAGGTGCGATACGTCTTTTCAATCTGGAGCTTAATATTTTCGGTCAGCTCTAATAGACTATAGGCCTTTTTAACTTTTTGTCGACTTTGCGTTTCAGACATTCGCTACTTGAGTCGTTCTAAAATATTCGCATTTACAGGCTTTGTAATCAGTTTAATAACCATGGGGTGATTGCGCGCTCGGGCCTCATCTTCAGGATCGAATGTGGCCGAAAGTAAAATTACATGTTTTCTCTCCATAATTGCCGGGTCTATCTCCGAATAAATTTCCAGAAATTTCCAAGCATTTATCTCAGGCATTTGTACATCTAAAAAAATGTAGTCAGGTAAACCGCCGGACCAATTATAATCTTCACGAAAAAATTCCAATGCCAAATGAGGTTTTTCAAAGGTTTCAATCTGCTTGGCAAAATTGTTTTTTCTCATCAAGGTTTCGGTTACCAAGATCGAGATTGGATCGTCATCGACTACAAAAACACGATTTACCATTCAGCAGAGTAGAGTTGAGACATTCGACTCGCAAATTTAGCTTTTTTTCGTGGTCATTTCCTTCATATAAGATGCGCGACCAAAGCATTATATTTGCCAGATCATCAATGAGACTCTATGATTACAAATGAAAACTTATTGGCTGCGCGTTTTGCACAGTTGGAGCCCGAGCTTAAAGAAGAGATCCTAAGCATCGCTTCGCAGAAAGATATTGAGGCAGGTACTGTCCTTTTACGTGCCGGAAACACCATTAGCAAAACGATGTTGGTGCTTGACGGTCGTCTTAAAGTTTACCGAGAAGACAGCGAGGGCAATGAGTACCTCATCTATTATTTGGAGCCCGGAAGCGCCTGCGCCATGTCTATCATGTGTGCGGCCATGGACGAAAAGAGTGAAATAACCGTCGTGGCTGAGACGGACGTTACGCTGTTATCAATTCCGTTTGAATCTACACGAAAATGGCTTAACAGCTATCCCTCTTGGGATGAGTTTATTCTTCGAACTTACCGGGCAAAAATGGAAGAGCTACTCGTCTTGTTAGATAATGTGGCGTTTCGAAGTATGGACGAACGGTTAGTCTTTTACCTTAAAAGGAAGGCCGAAGGTCAAGGCGATGTTTTACACATCAGTCACCAAGAAATTGCCAGAGATTTGAACTCAGCTCGAGAGGTCATTTCAAGATTGCTCAAAAAGCTCGAATTGAAAGGAGCAGTGGCGCTAAGCCGAAATGAAATTCGAGTCATCAATTTGGACTTTATGACCGCAGTGTGACGCGAATCACGTCCGAAACTTTTCTTTCTGTTGACCTTTGCACTCTCAACGAGCAAAAAAAGGCATGATAGAAATATTTGGATATATCGGGGCATTGCTTATCGGACTTTCACTTGGCCTCATTGGTGGCGGAGGTTCTATCTTAACCGTTCCGGTATTAGCATACTTGTTCGGGTTTAGTCCGGTAATGGCTACGGCCTACTCCCTTTTTGTCGTTGGTTCTACCTCATTGGCAGGAAGCTACTCCTTTTACAGGCGAGGTTTGGTCAGTTTGAAAACCGCCATAGTTTTTGGAATTCCTTCGATGGCCATGGTTTATGCCACCAGAGCTTATATTGTTCCTGCCATTCCCGATTCAATAATGACCCTCGGCGAATTTGAAGTAACCAAGGGAATATTAATCATGGTTCTTTTTGCAGCCCTGATGGTCTTCGCTTCATTCAGCATGATTCGTGGAAAAAAGGCTCCTGCAGTCGACAAAGAGGCGGAGCCCACTAAACAGAAATTCAATTACCCCGGTATTATTGTCGAAGGTGTTGTTGTTGGGTTTCTCACGGGTTTAGTAGGTGCAGGCGGAGGATTTCTGATTATTCCCGCACTGGTTATTTTTTCGAAGTTGGATATGAAAATGGCGGTGGGAACTTCACTGCTCATCATTGCTGCCAAGAGTTTATTCGGATTTCTGGGAGACGTCGCCAACTACGATATCGAATGGACTTTTCTACTGATATTCACGGGGATTTCAATTGTCGGAATCTTCATCGGTAGTGCTTTATCTACGAAAATTCATGGTGATAAATTGAAGAAAGGATTCGGATATTTCGTCTTAGTGATGGGTATCTACATTATGGTTAAAGAGATCTTTTTTTAACCCGGGATGGGCAACGCAAATAAGAGAATAGAAGTGCAAACTTTGCAAGTAAACTAAATTAAGAACTGAAAAATGAAAGTTGAACAAATCTACACAGGCTGCCTTGCACAAGGAGCCTACTATATCGAAAGTGAAGGAGAAGTAGCCATCATCGATCCACTTCGAGAGGTGCAGCAATACATCGATAAGGTTGAGAAAGAGGGTGCCAAAATCAAATACATTTTTGAAACCCACTTCCATGCTGACTTTGTATCGGGGCATGTCGATCTGGCAAAGCAGACGGGTGCGACCATCGTTTACGGCCCCAATGCAGTGACGAAATTCGATACCCACGTTGCAAAAGACGGTGAGGAATTTTCTATTGGAAAAGTGAAAATTAAGGTGTTGCATACGCCCGGTCAC
>JGI12048J13642_10947044_pt1 | contig 17542 bp, 14 predicted proteins | sample ElkSlonscriptome_16_FD_13642 | JGI IMG/M metagenome (IMG submission 13642)
CCGACTCCTGAATCCCCGAAGCCAGACCGAACAGTGCCATCCACATGCTGGTTCCCTCGAGCTCAGCCAGGAGCTCGAACTGGCGATGATCGGCATAGACCCGCTCCCAGGCAGCCCTGACCTGAGCCCAGAAGCTCGAAGTCGCTTCCCAATAGTCCCTCCCGGCTTCGAAGTCGTAGTCGGCCACCGGCTGATAGCGATTGACACCCATCTCCCGTGCAAGATAAGGCTGCTCTGCCCGCGGCTCACCCCGCGCGTCCACTCTTAATTTCAGGTTGTCCTGCTCGTGCACCCAGCCTGAGGGCAGGATCGTCTGACGGTTGATACCGCTGAGCACGTTGTAATCGTCGCGGACACTCCACTCCCGCCGAGGCAGCGGCCGACGCGCCCGATTGCTTTCCCACACGGAATGGGTCGGATGGTGCTCCCAGCGCCCAAAATTTTCATAGCGCGGTGAGTCGTCCACCTGGAAGACCGCCTGCGTCCACGCGCCCTCCATGGCCTCGGAGTCCAGCTCGCGATAGACCCAAACGCTGTTGCCAAGGTATTCGTGCACATCGGTGTCCTCGTAGGACCAGTCCTGGCGCCAGTGCTTGGTCACCATCGGGCCGGTCATTTCTCCGCCTTCGCCCTCGAAGAACATGACCAGCACGTGCTGAAGGCTGATGAATTCGGGTTCATTCGCAATGACTTCGATAAACTCGGTGCCCCACGAACGGTAGGGCCTGGCGGGCGTGAACCCCGGCTCAAAACCTACGGTTTCCAGGAAATCGAAGGTGACTCGGTACTCGCCGGCCATGGCGAGAATTGCGCGTCGGTCGCGTTCCAGCTTGCTTAGGCCCGCCTCCTTCAGGGCCAGCCAGGCCGGACTGATTTCGGCCACGGGTTCAGGAACGGGCGCGCGCGTGGTGCCCCCGCGCGGGCTCATGCCATCGGTTTCAACGAACGGCCACGCGAACAGGTAGTCCACGCTCGCATCGTCGGGGGCATCGTAGGCCATCGCCACCGTGCACAGAAAAGAGACAAGGAACAGAAATGCTGGAATTTTATATTTCATAAGGCAGGGTCTATGACAAATGGAAGGATAGGTCCCGGATCATGCCGGGGAGCTCATAAAAAAACCTGTCGCTGGCGCACTTCGGCTCTCAAAGCTGCCAGGTGAAGCTCAGGCCGGCATTGAATCCGGGCTGGGTAAATCGATCCAGGCCGGGACTTCCGGCGGTGCGGCCACGTACGCTCGACCAGTTCCAGTACTCGCGATCGGTGATGTTGAACAGACCAGCTCGCAGGTTCATTGATTCGTTGATCCGCCAGCCGGCCAGCACATCAAAGGTGACATACCCCGGGGAGCGGAAGGCTTCCGGATCATCCAGATCGTCCTTGCCGGCGACGGCGTTTGCTACGATCTCCAGATCGAACGGCGCCCAGGTCGGGAACCAGCGCAATCCCACCACCGCGGTCAGGGGTTCGATCGTGTCCAGCGCCTCATCGCGCGATTGGTCCTCACCATCGGAGTAGGCCACGGCCATGCGCAATTGCCAATCTTCCAGCCGGTCGGTCCAGTGCAACAGGTTGAATGTCGCTGCCGCTTCGACCCCTTGAATCCGGACCTCCGTGCGGTTCTGAGACTGGAACACCAGCAGGCCGGTCTCCGAATTGACGCCCAAGCTGACCAGACTGTCGATGAAATCGTCATAGTCATTGCGGTAGGCAGACACATCGATCGAACCCCAGCGACCCCGGCCGCGAACGCCGAGTTCCCAGCCCTGGGATTCCTCGGGCTGAAGATCGGGGTTGGGAATGGCGGTGTAGCCGAACTGCAGATTGGTAAAGCCGACGTTGACATCGTTGTAGGGTGGCGCTCGAAAGCCACGCGCGTACTGTGCGAACAGATCAGTGGAATCGGTCAATGAATAGATGGCGCCCAGGCGAGGCGTCACAGTGGTCTCGCTGACCGACACGGGCATGAATCCCGGATTATCTTCCTTGAAAATGACATCCGGGTCCGGATCCAGATCAAAATAGTCCACGCGAAGGCCAGGAATCAGACGAAGCTGTTCACCGATCGCAATCCGGTCTTCCAGGTAGACCCCGGCTTCGAGCGTCGTGCTTATAGGAAAGTCACGGACCGGAAACGAATCCGGGCTCAGCACGCTGCTGGTCTCGCCGGTGGATAGATTGGTGAGCTGGCCGTCACGCAGCTGCTGCGTATCGGTTTCAAAGACCTCGATTCCAGCCACCAGATCATGCTCGGCGGCACCGGTGCTGATGGTCCAGCGCCCGGTCAGCTCCGTGCCCAAAATGCTTTGTTTGAAAAAGGCGCGGCGAAACCGCGTATCCGGCGAGGGGACGCCATTGATCGTGGTCGTCCGGGTCTCGAAGGTTTCCTGCTCGGTTTCGCTGGTCTGATAATAAACCTGCCAGCTGAAGGCATCGGCCCAGCCGGGCGCGCGGGCGAGCAGATCGACACTGATGCGCTGGCGCTCGGCGCGGTCATCCCCTGCCAGGGCGGAGGTCTCGATAAGGTATGGAAAGCCGAATGAGGCGGTAAAATCGCGAGTCTCAACCAAGCTGAGCACATTCGTTTCGCTATCGGTTTCGTTCTGCTCGATGGTCAGACGCCAGCGCAGGTCCTGCCCTTCGTCGAGTAGCATTTTGGCCAGGATGTTGCGACCGTGGAATTCATGCGGGTTGGGCTGTGACCGGGTTGCCCCGGTCCCGCCAGTCGTTCCCTGATTATCCAGCTCCTTGCCCCACCGTTCGACCCACTGGATGGAGCCCGACAGCCGACGATTTCGGCCCGCCACGGTGCCGGAGGCGACCCACCCTTCATCAGCGCTGTAGTAACCCAGTCGTGTCCTGGCGGTGACCCCGCCATCGGAGTCGGCCAGCCAGTCGGAAGGATCTTTTGTCGCGATGGCAACCACACCGGCCAACGCGCTGGACCCGAACAGGCTAGAGGCTGGCCCGCGAAGGATCTCGATCTGCTTCAGGGCGTCCGTATCGATGAAATTTCTCGAGGCGTTCGAGAAGTCACCAATTGCAAAGCCATCCGGGATGCGCACGCCATCAACCGAGACCTGAACCCGATTCCCTCCAAGGCCACGGATATTAAACCCCGCAGCGCCGAAACGCTGGCCCTGGAAGGGCACGGTGATTCCTGGAATGTAGCGGACGAGATCGGAAATATCTTCCGACAGGGTGCGGCTGATTTCTTCATCGGTGATGATCGTCACCGGGGCCGCAATTTCTGCGGCCGGACGCTCACTTTTCGCGGCAACGATTGTCATGGTCTCAAGTTCGGTGGTCAGGTCCGGAACGGCCCCCTTTTCCTGGGCGGCAACAGGGACAGCGACGGCGCAGAGCAGCCAGAGCGGAGAAAATCGAAGGATGTCATTCATGCGTTTCACTCGTGACTAATCATTGGGTCGGCCGGGCGCTGGGAGACTTCGGTCGACAAAAAAGAACTAATAACGCAAATGATAACGATTATCGTTCTTTTATACAATAGCTGTGAGTGTGAGCTGTCCAGTCGATCCGAAAAAGGTCCCGGCGGTGCCCCGGCCGCCTGGCCAAGGAGACGCTGCAACAGGGGATCAGCGTCGATTCGCCCCCTTTACTGGCGGGCATCGAGGAATTTCTGAAGTATTCAGCCGCGCAAGAAGGCCGGATTCAGCCCACGAATGCTCGTTCAAAGACGTAGTGCCCGGGCTGCCCGATTGAAGGACTGGCCTGGAACCCGCGCGCATCAAGCAGGGTTCTGAAATCCTTGATCATCTCCATGCTGCCACACAGCATCATCCGATCGTTTTCCGGATTCAGCGGCGGCAAACCCAGATCACTCGTCATTTGCGCGGACTCCATCAAGCTGGTTAACCGTCCGTTGTGGCGGAATGGCTGGCGGGTGACGGCCGGGTAATAGAGCAGGCGCTCCTTGATCAGATCACCGAGTAGCGGGTGCTCCGGTAGGTCTTGTGAGATTAATTCACGGTAGGCGAGGTCACTGACGTATCGAACGCCATGGGCAAGGATGATCTGATCGAAGCGTTGATAGGTTTCCGGATCCTTGATGACCGAGAGAAACGGCGCCAAACCCGTACCGGTTCCCAGCAGATACAGCCGTGGCCCCGGGAATAGATCCTGGATCAGAAGGGTGCCGGTCGGTTTCAGTGACAGCAGAATCCGTTGACCGGGTTGGACGTACTGCAAACGGGAGGTCAGCGGGCCATCGGGCACCTTGATCGAATAGAACTCCAGCTCCTCCTCCCAGGATGCGCTGGCAAAGGAATACGCTCGCATCAATGGTTTGCCGTCGATCTCAAGACCGATCATGATGAATTGACCGCTCTCGAAGCGAAGTCCTGGGTCGCGGGTCGTTCGAATGCTGAACAGGCTATCGTTCCAGTGATGAACGCTCAGAACCGTCTCGGTTCGAAAGTTGCGCACGGCGCTAATCCCAAAAGCGCGCAATCATACAAGTCGCCAACGGCGGATTAATTGACATGGAACAGAATTAGGCCCCTTCAAAAGGATTTCATGCCAGAGCCATGACAGCGATCTGAGCTCGGTCACGCAGGATTCAATCACTGTCGCGGAATCACCCGCTGATCGCTGGTTTCAGCGCCTGAACTCGAGCTGATCCAGCAAGCCCTCAAGAAGAAGTGCCACGCGCTGACGCTTAGCGTCGATCGCGCTACGGACCCCCCAGACCGCCCCGGCACTGGCGGCCAGCAGCACCGGGCCCAGCAGCAGCCACAGCCAGGGCGACTTCGTGAAATAGGGAACTAGAACGAAAACGGCGATCATGATTAGGCCAAAGCTCCAGCCCATAAGCTGCTCTTTGCGCTCTTCACGCACATCGGTCGTCAACGTCACCATGGCTTCGGTCGACGATGCCGGGGCGGTCACGATGCTGACCGAGGAGAGCTTGGCCACCTCATGCCCTTGACCATTGAAGTCCAGCGCCCGACCCAACTTACCGCTCCAGCTCGTATCCGGCTCCCAGACCGATTCGGTGCCCCGCAGGCGGACCGCGCGCATCCTCTCGCGAGAAATCATGTGATGCTCAAAACGACGATGCAGATCGACGGGGTCGCCTGTGATCACCCGACGAGCTCGTGCGTGCCCCGGGCCCAGCAGTCGCGCCACAAGGGGGTGTTCCTCCGGCTCCGGAGGCACCAGCGAGTCTGCGCGATACTCGGCCAACGCGCGCCGTACGTGCTCAGCGCTCAAGCCGACCTCCTGACCAATGCTAATGATCTCCTCCTCGCTCAGGCGTCGGGCCTCGCCGTCGCCCAGCGCATTCTGCAGTACGCTGGCGCGGGCAATGATGCGCTCGAGCTGCTCAGCCGGTATGCCGTAAGCCTGTCCGGCTTCACTCTGATGCAGGGTGTGAACATTGTCGTCTGGTCGATTCATGATTGGGCTCGGCTCGCTCTAAGTGACCATTGAGTAAGCAATTTATGCACCAAACAGGCTCGGCGCACCTATCTATTTGAATTTTAACGGTATCTCAGAGGTCAAATAGGACTTATCAAGTAGTATTTCCCACTTTAAGGTAATTTTCCCCACCATTTGGCCGGCTGATTCAAGAAAAAGTCCGACACGCCTCCACGCCTGCTCCGTTAGAGTCCGGCCATGACGATCAAGCTTTTGCATCAATACGCCGGCCTTCCAGATCCCTTTCACGCTCGGCTGGCGCCGACACCGGTGGCTCGGGCAATGCCCATCGCGATCAATACTTCGCTAGGCAAACGACTCGGACTCGATCCTCAGTGGCTGACCAGCGCCGATGGCCTGGACGTGCTGGCGGGCAATCGCGTCATGCCTGGGAGTCGACCACTGGCTCAAGCCTATGCCGGGCATCAATTCGCTAACTGGGTGCCCCAGCTGGGCGACGGTCGGGCTCATCTGCTTGGTGAAATTCAAGCGCCCGACGGCCGCATTGTCGATCTACAGCTTAAGGGATCCGGACCCACGCCATTCTCGCGCGGGGGCGACGGTCGCTCATCGATCGGTCCGGCCGTGCGCGAGTATCTGGCAACTGAAGCCATGGCCGCACTTGGCGTGCCCACCACGCGCGCCCTGGCGGTCGTCTCGACCGGAGAGCAGGTCCTGCGCGACAAGCCAGAACCCGGCGGCATCCTGTGCCGCGTCGCCTCGAGCCACGTTCGCATCGGCACCTTCGAATACTTTGCGCGCAACGGCCACGCTGAACACGTCCAGACCCTGGCCGACTTCGTCATTGATCGACACGATCCCGATCTCGCCGAACAGCCCGACCGCTACCTGCAGCTTTTCGACCGCGTGGCCCGTCGGACCACGGCGCTCGTGGCGCACTGGATGTCGATCGGTTTTGTCCACGGCGTGATGAACACGGACAACATAGCGGTTTCCGGCGAAACGCTGGACTATGGCCCCTTCGGATTTCTTGATACCTTCGCGCCTGACACCGCCTTCAGCTACATCGATCGCCGGGGCCGATATGCCTGGAGCCGTCAGCCGGCCATCGCGCACTGGAACCTCGCCCGCCTAGCCGAGTGCCTGCTGCCGCTTTTCGATTCAGACCCGAATCAGGCGATCGAAAAAGCCAATGACCGGCTCAATCGCATTCCGGGCGACTTCGAGACCGAATTCCACGCTCGCCTCTGCCGAAAGATCGGCCTGGAGCCATCCGATGAGGCCTCGGCGCTGGCCCTGAACTTGCTCCAGCGCATGGCCGACAACGCGGCCGACATGACGCTGTCCTTCCGGGCATTGAGCCACCTCCAGGCCGAGGCGGGCGAGGATGATCTGAACGCGCGCGCTCTGTTCAACACTCCGGAAGAATTTGATCAATGGGCCGCCGAATGGCGAAGTGTTTGTCTGAGGGACGGCCGGGATCAGATCGAACGACAGCGCCAGATGCAGGGCGTCAATCCAGCCTTTGTCCTGCGCAATCACCTGGCCCAGCGCGCGGCGGATGCTGCAGTCAACGACCAGGATTTCGGCCCGCTGCACGAGATGCTTCGAGTCTTCACCAGGCCGTTCCAGGACCAGCCCGAATTTGTCCCCTATCAACAGCCACCCAAACCCGAGGAAGTCGTTGCGAACACCTTCTGCGGGACCTGACACCCGAAGAATGCTGGGGCTCCAGGCTCCAAACCCCTCTGCCCGCCGGTCGGTCACGACTCAACAGTTCACTCAAACCGGTCTTGATAGTCGGGATCAGTGCAGGAGATGAACTGTCGATTCCTGGAATGACTAGGGACGAAGGATCATCGAGGACATGCTCAAGCCATTGATTCGAAGCGGCTCGGATTCGACCGCGCACGCCGTCTAATCTGAATACCGGCTGACGCTTGAATGTGCTTGCCGCTGACACGCGTCAGTGCTCTTGTACGGTCAGGAATCTTGGGCCGGCCGGACCCGTCATTATTTTTAGAATTACCATGTACAATGTTCGTTGTCATTGGCTAATTTTGGAGCGCGGCATGTACTTGATTACCAATCGCCGGGTCGAGCCGGAGCAGCGCGGTCTGGAGAAGTTAGGCAAGCGGCCAAACCAGAAAGGCAACAACGAGCTGCGCGTCGCGAAAGCTAGCAAAACCAGCCGAGGCATTCGTCTGGAGATCCTGGAGGACGAGATCGATTGCGCGGAAGCCAAGGAGTACATCCAGGAATTCTCCCTCGACCTCGACCCTGACGCCCAGCACTACTGCAGCCTGCGCGTCGCCTGCAGGCTATTCAGCAAACTGCAAAACGAGAAGCGCAACCTGCTGTTCTACGTCCACGGCTACAACAACAACGTTCGGGACGTGCTGAACACCGCTTTCATGCTGGAAGATCGCTATGGCGTTGAGGTCCTGCCGTTCACCTGGCCGGCCAACGGCGGCGGCATTCACGGCAAGGCCAGCTACCTGTCAGACAAACGGGATGCTCGGGCCTCGGCCGGCGCGCTGGAGCGAACTGTTCGCCTGATGCACCACTATCTGCACCTGATCACCGCCTCGATCCGCAGAGAAATGCAAAGCAGAGCCGAGAAAAAGCACCCGAACAACGCGGAGAAGCGCGACGCGCTGTTTGCCCGCCTGATCGAGGATCGCTGCTCGGTCTCGGTCAACGGTCTGTTCCACAGCATGGGCAACTACCTCTACAAGCAGATGCTGAAATCCTCCATCACCGAGGGCAATCAGCTGCTGTTCGACAATGTCGTGCTGTGCCAGGCCGACACCAACAACGAGGGCCACGCCCAGTGGGTCGATCTGATTCGGCACAACAAGCGCGTCCTGATCACCATCAACGAAAACGACTACGCGCTCCGGCTTTCACGTATGAAAACCGGCGACGCTCAGAAAGCCCGCCTAGGTCATTTTATCAAGCGCCTGGACAGCGACATCGCCAACTACGTGGATCTGACCGAGGCATCGTGGGTGCAGAAATCACATTCACCCTTCGGCGAACCGGCGACCCGAAACAGCAAGCTCAAAGAATTCTTCAAGCGCGCATTTGCCGGGAAGGATACGGACGATCTGATTTCTCTGGAGCGCTCGCCCGGCGTCTATACGTTGAAGTAGAGCGCTCGCCAAGGATTAAAGAACTGCATCGAATGGGTGGACGAGATCAGTCACCTTGAGCGGCAGCTCAGTTCCAGCCCTGCTGCCAGCGCGATGATTCCTTCAGGTCGCGCCAGTCGATGTTCGATTCACGCTTCGTCATGACCGCCTGAAGGGTGCAGAGGACGACTGCACCGTCCTCATCGAACTCGACCTCAGTGACAACGAAATGCTTCTCTTTGTTGCGGGGCTCAGCAGCGGTCCACTTGCTTGCCTTGAGCTTGCGGGGATTGATCTGATTCATCAGCGGTGTTTGTACTGGGTCGGACAATAGCCGCGCGAGACGCCTTCCGGTCGCAGCTCGCGATGCTTGGTCTTGCGGCCACTGACCCGTTTCCGCCACAGACGGAAGCTGCCGGGCTTGAGCGACTGTCGCATCAGATCGATAACGTCTTTCTCGGCCAGGCCGTAAACGGATTCAATGGCCTCAAACGGGGTGCGGTCCTCCCAGGCCATTTCGATCACACGCGAGCGGTCGGCTTCGGACATTGGTTCGGAACTTATTTTCTGGCTCATGAGCGTAGTCTGCATGAAGACACATCAATTCCAGCTCAACTCGAAAAGCCGTCGAAAGCGGCGATCGCGTGCAGAGCTGGTTTGAGAAGGCTTCTCGGCGTTGGTCCGCAATTATCGACTGACCAGGCAAAAGGGTTGACAAGCGCGCAGGAATCTGGGTTAATCGGGCCCATGGAATTCGACCGATCACGCCCAACCCCCTGCATGATGTGCATGTGCATGTGTCTGCAAGCGAAAGCTGCGGACTCGTGCACGGTCATGACCTGATCCGAATTTCCTGACCCCAACACGAGCAAACCCGCAGCGGCCTGGCCGGTGCGGGTTTTTTGATTTGGTCAAACCTCAACCGTCTTCCGCTGCGATCCGCCGGCCCCGTACCGATACACAAGGGACCGATCGACCACGACGCACCAGGAGACACGACCATGAGCAACAAGCCAGCACACCGTTTCGAGACCCTGCAGATTCACGCAGGCCAGCAACCGGCCCCGGGCACCAACGCCCGCGCGGTCCCGATCTACCAAACAACGTCATTTACCTTCGACGATAGCGGGCATGGCGCCCGGCTGTTCGCGCTGGAAGAGTTCGGCAACATCTATTCCCGGATCATGAATCCGACCACCGATGTCTTCGAGCAGCGCATCGCCGCGCTTGAAGGCGGCAGCGCGGCGGTCGCCACCGCCTCCGGGCAGGCCGCCCAGTTGATCGCACTGACCACGGTCGCGCAGGCCGGCGACAACATCGTCGCCTCCTCCTCGCTCTACGGCGGCACCTGGAATCAGTTCAAGGTCGCCTTGCCACGGCTCGGGATCGAGGTGCGCTTCGTCGACGGCGATGATCCCGCTGAATTCGAAGCCCAAATTGACGACCGGACGCGAGCGCTGTATGCCGAGACCATCGGCAACCCGGGCTTTCGCATCCCCGACTTCGACGCGCTCTCAGCGCTTGGCCAACGCCACGGCTTGCCGCTGATCATCGACAATACCTTCGGCGCCGGGGGCTATCTGTGCCGACCGATCGAGCACGGTGCCGACATTGTGGTCGCCTCGGCGACCAAGTGGATCGGCGGCCACGGCACATCGATCGGCGGGGTGATCGTGGACGGCGGTCGCTTCGACTGGGGCAACGGCCGCTTTTCCCTGTTCACTGATCCGGCACCGGGGTACCAGGGCCTGAATTTCTGGGATGCCTTCGGCCCGGACAGCCCCTTTGGCAACATCGCCTTCGCCATCCGTGCCCGGGTCGAGGGTCTTCGCGACCTGGGACCGGCGTTGAGTCCTTTCAACAGCTTTCTGTTCTTGCAGGGTCTGGAAACGCTTTCTCTTCGCGTCCAGCGCCACGTCGAGAACAGTCTCGCGCTGGCCCGCTGGCTGGAAGCACGGCCGGAAGTCAACTGGGTCAACTATCCCGGGCTTCCCGGGCATCCCTCCTACGATCGCGCCCAGCGCTATCTTCGCCACGGGGCCGGCGCGGTGCTGACCTTCGGCATTCGCGGCGGCATCGAGGCCGGACGTCGCTTTATCGATGCCGTGGAACTCGCCAGCCATCTGGCCAACGTCGGCGACGCCAAGACCCTGGTCATTCATCCGGCCAGCACGACCCATCAACAGCTCTCGGAAACCGAACGACAGGCCGCCGGCGTGACCGATGACCTGATTCGAGTGTCGGTTGGCATCGAACACATCGACGACATCCTGGCCGACGTCGATCAGGCCCTGCGGATCGCCACCCTGGAGGCCGCGGCATGATCGGCCGTGATGGATGGATCAGCGTATCGCGGCCCCCGAGCTGGCGTGACGGCTCGCAATCGGAGCGCCTGAAGCTTCGCTATCGCAGCTGGGGCCGACTGTCCCCGGCGCGTGACAATGCCGTGCTGGTCTGCCCCGCGCTGACAGGCGATCGCCAGGTTGATCAGTGGTGGAGCGGCCTGCTCGGGCCGGACAAGGCGCTGGACCCCGGCTCGGACTTCATCGTAGCCATGGACGTGCACGGCGGCTGCGGTGGCAGCAATGCACAACCAGAGACCCGATACGTCGACGTGCGCGACATGGTCCAGGCCCAGCAGCTGTTGCTGGATGCGCTACAGATCGACCGGCTGCGGCTGGTCATCGGCGGGTCGCTCGGCGGCATGCAGGCCCTGGAATGGGCCGTCGGCCATCCAAACCGCGTCGCGGCGGCCGTGGTCATTGCCGCGCCGGCGCGCCAGACCGCCTGGAGCGCCGGCCTCAACCACATCCAGCGGCACTCGATCGAGGAACACGGGGACCTGGAGCTTGCCCGGATGGTAGCCATGCTCAGCTATCGCCACTGGCGCAACCTCGACGGGCGGCTGCAGCCACTCGACATCGAGCGCGGCACCGTTGGTGGCTGGCTGAATCATCACGGCGACACACTGCGCCAGCGCTTCGATCCCGACGCGTATCTGCGCCTGATCGGGGCCATGGATCGCCACGACGTTGGCCGCGATCGCGGCGGCTGGCAGACGGCCCTTCGGCGCTGCCGGGTTCCGACGCTGGCAGTCGGGATCACGACCGATCTGCTGTACCCGACCAGTGAAATCCAGGCGCTGGCCGATCACCTGCCCAACGGTCACCTGGCCTGGCTGGATGCGCCACAGGGCCACGATGCCTTTCTGATCGAGCAGGCGGCCCTGAATCAAAAGCTGCTGCATTTTCGAGAGTCGCTGTGCGCGACAGACCTTCCTGAGGAGATCAACGCATGACGACCACCGCAACATTACAGTCCCCGCCCCCCTCCTTCCCGCGGGCGACCGGGGGATCAGGACCTGAGCCGCAGGCTCCGGCCGAGGTGATCCTGATCGGTCACAGCGGGCAGGTCGGCAGGGCCGTTGCTCACCGGCTTGATCAGATTCGAGACGATCGCGGGCGACCTCTGTTGGTCCTGCGCGAGGAGATCAATCGCAGGGTGCACCGGATTCGAACCGAGCACGGCGTCAATGAGCATCCGCATCGACCGGGCCTGCTCGCCAGCCTGGCCGAACGTGCAGCGACTCCCTCGGCGGATGTGCTAGTCGTCGACTGCAGCGCCGATCCAGCCTTGCCGGACCACTACCCGGGTTGGTTGCAGGCCGGGATCGGGGTCGTAACGCCGAACAAGCACGGTTTTTCCGGCGACCGGGAACGTTACGACCGGATTCAGGATGCTGCCCGAATCGGCCAGGCGCCCCTGGGCTACAGCGCAACGGTCGGTGCCGGGCTCCCGGTGCTCTCTCAGCTGCAGCGACTGCGTGCCAGCCGACGGGCACCAGACGAAGTGAGCGCCGTTGTTTCCGGCACCCTGGTCCGCGTCTTCGCCGGGTTGCAGGCCGGCGCGCTCCTGTCTGAGTCAGTAGCCAGAGCGCGCGATGCCGGCTTCACCGAACCGGATCCGCTTGAGGATCTATCGGGCGAGGACGTGCAGCGTAAGCTCCGCATTCTGCTGCGTGAGACCGGCCTTGCCGATCCAGCGATCGACCGCGAGCCGGTGGTCGACGATGAGTGGGCGGCACAGGCCCGGCAATCCGGCGATGTGATCGCAGCACTCGGTGAGCAGGATGCACGCTGGGCTGCGCGGATCGCCGCCGCGCGCGAGCAGGGACGGGCCTGGATCTACTGCGCCCGCTTCGACGGTCAGCACGCGCGAGTGGGGCCGGTGCCCGTCCGCCTCGACGATCCCTTCGCGAGGCTGGCAGGAAGCGACAATCGGATCGTATTCGAGGGAGTCGGTGATGAACAGGGACGATTGACCATCGAAGGCCCGGGTGCCGGGGTTGAGGTCACTACCACGGCCGTACTGTCCGACCTGGCTGAAGCCGCGATGCATCTTCGGCTCCGACGAACGCGTCCTGTGGCAACTCCTTAGCATGGGAAAAAGCTCTTTTGCCCGGAGTTCTGATGACCTGGAGTTCAAACAACGGTGACTCAGTGGATCAAAGGGAATTTCCCGACTGGCACCTCGCCCTGCTAGCGACGTGTTGGATTTCGGGGTTGGCGGGCAGGAATCGGCAACGGCCAGTCCAACGGTCGCCATATCGCCAGCGCGTAAATCTTGCTACGATTCAAGGCCTGTAAACAACTCCCAACGGTATGCCCATGAAACGCCCTATTCTGCACACCCTCCTGATTCTGACTCTGAGCATCACCGCTTGGCCTGCGCTGGCGCACCATGGTTGGTCAGGCAATAGCGCGGGGGATGTCGAGGTGACCGGCACGGTGGTTACGGGAGTCAGCCTCTCCGGCGCGCACGGCCAGATGCAGATCGAAGACGAGGAAGGCCACCTTTGGGACATTACCCTGGCCCCGGGCCCCCGCACTCATCGGGCCGGGCTGCGCGAGGATATCATCCCCGTCGGTGCAGAAGTCACCGTGTTCGGTGAGCGCAACGAAGACCCTGAGGTGTTTGAAGCCAAGGTGCGGCGCGTCGTCTGGGGAGACCAGACCTTCGACGTCTATCCGCCTCAATAAAGACCAGAATTTCGGAGTTTTGCTATGCTTGAGCTGATGGCCTGGCTGGAGGCCTCGGCAATGGCCGAGTTGCTCCGGGGTCTGGGCATCTGGACCTATGGCCTGCTCAATCTGGCTCATATCCTGGGCATCAGCAGCCTGTTCGGTGCCGTGGTGCTGCTCGATCTAAAGCTGATCGGCCTGTGGACGTCGATCCCTGCGACGAGCCTAATTCGGCCTACGGTGCCGCTGGCCGCGTTCGGGTTCGTGCTGGCCGCGGGCAGCGGTGTCATGATGTTTTCGTTCAATACCACCGAGTACTACGGCAACCCCTTCCTCTACGTCAAGCTGCCCACGATCGTGGCCGGCTTGATCAATGTCGCAATCATTCAGCGCCTGGCCGCCTGGCGACGCGCCGCTTCGGGACAGCCCGCCCAGTCCGGTGATCCGATGATCCTTGCGATTTTCGGCGCCGTGTCGCTGCTGATCTGGCTGACCGTGATCACCTGCGGCCGAATGATCGGCTACTGGTAGGTCGCGGAACTCGACTCTAGATCGCGCGTGCACAGAGCGCGACCGTCGTCAAAGATATGCACGGCGTAATAAGGAAAGCCGCCGTCATACATAAAGCCCCAGTGGTACATTTCCGGGCCGCCGGCGATTTCGTCACCGTCTTCGGCCGGGCGATCGACTAGCGATTCGCCGCTCCACAAACAGCAGTCGCCGATGGAAAAGGGCTCGCGGATACCTTCACTCGCATCGCCGTCGTGCAGGGCCGCCAGTTCATCCAAGGTCGGCAAACGCCAGTCAGCATGGCCGCTCAGGCTGAGTTGATCGCAAAACTCGACCGCTTCGGGCCATTTGATGTTGTCGCCGTTACTCGCCTGCGTCCATTCCAGGCCGTTGATCGAAACCGTCTGGCTGGCCGTTGCAACCTCTGCGCTCGCCTGCACCTGGACAGCGTTTGCTCCGGCAGTCAACATGAGGAGTCCGACGAAGAGACTGTGATGACCGCTGCGCATGCTTTTTTCTCCGATAAATGACTACGATTGATATTAGTCAGTATAAGTCCTCTGACCAGGCCCTTCCCAGGCAGACACCCAAGGATCCGATAAACAGCAGGCTACTCCGAAAACTCGGCCCGCGCGCGACCCTGTCTTTTGGCTCGGTACAGGGCATCATCTGCCTGTTTCATCAAGTCTTCCAAAGCGCCGTCCGAGTGCGTGCTGGCAGCGCCGATACTGGCCGACATGGTCTTGACCCGACCCTCCGCGTACGGGGCGGATTCACGCAAGGCGATCAAAAGGCGCTCTGCAACCTGCATGGCGCCCTCGCGACCCGTTCCCGGCAGCAGTAGGCCGAATTCTTCACCGCCCAGTCTGGCCGGCAGATCGGCCTTGCGTGCGATTTTGCCCAGCACCTCGGAAAAGTCGACTAGCGCCTCGTCACCGATGTCGTGGCCGAATCGATCATTGACCGCCTTGAAATGATCCAGGTCGATCATCAAGAGACTGGTTGGCCCGTTCATAGAACGTGCGCTTTGCAGCAATTGTCTGGCCTGCAGAAAAAACGCACGGCGGTTTGGCAATTGGGTGAGAGAATCGCGCAGCGCCAGCTCGGACAGCTGCCGCCCCTGGCGGCTCAATCGAAGCAGGACAAGCACGCCCGTAACGAGCATGATGATCGCCATGGCCAGGGCAATTCGCTGCCATCGAGTCTGGCGGTCTGCAGCTTCGATCTGAAGCGTTCGAAGGTCCAGCTCGGCTTCCAGCTCCGCTCGCCGCACTCGCTCTGCGGCCAGATCGAGGCGGGCTCGCGCTTGATCAGAAGCACGCGACAACCGCTCTTCCGAGTTCCTCAACTCGGCCGTGATCTGCGCTCGCGAGGCCTGATAGGCCTGCTGCCACTCTCCCAGAGCCGCTGACACCCGTGCCTCGAGCGCGTGCCCTTGGGGTGGCATGGTTGCGTCGGCGTAGGTATCGAACATCTTCTCGAGAACCTGCGAGGCTTCGGCCGAACGATCCATCTCCAGCAGAGCTTCGATTTGAAGGAAATAAGCGGCTCGGGCTAGAAGAGGAACGCTCAGCTGATCGAGCCGCTGTGTGGCTTCGACACTCAGCGTTTCGGCGCGGGCGAAATCCTCCTGAAGCAGGGCCACGCGCGCGCGCTCCATGGTGACCATGGCCTGCCCGAAGTCATCCTGCGAATCGGCATAGATGGCCGCTAAACGATCCAGCTCCTCGGTCGCGTCGTCGACCTGTTCGTCACTGGTCAATAGGCGTACCAGCGCGTAACGGGCATCGGCCTCGCTGAGGATTTCGCCGGTCTCGGAGGCTTGCTGAGCCGCGGCTCGATAAGCTTCCTTAGCTTGATCGAGCTCGTTGAACTCCTGGTGCAGAAAACCCAAGATCATGTAGGCGTCTCGACGAACTCCGGCATCCAGAGCCGGATTGCTCAGGAACTCCTGCAGCTCGGCCCCGTAATTCAGAGCAGCGCTGTACTCGAACGCTCCTAGCGACACCTGCAGGGCAACAGCTAACGACTCGGCGTAGGCAGAAACCTGTTCTTCGGGATTCAGCAGCTCAAGCGCTCGCCGACCCGCGTCCAGCGCACGCTCTCGCTCACCCTTGGAAAAGGCAACCGTTGCAAGCGTTCGAAGCCACTGCGAATGCAGTGATGAATCAATCTCTTCGAGCAGCGCCTGGACCCGCATCAGCGACTCATCGGCCTGCCGAGTCTGCCCGGAAAACACCTGCGCCCTGGCCTGCAGAACCGCGTGCCGGACCCGTTCCGTCGAAGCCACCGGTTCCAACTGCTCCAGCAGCTCGATAGCACTGGCAGGATCACTGCCCAACAAGTCCTCAGCCCGCTGCAGATCGCCGGCGACATCGGCCGCCAGCCAGGCCGGGATCAAAAGCATCAGCGCAACCAGCCCCAGTCTATTGACCGCCCTTACGAAACCGCGCTTGTATCGAAACCTCTGAATCATAAACGCCGTTATTAGCCTCGCACTGCTCTACATTGTCAGATAAGCACGTGCAAGACAAGCTGCTATCCAAAGGCCAAGCAATACGATCGGAAGCTCGCGCAGGGTCCCAATGGGTTGGCCCATGACTCCGGCATGAAGCGGGCTGAGGAGCCAGGCCCTGCCTTGAGCTCTGACAATGGATGCCTGCCGGTATTTCGGTTTGCCCTAACGACCTCTTAAAGGACAGGGATCACAGCGCAGGTCGGGGACCGGGTCTGACGCCATCGAGCAAATACGATCGGCGAGAAATTCAATGAATGGCGCGCTGGCGTTGAGGCAGGGCAGACAGTGCGTCTCGGGGACGGGCGAGGCCTCGAGCAGCTTGGGTAATCCGAGCGTCTCGCCGCCGTCGACCAGGTGCTCGCAGGCGTAAACGACCGTCCTTTGTACACCTTCACCGCCGAGTCGGGTCAGCAGATTGGGCAGGGTCGGGCTGGACCACTCACCGCCCACCCCGTGATTGAGATAGGCAATTTCGACGCGCTGCCAGGGCCGGTCGGTCATGGCCAGCAGCGCTGACTTGAGAGCATCGCCATACGCGGACTTCTCTGTCTCTCCCGTGTGAAAAGCGGGGGCCTGGCCCCGCTCATCGCGCACGATCGTGCCGTGCAGGACCAGCACCAGACAGGTCTCCTGATCGGATTCGAGCAAGGGAAAATGCTCAACGACGTGGTCGCAGTGCACATCGACCAACTCGGGTGACTCCCAGAACCGGGCGACGATGTGCGTGCGCTCGCGCGCGCAGCCCGGAGTCGCCGCCAAGGCGTGGCAACCCAGCCCGCAAGACAGGCGCGAGTCGGTCGGGATCATGTTCAGGATCAACTGCCGCTCCACGCCCTCGGGCAGACCGATCGAGTCATCGAGGTAGGGCGGGGCCGAGGCAAAGACCGGCTCGACTCGATAGTAATCGCCGGCGTTCTTATTCAGCCGCGTCTCGAGCGCCGCGGCCTGCGCTCGGGTGT
>JGI12048J13642_10509140_pt1 | contig 17541 bp, 17 predicted proteins | sample ElkSlonscriptome_16_FD_13642 | JGI IMG/M metagenome (IMG submission 13642)
CTGGATGACAGCCGCGAATGTCTGAATGCGATGCGCTTTGCGGCGATGCGGGCGGCGCATACCGGTGGAGGCGTCGCGATCCTGTCGATCATTCCGCCCGACGAATTCAACCACTGGATCGGCGTGGGCGAGATCATGCGCGCCGAAGCCCGTGAACGGATCGAGGTGCATTACGAGGTTTTCGCCAAATGGATGCGTGACAAGCAGAACGTCCATCCCGAACTGGTGATCCGCGAGGGCGAGCCTCTGAATGAGATCCTCGCGCAGATCAACGAAGACCCCGATATCGGCGTTCTGGTGCTGGGCGCGGGAACCGACAACAAGGGCCCCGGTCCGCTGGTCACCCATCTGTCGCGGCAGGCCGGCAGCCTGCCAATTCCCATCACCATCGTGCCGGGAGACCTGTCGAAAGAGCGGCTGGAAGCGATCACCTGACAGTGATTATCAGTTTAGAATGGTTCCAATCTCTTGACATGCGGCGCGCGACGCCGCATATCTGAAACCTGACAAAAAAGGTTTGCGCATGTTTATTCAGACTGAATCGACCCCGAATCCGGCAACGCTCAAGTTCCTGCCCGGCCAGAACGTGCTTGAGGTCGGGACGGCCGACTTTCCGACCGAAGACGCGGCAGAGGTGTCGCCACTGGCCAAACGCATCTTTTCGACTGGCGGGGTCAACGGTGTCTTTTTCGGTATCGACTTCGTGACGGTCACCAAGGCGGATGACGTGGAGTGGGATCATATCAAACCCGGCGTGCTCGGCGCGATCATGGAGCACTACCAGTCCGGACAGCCTGTGATGGCCGAGGATCATGCCCCCTCAAGCGGCCATGCCGATCATGAGGGTGAGGATTCGGAGATCGTGAACCAGATCAAGGAGCTTCTTGATACCCGCGTCCGCCCTGCTGTCGCACAGGACGGTGGTGACATCACTTTCCACGGCTTCGACCGCGGAGTGGTCTATCTGCATATGCAGGGGGCCTGCGCCGGATGTCCATCTTCGACCCTGACGTTGAAAATGGGGATCGAGAATCTTTTGCGCCACTACATCCCCGAAGTGGTCGAGGTGCGGCCGGTTGCGGCCTGAACCGACCATTCTGGCATTCGACACATCGGCGGCGCATTGCGCCGCCGCTTTGCTGTGCGGGGACCGGATCATCAGCCGGGTCGATGTGATGTCAAAGGGCCAGGCGGAACACCTCATGCCGATGCTTGCCGACCTGCTGAGTGGGGAAGACCTGCGCTGGCAGGATCTTGACGGCATGGGCGTCGGCGTGGGCCCGGGGAATTTCACGGGCATACGGATTGCCGTATCGGCAGCGCGGGGCCTCGGCCTGGGGCTCGGAAAACCCGCGATCGGGGTCAACGGGTTCGAAGCGCGGGCGCTTGGCCAAACCTTGCCGGTCATGACCGAAATCCCCGCAGCGCGCGGACAGGCCTATTTTCAGGTCTTCTCCGAGGACGGCCGGATCGGGACCCCCTACCAGGATGAGGCAACCGGCGGTGCGCAACCGTCCCCTGCCTTTATGGTAGAGAACATCGCCCGTATCGCCGCATCGCGCCTCGGCACGCCGCAACCGCGCCCGACCCCGCTTTATGTCCGCAGCGCGGATGCGGCACCGCCGCGCGATGCTGCACCCCTCCTGTTGCCGTGACACCCACGCGTCTTGCACAAACCTATGCCCGCGCCTTCCCCGAAACACGGGCCTGGGGGGTTGATGAATTCGCGGCACTTCTGGCCGATCCCGGGACTTTCGTGACAGGGAATGCTGATGCATTCGTCCTTATGCGCGTGGTCGCTGACGAGGCCGAGGTGCTGACGCTGGCCACCGCCCCCGAAAAACGGCGCGAAGGTCGCGCACGCGCGGTCCTGACCGAGGCCGAGACCGAAGCCGCACGCCGCGGTGCCCGCGTGGTTTTTCTCGAAGTTGCCGAGAACAATGATGCAGCCAATGCGCTCTATGCGGCTTGCGGATACCACCGGATCGGTCGGCGCCCCGGCTATTACACGCCCAAAAATGGTGCAGCCGTGGCCGCCCTTGTCCTCAGCAAGCGGCTGAGCCAGTCATGACCCTGCGTCAGAAAGCGGCACACGCCTTTTTGACAGGCCTTTGACGGCGCAAAACCCCAAAAAGCGGTTGATCTTCCCTTTCAGTCGGGGCCTTATCTAGCGATGACCGGACTCGCAAAGGTCGCGGCTACAGATGAGGTGGCGCAAAGCCCTATGAACCTCGCATTTCGACTTGGGAGAAAGACCTATGACACTGATGAAAACTCTTCTTGGCGCTTCGGCCGCGCTCGCGCTGACCGCAGGTGCCGCAGCGGCTGAGCCCGCGATCCTGTTCGACCTTGGCGGCAAGTTCGACAAATCCTTCAACGAAAGCGCCTACAACGGTGCCGAGCGTTGGGCCGAAGAAACAGGCGGCGCATACGCCGAAGTGGAAATCCAGTCCGACGCCCAGCGCGAACAGGCGATCCGCCGTTTCGCTGAATCCGGCGCCAACCCGATCGTGATGGCGGGCTTTTCATGGGCCACACCGCTTGCAGAAGTGGCTGCCGATTATCCCGAAACCAAATTCGCCATCATCGACATGGTCGTTGATGCGCCCAACGTGCGTTCGGTCGTCTTCAACGAGCACGAGGGCTCGTACCTGGTGGGCATGATGGCCGCCATGGCGTCCGAAACCGATACCGTATCCTTCGTGGGCGGGATGGACATCCCGCTGATCCGCCGCTTCGGCTGCGGCTATGCGCAAGGCGTGAAAGCGGTGAACCCCGACGCGACAGTGATCGCCAACATGACGGGCACGACACCCGCTGCATGGAACGACCCGGTGAAGGGGTCCGAATTGACACAGGCACAGATCAGCCAGGGCTCTGACGTTGTGTTCGCCGCTGCCGGTGGTACCGGTGTCGGCGTTCTGCAGACTGCCGCGGACGAAGGCATCCTGTCGATCGGCGTGGACAGCAACCAGAACTATCTTCACCCCGGTCAGGTTCTGACCTCGATGATGAAGCGCGTGGACAACGCCGTTTACGAAGCCATGATGATGGGTGAAGACCTTGAAACCGGCTTCAACGTCATGGGCATCGGCAATGAAGGCGTGGGCTACGCGCTGGATGAATTCAACGCGGAACTCGTGTCGGAAGAAATGCAGGCCACGGTGGATGCAGCCTCTGCTGCGATCACTTCGGGCGAACTGACCGTGCATGACTACATGAGCGACGAAACCTGCCCGGCGATCGACTTCTGATCGGGTCGAAACGGCCATAAGATTTCAGGGCCGCGCGAAAGCAATTCGCGCGGCCCTTTCTACAATTAGACCGGAGCCTGATCATGACAGCCGCGACCTCGACATTCTTTGGTGCGTGGGGCATGGCGGATGTCAAAGACCGCAAGACCGCCATCGCCGAGTCTTTCGCACCCGATGGGCGCTATACCGATCCACGCACCGATGCGCCGCTGACAGGGTCCGATGCAGTGACCGAATATGTCGGCATGTTCAGCCAATACGCGCCCGGAGCGGTTGCGGAAGTCACGCAGACCGAGACGCGCGATGGCGTTACCCGCGCGACAATCGCGTTCAGGATGCCAGACGGAATGCAGCAGACCGGACAATACTTCATCACATATACCGATAGGGGACTGATCTCCCATATGATCGGATTTGCGGGTACCGGAGCTTCCGAATGACAGACACAGCCCCCGCAATCGAACTCAAGGGTATTTCCAAGGCATTCGGGCCTGTGCAGGCCAACAAGGATATCTCGATCCGTGTGATGCCGGGTACGATCCACGGGATCATTGGCGAAAACGGCGCCGGCAAGTCGACGCTGATGTCGATCCTCTATGGCTTCTACAAGGCCGATAAGGGCGAGATTTTCATCAGCGGGAAAAAGACCCTCATCCCCGATAGCCAGGCTGCAATTGCGGCGGGGATCGGCATGGTTTTCCAGCATTTCAAACTGGTCGAAAACTTCACTGTGCTTGAAAACGTCGTGCTCGGCGCCGAGGACAGCGGGCTTTTGCGGCCCTCTCTGGCGCGCGCGCGGCGCGAATTGAAAAGCCTGGCTGCGGAATACGAGCTTAATGTCGATCCCGATGCCCTGATCCAGGATGTCGGCGTGGGGATGCAGCAGCGCGTCGAAATCCTCAAGGCTCTCTACCGCAAGGCCGATATCCTGATCCTCGACGAACCCACGGGCGTGCTGACACCCGCCGAAGCGGATCACCTGTTCCGGATTCTCGAAAACCTCAAGCGCGAAGGCAAGACGATCATCCTGATCACCCACAAGCTGCGCGAAATCATGGATATCACTGACACGGTCAGCGTGATGCGGCGCGGCGAGATGACCGCAACGGTCAAGACCGCCGACACGAACCCGACCGAACTGGCCGAGTTGATGGTGGGTCGCAAGGTGTTGCTCCGCGTCGACAAGGCGCCAGCACAGATCGGCAGGAAAATCCTCGAGGTCAAGGACCTCAACGTGACGGACAGCAAGGGCGTTCATCGCCTCAAAGGGATCAGCTTCGATGTGCACGCCGGCGAGATCCTCGGGATCGCGGGCGTCGCGGGCAACGGGCAGTCCGAACTTCTCGAGGTTCTGGGCGGCTACGAACGTGCCACCGGATCGGTCAAGGTGAACGGCGAAGAGATCGACCTGTCGAGCGCAAAATCGGGCGGCCAGAGCCGTCGGGCAAAGGGCATCAGCCATGTGCCCGAGGATCGTCAGCGCGAAGGCCTGATCATGGAATTCCATGCGTGGGAGAATACCGCCTTCGGCTATCATCACGACGCCCGCTATCAGAAATCGTCGCTTTTCATGGATAACAGCGCGATCCGCACCGATACCGAAGAAAAGATGGCCCGCTTCGACGTGCGGCCCCCGAACCCGCAACTGGCGGCCAAGAACTTTTCCGGCGGCAACCAGCAGAAAATCGTGCTGGCACGCGAGATCGAACGCAATCCCGATCTTCTGTTGGTCGGCCAGCCGACGCGCGGCGTGGATATCGGCGCGATCGAATTCATCCACCAGCAGATTGTTGCACTTCGGGATCAGGGCAAGGCAATCTTGCTGGTTTCGGTCGAGCTGGAGGAAATCCTGTCCCTTTCCGACAGGATCGCGGTTATGTTTGACGGAAAAATCATGGGCGAGCGGATGCCTCAGGATACCGACGAAAAGGAACTGGGCCTGTTGATGGCCGGGATGACCACAACGCCCGAAGGTCCGATCCACAAGGCCGTCGAGGCCCAACTCGCGCATGCGAGCGGCGATGCCAGCAAAGAGGTGTAAGCGATGGATGTGATGCCGAAATGGGCTGACGTGATCCTGATCCCGCTGATCTCGATCCTGCTCGCCGCGATCCTTTCGGCCGTGGTGATCCTCGCCATCGGCGAGAACCCGTGGGATGCGCTCAAGCTGATGGTCAACGGGGCTTTGGGGTCCACCTACGGCTGGGGCTACACCCTCTATTATGCGACCAATTTCATCTTCACCGGCCTTGCCGTCTCGATTGCCTTCCATGCGCGCATGTTCAACATCGGCGGCGAGGGACAGGCCTTGATCGGTGGGCTGGGGGTGGCTCTGGCGTGCCTCTTCATCCCGTGGCCACACTGGACACTCGCATTGGTCGGTGCTGCGGTCATGGCGGCATTGTTCGGTGCAGCATGGGCCGCGATCCCCGCGTTTCTGCAAGCCAAACGCGGCAGCCACATCGTGATCACGACGATCATGTTCAACTTCATCGCGGCGGCGCTGCTCAACTATCTGCTGATCGGCGCGCTGAAGGTGCCCGGTTCGATGGAGCCCGCAACGGCCAAGTTTCCCGAAGCCACGCATCTGCCGTCGTTCCAGGACATGTTCAATTTCGGCGAAACCACGTTCTTTCGTGGCGCACCGGCCAATGTCAGCTTCTTTGTGGGCATCGCGGCCTGCGTCGCGCTCTGGGCGCTGATATGGCGCACACGGCTGGGCTACGAGATCCGGTCGTTCGGCCATTCGGAGTCGGCCGCCAAATACGCGGGCATCAGCCCGACCAAGATCATCATGGTCGCCATGCTCATCTCGGGCGGTCTCGCCGGCATGATGGCCATCAACAATGTGCAGGGCGAGGCCGAACGGCTGGTCCTGAACGCAGTGGAGGGGGCGGGCTTTATCGGCATCGCCGTCGCACTGATGGGGCGCAGTCATCCTTTCGGGGTGTTTCTGGCCGCGCTTCTTTTCGGCTTCCTCTATCAAGGCGGCGCAGAACTCGCCCTTTGGACGTCGATCCCCCGTGAGCTGATTATCGTAATACAGGCATTGGTAATCCTCTTCACGGGCGCACTGGACAACATGGTGCGCATGCCGCTCGAGCGGCTTTTCCTAGCATTGAGGAGAGCAAAAAATGAAGGCAGGACAGTTTAAGGTGGGCGTCGATGACGAGACCGGCGCCGATTTGGGTTTCGTGCTGAGTTGTCTGGCGTTGGGCATGATTTCGATGGAAGAATTCCACCAGTGGATTCACCACGTCATCGACAACACGCCAGACCACGATGTGCCCCCGCATCTCATCGCGCTTCTGGGGCTGCGCAGGCCCGCAAGCGTCTTCAAACCGAACGATGCCGTCATGTCGCGCATTCCGCATGATCCGTTCATCACCGATGACCGCTTCGATGCCATGTTGGGCTTGCAGTTCTTTCTGCGGCGCGACAAGACACAGGCCGTCGATATCACGCAGGCGCAGGCCGAGGCCGTATTGCGCCGTAACCCCGAAGTGGCAGACAGGTTCTTCGCCCTCTTCCCCTTTCTGATGGAGAAAGCCGCCTAGATGGACTTCGCGACCCTCTTGCAGATGCTGGATGCAACCCTGCGTCTGGCGACCCCGCTCCTGCTGGCCTGTCTTGCGGGCCTGTTCTCGGAGCGTGCAGGTATCTTCGACATCGGGCTCGAGGGCAAAATGCTGGCGGCAGCCTTTCTGTCGGCGGCGGTAGCGGCGGTATCCGGCAACGTCTGGCTGGGTCTTCTTGCAGGTATCGCGGCCTCGATGACGCTGTCGGCGGTACACGGCCTGGCGTCGATCACCTTTCGTGGCAACCAGTTGATTTCGGGTGTCGCGATCAATTTCCTTGCGGCGGGCCTGACAGTGGTTGTCGCGCAAAGCTGGTTCAGACAGGGCGGGAGGACGCCGCAGCTGGCGGGCGACGCACGGTTCAATCCGATCGAACTGCCCTTTGCCGAAGCCGCAAGCGGTATCCCGATTATCGGGCCGATTTATTCGGAACTGATCTCGGGGCACACGATTCTCGTCTATGTCGGTCTGCTGATGGTGCCGCTGACGTGGTGGGTCCTTTACCAGACGCGGTTCGGGCTTCGGCTGCGGGCCGTGGGTGAAAATCCGGCGGCTGTGGATACCGCGGGTGTTTCGGTGATCTGGCTGCGCTTTGTCGCCGTCGGCATCTGCGGGGTGCTTTGCGGGATCGCGGGCGCTTACCTGGCGACCGCGCTTCAGGCCGGTTTCGTCAAGGACATGAGCGCGGGCCGCGGATACATCGCGCTGGCAGCGCTCATCTTCGCCAAGTGGCGGCCTTGGTATGCGCTTTATGCCTGCCTCTTGTTCGGCTTCCTGCAGGCTCTTTCGCTGCGTCCCGATGTGGTGGAAAATATCGCGGGCTTCCGTGTCAACGGCCAGCTGCTCGATGTATTGCCCTACATTCTGACTGTCATCATCCTTGCCGGTTTCGTCGGCAAGGCCATCCCGCCGCGTGCGGGCGGGGCCCCCTATGTCAAGGAACGCTGAGGCCCTCGCCGACCTGATCCGGCAGCGGGCGGGCGATGCCCCTGTCCGGCTGGGGCTGATCCTGGGGTCGGGCCTGGGGCATATCGCTGGGGAAGTCGATGGCACCGCCATCCCCTACAGTGATCTCGCGGGATTTCCCCATGCCGGGGTTTCGGGCCACAACCCCAACCTCGTGATCGGCGATCTCGAAGGGGTCCGCGTCGCCGTATTCGGTGGCCGCGCGCACTACTATGAAAGCGGCCGCGGTGATGCCATGCGGCTACCGCTGGAGGTGCTGGCCGCACTCGGGGCCGAGACGATGATCGCCACGAATGCAGCCGGGTCCCTGCGACATGATCTGCCGACAGGCGAAATCATGTGCCTTTCCGACCATATCAACTTTTCCGGCCTCAATCCGCTGATCGGCGAACCGACAGATGCACGGTTCGTACCGATGATGGACGCCTATGATCCCGCGATCAGGGCCGCGCTGCATGACGCGGCCCAAGCCGCGGATGTCGCCATGGCCGATGGCATCTATGCCTGGTATTCCGGCCCCTCGTTCGAGACACCCGCAGAGATCCGCGCAATCCGGATGCTTGGTGCGGATGCGGTCGGCATGTCCACTGTGCCCGAGGTCATCCTTGCGCGGTTCCTCGGGCTGAAAGCCGCTGCGATCTCGACCATCACGAACATGGCCGCCGGCATGAGTGACGAGGCGATCAGCCATGAACACACCAAGGCCATGGCGCCGATCGGCGCGGCCAAGCTTGAAAAGGTCCTGCGCGGCTATCTGAGCGCAATGGCGTGATCACGGCAGAACAGGCCACCCGTCGCATCCGGATGCCACTGTCACGGCACGCTATTTCGCGGACGCGCGATTTGACTTGGACCCCAAAAAAGCGTTTGTGTTTCTGCACTGGCACAAGCGCCACGGAATAGCTCATGCAGATATACCTTCCCATCGCCGAAGTGTCGGTGAATGCCTTCCTTCTTCTTGGGTTGGGCGGGATCGTGGGTGTGCTGTCGGGCATGTTCGGCGTGGGCGGCGGCTTTCTGATGACACCGTTGTTGTTCTTCATCGGCATTCCGCCCGCCGTTGCGGTTGCCACCGAAGCCAATCAGATCGTCGCATCGTCATTCTCGGGTGTGCTGGCGCATCTCAAGCGCAAGACGGTCGATCTGAAGATGGGCACCGTGTTACTGGCCGGAGGTCTGGTCGGCTCGGCTTTGGGGATCGTCATCTTCAATTATCTCAAGTCGCAAGGGCAGGTGGAACTGCTGGTGCAGCTTTGCTACGTGGTCTTCCTGGGGCTGATCGGCAGCCTGATGTTCCTCGAAAGCCTGCGCGCCATCCGCAATGCGCGCAAGGCCGGCAATGCGCGGGTGCCAACCCGCAGGCGGCACAACTGGGTGCATAATCTGCCCTTCAAGATGAAGTTCCGGGTCTCCGGCCTTTACATATCGGTCATTCCCCCACTTCTGGTGGGTGTTCTGGTGGGCATTCTCGCAGCGATCATGGGGGTCGGAGGCGGCTTCATCATGGTGCCGGCGATGATCTACTTGCTGGGCATGCCGACCAAGGTTGTCGTCGGCACGTCCCTCTTCCAGATCATCTTCGTGACGGCCTTCACCACCATGCTGCACGCCACGACGAACTATACGGTGGATGTCGTGCTGGCCGTGCTACTGCTGGTCGGCGGGGTGATCGGGGCGCAGATCGGCACACGGATCGGGGTGCGCATGAAGGCCGAGCAATTGCGCATCCTGCTGGCGCTGATGGTCTTGGCGGTCTGCGGCAAGCTTGCCTTCGATCTGCTTGTGATGCCGTCCGAACTCTATTCCATCGGCGCAGTGGCGGCGCACTGATGCTGCGGCTTCTGTCCCTTCTGTTGCTGCTGGCGCTGCCCGCCAAGGCCGAAGAAATCGTTCTCGGCCTCAGCCGTGACGCCGTCGCTATCACCGCGACCTTCGAGGGGTCGGATATTCTCGTCTTCGGCGCGATCAAGCGCGAGGCACCGATCGTCGATGACGGCAACCTGGGGGTGATCGTGACGGTCGCCGGGCCGGACCGGAGCGTACTGGTGCGCCGGAAGGCGCGGCGTGCCGGCATATGGGTGAACACCGACGCGGTCGAGGTGGACGCCGCGCCCTCGTTCTATGCAGTGGCGACCAGCGGGCCGTTGAATGAAGTTCTGAGCGACACCGAGGACCTGCGCTACCGGATCACGATTCCCCGCGCGATCCGGTCAGTCGGCGCGACCGTCCCCGATACAGTGGCGTTCACGCAGGCGCTCATGCGGATCAGAACGAACGAACAGCTCTACCAGATGCTCGAAGGCGAGGTCGACCTCGAAGAAGAGACCTTGTTCCGCGCCGAAATCACCCTGCCCGCGAACCTGACCGAAGGTGACTACGAGGCGCATATCTTCCTCACCCGCGACGGTCGCGTGATCGACGAATACATAACCACGATTCCGGTGCAGAAGGTGGGGCTGGAACGCTGGCTTTACAATCTCGCGCATGAACAGGCGTTTCTCTATGGCTTGATGTCACTGGCGATCGCCATCGCTGCCGGCTGGACCGCCTCGGCCGCATTCACGCTGTTGCGCCGCTAGCCGCGGCCGATATGCGGCATCTTCGTCGCCATCACCATCATCGACTGGACGTTGGCCTCGGGCGGCAAGGTTGCCATATGATGGACCGAGCGGGCCACGTCCTCGACTGCCATGGTCGGCAACGGGTCAAGCCCGCGGGCCGCGCGCGCTGTTTCCAGATTGCGCACCAGATCGGTCCGCGCGTTGCCGATATCGATCTGTCCGCAGGCAATGCCAAAGGCGCGCCCGTCCAGTGACAGCGTCTTGGTCAGCCCGCTTACCCCGTGTTTGGTCGTGGTGTAACAAACCGACCCTTCCCGCGGGGTCCATGCCGAGATCGACCCGTTATTGATGATCCGGCCGCCTTGCGGATCCTGCCACCGCATCTGCCGGAAAGCGGCACGTGCGCAAAGAAACATGCCCGTCAGGTTCACATCGACGACCTCTTTCCAGTCCGCCAGCGAAATCTCGTCGATCGTCGCCTGCGGCCCGAACATGCCCGCGTTGTTGAACAGCACATCCAGATGACCGAAATCCGCAAATGCAGCATCGATGGCGTGCTCGTCCGTGACGTCACAGGGAAGCGGGACGGCATTGGCGTGGTCGATCTCGGCTAATCTGTCTGCACGTCGCGCGATCAGCCCGACGCGCCAGCCGTGATGCAGAAAGTGCTGTGCCGTGACACGTCCGATCCCGCTGCTTGCCCCGGTGATGATGATCGACTTCATGCGTCCTCGCTTTCGAGGCTCAGTGGCGCGGCGGGCACCGCAAGATCATCGACCTGCAATGTGGCCTGCGGGCGCGCCAGACGGTTGCGGACGACCCAGCGCAGCTGCGTCTCTGCGCGGGTGATCGCCACATATGCAAGGCGCTTCCACAAGGGCTGACCCGCCTCGACGCGTCCCATGCGGCTGGCGGCGTAGATGTCGGGGGCGAAGACCTGCACCGTGTCCCACTGCGAGCCCTGGGCCTTGTGAATGGTGACTGCCGCACCATGCAGAAACGTCGCGCCCATGCGCGCGGCAAACGGGATGAAGGGTTCCTGATCGCCCTCCTGCTCGATCTTGACGATGCTGGCGGCACTCACACGCGGATCCTCGGCCCCCATCACATGAAGGCGGGAAAACCCCGGTTTGCGCCCGGGCCCGAGATAGACCACCTGCGCGCCCTTGATCAGGCCGCGCGCTTCGAGGTCCAGCCGTTTCTTGCGATGCTTCAGCGGCAGTTCGAGACCGTCACAGATCAACGGTTCCCCCGGCAAGAGTTCGTCCTGCGGCGCGGCGAAAGCCGCACGAAAGGCATGGATCAGCCGGATACGGGTCGCATTGCGCCAGACAAGACAGGGCGAGCGCGCCATCAGATCGGCTTCGACCCTTTGCGCGACGACGACGCGATCATCCGTCCGCGCTTTGTCCTGCACCAGCTGCTCGAACGAGGCGAAGTCGAGCGCAGGATCGGCCAGGGCATGGGCAAGGTCGAGGATCGGGTTGTCCGCTTCCTGCCGGTGGATGCGGCTCAAGGTCATCACGCGCGGGGCAGGCAGGCTGTCGAAGACCATGCCCGAAGACGACTGCACCGGCGGCAACTGCGCGGGATCACCAAAGAGCAGAAGCGTGGGGAATATTTCCTGCAGGTCTTCGAACTGCTTTTCATCCAGCATCGAGCTTTCATCGACGAACCCGATATCCAGCGGATCCTCGCGCCGTTTCCAGCCGGTGATGAAATCCGACCCCCGCAGACCTGCCGCCGCAAGCGCCGCCGGTATCGAGGTGTTCTGCTGGTACGAGGCGTGCGCGCGATCAAGCGCCACATCTGTCAGGCCCGCGATCTCGGGCCGGTCGCCCTGCCCTGTCAGCCATTCGGCGATTTTCTCGTATTCGGGATCATAGACCGGCGTATAGAGGATACGGTGGATCGTGGTGGCCGGCACGCCGCGGTTGCGCAGCACGCTTGCCGCCTTGTTGGTAGGCGCGAGAATGGCCAAGGTGCGGCGATCCTTGCGCTTGCGCCCCTCCCAGTCGCCCGAGATGACATCGACCCCGGCCTCTTCCAATGCCCGGTAGAGGGCCGCCAGAAGCATCGTCTTGCCCGATCCCGCCTTGCCGACGACCGCCAGAACCGTTTCCTTTTCCGACAGCGGTGGTTGCAGCAGGCTATCGTCGAGATCGACGCCCGATTGCCGCAGGGCGATACCGATATTGTCCCAGGCTTCCGCCTGGTCCTGGGAAAATGTGATGGGCTGGCTTTGCATGGCTCGGACTGTATCGGGCGCCGCATCGGACGACCAGCGGTATCGGCGACGGGGCAAGTGACGTCCGACCGTTGGCGCCGGCCTTATCTGTCGTGACTGGAAGAAGGCAGGTGCATCGCCTCGCCGGATTGGGCCGTGTCTGTCCGGCGGGCGATTTCCACCTTGGCCGTCAACACCGCCTCATCCAGTTGTTCGGACAAAAGCGGCAGGTGGTTCTGCTGCGCGAACTGACGCAGATCTGACAGAACATGAATGACCCAGTCGTGACCCATGCGCCAACCTCCCTAGGAATGATTAATGAACAATTAACAATCGATAGGTATGTGCGATGGTTTTGCGGGCCAGCCCAAAAAAAGGGGCGCAGCCACGACCGGCCGCGCCCAGCTTGGGAATTCAAAACTGCAATCAGGGGGTGTGCGAGGCTTCGACCGCGTCCTCGAACGTGCGGATACCCATCTTGGGAGACTGCACCAGAACGGCCATGTTGCCCGGCTTGTGCTGGTTGTGCAGCATCTTGGTGTGGGCATCGGGGATCGCGTCCCAGGCAAAACACTCGGACATGCAGGGATCGAGCCGCTGTTCCAGCATCAGGTTGTTGGCGGCACTTGCTTGCTTGAGATGGGCAAAATGGCTGCCCTGCAGGCGCTTTTGGTGCATCCACATATAGCGGACATCGAAGGTGCAGTTGAAGCCGGTGGTTCCGGCACAGATCACGACCATACCGCCCTTCTTGCAAACCAGCGACGAGACCGGGAACGTGGCCTCTCCGGGGTGTTCGAACACCATGTCGACGTTCACGCCCTTGCCCGTGATCTCCCAGATCGCCTTGCCGAACCTGCGCGCTTCTTTCAGCCAGGTGTTGTATTCGGGTGTATTGACCGTGGGCAGTTGCCCCCAGCAGTCGAAATCATTGCGGTTGATGACACCCTTGGCACCCAGCGACATCACGAACTCGCGCTTGCTTTCGTCACTGATGACGCCGATCGCATTGGCCCCGGCGGTATTGATCAACTGGATCGCATAGGATCCCAGACCGCCCGATGCCCCCCAGACCAAGACATTCTGCCCGGGCTTCAGGTCATGCGGCTCGTGCCCGAAAAGCATCCGGTAGGCGGTGGCAAGCGTCAGCGTGTAGCAGGCACTTTCTTCCCATGTCAGGTGCTGGGGCCGCGGCATCAGCTGTTGCGACTGGACACAGGTGAACTGCGCGAAGGATCCGTCCGCCGTCTCGTATCCCCAGATGCGCTGGCTTTCCGAAAACATCGGATCACCGCCGTTGCAATGCTCGTCATCGCCATCGTCCTGGTTGCAGTGGATCACGACTTCGTCGCCGACCTTCCAGCGCTTGACCTTGTCGCCCACCGCCCAGACGATTCCAGCCGCATCCGAGCCCAGAATGGCATAATCGGCCTTGTGGATATCGAAGGTGCTGACCGGCTGGCCAAGGGCGGCCCAGACGCCGTTGTAGTTCACACCAGCAGCCATCACCAGCACCAGCACCTCGTGGCTGTCGGGTTTCGGACAATCCACGACCTCTTGCTTGAACGCCTTGTCAGGCTGGCCAAGCCGCTCGCGGCGGATGGTCCATGCATGCATCTGTGCCGGAACGTGGCCCAGGGGCGGCATTTCCCCGACAGCATAAAGATCCTTCTGCGGGGCATCGTAAAGTGCCTCCCGGGCAGTCTGGTCAAGGGCCATATGTGTCTCCATCAGCTTGGGTCCGTATCGTGCCGCGCCGCAGAATCGGCGCTGATGGGTTTTGAATATGCGACCGCAAAGTAACTTTGCAACCCTCAAAAAGATGTTTTTGAAATTAAATTACTCAGCGACCGCAGATAGTTCATCCGGTGCGGTAATGCTCTTGCTGAAATGATGCGCGATCGAATTGGCATAAAAGGCAAGCACAGCCGCCCCCGCCTCGGTCACCGCGATATCGCTGTCGCCGGTGGTGACAAGACCACGGGCCCGCAGATGCGCCAGCGCCTCGGCGGTAACGTCGTCGGGACGGCGCTTGGGGCAGGGCAGACGGCGCGCGGAAAGATAGCCGACGTCCTTTGTGACGGTCGCCTTGAGCGCGTCCAGGCTCAGCGGTCCCGAAGCCAATATGATCCGCGACACCAGAGGCACACCCAGCACAGGTGTCACGTCGGCGATCCGCTGCATCAGTTCATGCGCGATGGTTTCCGTCAGATCGGCATCGCCCGCGGCATGAAATTTCGAAAGCTCGAGCGGCTCGCCGAAACTGACCGAGGCCGTGCCGAAGCCATGAAAGCGTCCCGTCACCCGCAACCACAGATGCCGCAGGACACGGGCCGCCACCGATGCCCAGGACGGGCGGAACCTCCGTGTGCCCGACTGATCCGCCGCGATGAGGATCGTGTCCTCCAGAACGCGATCGTAATTGATCGCCACGGGCACGAAGATCACCTCGCGCACTTCCGGATCGAAATCGTCGATCATGTAGTTCAAAAGCCCCATGCGCGGCTTCGCAAGAACGCCGTTCAGGCTCAGGCCGCCTTCGGGAAAGACCGCCTGGCTCACGCCTCCGCGCGTGGCGAGCTGGACATACCGTGCCAGCACTCTGCGGTAGAGCTCGCCGCGCGATTTGCGACGGATGAAGAAGGCCCCCATCATCCTGATCAGCGGTGCCAGAGGCCAGACCCGTGCCCATTCGCCCACGGCATAGGACAGCGCCCCGGCGCGTGCGGCCAGATATGTGACAAGCACATAATCCATATTGCTGCGATGGTTCATCACGAAGACCACCGTGGCCGTGGGGTCGATCTCGTTCAGTCTTTTTCGATCGAGCGTGCCCAGCCGGATCCGGTAGAGCGATTTGGACAGCCAGCGTGCAAGCCGGATGCCGACAGTGAAATAGGCCGTTGCCGAGAACGAGGGCACGATTTCGCGGGCATAGCGACGTGCCTTCTCGAAAGCCACGTTTTCCGGGATACCTTCCCGGCGTGCGTGTTCGACGATCGCCTCGGTCACCTGCGGATCGTAGATCAGCCGCTGGATCATGTCGTAGCGTCGCGCCAGCTTGAACGGCTCGATGGGGCGTTGCAGCCTGTCGTTCAGCCGTGCGATGACCCGCTCGGCGCGCTTGCGGAAAAACCAGCGCACCGACGGAAACAGGAAGTGCGACGCGAAAGTCACCGCGGCGAACAGGATAATCAGGATGAATGCCCAAAGCGGCATCGAGACCGTCTGCGTCATCATCCGAAGTTGACAGGGAAGACGACGAAGGTAAATCCCGCCATGCCGCAATGCAGCGAATTGACAGCGCCATAAAATTTCCGATAAGAACCCCCAAAGCGTAATTTAATTGCGCGCTACGAATCTGGAGACCCGTATATGTCGCAAGCGCAGAAAGACCGTCCATGGCTGTTCCGCACTTATGCCGGACACTCGACCGCCTCAGCCTCGAACGCGCTCTATCGTGGCAACCTGGCAAAGGGACAGACGGGTCTGTCGGTGGCGTTCGATCTGCCCACGCAGACGGGATACGACAGCGACCACGTTCTGGCGAAGGGCGAAGTCGGCAAGGTCGGCGTGCCCGTCAGCCACCTGGGAGATATGCGCACCCTTTTTGACCAGATCCCGCTGGATCAGATGAACACCTCGATGACGATCAATGCGACAGCCCCCTGGCTATTGTCGCTTTATATCGCAGTGGCCGAGGAACAGGGCGCGGACATCAGCGCCCTGCAAGGCACGGTGCAGAACGACATCATCAAGGAATACCTCAGCCGGGGAACCTATATCTGCCCCCCCGAGCCATCCTTGCGGATGATCACGGATGTCGCCGCCTACACGCGCGAACATCTGCCCAAGTGGAACCCGATGAACGTCTGTTCCTACCATCTGCAAGAGGCGGGTGCGACACCCGAAGAAGAACTGGCCTTCGCGCTGGCCACGGCCACAGCGGTGCTGGATGACCTCAAGGGCAAGGTGTCCGAGGAGGATTTCCCGGCGATGGTCGGTCGTATCTCCTTTTTCGTGAACGCCGGCATCCGCTTCGTGACCGAACTGTGCAAGATGCGCGCCTTCGTCGAGCTTTGGGACGAAATCTGCGAAACACGTTATGGTGTCGAAGATCCCAAGTACCGGCGCTTCCGTTATGGTGTGCAGGTGAATTCGCTTGGCCTGACCGAACAGCAACCCGAAAACAACGTCTACCGCATCCTGCTCGAAACGCTGGCCGTGACATTGTCGAAAAAGGCCCGCGCCCGTGCGGTGCAACTGCCTGCATGGAACGAGGCGCTGGGCCTGCCGCGCCCCTGGGACCAACAATGGTCGCTGCGGATGCAGCAGATCCTCGCCTACGAAACCGACCTGCTTGAGTACGAGGACCTGTTTGACGGCAACCCCGCCATCGACCGCAAGGTGAACGCGCTGAAAGAGGGCGCCCGCGCCGAACTGGCACAGATCGACGGGATGGGCGGTGCGGTCGGCGCGATCGGCTACATGAAATCGCGATTGGTCGAGAGCAACGCCAACCGCATTGCAGGGATCGAGAAAGGCGACACCACCGTCGTTGGCGTCAACAAGTGGCAGGCCGGCGAACCCTCGCCGCTGACCGCGGGCGAAGACGCCATCATGGTCGCCGATCCGCAAGCCGAGGCAGACCAGCTGCGCCGCCTTTCGGCATGGAAAGAAGACCGTGACGCGACAGCCGTGAAGGCGGCACTGGCAGCGCTGCGCACGGCTGCGCGCGACGGCAGCAACATCATGCCTCCGTCAATCGCCTGTGCCCGCGCGGGTGTCACCACCGGCGAATGGGCCGATGTGGTCCGTGATGTCTTCGGACAATACCGTGCGCCCACGGGTGTCAGCGCGAACCCCTCGAACCGCACCGAAGGCCTTGACGATCTGCGCGAACAGGTCGACCTCGTCAGCGCTGCCCTCGGCCGTCGCCTGAAGTTTCTTGTCGG
>JGI12048J13642_10022789_pt1 | contig 17534 bp, 13 predicted proteins | sample ElkSlonscriptome_16_FD_13642 | JGI IMG/M metagenome (IMG submission 13642)
CCCGCCCCTCCCTATCGGTCTCGTTATCGCTATCGGGATCGCTATCGGGATCGGTATCGGTATCGGGATCGATACTCCTATCCCCACCCCCCCGCCGCAGCTCGCCCGCAACTCCGTCCCCCCGTTGAGATCGAGCGCCGCTTCGCTTGGCGCACCGCAGCCATGCGTCGCAAGCTCGCCGACGAAGTCGTCGAAGAAGTGCGCCGCAGAGGCGACCGGGTCAATAGCGCGCCTGGCGCTCGGCGCGGCGCTGGCGACGACGGAGCAGCGTCCAGGCCGGTCCGGAGACCGCGTAGGCGAGAAACCCGAGAAAAAGGACGACGGGAGGATTGATCGAGACGACCGCGAATGTCAGCATAACGGCCACGGCGAGAAGAAACGAGACGCGCCCGCGCAGCTCCAGCTCCTTGAAGCTGTAGTAGCGAAAATTGCTGACCATCAGCAGTCCGGTCAGGCCGGTCAGTAGCATCGCGGCCAGAGCCACGAGGGTGGAATCGACGGGGAGGCCATAGACGGCGCCGATCCAGACGCCGGAGGCGAGGATCGCCGCCGCTGAGGGGCTCGGCAGGCCCTGGAAGTAGCGCTTCCCGGCGCTCCCGATCTGGGTATTGAAACGCGCCAGGCGCAGGGCCGCGGCGGCGGTGTAGACGAAGGCCGCCAGCCAGCCGAGCCCGTCGAGGCGCTCCAGAACCCAGTGATAGACGACCAACGCCGGAGCAACACCAAAGGCGACCATATCCGACAAGCTATCGTACTCGGCGCCGAAATCGCTCTGCGTGTTGGTCAAGCGCGCAACACGACCGTCAACCCCGTCGAGTACCATCGCCGCGAAGACCGCCAATGCCGCAGCCTCGAAACGCCCCTGGGCCGCGGTCAAAATGGCATAGAACCCAGCGAACAGGGCCGCGGTCGTAAAGAAATTGGGTAACAGATAGATACCACGGCGACGTCTTGGCTTCGAGACCGTCAGCTGCTCTTCCATCGATGCGGCGATCCTGTGGCTCGACAAACCGGGCCAGTATAACCGCGCCACGCCGAGGGCAAAACGACGGACCGAGCGCAACCCCCGGCCAGCTACAGGAGTGAACGTCTTGCAACAGAGCAAGCCTACACCGCCGAACGACGACAAGCGCTGGAAGATCATCAACGCCACCATGCGCCGCAGCGGCTACGCCGAGCACGCGCTGATCGAGGCCCTGCACAGCGTGCAGGACGCCTTCGGTTACCTCGATGAGACATCCTTACGCTTCGTCGCCGAATCCCTGGACCTGCCGGCGAGCAAGGTCTTCGGCGTCGCCACCTTCTATCACCTCTTCACGCTCAAACCGAAGGGCCGGCACACGTGCGTCGTCTGCACCGGGACGGCCTGCTATATCAAGGGCGCGGGGGCGCTGATCGAGGGCATCGAACAGCGCTTCGCCGTCAACCCGGGCGAGACAACGCCCGACGACCGACTCTCGGTGCTGACCGCCCGCTGCGTCGGCGCCTGCGGCCTGGCCCCGGCGGTCGTCCTCGACCGCGATGTGATCGGCAAACAGGATGCCGACGCACTGGTCGAGCAACTCGCGCGATTGGAGTAACCCATGCACCTCGATGACATGACGGAACGGGCCGAGCAGTACCGGGCCGAGAAGGCACATATCGCGCACGAACTGCGCGTCTGCATGGCGGCAAGCTGCCAATCCTCGGGCGCCAAGGAGGTCCATGACGCCCTCGTCGAGGCCGCTCGCGGCCACGGCGACTGCGAGGTCAAGGGCGTCGGCTGCATGGGGCTGTGCTCGGCCGGCCCGCTCGTCTCGGTGGCGCCGACCGCGGCCGCGAGCGACGATGCCGTCCTGTATCGCGACGTGGGGCCCGGGGACAGCGGCGACATCGTCGCGAGCGTCGGCGCCGCGCCGGTGGATCGGTTGCGCTGCCCCACCGATCAGCCCTTCTTCGCCCGGCAGCAAAAGATCGTCCTCGCCAACGCCGGCGTCGTCGACCCCGACAGCTTCAAGGGCTATGTCGCCGTCGGCGGCTACTTTGCGCTGCTGCAGGCCTTGACCGAGATGACCCCAGCGGAGGTGCTCCAGGAAGTCAACACGAGCGGCCTGCGCGGCCGTGGCGGCGGCGGCTACCCAACCGGGCTCAAGTGGTCGACGGTAGCCAAGATGCCGGGTGGTCAGAAGTATGTCATTTGCAACGCCGATGAGGGCGATCCGGGCGCTTTCATGGACCGCGCCATCCTCGAGTCCGACCCCCATCGCGTGATCGAAGGGATGGCGATCGCCGCCTATGCGGTCGGCGCGAACAAGGGCTATGTCTATGTCCGTGCCGAATACCCGCTGGCCGTCGAGCGGATCCAGAAGGCCATCCGCAAGGCCAAGCGCGCGGGCTTCATGGGCCACCATATCGCCGACACCGAGTTCAGCTTCGATGTCGAGCTCCGCCTCGGCGCGGGCGCCTTCGTCTGCGGCGAGGAGACCGCGCTGATGGCCTCGATCGAGGGCCTGCGCGGTCAGCCGCGCCCCCGTCCCCCCTACCCGGCTCAGTCCGGCCTCTGGGGCCATCCGACGCTGATCAATAACGTCGAGACCTTCGCCAACATCGCACCGATCATTCGCAACGGCGGCGAGTGGTTTGCCGGAATCGGCACCGAAGGCTCCAAAGGCACCAAGGTCTTCGCGCTCGCCGGGGCGATCCACAACACGGGGCTGATCGAGGTGCCGATGGGCACCACGCTGCGCGACATCATCGAGGTCATCGGCGGCGGCATTCCCGGCGGCAAATCCTTCAAGGCGGTGCAGACAGGGGGACCTTCAGGCGGCTGTCTGCCGGCCAGCCAGCTCGACAAGCCGGTGGACTACGACAGCCTACGCGAGCTCGGCACCATCATGGGCTCGGGCGGCATGATCGTGATGGACGAGAGCTCGTCGATGGTCGATGTCGCACGCTATTTCATGGAGTTCTGCATGAGCGAGTCCTGCGGCAAGTGTGTGCCCTGCCGGACCGGCACGCAGCAGATGCATGACCTGCTCGACAAGATCGCGAAGGCGCAGGCCACCGATGCCGAGCTCGCCTTGCTCGAGCAGCTCTGCGAGGTCGTCCAGGCGACCAGCCTCTGCGGTCTCGGCCAGACGGCGCCAAACCCGGTCCTGAGCACACTGCGCTATTTTCGCGAGGAATACGAGACGCGGCTGACCGCAGGCCCAGCCCGGGCAACATGGCGCTGAGCGACACGCGCATGCCTCGGCCGCAGGCGCACCGCCCGCCATCGCCCGAGCAAGAGCGCAAAGGCGAGACACAACCCGACAGGGCGCCCTCAATGCACGCCGGCAACCCCGCCGCCCAGCCTGATGTCGGAACCGACAGCCACCATCGGAGCACGTGAATGCCCATCGCAGCCCCGACAACCAACGTCAGCGTCGTCACCTTCCAGATCGACGGACGCGACTACTCGGCCCGCGAGGATGAGACCATCATCGAGGTGGCGCGCGAGCACGGTATCCCGATACCGACGCTCTGCTATCTCGAAGGGCTCAGTACCTGGGGGGCGTGCCGGCTCTGTCTGGTGGAGCTGGTTGGCTCCGGGCGTTTGCTCGCGGCCTGCTCGACGCGCGTGGCCGAGGGGATGCAGATCCTCACCAACACCGAACGCCTCCAACGCTACCGTCGTACGATCGTCGAACTGCTCTTCGCCGAACGCAACCACATCTGCTCGGTTTGCGTCTCCAATGGCCACTGCGAGCTGCAATGGCTCGCACAACGCTGCGGCGTCGATCACGTGCGCGTGCCCTATCGCCACATCCCGTACCGGGTCGATTCGTCGCACGAGATGTTTCGCGTCGATCACAACCGCTGCGTCCTTTGCACACGTTGCGTAAGGGTCTGTGACGAAGTCGAGGGCGCCCACACCTGGGACGTCATGGGCCGCGGCAGCGATTGTCTGGTGATCACCGACATGCACCGCCCTTGGGGCGAGAGCGATACCTGCACCAGCTGCGGCAAGTGCGTGCAAGTCTGCCCCACCGGCGCGCTGGTCAAGCAAGGGACCTCGGTTGGGGAGATGACGAAGGACCTGCACTTCCTGTCCTACATCACCCGCAGAAGGCACAACCGATGAGCAACCCGGCGAAGATTACCGTCGCGACGGCCTGGCTCGATGGCTGCTCGGGCTGCCACATGTCCTTTCTCGACCTGGACGAGCGCCTCCTCGAGCTCGCCCAGCAGGTGGACATTGTCCACAGCCCGCTGGTCGATACGAAGGAACTCCCGGAGCGCGTGGACATCGGCATCCTGGAGGGTGCGGTCAGCAACGAGGACGACCTCGAGAAGGCCAAGGCCTTTCGCGAGCGCTGCCGCATCCTGATCAGCCTCGGGGACTGCGCCGTCGACGGCAACATCCCGGACCTTCGCAACCAGTTCAAGCTGAGCGATGTCATGGACCGCGCCTACCGCGAGAACGTCACGCTCCAGGCGGGTGTGCCGGATCAAGGCGTGCCGCCGCTTCTCGAAACGGTGCTGCCCGTGCACGGCGCCGTCGCCGTCGACTTTTTCGTCCCCGGCTGTCCGCCGTCGGCCGATACCATCTGGTTCGTCATTGGCGAACTGCTCGCGGGGCGCACACCTAACCCGTCCGAGGTGACCCGCTTCGGAGCCTGACCGCCAGCCGGCTGGATCGCCCTGCCGCACCGCGCAAGGCGGAAACGCGGGCCGCGCTGGGCCGATCCGCTGTCCGTGAACGAGTCTCGAATCCCATACACCAGCTGGGTATCAACGCCATGAGTCGCACCATCTCCATTGACCCCGTCACCCGCATCGAGGGCCACGCGAAGATCACGTTGCAGCTCGGCGACGATGGCAAGGTGAGCGATGCCAAGTTCCACCTGACGCAGTTCCGCGGCTTCGAGAAATTCTGCGAAGGCCGGCCCTACCGCGAGATGCCGGCCATCACGGCGCGCACCTGCGGCATCTGCCCGGTCAGTCACCTCTTGGCTTCGAACAAGGCGTGCGACGACCTGCTGAGCGTCGCGATCCCAACGACTGCGGAGAACCTGCGGCGCGTTATGAACCTCGCGCAGCTCACGCAGTCGCACGCCCTCTCCTTCTTCCACCTTTCCTCGCCGGATCTGCTGCTCGGTTGGGACTCGGATCCGGCCAGCCGCAACGTCTTCGGCCTGATGAAGGCGAATCCGCAGCTCGCGCGGGACGGTATCCGCCTACGGCAGATCGGCCAGCAGATTATCGAAACCCTCGGCGGCAAGAAGATCCACCCAACCTGGGTCGTGCCCGGCGGCGTCAACGAGCCCCTCTCCCAGGAGAAGCGCGACGCCATGTTGGCACTGCTCCCGGAGGGGCTCGAGATCGCCAGACAAACCTTCGACTTTTATAAGAGACTCGTCCCGAAGTTCCAGCAGGAGGCGCGCCATTTCGGCGACATCCCAACGCTCTTCCTAAGCCTGGTGACGCCGAAGGGCGACCTCGAGCACTACGACGGGCTGATCCGCATCTCAGATGCCACGGGGCGCATCATCGAGGACATGGTGCCGCCGAAGGAATACGAGCGCATCATCGGCGAGGCGGTTGAGGACTTCTCCTACATGAAGTTTCCGTACTACAAACCGCACGGCTATCCCCAAGGCATGTATCGCGTCGGACCCCTGGCGCGGCTCAATAATGCCGAGTCCTGTGGTACACCCTATGCCGACGTCGCGCTCGCCGAGTTCCGTACGCTGCAGGAGTCCGGTCCGATCAGCAGCAGCTTCCACTATCACTACGCGAGGCTGGTCGAGATCATCTTTGCGCTCGAGATGATGAAGCGGCTGCTGAACGGTCCGCGCATCACCGATCACCGCGTACGCGCCCGCGCGCGCAGTAACCAGCACGAAGGCATCGGCGTCGCGGAGGCCCCACGCGGCACGCTGATCCACCACTACCGGATCGACGACGACGGCCTCATGACCTGGATGAACCTGGTCATCGCGACCGGTCACAACAACCTGGCGATGAACGCCAGTATCCGCCAGGTCGCCGAAGCCTATGTCGACGGCAGCCGGCTCGAGGAGGGCATGCTCAATCGGGTCGAGGCCGTGATCCGCTGTTTCGACCCTTGTCTCTCGTGTGCCTCGCATGCCTTCGGCCAGATGCCGATCCAGGTCGAGCTCCAAGACCCGGACGGCAAGGTCGTCGCGAGGCTCCGCCGGGACGCAGGCAACCCCTAAGCGATGGAAGACTCTCGAGGCGCGTCGCAAGCCACAGGCTTCAGCCGCCGGGCACTGGTGATCGGCTATGGCAGCCCGATCCGCGGCGATGACGCGCTCGGGCCGCTGGTCGCCGACCGGCTCGCGCGGCGTGACCTCCCGCAAGGCGTCACCGTCATCGCTCGGCATATCCTAACGCCCGATCTCGTGCCGGCCGTCTGCGATGCGCGGCTCGTCGTTTTCGTCGACGCCGCGATTTCAGGGACTCCCGGCGAAATTCACTGCCGGCGCCTGAAACCAGCTCAAGCCCCGCCGGTCACCGTCGCCCATTTCCTCGACCCAGCGGAGTTGCTGGCCTGGGCCGAGGCCCTCTACGACAAGCTTCCAACGGCCTTTCTCGTCTCGACACCGGGGCACTGCTTCGATTTCGGTCACTTCCGACTGAGCGAGCCGGTTGCCGGAGCGGTCGAGGCCCTCACCGAACGCGTGCACGACCTCGTTGCCGGACACATCCCGGCCGCGCCTTAGCCGATGGCCACGGGAGCGATGAGTCGGGATGCTTGCTGCGAGCGCTTGGGGTCTCAATCGCGCTTCGCCAGCCACCGACTTGCGACCTCGGCAGCGTCGACCGGACGCGAGTAAAGAAAGCCCTGAACCTGCTGGCAACCTCCGCGGCGCAGCAATTCCGCCTGCTCATGGGTCTCGACGCCCTCGGCGATGGTCACCAGACCAAGCGCCGCACCCAGTGCAATGGTCGCCTTGACGATCTCGGCGTCACTCGGATTCTCGATTACGTCGCGGATGAACTCACGGTCGATCCGGACCTCGATCAGGCGCCCGTCACGGGTCCGGTTCCTGTTGTAGTAGGGCCTTGGCTCGGGCTGCTCCACCGCGAAACGCCGAAGGTCGCAGCGACACCGTGCGAGCACTTCAGGAGACAAGGAATACGGCCGAGCAAAAGGGCCCGCCCGCTAGGACGTCCGCTTGCGGAAGTGCAGGATGCCCCAGTTGAGGTAACCCTTTTCCCCAGCGCTGACCCAGTGTCCAAGCCCGGTGATCATCCGCTCGATGTACTCGTCGGACACCTTCCCCTCAAGCGTCGGGCGGAGGCGTTCGAGTTCTTCGCGGACCCGGCCGTAATGGGTCGTCAGCTTGTCGGGCATGCTCAGGACCTGCACCTCGGCCAGGCCGTGCTTCGCCGCAGACTCGCGGTAGAAGGCCACAGAGCCGAGGCTGTCGAGGTGGATCCGCTGCAACACCGGGTCCAGCACGCCGGGCGGGCAGTCATCGGCCTGCATCGGGTCGGTGAAGACGAAGTCCCCGCCTGGACGCAGCACGCGGGCCACCTCACCGACCACCTTGTCGCGCTCGCCGCTATGAAGGATCGCGTCCTGCGACCAAACCAGGTCGAAGCTGGCCTCCTCGTAGGGAAGGTGCTCGAAGCTCCCGTCCACCACGTCGATCAGGTCAGCGAGGCCCTGCTCGCGATTCATCTCGCGATCGCGCTCGTTCTCCTTCTCGCTGAGATTCAGGGCGACGACGCGGCAACCATAGCGACTGGCGAGGTAACGGGCGGCACCGCCATAGCCGGCGCCGACATCGAGCACGCGGCTCGATGGACCGAGGTTCTCCGTGAGGCTGCACATGCGCTCGACGGTGCGCCGGCTGGCCTCGGCAATGGTGTCCTGGGGCCCGTCGTAGAGCCCGACGTGGATGTCCTCACCACCCCAGACGTGGAAATAGAAGTTATCGGCATCGTCGCTGTTGTAGTAATCGCGCGCGGTCTCGACGACCTCAGAGTAACCGTTGCTCATTCCTCTTCACCTCCTTCAACGTAGGACTTCTCCGCGACATGGATGAAGAAGTCCGGCTCCGTCTCGTGGTAGGTCTCTTGGAAATCGCCATAGGTGGTGACCTTTTGGAAGCCGACCTCGCGCAGCAGTTGACGCACGTAGCGCTTGCGCAACGGAAACATGTTCAGGTGGAAGACCTTGTTACCGGGGAACTCGTAGCGGAAGCGCGCGAGGCTCTCGTCGACGTGCTCAGGGGTAGCCTTCACATTCTCGCCACAATAGTAATAATTGTGAGTGGGCTCGATGCGGTGATCGAGGATCGCGTCGTAGTTGCGCTGATCGAGAATCAGGATGCCGTCGTGGCGCAAGGTGGCGTAGAACTCCGCAAGCGCCTTGCGACGATCATTGTCGTCGTGGAGATGGGTGAATGAGTTGCCGAGGCAGATCACGGCGTCGTAGTAATCGTGGACATCCTTGTTCAGCCAGCGCCAATCGGCATGGACGGTCCGCAGGATGTAATCGTGCCGCCGGGCGTTCTCGAACGCCTTCGCGAGCATTGTTGGGCTCCCGTCGGCACTGGTTACCTCGATCCCGGCGCGCATCAGCTGGACCGAATGGAAGCCGGTACCAGTCGCGACGTCCAACACCTTCTTCGCCCCGTGATCTTTGAGCAAGCTGATGAAGAAGTCGCCTTCGCTCTTGGAGCGCCCTTCCCAATCGATCAATTCGTCCCAATTCTCGACGAAGGAATGCACGTATTCGTTCTGGTAGTGATTGGTGTCCCGAACCGCCAGGGGATCGTCGCCATAGTCTTGTGCGGGTCTGCTGTCAGCCACGAGATCTCCTCTCCCACTTGGGGATGATGATTGGCCCTAACGCGCCGACTCGCCGAGCCGACATCCGTCCGCACCACGCAGGACTGAAGCGAGCGCTCTCAATACTGAAACCGGCTGGCACAGAAGGTGTGCCCAGATTGCGCGTGCCTGGCACGGCGCGGCGTCAGTTGCCTGACAGATTGATACCGGCGCCTTGGTTGGACGGTGGGCGATGGGGAGTGACAACCCCCATCGATACACGCTTGGGCCGTTGCATGAATTCCCAGATTCTACCAATGCCAACCAGGATGTCCACCCCTTAATTCAATGTTAAAATATAAATCAGCAACTTACGCCGATCACTCGGCCGACATCCGACACAGCCGGGGTCGCGACCCCGGTGGCGGCGCGCGGCCTTCGCATCGGGCCGCCCCAGTCCTCGCCGGCCCTCCGGCACCGGGGCCATCGTGCACTGCAGCAGATGCGCATGCCGGCGCGTCCCGCTAGAATCGTCGCAGCATCTGAACACCGGCCGGAGCAGCACATGTCAAACAGTTTCCAAGCCAGGTCCAGCCTTGAGGTCGCCGGCCAGGCCTACGAGATCTACCGGCTCGATGCCGTACATGGAAGCGCCCGTCTGCCCTTTTCGCTGAAGATCCTGCTCGAGAATCTGCTGCGCCACGAGGACGGCGTCACCGTGACCCGCGAGGACATCCAGGCCTTGGCCGACTGGCGTCCCTCCGGCGCGGGATCTCGCGAGATCCAGTTCCGCCCGGCCCGGGTGCTGATGCAGGACTTCACCGGTGTCCCTGCCGTCGTCGACCTGGCCGCGATGCGCGATGCGATGAGGACGCTCGGCGGCGACCCTGGCAAGATCAATCCGCTGCAACCGGTCGAGCTGGTCATCGATCACTCGGTTCAAGCGGATTTCTTCGGTTCCAAGGACGCCTTCGCCCGCAACGCCGAGATCGAATTCGAACGCAACCAAGAGCGTTACAAATTCCTCAAATGGGGTCAGAACGCCCTGCAGGACTTCAAGGTCGTCCCGCCCGACACCGGTATCGTCCACCAGGTCAACCTCGAGTATCTGGCCCGCGTCGTCTTTCCCAAAGGCGCAAGCGCCACTCATCAGGCCTACTTCGATACCTGCGTCGGCACCGACTCGCACACGACGATGGTCAACGGAATCGGCGTCCTGGGCTGGGGCGTCGGCGGCATCGAGGCGGAGGCCTCGATGCTCGGTCAGCCGGTCTCCATGCTGATCCCGGAGGTCGTCGGCTTCCGCTTGACCGGCGCGCTCCGCGCCGGGGTCACCGCGACCGACCTGGTCCTGACCATCGTCGAGCGCCTGCGCCGGCACGGCGTCGTCGGCAAGTTCGTCGAGTTCTACGGGCCGGCCGTCGCGAGCTTGCCGATCGGAGACCGGGCTACGATCGCGAACATGGGCCCCGAGTATGGCGCCACCTGCGGCCTCTTCCCGATCGATCAGGTCACCCTCGACTACCTGCGCCTGACCGGCCGTCCGGAGCCGCAGATTGCCCTCGTCGAGCACTATGCCAAGACCCAGGGCGTCTTCCACACACCCGAGGCGCCGGAGGCCGACTACTCGGAGACCCTCAGCCTGGATCTCGGCGAGGTGGTCCCCTCCCTGGCCGGACCGCGGCGCCCGCAAGACCGCGTGGCCCTGACCGACATGGCCGAGCACTTCCCGCAGGCCCTGGCGACGCTGAAGAAGGAACGCGGGCTCGCAGACAAGGGGCCGGCCGAGGTCACACTGAACGGAGAGAAGGTCAGTATTGGCGACGGTTCGGTCGTCATCGCCGCCATTACGTCCTGCACCAACACGTCGAACCCCAGCGTGATGATCGCGGCCGGCTTGGTCGCGCAGAAGGCGGTCGCCCGCGGCTTGCGCGCCGCCCCTTGGGTCAAGACGACCCTCGGCCCGGGGTCGATGGCCGTGACCCGCTACCTGGAGCAAGCCGACCTGATGGCGCCCCTCGAGCAGCTCGGCTTCCACAACGTCGGCTACGGCTGCACCGTTTGTATCGGTAACTCCGGGCCATTGCCCGAGCCCGTCTCGCGCGCAGTTGCCGAACACGACCTCTGCGCCGTGTCGATCCTCTCGGGCAATCGCAACTTCGAGGGCCGCGTCCACGCAGAGGTGCGGATGAACTATCTGGCGAGTCCGCCGCTCGTCGTCGCCTACGCGATCGCCGGACGCATCGACATCGATCCCGACAAGGACCCGCTGGGCACCGACGCGCATGGCAAGCCTGTCTACCTCAGCGATATCTGGCCCAGCCAACAGGAAGTCGATCAGTTGATCGCGCGCAAGGTCACCACCGCGGAGTTCCAAGCGACCTACGCCGACGTCTTCGCCGGCGACGACCATTGGCGTGGACTAGATGCCCCGCGCCGGCAAACCTATGACTGGCCGGATTCGACCTACATTCGCAAGCCGCCCTACTTCGACGGAATCGCGCCGGAACCGGAGCCGGTGTCGGATATCATCGGTGCGCGCTGCCTCGCACTCCTCGGCGACTCAATCACGACCGACCACATCTCGCCCGCCGGCGCCATCAAGCGGGACACCCCGGCTGGCCAGTATCTGCTCGAGCACGGCGTCGAGCCCAAAGACTTCAACAGCCTTGGCTCGCGACGCGGCAACCACGAGGTCATGATGCGCGGCACCTTCGCCAACATCCGCCTGCGCAACCTGATGGCGCCCGGGACCGAGGGCGGCGTCACGCGCCACTTGCCGAGTGGCGAGTCCCTCTCCATCTTCGCTGCGGCGATGCGCTACCAGGAGGACGGAGTACCGGTCATCGTGATCGCCGGCAAGGAGTACGGTTCAGGGTCATCGCGCGATTGGGCGGCCAAGGGCCCGCGGCTGCTTGGCGTGCGCGCCGTCATTGCAGAGAGCTACGAACGCATCCACCGCACCAACCTGGTGTGCATGGGAATCTTGCCATTGCAGTTCCTCGACGGCGAAGGGGCACAAGCGCATGGCCTGAGCGGCGATGAGACCTACGACATCCTGGGCCTCAACGGCGGTGAGGCCAAAACGGTCGCGGTCCGGGCCACACCACCGCAAGGCTCGCCCAAGACCTTCACGGCCAAGGTCCGGATCGACACCCCGAACGAGGTGGATTACTACCGTCACGGGGGAATCCTGCACTTCGTGCTGCGGCGTCTGGCCGCCTGAGCGCGTCACCCAAGGATCAAAAAGGACCATCATGGAGCTCACCACCTTGACCGCCGTCTCGCCCATCGATGGGCGCTATGGCGATAAAACCGCCGACCTTCGGGAGATCTTCAGCGAGTACGGGCTGATCCGCCACCGGTTGACCGTCGAGGTTCGCTGGCTACAGGCGCTTGCCCGGCATCCGCAAATCCCCGAGGTGCCGGCTCTATCCGCTGGCGCGACGCGCCTCCTTGAAGATCTGATCGAGGCCTTCTCGGTCGCGGACGCCCAACGCGTCAAGGCCATCGAGCGGACGACCAACCACGACGTCAAGGCCGTCGAGTATTACCTGAAGGAGCGGATCGCCGGACACCCCGAGCTGGCGGCCGTAGCCGAGTTCGTCCACTTCGCCTGCACCTCCGAGGACATCAACAACCTGTGTCACGCCCTGATGATTCGCGCCGGGCGCGGCCAAGTGCTGCTGCCGCAGGTCGATGCCGTCATCGACGGCATCCGCGAACTCGCCCACCGCTTCGCGGACCTGCCGATGCTCGCCCGCACCCATGGCCAGCCGGCCTCGCCGACGACATTGGGCAAGGAGATGGCGAATGTCGTCGATCGGCTTCGCGATCAGCGCCGGCGCATTGCCGGCGTCGAGCTGCGCGGCAAGATCAATGGCGCGGTTGGCAATTTCAATGCCCATCTCGTCGCCTACCCGGAGCTCGATTGGACCCGCCTGGCCGCAGACTTCATCGCCACGCTCGGTCTCACCGCGAGCCCCTATACGACCCAGATCGAGCCCCACGACTACATGGCCGAGCTGTTCCACGCCATCGTTCGGCACAACCTGGTGCTAATCGATTTCTGCCGCGACGTCTGGGGCTATATCGCGCTTGGGCACTTCCGACAGCGCGCGGTCGCCAGTGAGATCGGCTCCTCGACCATGCCGCACAAGGTCAATCCGATCGACTTCGAGAACGCCGAGGGCAATCTCGGGCTCGCGAATGCCGTCTTCGAGCACCTCGCCGCGAAGTTGCCCATCTCCCGCTGGCAACGCGACCTGAGCGATTCCACGGCCCTGCGCAATCTCGGCGTTGGGATCGCCCACACCAGCATCGCCCTGCAATCGATCCTGCGCGGCCTCGCCAAGCTCGACGCCAACAACCAAAGCCTGGCCGACGAGCTGGACGCCAACTGGGAGGTCCTAGCGGAACCAATCCAGGTCGTGATGCGCCGCCACGGCGTTGAGCGCCCCTACGAACGACTGAAGGAACTCACGCGCGGCCAGCGCATCGGCCGCGAGGCGCTGGCCGAATTCATCGCCGGACTGGAGATCCCCAACGAGGCCAAGGAACGGCTCAAGACATTGAGTCCGGCCACCTATGTCGGCAACGCCGCCGAGCAGGCGCGGGCCATCTGAGGGGAGAGAACGAAAACGGCCACCCCGCTTGGCACGGGGCGGCCGCCGAAGGTCAGCGCGGCAGGCCTCTAGCGCCCGGCCGCTCTAATCTAAGGTCTCGATCAGCCCTCGCTACGGATCACGACGCGGCGCTGCTCCAAGGCATAGGGGCTGAAGTCCGGCAACATCTCGCGCTCGCCCCGGCTCTGGGCGGGCGCCACGAGGTTCTCCGGAATCCCCTGCGAGACCATATAGTCGCGCACGGTCTCGGCGCGGCGCTGACCGAGGCGATCGTTGTACTCGTAAGAACCCTTGGCATCGGTGTGCCCGACGACCGTCAGGTACTCTTGCGTCGGGGTGTCCTTGACGTTCTGAATGTAGCCGTCGAGGCGCTGCAGTTCGCCGTCGTTGACGATGTTATCAAGGCGATACTTGTCGAACTCGAAGTTCAGTCGGACGACGAATTCCTCGGGCACCGGCTTGACGCAGGGCTCGAGATCGGTGGGCCCGACCTTGCTGTTCCAGCACTCGCCGTAGCTCGTCACCCAGGCCGTTTTCGGCTCCGCCGCAGACCAGAAGTTCTCCATCATTTCGGCCTTCGCGGCCAGTGGCGCAAGGAGGGCCGCCGACAACACCAGCGGTGCAGCCAGTTGCAGTGAACGAAACAGATTTGTTGCTTTCGACATGGTGTCTTTACCTCGATCAGGTTGTTACAAAAGCGGCCAGGACTCGGCAACCCGGATCACGACCAATTCCCAGAAGGCAAAAAGACCACAGCCCACCACCCTTCAGCCAACCGGGAGTTCCCAATGGTGGGGCTCCAGATGGACCAGGCCCCGTCTCGAACCAGCCAATCACGCGCGGTCTTACAGTCAATAGTCTAACGTATCCCGAAGACTTCTGCGCAACATCTCCGGCCCTTTCATACAAATTCAAGATTCGCCCCAGATCTTGAGAACCTAACCAGCTGTAAAATCAATAAAGTTTTCCATTCCGCAACGAGTGACGACGATACGACTGTATCCTATCCGCAACGCATCACTTGGCTGGGCTGGCTGCGCGAACCCCGCAAAGACGCTCACGGCCAGGGCGCATGCGGGCCGAACCCACAGCGATCCAGGCAGTCGGCAGCGCCGCCCCCTGCGAGGCCTCGCTCAGGCCTCGGCGAGGGCTCGCTCAGGCCTCGGCGAGGGCCGGACCGGGCAAGGGTTCGAGCTCCGCGGCAGACCTCTGCGCGGTCAGCGGCTGATAGCTCACCATCACCCGCTCCGGACCGAGGAGTTGGCGCAGCTGCTTGAGCAACGCATCGGTGGGCCGCACCCGCCAACCCTGGCCGAGGCGCAACGAGCCCATCGCAGTTGGGCATCGATAGTGCATGCGCACCGCCAGCCCGTCTGCGCCCTGACAGGCGCTCAAAAGCTCGCGCAGGGTCGCAACCAGGTCTCGGCCGCGCCGGTGCGCCGCGGGCTCGCTCAGGTCCAGCGTCAAGGCGAGATGGTCGGCCTTCATCGCCCGCGCCTCTTCGAGTGTCTGGACGTCCTCGGCACGCAGGGACCAGCTGTCGCGGTAGTCGTCAAAGCTCAGGCTGCCGGTGACCGCCAGGATCGCATCCGGGACCAGGCGCTCGCGGACGCGCTCGTAGAGCTCCGAGAAGCAGGTCACCTCGATCCGGCCACTGCGGTCATCGAGCACGACAGAGCCGAGCCGGCCGCGCTGCGTCTTGCTGTGCCTGACCGCAACGACCAGGCCGGCGAGGGTCCGCCGCTCGCGGTCGCCGCGCGATCGCTCTAGCACCACGAGATCGCCAATGCGAGTCCCGGTCATGGCCCGGATCTCCTCCTCGAAGCGATCGATCGGGTGGCCCGTGAGGTAGAGCCCGAGGGTTTCCTTTTCCCCGCGCAGGACTTGCTCGTCTTCCCACTCCTCGAGGGACTCCTTCAGCAGTTGCGGATCGGGCTCGAGCGAGCCGGAGGCCTCACCGGTCGCAAAAAGGTCGACCTGTCCCGCCGCTCGTGTCTCCTGGTATTGCTCGGCCATTTTGAGGGCGAGCGGCAACTGACTCATCAAGGTCGCGCGGTTGGCGCCCAGCTCGTCCAGGGCGCCGGCGCGGATCAAGGCCTCGAGCACCCGCCGGTTGGCCTTGCGCAGGTCGATACGCCGACAGAGCGCCCAGAGGTCACCAAAGCCTCCCCCGTCGCGGCGCGCCCGGAGGACCGTCTCGATAGCGCCCTCGCCGACGCCCTTGACGGCCCCAAGGCCGTAGATAACGGTCCCATCGTCGGCCACGGTGAAGCGGTAATCGGAGCGGTCGACATTCGGCGGCACCACGGCCAACCCCATCGCGCGGCACTCGTCGACCAGGGCAACCACCTTATCGGTATTGTCCATGTCGGCGCTCAGTACGGCGGCCATGAAGGCGGCCGGGTAATGCGCCTTGAGCCAGAGCGTCTGGTAAGAGACGAGCGCATAGGCGGCCGAGTGCGACTTGTTGAAGCCGTACCCGGCAAACTTCTCCATGAGGTCGAAGATGTAGGTGGCCGTCGAAGGCGCGACCCCTCGCGCAGCGGCGCCCTGCTCGAAGACGGCGCGCTGGCGGTTCATCTCCTCGACCTTCTTCTTGCCCATCGCGCGGCGCAGCAGGTCCGCCTCGCCGAGCGTATAGCCCGCCAGGACCTGGGCGATCTGCATCACCTGCTCCTGGTAGAGGATCACGCCATAGGTGGGCTTGAGGATCGGTTCGAGGTCCGGGTGGGGATAGGCGACCGCCGCCTCGCCGTGCTTGCGGGCGATGAAGTCGTCGACCATGCCCGACTGCAGCGGCCCCGGGCGGAACAGTGCCACCAGGGCCGTCATGTCCTCGAAGCAATCGGGCTTCAGCTTCTTGATCAATTCCTTCATGCCGCGCGACTCGAGCTGAAAGACGGCTGTCGTCTCGCAGCGCTTGAGCAACGCGAAGGCCTCCGGGTCGGCGGGGTCGATGCGCACGATGTCGATCGGATCCGCGCCCTGCTCGGCCCGCTGCGCGTTGACCGTGCGCAGCGCCCAGTCGATGATCGTCAAGGTCCGCAGGCCGAGAAAATCGAACTTGACCAGGCCGACCTGCTCGACGTCGTCCTTGTCGTATTGGGTCACGGCGCTGCCGCCCCCCGGCTCGCAGTAGAGCGGGGTAAAGTCGGTCAGCTCCGTTGGCGCGATGACGACACCGCCGGCGTGCTTGCCGGCATTGCGCGCCAGGCCCTCGAGCTTGCGCGCCAGGTCGATGATGCCGCGCACCTCCTCATCGTCGGCATAGGCCTGTTTCAGGTCTTCGCTCTCGCTCAACGCCTTCTCGAGCGTCATGCCGAGCTCGAAGGGCACCATCTTGGCGATCCTGTCGACGAACCCGTAGGGATGTCCGAGCACCCGCCCGACATCGCGCACGACGGCCTTCGCCGCCATGGTCCCGAAGGTAATGATCTGCGAGACGGCGTGGCGCCCGTAGCGCTCGGCGACATAGTCGATGACACGGTCGCGCCGCTCCATACAGAAATCGACGTCGAAGTCCGGCATCGAGACGCGCTCGGGATTGAGAAAGCGCTCGAACAAGAGATCGTGTTCGATTGGGTCCAAGTCGGTGATCTTGAGCGCGTAAGCGACCAAGGATCCGGCACCGGAGCCACGCCCCGGGCCGACCGGGACCCCCGCATCCTTAGCCCATTGGATGAAGTCGGCAACGATCAGGAAATAGCCGGGGAAGCCCATCTGGTTGATCACGGCGAGCTCACGCTCGAGGCGTTCATCGTACACCCTTCGCTGCACGCCGAGCGCCTCGGCCCGCGAGTCGAAGGTGCGTTCCAAACGCCACTGCAGACCGGCACGCGATTGCTCGGCCAAAAACCCCTCGGTGGTCATCCCGTCCGGCACCGGGAAGGCCGGGAGGAAGCTCTTGCCGAGCTCCAGCTCGAGGTTGCACCGCTTGGCGATCTCGACCGTATTCTCCAACGCCTCGGGGAGATCGGCGAATAGCGCCGCCATCTCCTGCGGCGAGCGCAGATATTGTTCCGGGCGATAGTCCTGGCGCCGGCGCGGGTCCCGCAGGGTCCGGCCCTCGTGGATACAGACGCGGGCCTCGTGCGCATCGAAGTCATCCCGCGCCAGGAAGCGCACATCGTTGCTCGCGACCAC
>JGI12048J13642_10456462_pt1 | contig 17512 bp, 9 predicted proteins | sample ElkSlonscriptome_16_FD_13642 | JGI IMG/M metagenome (IMG submission 13642)
ACCACCGGAGGTGTATGCAGCACTTACCAATCCATTTTCTATCGAACTCTGGACCGGTGAAAAAGCAGAAATGTCGACGAAGGCAGGCGAAGAGTTTTCTTTGTTCAGTGGTGACATTGCGGGACGGAACCTGCAGTTTGAACCAGACAGGAAGATGATCCAGGAGTGGTATTTCGGAGAACAGGAAGAACCATCCATTGTGACGATCACACTCACCCCCGAAAAATACCTTACGAAGATCGAGCTGCTGCATACCAACATTCCCGACGAGGCTTTTGAGGACATACTTGAAGGATGGGATGCGTCATATTTCAATCGACTGAAAGAGTTTTTCGAGTGATATCAATTTCACTTTCCCTTGCCGGTCGACCTGAGCGTGGTTAAAAACATCATGCATCTGGAACTGCCCGAAGAGAAAATTCGTAAATTTAGGCTGCAATCGACCCGACCACCCATGAACATGAAAAAGACGCTTGTTCTCCTGCTGTGCCTGCTGCTGTTTCATGCTGCAGAAGCGAGGAGTCTTGAAGAGATCAAAAGGAGCGGCAAGATCTACGTTGCATTCACAAGTGATGATCTTCGCAACATCAATTACCCACTTGCAAAAGAATTTGCCAGCTATCTGAATGTTGAACTGGTGGAAGTTCCTATTGAATGGGAAGAAGTATTCATGCGGAACGGGGTCATCCCCCCGGGGCTGGAGACTGACACGGAACTGGTGTTTACCCCGGATGCACTGAAGAAGGCAGACATCATCTGTTCAACCTTCACCGTGCTGGACTGGAGAAAAAAACTGTTTGGTTTTGCCGAGACATTGTACTCTGCCGAATTACTGCTTGTCCACAAGGGGATAAAGCTCCCGGAATCCTATGCAGAGCTAAAAGGTAAAAAGATCGTCTTTCAACGTTCCACAACCTTTGAAAAGCATATGGAGGAGATCAATGAAAAGGTCGGCGGCGGTATTGACCTGGTTGCCACTGAAAACGGAAATGATGCAAAGCAGCTTCTTAAGGACGGAACTGCATATGGAATTGTCCTTGATGCCGATGAAGCATTGAATTTCAATTCCCTGAATGACCAGAAGTTCCAGATCGCATTGCCGGTGAGCGACCTTACCAAGACTGCCTGGGCGGTAGAAAAAAATAACCGGCTCAAGCAGGAAGTTGAGAATTTCTTTGAGACCATTGCAAGCAATGGTGTGCTTGATGAGATCTTTTATGAAAAATTTGAAACGCGTTATTCAACTTTCGTAGACAACATCCATAAAAACATACGGTTTGAGCGACTGAACAGGGACCTGGATGAGATCGTCTCCTCCAGGCGACTGGTCGTAGCACTAAGAGACAGGAATTTTATATACCGTCCCGATGGGCAGAAGCAATTCATGCATGCCCTGGCAGAAGAATTTGCCGACCACCTGGGTGTATCCCTTGAGATCATCGTCACCCCCTATTTTTCCAAATATTGGGAAACGGAAAAGGGGGAACTCGTCAGGGACTCAGCTTACACACCGCAATGGTTCAATTACTTTGACATTGCCTGCGAGGTATTTGCCCCGTTGGATTGGCGCACCAATAAAGTGGAGATGGTCCCGATCTACCCATCAGAATACGCTGTAATTGCCCGGAAGGAGACACCTGTATCAACCATTGAGGACCTGAAATCGCTGAAATGTGTAACCGGGGAGAAGACGGTTTACGAGGATATTCTCAGGGACAACGACCTTGATTCCTATTATTATAAAGAAAAGGTCAATGATTACATTCCTGAAGTGGCCTCGGGCAATGCCGATTACACGATCCTGTACAATGCCTTCTACGAGCTTTCCGATTATCCCGACCTGGAGGTGAAACTCACACTTGGTCAGCTGGATGTGTGCTGGGGGCTTCGAAAGGACCAACCCAAACTCGAATCGGCTCTGCAGGATTTTATCTCTGAATCATCAGAGAACGGGCTGATCAGGGTATTGATGAAATCACTCCAGGGCAATACACTTCAGACCCCCGATGCATTCATCAACAGTTATTACGAATCCTTCCAGACCGGTCAGCTGCCCTATGTGAATTATGGTGCAGATGACGGGTTGCCGCAGGAAGATGTTTTTGCCATCTACCAGGACCAGCGGGGGTACATCTGGTTCGGTACAAATTCAGGTGCGGTTCGCTACAATGGTAGGGAGATGTATGTATACAATGAAAACAACGGCCTCCCGGCCAGTTCGGTGAGGGATATCAGGCAGGATTCAGCCGGACTGATCTATTTTGCAACCACCAACGGTGTGGCTGAATTCAGAAGGGATACTGTTAAAAACAGCTACTTTTCCGGCATCTCATTTAAGAAGGTCCACGTCGACAAATCCAATCACAAATGGCTGATCGGAGACAATGGAGTATATCTGCTATCAAATAAAAACAGGGAGATTTCTCTCAATTCTATCTTCCCGGGACTTCCCAAACTGATCTATAATATCACTGAAGATCCCAAAACCGGCAATATGTTACTGGCCACGTCCGACGGTGTATTCCTCGTTGATTATGAAAACCGTTCCGCCAATCAAATAAGTGGTCGCGATGCCTTCTCAGTGTATGTGGATATCAATGACAGTATCTGGATTTCCACAAAGGACGGACTGTTTATTTCTGACCTTGAGTCCCTGAAATCCGGAGCATACAGCAACGAATTGTTCAGCCTGAACCAGAGATTAGGATTCCCACAGGAGATCTTTACAGATATTAAGACCAACCATTTTGGTGCTGTATGGCTGATCTCTAATTCCAGGATCTACCAGATGATATCAACCGACCAACCCCCAGTCCTTTACGAAGAGGAAATTGGAATCAGGAACAACAAGATCCTCTCGTTTTTTGCTGACAAGGAGGACAACATCTGGATCGGCTTTTCGGGTGGCCTGCAGCGACTCACAAACAGGAAGGGGTTGCGTAATTTCTATCCCAACACCATTAACTCATTCATCTTTTCAGTATTTGAGGACCGGCTTGGAAGGATCTGGATCAATTCCAATAACGGCATCTTCTATTTCAAGGATGAACTGATCAAGTACGAACCTCCAATTGGGGTCGACAATAACAAATACCTGTGCACTCAACTCAACAATGGGAACATATTGCTAGTTAACAATTTTGGTGTTTATGAAATAAACGTGACCTCCCTCGAGATCGCCAGGTATGCTCAGTTTCCCCAATTATCACTTGGACTGGAAAATGTGTTTGTGTCATCGAACGGGGAGATCTTTTTGCTCACAGGTATCAACGGTGTGATCTACTACCTGGAAGACTTTTACAGCAGGCCCGTACAGCTCAAGAACAGGAATACCTCGAACATCTATCAACTATGCGAATACCAGGGTCGGGTACTGGGCGGCAACAATGATGGAATTGTTGCATTTGACGGCGAAGTATTTATCTCTGTGCTTGAAACAGACTGCAATGTATGGTCCATGCTGCCCTCCGATTCCATTCTCTGGATTGGTACCGACTGCGGACTTGGCAGGATCAACGAAGACCGGTTTGAGCAGGTCAACATGCTTACTTATGATGAAAACGTCGTGATCAAGCGCATTGTCTCTGCAAAAAATAAAAATTACCTGTGGGTGGGTACAAACCGGGGATTCTCCTACTTCAACACTTCAACCGGTGAAAATGATTTTCGTATCGATACAAAGGACGGGCTCAGTGGAGATGAGATCACCTCTGGCGGGCTGTACCTTGATAGCAATGACCTGTTGTGGATTGGGACCTATCATGGGATATCAAATTTCAATATCAGGGCCAAATCATTCCGCTCCTATGCCCCGGTTTGTTACATTGAAAAGCTTACCCTGAATGGAAAAAGTATTGATCCTATATCCGGACAGGTTTTCAAGCACAATCAAAATAGTTTTGTCTTTGAAATTTCAGCACTATCTTTTACTGATGAGAAGTCAGTTGAATATGAATTTTACCTCCGCGGAACAGGCAACAATTATTCTTCTTACCACCGGGGGGAAGAATTCAGGGCATATTACAGTAACCTGCCCCCGGGAGATTACGAATTCATTTATAAAGCCAAAGGCAAAAACAATCTCTGGGGCTATGCGGAAAGTTTTGATTTTACGATCCGCAAGGCCTGGTACAATACCTGGATCTTCCGGATCGGTGTCATCCTGCTGATCTTCCTTGTGGCCTACCTGTTCTATAAGGCCCGGGTCAAGGCGATCGAAAACCAGAAAAAGCGTCTTGAACAGCAGGTCAGAGAGCGCACCAGTGAACTTGAAGAGGCGAATTCGGAGATTGAAGCACAGAGAGACCTTGCCACAGCTCAACGAGACCGCATCGCAGTTCAGCAGAAGGAGATCATGGACAGCATCCATTATGCACAACGTATCCAGGAATCCATGCTGCCATCACAAGAAATACTCTCTGCCTTGCTGCCTGAATATTTTGTCCTGTTTAAACCAAGAGATATTGTAAGCGGGGATTTCTATTGGGCAGCTGAACAGGAGGGTAATATCTATTTCACGGCTTCCGACTGCACAGGGCACGGTGTGCCGGGAGCATTTATGAGCATGTTGGGCATTGGTTTTCTTAACGAGATCATCAACAAGGTGGAAGGAATTGAACCCGACCAAATCATGAATGAACTGCGAGAAACGCTGATCACTGCACTCCATCAACAGGGTGCCTCAGGTGAAAACAAAGATGGCATGGATATGGTCATGTGCAAGTTTGATCCGTCAGCGAGGGTACTCACTTTTGCAGCCGCGAACAATCCTCTTTACCATGTAAGGGCTGGTAAGCTGGAAAGGATCAAGGGGGACCCCATGCCGGTGGCAATTCATGAAAAAATGGACAAGTTCAAGCTGCGTAAGATCGATATTAAAAAAGGAGATGCCATCTATCTTTTTTCTGATGGGTATCCCGACCAGTTTGGTGGTCCGGATTCCAAGAAATTTATGTCAAAGCGATTCCGCGAACTGATTCTCGCATCGTCCGGTGAATCCATGCATAAACAGAAAGAGATTCTCGATCGCACATTTGAAGAGTGGAAAGGGAAAGTTGAACAGATCGATGATGTTGTGGTCATTGGCATTCGGTTCTAAAGCTGTGCCTGTCCTTTTTTTTCAAAAACATTATCCCGGGCTGTAACTTATTCATGGGGTGCTTCGTCATACCCACAAACGACCTATATATTGACAAATAAACAGACCTATTATGAAAAAGTTAACAGCAATATGCATGTCATTGATATTCATGCTTCCTCTTGCAGCACAGAATGATACCATTCCCGCTCCCGGGACTGAAGAGGCTCCGGAAATAATGGAGGTGCCGGAGGTGCCGGAAGCACCAGAAGCACCAGAAGCACCAGAAGCACCAGAAGCGCCTGAATCTGATGACATGAGTTTCAATACACCTGACAGAACACAGGTCAAAGTGGGTAAAAACGAAATCTTTATCATCGAGGACAACGGGGACACCACGCGACTGCAACTCGGCGCAAAAGGAATGAGCATCGTAGAGGGGGAAGACGGGTATACCATCGATATTATTGAAATGGAAGATGAGAATGTGGATGAGAATGAGGATGGAGAGAAGACCAAGAAATCTGACAAAAAGAAAAAATTCAAGCCACATTATGCTGGTTTCGAGATCGGTCTAAATAACTTCCTGAACCCGGATTACTCGCTCCACACAGGATCATTCATGAATCTTAACACCGCCAGGTCCTGGAATTACAACCTGAATTTCCTGGAATATGGGATCGGACTCGGCACATCCTATGCAGGACTGGTTACCGGAATGGGACTGGAGTGGTCCAATTATGTCTTTGATGCCGACAATTCAATAGAAGAAAATGATGTCGGAGACATTGTCAACAGGCCCGCACCTTATTCCGGTATCACAAAATCAAAACTTACCACCTCCTACCTGAACGTGCCACTTCTGCTGGAATTCCAGATCCCGACCGGAAAGAAGCGGATCCATATCTCTGCCGGGGTCACCGGGGGTGTGAAAATCGGATCAAAAACAAAGATCAAGTACCAGGACGGTGGCAGACAAAAAGAGGTAAGAAAGGATGACTTCAGCCTGTCTCCATTCCGTTACGGTGCAACTGTCAGGATAGGTTACCGGGCAATCAACCTGTTTGCAAATTACTATATTTCACCACTGTTCGGTGAAACAACAACTCCTGCCGAGCTTCATCCGTTCAGTATAGGCCTGGCGCTCGTTTCCTTTTAATCAGCTGTAAAAACCTTTAAGCCGGTCTCTGCATGGGGCCGGCTTTTTTTTTGACTTCCGGAAACATTTCTGTTTTTTTTCTATATTTTGTCGGTCCGCCTTTGGTTATCAGTACCTTTACGGTGCGGACTCCCGGAATCCAAAAAGAATATGAATAAAACACTGCAAGGCACACTGCTTAAATGGTTCCTGACCTTCTCAGTAATCATCATCCTGCTGTTTCTTTCATTTAATGCGATGTATATACAGCAAAAAAGCCGTATTACAAATGTAATTGGGGAGATCTACTCCCTGCACCTGAACGTACAGAAGGATTTCAACATTACAGATGAATTTTTCACCTACGAAGCAAGCAACCTGGGATTTTTTCGTACCGGCAAAAGTGAATTACTGGAGGCTCACGACCAGCGACTGGCTAAGATCCATGAGATCATACATGACCTTCGTCAGTCGGCCCTGGTAAGTAAGATGAAGGTAAATGCCGATTTTGACAGCCTGTTCAAATACCTCGGTCGATATGAACGGAACATTGATCAGATCGTGGAGCTTACACTGCAACGGGGCTTCAAGGATTATGGCATCGTTGGAAAAATGCGGGAATTCGTGCATCAACTTGAAGGATTTCCAGAACTGGACCAGGTATATGTGCTCGGACTGCGCAGGCATGAAAAGGATTATATCATCAGGAACGAGCAGGAATATGTCGATAAACTAAATCGACTTGGGCAAACATTCATTAGGAATGTCCAAAGTGATGTTGAGATTCCCTCCGCAAAAAAGGAAACGATTACCGGAATTATTGAAAACTACCTGCGTGAGTTCAATCATCTCGTTGAAGTAGACAGGCGTATCGGGTTAAGGAGTCCGGAAAATGGTAAAAAGAGTCAGCTGGCCACACTTGAAACAGATATTGAGCAGCGCTTTAACCTCATCATCGAAAAGTCTGAAAAGAACAAGATAAGACTGTTCCGGTATCTTGAGGTTTTTTATATCTCATTTTTCCTTGTATTCCTGTTGATCTCCATTTTTCTGAGCAGGGCGATCTCAAAAAGGATAGCTGCGCCGCTGACATTGCTCACAGCCCATATCAGAAAGCTCTCGGGGAAAAACCTGCGTCTGGAGGAAAGCCTGGGACAGGATTTCAGCAATTATGAAACCTCTGTTCTCTACCAGGAATTCAGGCAGCTGATTGAGCAGATCAAGCTGGAGAAAGAAGAGCTGAACCGCGTACAGCAGGCTTTGATCGAAAACGAAGAAAAATACAGGCAGCTTGCGGATAACCTCCCACAATCTGTCTTTGAAACCGATCAGTTCGGGAACTTTACATATGTGAACGAAAACTGGCTCAGGTCGTTTGGATATGCACGTGAGGAAATTGAAAACGGGCTCAACATCATTCACATTCTGAAAGCAGAAAGCGGACCGATCGTCCTTGGAGATGAATCAGGCGGATCAGTTGAATACCAGGCCATCAGGAAGGATGGTTCAGGTTTCCGCTCCCTGGTATATACCAACAGGATCCATATGGATGACAAACTTCGTGGATTCCGGGGAGCCATCATAGATATCACAGAACGCGTGGAGCAAAGCCGGGGTCGTAAACATAAAAAATAATCGAAGTGCCCGGATTTTCATTGGATCCATGGCATTTTCAGCAGATCCTGAATCCTCCTCTTTTGAAAACTTTCCCAACTGCTGTGGCATATTATTGTAATTTTACATGAAATTCTAAATTCAGTATTTATGAGACTTTTATTGATCAGCAATTCGACCAATGCCGGTGAAGCATATCTTGATTATCCAAAACAGGAGATTCGAAAATTTCTTGGAGAGAAAAGAGTCAATTGCCTTTTCTTTCCATTCGCAGGGGTCACTTTTAGTTATGATGAATATAAAGAAAAAGTTGAGCAGAGATTCAATGAGATCGGCCATGGCATCCAATCCGTACATGACGCTGAAGACCCTGTCAGGGCCGTTGAAGAAGCTGACGCGATTGTTGTTGGGGGTGGAAACACATTCCACCTGTTGAAAGCGATCCGTGACCTCAACCTGATCGAGCCGGTCAGGAAAAAAGTGCAAAACGGAACGCCATACATTGGCTGGAGTGCCGGTTCAAACATGACCTGTCCCACGATCAGGACAACCAATGACATGCCAATCGTGGAGCCCGACAGCTTCGATGCATTCCACCTTGTCGATTTTCAGATCAATCCTCACTACCTCGACAGCAATCCAGACGGACATGCAGGAGAGACACGGGAGGACAGGATTCTTGAATTTCTTGCAGCCAATCAACAGATGACCGTTCTCGGATTACGTGAGGGATGCATGTTCAAGGTTGAAAACAGGGATATGGAATTGATCGGCCCCAAAAGTGTTCGTGTTTTTAAATACGGTACCGAACCCTATGAAATGAGTGACAAGGATGACTTCAGCATTTTCCTGAAGGATTAACCAATTAAAACTGTAAGTAGAGATCGTGAAAAAGATCCGCCATTTCTTTGAATACCTGGCAGCCTTTCTGATCATTTTTTTGCTGCTTTCCGTGATCACCAGCGTGGTCATTGTGAAATTCTATGGCGAACAGGTACGGACCTATGCCATGGAAAAGATCAATGAACAGGTTGACACAAAGATTACTGTGGAGGAGGTCGGCATCAGTATGTTCCGCAAATTCCCAAATGCTTCTGTCTTTTTAAATGATGTCACTGTATGGTCAGGCCACCATTTCAACAGGGCCGAATTCGCAGAGGTTTCATCAGATACACTCTTTGTGGCAGATCGACTTTACCTGCAATTCAATATGCTGGACCTGGTCAGGAAGAAATATACCATCAAGCGACTTGAAGCCAGGGAAGGCTCCCTGCGCATACTGATCGATCGCCAGGGGAATAGCAATTTCAAGATGAATGAGCATTCCGAAGCAAGCAAAGACGCGCGTTTTATTGAGTTAAGTGGAGTAGCGGTAAGGGATTTCGATATTCTTTATATCAATCATGCAAAGCAGATCCTGACCCGGGGTCGTATCGAGGATGTGAGGTTTGAAGGAAATTTCTCCGACCAGGAGTATATGATGAAAACCAACGGTGATGCATATGTAGAGCTCTTTTTGAACCATGGCGTGACATATCTTGCCGCGCAGAAGATCCATACAGATGTCTCCCTTGAAGTTCTGGAAAATCATTTTACCATATCAAAAGGCATATTGTCCGTCGGAGACCTATCTGCTGACATTTCGGGTGAGTTCCAGGTGGACAAGCAGGCAGGCACCAACCTGGACCTGCGTTTCGTCGGAAAGAAGATTGATATCAGCTGGGTTTCTGATATCCTGGCAAGCAGCAATGTCACTCCTGAAGGTGCAACCGGCAGAGGAGATGTTGACCTTTCGGTCGAGGTTGCCGGTTTACTTACTCCAACTCAATCACCCCGGATCAATGCCTCCTTTTCAACAAAACGTGCAACCCTGGAGACAGAAAGGCTTCCCGACCCCCTCAAAGATCTGTCGCTCGAAGGATCCTATACAAACGGACCTCAGATGAGTGTTCAATCAACCACCATAGAACTGGAATCATTCAGTGTAAGGTCGGGAGAATCAAAAATATCAGGATCACTCAGGGTCGAAAATCTCTTACAACCCCATTTCACCTCGAAAATCCAGGGTGTGATTGCGGCAAATGAGATCAATGACCATATTGAAGACCTTCCCTTCCGGATACAAAATGGAATTATTTATCCCGATCTAACACTGGGTGGTTCAATTGAACGAATCGCGCCCGATTCAACAACAGTGAGCATCAGTCCGGAGGGAAATTTAAAGATGGAGGGCCTGGCGCTCTCATTTGGTGATTCAAACCTGAGATTGAAACAGCTGAAGGGGCAGGTGGACCTCTCTACACAAAAACTTCGGGCTGAATTGGAAGGATACCTGCTTGATACTGATTTCAAACTGGTTGCAGTTTCAGGAAATCCTTTCCATCCGGGAGCAAGTCAGCTTAAAACCAGGATCAGGGGATCGCTGTCGAGCAGCAACGTGGACATCGACCAGATCCAGGCAAAATTCGCAAAAGACAAGGCTGGCGGAAAGGGAAATTTTCCCGAAAATATCGATGTTGAACTTGAATTTGATTTCGACCGTATCACCAAGGGGGGCATCCAGACCAGGCAGGTCACAGGCACGTTTATATACCGGTATCCCGGACTCTATCTTGATCCGGTCTACCTGGAAACGATGAATGGTGTGATCAATTCCAGGATTGCTATGCTTGACCTGAACAAACCTGCTCAGAAGATCAGCATGCACAGCAATTTCAGGAATGTTGAAATTGGGAATGTTTTCAAATCCTTCAATAACTTCGGACAGGATTTTCTCACCCATCAAAATATTGCAGGCAGCATATCAGGTGAATCTGAATTCCTGGCCGATTTTGACCGGGCTACCGGGCTCAAAACCTCAGGGATCGTTTCAGAAAACAGCTTTGTAATAGAAAATGGAGAACTGATAGATTTCAAACCAATGTTGGAGTTGTCCAGTTTTCTGAAAATTGATGAAATGGACCACATCCGGTTCTCCACCATCAGCAATACCATACTGATCAACAACAACACGATCAATATCCCCCAGATGGATATCCGGTCTTCGGCATTGAACCTGCAGGCCTCCGGATCTCACAGTTTTGATAAAACATTTGAATACCATATCGCCACAAAGTTGTCTGAATACCTGTTCAACAAGGCAAAAAGTTCCGGGGATGCTGAATTCAACATTGCACTGGACGAGGAGGACAAAAGAACTATTTTCCTGATCCTTCATGATGAAGGAGAAGGAATGATGATCGAATTCGATGAAGCAAGGGCGATGAAAAAGATCAGGCAGGATCTACGGAACGAGAAAGCAGAATTAAAGTCGCTGTTGAATACGGAATTCGGTATGTTTAAAAAGGATTCGGCATTGAGAGATAACAGGGAAGAAGATCAATCCCCCGAACTCAGGTTTGAGTTTCCCAGGGAAGACTCTGAAGATACGATTCAGCCTGAACAGGAAGAAAAAAGAAAATGGTGGCAAAGAAAGCGGGAACCGGATAAGAAGCAGCAATTTGATTTCGTTATTGAAGATAATGACCTTTAAATCTCCCCGGAAGTGAATATTTACGAAAAAAAGCAGCGTTGGAAGTTCATTTTGCTCTTTGCCGCTGTCATGATCGGCACAGGCTCCCTGTATTATACGAACCGGCTTGTAAAGACCATTGCTGCAGATGAAAGAAAAAGAATTGAATTGTGGGCAGAAGCAACAGAGTTTCTCGCCAACCCGGATCCACTTGGAAATGATGTGTTGCAGTTCTTTCTTACGGTTCTCGAGAACAATACCCAGATCCCGGTGATTCTCTCCGATGCAGATGGAAATGTAATGGCCTCAAGAAACCTTGACAGTACGCGCCTTAACCAGGAAGCGTACCTGCTCGAATCCCTTGAAAAAATGAAGGATGAAAATGACAGTATCGTGATCGATATTGGTAATAATAATTTCCAGTACCTGTATTACAGGAATTCAAACCTGTTGAGGAAACTTGCCGCATTCCCCTATTTTCAGCTGGGTGTGATCATCCTGTTTATACTCGTCTCTTACATCGCCTTCAGCATATCAAGGAAAGCAGAACAAAACAAGGTCTGGACAGGGCTCACCAAAGAGACCGCACATCAGTTGGGTACCCCGATCTCATCCCTGTCTGGCTGGGTAGAGATCCTTAAGCAAACCGGAGCAGATCCATCCACTGTAAAAGAGCTTGAGAAGGATTCCCAAAGGTTGGTAAAGATTGCTGATCGTTTTTCAAAGATCGGATCGAAACCCGCGCTCAAGGAGACAGATATCATCAGGATCATAAAGACCAGTTCATCTTATATCACCTCCAGGCGGGGTAAATCTTATCGATTTCATACAGACCTGCCGGCTACACCTGTAATCGTACCGGTGAATGAGACGCTGCTGGACTGGGTGATTGAAAACCTTTGCAAGAATGCCCTCGATGCGATGGAAGGTGTGGGAGACCTGACCATCCGGTGTGAGGTTGGGGAGAAAAATGTGGTCATTGATGTGGAGGATACAGGCCGGGGTGTGCCAAAATCGCGATTCAATACAATTTTCAAGCCTGGCTATACCACGAAAAAAAGAGGCTGGGGACTGGGACTCTCTCTGACAAAGCGAATCATTGAATCCTACCACAATGGCAAAATCTTTGTCCTCACATCTGAGCCAGGTATAAAAACAGTTTTCAGGATCCTTTTACCGGCTGTGAATAGGAAATAGGTCAGGACAGGTCTCAGTCTTTCTTTTCCTGCTTGTAGATCACCCTGTAAAGTTTATCCGACCTGCGCACCACGGTGCCAACAGGAATGGAACACCGGTCCCCTTTCACGGCCTTGCCCGATTTTTTGTCATCTACCCGGATCTCCCTTACCATTGTTTCTAGGACACCGGTGGTGGGACCAATGATCAGGATCTCATCCCCAACAGAAACTTCTCCGGTCTCGATGATAAATTCAGCTACACCAATCCGGTCAAAGTAGTTTGTTCCTTTGCCGATATAGCGTTTACTGGTTGTGGCTGCAGAACCATATACCTCGCTCCATTCCCCGAGTCGCTGTCCGAGATAGTACCCGTCCCAGAACCCCCTGTTGAACACCTTGCTGAGCCGTTCCTTCCATTGTTCGATCTTTTCCCGGGAATAGGTTCCGTTCAGGCAGGCGTCCACTGCTTCCCCGTAACACGAGGTGACTGTTTTTACGTATTCGGGGGAACGGGCCCTGCCCTCGATCTTCAGTACGCGAACGCCCGCATCCAGGATTTTGTTAAGAAAATGGATGGTGGATAGGTCCTTGGGAGACATGATGTTCTTGTTTTCAACCTCGAGTTCAATTCCTCTCGACTTATCAGTCACCTGGTACGAGCTCCTGCACACCTGAAAGCAATCTCCCCGATTTGCAGAGTGATTGTGTTCATGCAAACTCAGATAGCATTTTCCACTGACAGCCATGCAGAGTGCACCGTGAACAAACATTTCAATCCTGATCAATTCACCGGAAGGGCCCCTGACATCCTCCAGTGCAATGGCCCTGTGAATCTCTGTCACCTGCTCAAGCTCAAGCTCCCGCGCCAGCACCACTACATCTGCAAAATTTGCATAAAACTTCAATGCTTCTATATTACTGATGTTAAGTTGTGTGGATAGGTGTACTTCAACTCCTGATTTGAGTGCGTAGGCAAGTACGGACTGATCTGATGCAATGATGGCTGATACCCCGTGCTCCCTGGCCAGGTCAACGATCTTTCGCATCTGTATCAGCTCGTGGTTATAGATGATGGTATTGACCGTCAGGTAGGTTTTAAGGTGATGCTCCTTTGCTATCTCAACGATCTCAGGAAGGTTTTCAGCCGTAAAATTGGCTGAAGACCTGGAACGCATATTCAATTGTTCGATCCCGAAATATACCGAATCGGCCCCACCCTGTATGGCGGCCCTCAATGACTCCATGGATCCGACTGGAGCCATGATCTCTATATCCCCTCTTTTCACCATGGATACAAAGATAAGGGTTATAATGGTATTCTGTATGACCGGGGTGGATCACTCCAGGAAACCCTGGAGAAAAGAACGACCCTCCTTGCGCACATTTTTACCATAGGGAGACAGGGCCTGGACCAGTTTCCTGATCGGCATGGACTGAAGCCAGACCGTCCCGGTACCCTTCAGGGTTGCCAGGAACAAGCCTTCACCTCCAAAGACCATCGACCTCAGGTTTCCTGCTGCCTGCACATTAAAATCGATTCCCTGGGTAAAGCCCACGATGCAGCCTGTATCCACCCTGAGCATTTCGTTGTTCAGGCGCCGTTCTATCACCGTTCCGCCAGCATGTATGAATGCCCTGCCATCTCCATCAAGTCGCTGAAGTATAAAACCTTCTCCTCCCACCAGGCCGCTACCAAGTTTGCGGTTAAAATGGAGAGAGATTTTTGTTCCGAGTGCAGCACAAAGGAAGGCGTCGTTTTGCACGATCAGGCTATTGCCTACCACGGGCAGTTCCACTGGCACCACTTTGCCCGGATATGGGGCAGAAAAGGAGACCTTTCTTTTTCCGTTGCCCCGGTTGGTAAAATGGGTGACAAAAAGCGATTCACCGGTAAGGATCCTCCCACCTGCCGCCAGCAGTTTACTGAACATCCCCTCGTTGGTGCTTGACCCATCACCAAGTTTTGTATCATATTCAATGTCGTCCTCCATATACATCATGGAGCCTGCTTCAGCGATCACCGTTTCCCCTGGATCCAGCTCAATTTCAACGATCTGTATATCATCACCAATGATCCTGTAGTCAATTTCGTGTGCATTCATGGCTAACTTATTTTACGGAAGTTGAAAACATTTTAATGAGTAGCTGCTTGACTGTCTCCAGTCTGGCGGGTTTCGGCAGGTAATCATCCATACCAACAAGTACCGATTTGGCCTTGCGCTGATCATCTGCATCAGCAGACATGGCTATGATTGGTGTTTGAATCCCGTTTTTACGGATCTGTTCAGCGGCTTCGAAGCCATCAACTTCAGGCATGAACAGGTCCATGAAAATTATATCATACTCCTGCTTTTTTGTCTTATCTATAGCTTCAGATCCATTGGGGACAATCTCTATCTCATACCCGATATTCTTAAATATCGATTGTGCCACCTTCTGGTTGATCAGGTTGTCCTCCACCAGCAATATGGAGAGATGAGCGGGCAGTGCGTTCAATATTGGCTCAATGCTCTTCTGATCCTTCAGTCCGGGAAAGATCTCCTGGATGATGTCAAAGAGCTCCTTGCTTTCGAAAGGCTCAACCAGGTAATAGTCCATGTCCAGGCGTTTGGTGATCCTGATATTACCAGGCTGATCATTGTTACTGACCATGATGGAAGGGAATAGCCCCATCAAGCCCTCCTCCTTCAGTTTATTTGCAAGCTCAAAGCCGTCATGATCCTTTTTGTCTGCAACGACAAGAATTTGGTAGAGGTCCTTTTTTACATTCAGATGATGAATCACAGTATCGATTGTGCTGCTCTGGTAGATCTTGGTTACGATGTTGATCCCAAACTGGTTAAACAGTTTATTGATACTGTTCTTCTCCGGATTTGGTTCCTTGGTTAGGTAGAGAATCGTGATCTGGTTCAGATTGTGGATTCCCTGGAAGTTGTATTTTTTCTCCTTTTTCTCGTTCGAGTATACCTCAATAGTAAAGCTGAATCGTGATCCAGGTGCCTCATCGGAGGATGAATTCCTGGCCGGGCTTTCCACCCATATCTCCCCATTCATCAACTCGACCAGTTGTTTTGAGATTGCTGTTCCCAGACCGGTACCACCAAACTTCCGGCTCACTGATCCGCGTGATTGTGCATACGTACCGAAAATGCCTCCGATCTTATCCTCAGGTATACCGATCCCTGTATCCTCTACCCAGAACAAGAGCTGCATTCTGCCGTTGTAGTTTTCCATAAGATCAGCCCCGATTGTGATCCGGCCCTTATCAGTAAACTTGATGGCATTGCTCACCAGGTTGGATATCACCTGCCTCAACCTGAATGGATCTCCGATCAGCTTGTCCGGCACGGATGCGGCGATCTCTGTATCAATCGGAAGTCCCTTTTCTTCTGCAAGCGGCCTGAACAGATCGATTACCAGGGAGACCTCCTCCCTGAGGCGAAACGGTATCTCCTCGAGCATCATTTTTCCTGCCTCGATCTTGGAGAAGTCAAGGATATCATTGATGATCGTCATTAACAGGTCGGACGATTTTTTAATGATCCCGACCTTCTCCTTCACATTGTCATCAAGTTTGGAATCCATCAGGCTGCTTACCATTCCGAGGATCCCGTTCATCGGCGTCCTGATCTCATGACTCATTGATGCAAGAAAGTCTGATTTTGCTCTGTTGGCCGCTACTTCCTGTTTCCTGGACCTTTCAATCTGGGAAACATCAATCAGCGCAATGAGCCTGAGTTCCTCGCCCCCGATCCTTGTTTGTTCTTCGACCCTGAATATCACGGTCTCACTCCCCTCCTTCTCATAATAGAGATAGTCGGAAGTATCGAGTGAATCCGTTGAATCTCGCAGAAGGAATTTATTTGTCTGTAACAGTTGCTTGGAATATTCTTTGCCGATGAGCTTTTCCTTTTTACTGATGAACATCAATTGCTGCGCAGTGCTGTTGATATTCCTGATTACACCGCCTGCATCCAGGATCATGATCCCCGCCGGGACCTTTTCAATGATCTGACGAAAAACAGTTTCTGACATCATCAGGCGCTCCTGGGACCGGTTTTTTCTGCGAATGATCAGCAATAGGTAGATGATCAGCAGGAGTGTAATAATAAATGCCATCATGGAAACCAGGATGTTCTGATTGATGAAGAACCTGTTGAAATCGGTCTGGCTGGCTGTAAATACAATTCCGAGGTTCATGCCAAAAATACTCATCGGGTAGAATGCTGAATGAACTTTTTGCTTTCGCTTCCCCCCTTCGGTGATTGTATGGTTGATCAATCCGCTTGCAAAAACATCAATGCTATCACTAATCGCCGTGAGCCCACTTATCTCCATACTGTCAGGGAAATTTTCTGTCAGGATCTCCTCATCAGAGTTGATAACCCATTGCCAGGAAATGGTTTTTCCGAGCGGGTAGAACGAAAACACCTCATTTGCAAACTCATTGAAGTCCACCTCAACAATTATGTTGCCGCTAACCTGGTCATTTTCAAAATAGGGATAATGGTAGAGGTACTTGCCATCGCTTTCAATCACCTTGTCCCTGGCATTTAGCTCCTGTTGCCTTTGCCTTGGGAATGTGTCAACGACAAATTCATCCTGGTCATTGATATACAGACCAAAATAGTTTTTATCATTGTCAAAAATAAATACGTTCGTGATCAGTTCCCTGTATTTTGAATAGAAAACCTGCAGGCTCTTCTCTCCCTGCTGCATCATCTCCGGATCGCTGAAGATGGTCGAAAACTGATACTTGTATAATAATTTGTTCAGATCGTTCTCAAATCCTTCCAGCTGATGCTCCATATATTTTCCACACAGTGTTGTCTGCTGTTCAATTGAAGAATTGAGGAATGAGATGAACCGCTGGTTAATATTCAGAATTGACAACAAATTCATCAATAGTAAAACAACAAGGAGTATTACGGTATAGGTGCTGACCCTTTTCATTGAACCTTCAGATGCAGTTTAAAAAGTTGAGCATTAAAAAT
>JGI12048J13642_10062862_pt1 | contig 17493 bp, 16 predicted proteins | sample ElkSlonscriptome_16_FD_13642 | JGI IMG/M metagenome (IMG submission 13642)
CTCTCTGATTACTACTCACCACCTACTCTAGTTTTTATCCTGAAACGGCTTCCATGCCGTTTCGCGGAGTCGCAAAGTAAAATGCCGACTTTACTTTGCTTGCAAAATCAATCGCTTAGGCGATCGATTTTGGCAGTACCTCCTTGTACTGCGTTAGTGCCCATCAAAAACTGGCGTTTCTCGATGAGCACTACTCTAGTCATTAATCACCACCATCTTCGACTGCACCATATCGTGCATAGTGTAACCAATTCCACCGATCCCGTAGCCGGAATGCTTACGCCCGGCAAAAGGCATCCAATCCGCACGGAAGGCAGTGTGATCGTTAATCATCACTGCAGATGCATCGAGACGATCAGCCAGTTCGAGACTGCTTTTTAATTCGTTACTGAACACGGCCGCCTGGAAGGCGACCTCTAATCCATTCGCTCGTTCTATGGCTTCATCCAAATCATTACAGGCATAAACACAAACCACGGGACCAAATATCTCTTGAGTAGACACTTTGACTTGATCAGGTGGGTTGAGCAGCACGGTAGGTGCGTAAAGGGAATCTGATAGCACCTGACCACCACAGAGTAAATCAGCACCGGCACTAATTGCTTCGGTAACCCATTCATGAACCCGAGTGACTTCGCGTGGGAGAATCAACGGCCCCACATCGGTCTCAGGTCTGGTGGGATCACCCACCATCAATTGCTTCGCTCTGTCCGCTAGTTTGGTGGCCACTTCGGAAGCCATATGAGCAGGAACAAAGACTCGCTGGACCGATACGCAGACTTGACCTGCATGATAGAAACCACCCTTAGCCAATGCGGGAATCAGCTGCTCCAGATCCGCCGATTCATCCACGATAACCGGAGCCGCACCACCGTGCTCAAGGGCGCAACGTACGCCAGGAGCCAATTTACTTCGTAGCATCCAGCCGACCCGGGCGGAGCCGATAAAGGTCATAAAACCGATGCTGTGATGAGTGGCTAATTGCTCGGCCACTGCGTTGTCGCAAACAATGGGTTGACACCAGCCATCGGGTAATCCGGACTGGGTCAGCAGATCACATAAGGTCAGGCAACTTAACGGCGTGGTAGCGGCGGGCTTCACGATAACCGGACAACCCACGGCGACGGCTGGGATCACCTGATGAACAATCAAATTGAGAGGGTGGTTAAAGGCGCTCAAGGCCACCACCACACCAACAGGCTCGTAGCGCGTGAATGCACGGCGACCCTCTGTAGCAGCGGTCAGACCCATCGGAATCTCTTCCCCCCTGACAATACGCGACAACTCTTTTACTGCCAGGTAGATCCCGTCGATTGCCCGGGTCACTTCTATCTTTGCATCCACCAACGGCTTACCGCCCTCTTCAGCAATCTGCAGTGTGAGCTTTTCAGCATTGCTAGCAACCAGTTCAGCCAAGCGGTTTAAAATGACGACCCGTTGATGTGCAGGTAACCAACCCTGGCGATTATTAAAAGTAGCCTGCGCCTTGTTCAGCATGGCTTCAGCGTCTTGGCTGGTCTGCATAGGCACTTGCCTGATCAGCCTCCCATCAAAGGGTGTAATCACATCCAGCATGATCTGAACTCCGATGAACCATCGATGTAGAAACCGATGGTATGAGTAATAGAAAGTGTTCGTTAAAAATTAGCCGGCCTCAAAAAGCCATCTCAACTTAATTTCAGGTTCCCAGATCAGCTAATACATATTTTTTCTTGCAACTCATCAATAAGCACTTTGCTGTTTTCCGAGTAATCCACCGGCAGTTCAACCACATGGACACCACCTTGATCGAAACACTGGTTTAGCAAGGGTAAAAATGACTCGCTGCTTGCAACACGGTGACCACTCAGACCATAGCTTTCCGCATATTTTACGAAATCGGGATTATTAAACTGCAATCCGTAGTCATCAAAACCCATTCCATATTGTTTCCAGCGTATCATGCCATAAGAGTTATCATTCAGAATTAGTACCACCAGATTCAAACCGAGTCGATTAGCGGTTTCCAATTCCTGAGAGTTCATCATAAAGCCACCATCGCCGCAGACTGCCATCACCCTCCGCTCAGGGAATAGCCGGGCGCACTCCATAGCAGAAGGCAAACCAGCGCCCATGGCGGCAAGTGCATTGTCAAGCAATATGGAGTTGGGTTGATAAGCTGGATAATTGCGGGCAAACCAGACCTTATAGATACCATTATCAAGCGCAATAATGCCATCTTCTTGCATGACTTTACGTATCTCGCCCACAAAACGCTGGGGCTTGAGTGGGAAATCCGCCATGGCGGCTTGCTCTGCAATACCCTCATTGAGACCTTCCCTGACCCGTGCAAAATAAGAAAAATCACCCTCTAGTATTCCAATTTTATCAGTTAAACGCTCCACGGAAGAGGCTATGTCGCCAATGACTTCAAGTTGAGGGAAATAAACATTATCAACCACCGCCGACTTAAAATTCACGTGAATCACTTTCTTGCCCTGCTGCTCCATAAAGAACGGCGGCTTTTCAATCACATCATGACCCACGTTAATAATCAGATCCGCATGCTCCAAGGCGCAATGAATATAGTCACCATCCGATAATGCGGCGGTGCCAATAAACCGAGGACTACGCTCGTCTATCACACCCTTACCCATTTGTGTATTAAAAAAGTACATGCCCGTGCGCTCCACAAAATCACACAGCGCTTCACTGACGCGAGTGCGGTTAGCTCCCGCTCCCACTAACAACAAGGGAAATTTGGCCTTGCGAATCATATCAACGGCCTCATCCACAATCACCTCATCGGCTATCGGCATTCTGACCCGGCTGGAACTAAAGACTGCTGTGGTATGTTCATCTGCTGCTTCCGCTGCGATATCTTCAGGTAGCTCCAAATGCACAGCTCCGGGCCGCTCTTCGTTAGCCTGGCGAAAAGCTTCTCTGACCATGCTGGGAATCATATTCACATTGACAATTTGGCGGGTGTACTTGGTTAGTGGCCGCATCATATCCACCACGTTGACGATCTGAAAATGACCTTGCTTGCTTTGCTTAATCGGTTTTTGTCCCGTAATCATCATCATGGGAAAGGCCCCGAGTTGGGCATAGGCGGCACCGGTGACAAAATTGGTGGCACCCGGGCCCAGGGTGGCAATACAGACACCGGCTTTACCGGTAAAGCGCCCATAGGTGGCGGCCATAAAAGCAGCACCTTGTTCATGGCGGGTCAGAATCAACTCGATATCCGATTTCCTGATCGCCTCCAGAAAATCCAGGTTTTCTTCGCCCGGAACGCCATAAATAATTTCTACACCTTCATTTTCAAGGGCTTTAACAAACAGTTCAGAGGCATTTTGCATGCTAGGCTCCAGCGCTTAGCCAGTCTGTTTTCCGCGCAATCAAGAGGCCGGTATAAGACTGGAATACATAGGGGGGTCAACCCAAGCCAAAATTCAGGGTTAAGTTTAAATGTAAGACTGATGGATATCAGAAACTTCTACTGTTGGAAAGTTCAGTCTTTGAGAAAGTACGATGGCACTAAAATATCGGCTTCACAGGCATCAATTATATCTTTTTGCACATCAATACCATAAACCAACTCGCAAAGCTCAATACCGCGTGGAGTTAGCTTAAAGACTCCCACATCTGCCACATAGTAAACACGCTTGCCCTGCTGCAAGGCAGACTGAGCGTTGAAGGTGATATGCTCAAGCTGTTGAACAAATTTGGGTTTACCTTGCCTGCGCACAGTCAACTCATCATCCTGCAGCTGGTATTCACCACCCACCATCCAGGAACCAACGAATAATATGGTTTTGGCACCCTCGGTAATATCACAGAATCCACCCGGACCAACAAAATCCTGAACCGCTTCACCCCGTTTGGAAACATTAACATTGCCGTGAGAATCCACCTGCAAGAACCCTAATACTGCCATATCTAAATCCGTTTGATAGTGCTTGAACATCCAGGCCGAACTCTCGATCCGTTCAGGATTCACCGAGGCACCAAAAAATATCCCCGATGCAGGAACCCCTCCGTAAGTGCCGGATTCAGTGGTAAAGGCCAATGATTCAGCCTGCCCTGTCAGCGCCAGCAGGCGGCACACTTCTTCCGGCATTCCGACACCGAAGTTCACCACTTGATTCGGCGAAGATAGCTCCAGAAAGACCCGGACAGCCGCTTGCACCAATTTTTCATCAATATGGTTTCGTGCCGGCGTAATACCCGCCAACTGGTTCAGTAGCCGGATAAGTGCCAAATTAGCAGCGGGATCGCCATCACGGCCAGGTAGCAGGGCAGCCCATAGATGTTGAGAAGGTACGCCAGCCATCTGTGGCCGGTAGGGATGAATCACGATGGCATCAAGCTGATCCCGGATAATGGAAATCCGTGCTTCATCCCGCTCAATAATTTCCCCCGCCATAGCAATCACCACACCTCCATTGGCATTGGCTGCCTTGACCACCTCATAATTTTCGCTAAGCATGGGCTCATTGTGGAAGTAGAGGTTTCCTTCCCGGTCAGCATAGGGCGCAGAAAGAAAGGCTACTTTGATCGCAGGTAGCTGATAGATCAATTGATCATTATCGGTCTCAACATAGCCAGTGCCAGCCTCTGCAGTAACTGCACTACCGCCGCCGCAAGCAGGATCAAGGAAAGTCCCCCTACCGGTGTGAGTGGTGAGTTGGCAGACACCCTCCCCCTGCAATGCCAGCAAACGGGATATAACGCCTTGAGGCAAAGTATGGATTTCTAACAAGCCTTCGTCACCGAGTTTAAGTAAATCCTTAACGGTTTCCAGGTGGCCCGCGACATAACGCTTTAGCAAACCGGGTATGGCCAGCTCTTCCACCGTTCCAGGCACTTTGCCCCGACCTCCCTGGGCACCTGCCGTTATCCAGGTTAAATTGCCAGGATAGCCGTTTGCTTGGAAGGATTCTCTTAACGCCCAAAACAGCGCATTACATATTCCACAACCCGCGAACCCACTGGATGCCACTACGGCCTGGTCAGGAATCAACTCCATGGCTTGTCTTGCAGAAACGAAGCGGCGATCAAGACTGGCATCAGGCAAGGCATCAAGATCCCGTTTATGCCAGTTCAGTTTCCAGCGAATAAAGCTAGTCAAGCGTGAAAAAGTCGACCAGCCGTTCAGACTCAATGCTTCATGCAAAGCCCTTATCATGCTAACGGATCCTGTAAATTGACTAAGCACTAGCTTATCGTTTACACGACATTAAAAATTGCTTTTGTAATTCTACCTGATCAAATCATTCTTCATGTTTCAAATACATTTATCAATTAGCTATCGATAAAAATTAGTGCCAGCTATCAAAAACAGCCGAAACGTTAATCCCTGTGAATCAGCATCACTCTGGATCAGACCGAATTCATCGCAATGACCCGATTCATCGAGCCAATGATGGGTGGATTTGGTCACTAGCCAAAGAACCTCTGATCGGAAACCAACCAACTTTCTATAACAAGCCTACCATCTCAGGATTGATTTAAAGCCGATCTTGAAATATAAAAACACCAGCAAAGACCAACCAACTTATTCGCTGAAACGCTAAGAGACCTTTGCAGGAGCCGGAATTTTGCTTTCTGGCAAGGCCAAAAACGCACGGAATGAGGGAGTTTATAACTATAAATGACCGATTGAGTACGTTTTTAACGCCGCCAGAAAGTGCAATAACTATCGTGCAAAGGTCTCGTTAAAAAAACAGAAATCTTACAAGTAAAATTAAGGCTCCGGAGAAAATAGTGAAATCTCATTTAACCGTTCTGGTTAATAACAAAGCAGATCGCATTGAAAGCCAACTTATCCATACCCTCGAAAAATTCCGTTGGAACGAAACTACCACCAGGCCAGACCAGACTTACTACTGGAATTCATGGCACTACTACAACAGAGATGAGCAGGATGACAAGGAACTGAAGCAGCAATATCCCAATGAGTCCGACGAGGTGCTGCGGAACGCCTGTTTCGTGAACAACTTACCCGGCAACTATGAAACCTCTGCCTTAATCTGCCCGGAAGGTCGTTGGTGGGATTTACTGGATTCGGGATGGTCATTGGAAGCAGAGCCTTCCAATGCTAATGATAAAGCCTATTGGAGATGGACGATGACGCTGAAATCGGTTTTTAATCAGTATAATGATTGTATTGCTGTGCAGTTGGTTGTGGATAATTATAGCGCTCTCGACAATCAATCAGGAGATGAATATTAGATCCATCTAACCTGGCGTCTTCCAATGAGTTGCATATAAGTCAACCCTCACCACGATATATTCACCGCACCCAAAAAAACTACATCGTAGCGGCATGAGTAACAGCGAAAACCGCCTTTGCCCGCTGCCTTTTGGTTATTCGGCTCAGCAGTAGCGGCATTTGGTGTCGTAGCCAGACGCAAAAAATCCAGTTAACGTCACCCCAGTTAGATGGACCCTAAGCATTCAATCAACAACAAAGATATTCGTTTGATCTATGCTTAGGGATCATTTGTGGCGTTGTTAGCCGCGCCGTCTGCACTCTTTAGATACAGAGGCTAAAGCCGGATCTGTAATATGAATCCATCGCCAATGAGGCGATGGTTGTCACTGTTACTAGTTTTTCTCTTTATTCAACTCACCGTTTGGCAATGGTTTACCCGTTAACTTCTCAAACTTATCTCGCATCACCGCAGCCTCCTCATCACTCAAGTCAGAGACTATCTGTTCAGCTAAATCATTCAGTTTTCCGGCTCTGAGAAACTCTTTGAGCTTTTGCTTCACTCTATCGTTTTCCATCAATCACTCCAAATCAGCCATTATCCTATTGTTAGCGCATATCACTACCAGTTCCCAATGTGAACTGCTTCAGCAGGCAAGAAATCAGACAATTTTCTAAGAAGGATAGTTCAAGATTTTCTGGGCAAATATACCTTTCGAAAAAGGCTGGTGGGGAGGTAGCGTCAGCAAAAAGCAATCAACTCAATAAGAACTGATTGCATCTCACCGACTCAGCAACAACCTGGTGCACTACAACTGCTTAATAAAGCCCTCTACCCTTGCTTAGTTTGCCATCTTGGAAAACCAATGCATGTGAGACGAAGCGGCTGCTCCAATAGGTCCATCGATTAGCATCCGTGGAGGGGGTTTTGTGTCGGGGTGGATAACCTCTGGTCATCAAAACCATTTCTTTTGTCATACCCAAGCGAAGATTACCGGATTTAACATCTGCCCGAAAATCTTCGGGCACTTTGTTTAGGTTAATCGGCGTGGGTGATAACAGCTCTGAAGCAATCTCAGTTAAAAAACTGACTTACTGAGCAACGCTCTCCTTGTACTTAGTGGCACTTGCTTTATAAAGCGGAAGCCTGGCAATCCTTGCATGGATCTCTGCAACAACTTTGTTGTATCTGGGAGAATCAACTTCTCCGTATTGAGTCTTAAAATCCTGTTTAGAAAGGCCCTCATCAAGATCGTCTACTTTAGGAATAATCCAACGTTCATTAACCTTTCCAGCAAAGCCAGCCTGCAGTAAACGGGCTGTCGCTTTGTCGGTTGCATACTGGGCGAATTGATTACCGCTGAGATCAGCCGCCAAATCAGCAAAGCTAAATCCACTTCCACCGCGGCCACTGTCCATCAGTTCCTTTAATTCACCTAACATATCACTGACACCACGGTCCGAGAGAAGCTTAAATATAATCGAATATAAAAAATGCTGTTGCAGGTCATGTCGTCCCGCCAACAAAAGTTGATGTGGAATCCTGGCTGGCTTGTTTTCAAGACCAGCAAAGTTACCTATCACACCCGCGAAATGGCGATGCCCGGCAAAGTAACCAAGCGCCAACAGCGCTGTGCGGTTTTCTTCGGCCGCATTTGAGGAATCCGAACGGGAAGCCGCTTCCAGCATAAGCGGCTTTAGATAAGACAACAAAGAAAGATTCCGTCGTTCTGGTAGCCGACTCGACAAGCCAACAAGGAATTGATAGTAATGGCGGATCGACTCTCGCTCATTGTCATTATCTTCGAGGCCAAAAACAGCAGCAACCTGGTTTAGTTGCTGACGCAAAGGGTCAGTGGGATTAACGGCAAGAGTAACGTCGCTGGTTTGGATACGCACATGAGTAATCTGGTTGATAATATTGCTAAAAAGATCATCCGTAAGCAAATCAGCGATACCAATCAATAAATTAATGGACCATGGTTGCTCAAAGCTAAGTCCACCTAATGTTACCCGATCAATCAGCACGCCGGAAGTAGAAGACAAGACTAGCACTTGCGAATTAAAGAAGTTCCCTTGCAAAGGGCCAGGTAAAGCAGCACTAATGACCACGTTGGCGGCATCCTGGGACAGATTGGTTTGCAAGCGCAGCCGGGGAATCGCCCGGTGGGCAAAGCCGCCAATAGCATCCAGTTCCTGAGCAGAAATTCGCAACGAAAACTTCCGGGGCGGTGTGCGAGACTTGAAATGAATTTTGCGCATCAGCTTTTTGACCTGCTGAGCTGATTCGACAGAACCCTGTCCCGACTCAGCCACCAATGCCTGGCTGTCCAGAATCTGGCTGGCCAGCCAGACACCTGCGCCGATGAACAAAATTATAATAATCAACAGCTTTTTCATGTAAAAGAATCGTTGTCCCTGTCAGACTGGGCAATTTACAAGGAAGTATCTGGTTGGCTCAAGCTTTTCATGTTCACAATTGTTCATATAAACAATGGCCATTCACCCAAGTGGCTTTTGTCGCCTGCTCGCCGCCCAGCATCATCAAGACAAACAGCATCTCTTCGAGGCTACTACAGCAACTTATTCTTCTCGATAAAAGCGGCGTAGCGCGCTTATTCAGAACCACAACATCAGCTTCTGAACCGGGTTGAAAAGTACCAATAAGCGGTTCCAGCCGCAAGGTCCTGGCATTGCCCAGGGTCGCTTGATAAAAGGCCTGCAATGGGGACCATGGATAGCCGGTGAGGCTGGCGATTTTGTAGGCAGCCGCCATGGTCTGCAACATAGAGAAGCTGGTACCGGCACCCACATCCGTAGCAAGACTGAGGCTCACCCCGGCTTCTATCATCCCTTTCAGATCCAACAATCCACTACCTAAAAACAAATTGGAGGTGGGACAAAAAGCAATACCCGCCCCGGTTTCTGCCAACCGGGCCAATTCATCTGCTGACAAATAGATACCATGAGCCAATACCGTGCGAGGACTTAGCAATCCTGCTTGATCGTATACATCGAGATAATGTTTGGCAGCAGGAAATAACTCGGCCACACGGGCTAGTTCAGATGAATCCTCCGCGATGTGTGACTGCACCCAAACATCGGGAAATTCCTGCAGTAAGTCGCCTGCCATAGTCAGTTGTTCTGGGCTGGAGGTAATGGTAAAGCGGGGCGTCAAACCATAGAGTTGACGACCACAGTGGTGCCAGCGTTCGATCAGTGCCTTGCTATCCTGGTAGGATGATACTGGCGTATCACAAAGCGCTGGCGGCGCATTCCTGTCCATCATTACCTTGCCACAAATCATGCGCATATTACGCTGGTGGGAAGCGGCAAAAAAAGCATCAACGGATTGGGGATGTACGGTGGCATAGACACCAGCAGTAGTAGTGCCATTTCGCAAAAGTTGATCCAAAAAAAAATCAGCAGTAGAACGGGCATGCCCCACATCGCTGAATGCCTGCTCTGCGGGAAAGGTAAATTTTTGCAGCCACTCTAATAGGTGCTCACCATAGGAAGCGATAATATCGGTCTGCGGATAGTGAATATGGCTGTCAATAAAGCCGGGCAGAATAAGGTGATCACTGTAGTCAATCACTTCTGTTGCGGGTGACAACAGGGGGCTGATTGTCTCCCACTCACCCACTCGCTGCACTTTATCATCTGCAATAGCGAGGGCACCATTTTCTATATAGCGATAAGACCGTTCACCATCATCAACAGGATCGCTGGTGAAATACAGAATATCGCCACGCAAAACCAAGGGCGATGACTGCTGCTCTGGCTCTGAAAGGTCAACAATAGAAGGCAAGAGAACGGGCCTTTGAATACGGAATGATTAATAAAAACACAAATAATAAAAGCACAAAAATGAACAGCGAGGAATCTATACCTCTCAAAAAAATCCTCTGCTCTTCCACAAATAAGAGACAAACCAGCTTAGATATTGATGCAGTGTATTTGGACAACCCGATCCAGACTACTAAGATTGAATCACGGTAAGCACCTCCTTCACGAAGTGTCTACCGTGCTATCGATTCCCTGATTAGATATAAGTGTTCTTTGTGGCTCTTCCCCGCACAAAACCGAGCAATCCAGCTCCTACTGCAAACAATGCGAATGAACCCGGTTCCGGCACTTCCCCAACATACCCATCATCAGGGTCAGGCAAGGCCACCAGACCACCCACACTAAATCCGGCACCCACATTCAGTTGGGAGAATGACCCGCTTAACAATGAGCCCGCCATCAAATCATCGAATGAAGCAAAGCTGGCCTGGAAGATTTCTGAACCCCCTTGTCGGTTTGCATCGGATTCCAGCAAAACATCAAACAAGCCGCCATTAAAGGTCATACCTCCAACGCTGAAGTTAGCACCTATATTGAGCTGAGAAAAGCCGCCCTGACTCAGACTGCCCGTCAATAAGTCATCGTAATTGGCAAAGCTCGCCATAAATATTTCACTCCCACCCTGTCGGTTTTCATCGGACTCCAACAGTAGATGGTATTCCGAACCATCGTAGGTAAAGCCTCCAACGCCAAAGTTAGCACCCAAATTCAATTGGGAGAATGAGCCATTGCTTAAGGAGCCACTTAAGAGATCATCATAGTTCTGGAAACTCGCCAGATATATTTCACTACCGCCCTGCCGGTTTTCATCGGACTCCAACAACACATGATAGCCAGTGTTATCATAGGACATTCCACCCACACTGAAATTAGCACCGACGTTGATTTGTGAAAAAGCACCATCACTCAGTGCCCCGTTAGATAAATCAACCGAGGAAACAAATTCTGCCATAAAAATTTCGGCACCACCCTGGCGGTTAGTGTTTGACTCCAGCATTAGCTGAATGGGTCCCGCCATGGATAAAGGCGTCGCCAGTAAAACAGCCGATGCCATTAAGGACTTGACCAATGACTTTTTCCGGCCACCTTCAAACTTGTTGTTGCTTCTTTGTACTGCCGGTTTACGGGCAGTTGATTGAGTCAATTGTTCGTTAATATTCATCATCATATCTTCCGTTTAGTTAGGCCTTGCCATGGAGCAGACAATGGCGTCAGCAATCGTTTCTGGAAGATCTGCTAATCAGGCCTTCCTTATCATTCCAATCAAAAGTGACTTTTGATCTCCGATTGCTCTAACTAGCGTCGAAGCCAAGGAGTTAGCTGACTCGTAAGTGTGATGGAGTTAACAGTACTGGAGGTAAACTTATGGTTATCGTTCAAAAGTGTGAAGTAGCGCATATTTCAATGCTATTACGCCCAAAAAGACGAACCTGGGAACTGTGGAATCTGCAAAGAAAAGAGGAATTGGAACAAGCAAATCAGAGGGAACACATCACAGTGGTCGTTCATTTCGCTCAGCGTCATGCTGGTCACAATTTGTGATCATGATGATGGCTCAGTTAACTGGCAAAAATAGCTTGCGTGATATCGTTGAGAATATCGCAGCACAGTCATGCTGCCTTTACCATCTTGGCATCTCAACACTGTCCCGTTCCAGTTTGTCCCGCATCAATAGCAATAAGCCTTATGCTCTGCTCTATATGAGGCGCTGTTTGGGGAAACTGTTGTCTCGTTGTAAGGGAGTTCTAAGTAAGTAGATTGATCCAGGCTTGCCCTTTCACACATAACGGATATAGTCATCGGTGAGGCGGGACCGCATCCGCTGAACGCTATCCGTTAGGAAATGACATCCGATTGTAAAGCTATCCCCATTTAAAAATACTGACAGTGATCGGCCTCGCTCGCTTTTTCTTTAATGAACCAGCCCGGATCGACAAGGCCTTCCGCGCTGCCGAGGAGATGACCCTCGGTGACCTCAAAGGTTGAAGCCGCATATTTACAGCCTTAAAGTCTCACCTTCCCGGTTGTCCGAAGTATGCCGAGAAAATCTTCAATCCCTACTGGATCACCCTCGTCTTTCAGTCGTTTGCGCAGCCAGTCGCTGTCTTTGGCGTGCCGGCCTTCAATGGTGAGGCTTGCCGCCCCTCATTGGTCAGCGCCTTGACCGCCCAAAGCACAAACAGAATTTCCACCTCAACGCCGTCGTTGGCCATGGCGTAAGCAAAGGTCAGCGGCGTTAACATCTTGTCGTAACCATCATCGCGAATTACGATTGCCAGTTTTTTCATTGATAAGCCCCCGCATAAATTTTGTGGCTTTGTGGCTGATTAGATGAGCCATTGACTCGGCTCAACAATGTTTTATTGGCCATGCTGTTTGGTTTAATTGCCGTGCGTTCATTGACCAGCGCCTTGGCCAGGGATTGATCGCCAGCACGAATTGCCGCTTCGATTAACGTCAGATCAATTACATCCCCTTGGGCATGACTGCCACCAAACTTATGGGCAATTTCCCTGACCGGACGGATCAAGCGGATCGCCGTCCCATAGTCAGCCTCGGCGAAGGCGCGGATTTGTTAGGGGCTATTTTTTTACCCTCTTGAAATAGAATAACTCTGGATCACCTTCATCTAGGTTATGCACGATACCGCTCGGTTCATATGACATGCTTGCCAAGAAAGCTTGCATAGGAATATTGGATTCGTTTGTTGAAGTAAATAGCTTTTCCGTATTGCAAGCTTCTTCCAGTCGTTTCACAAGCGCGGTTGCAATGCCGTAACGCCGATGTTCTTCTTGCACGATCAGCATCGAAATAAATCCGCAGGAGAAGAAGGTATATTCCAGTACAGCATATCCCAATATTCGTTCATCAATGAGTGCAATGATGGCACAATCCTTTTTGATCCACTCCCGAATTTGTTGCCGTCGAGTTTCTTCTGTGGAAGCAATGTAATCGATTGCGATAATTTGATCGATTTCATTCTCTGTTGCATTCCTAATCATCATCGACTGGTTTCCGATAACGCCGACCGTAATCGGTCGGCGACGAAAGATTCTCCATTTGAAATCCGGTCGAGTCCGCCGCTCCGGTTCACGGTGTGGTTAGGCATTCCCTGCGGGTTGAGCACTCGCCTGCAAAGCGTCGGTCGTAGGTTGCGCTTGTATTTCGACGACGTCAACATTTCGCCAAGCCACGCCCTCGACGAAATGGCCCCGTCCTAAGATGCCCTTTAGATGGATCTTGCGTTTAGCCAATATGGTCTCTTTACTTCTTCCCACGATATCGGCGAGAAACTCGACTGTGAACTCCCCAGTTGGCAAGCAATCATCCTCAGTCGCTACGAAATACAGATGCTTAGTGACGTTTGCGTGGGAAGGTAGCGAAAAGGGGAGTGGGCACGTCTCTTGCGTCATGACGAATTCGGAATCCACGATCTGCCTAAAAGGTTTTTCTGCTACACACTTTAGAAGTACAGCTCGGCCGGCCGTCAGAATGCGAGCATGAAAATAGTTGAAATCGGCTGGCCGAGCACCTTGGTTAGCCAAATATAGCGTTGTTGCTAAGCACCAACCTCCATCGTCTCGGTTCTTCAAGAAAGCAATGACCCGCGGAGGAGGACACCGAATACAGGCTGATCTCAGACTCGTCCAATAAAGGGAAAAGAGCGACACGACCAGTGCTAGTCCGGCCATCACATCCGAATACGGCATCTCATTCCTCCATACGGTTCTGTCGCCTAACATTTGTATATCCGACAAAATGCGCGCGTCTTTTGACGGACTATATTTTATTCGCTGGCGCGAGCTTTATTAAAAATCCTTGTTTATAATTCAGATAGACGTTCGCTGCCAAATCCGGATGATGATCATGCGACATCTGTCGCCTATCCACAAAACCCAAATGACTCTAAGTCACTATTATTTTGATGCTTTTCATTTATTTTAGCTCATATCCAAAATAAGCGTCGTCATGTCGCCCTTGCTATGATGAGGCCTTTGCACAGTTAATAAAGTGAAGATTGTCAGTTATTCTTTTCGTCGGCGCAGCCGGGAACATACTCGACAGGCGTTACCCCCAGAAAAGAGTAGCCGTTATCTCCTTAAAATTGGTGGCATTGCTATGTTTATTGCAGCTTATTCTAAGGCCTTGCCAAAAAAAGGCCCTCATGCATTTGAATAACTGGGCGTTCCGCCTTGGGTGTGCTGACATCTGGCAACGCTTTCCATTTCCAAAATAAACGATTCATTGCCTTCAGCCAGAATCCATCACCATGTTTGTAGCACCAGTGCACTCAATTTATTTTGTTAATTATCAACTAATACATTGATTAGTCTGTTCAATAAAGTAATCATTTTAAGCAACTAACCTCCAGCCTGATACCACTCCATGACTATCGCTTATATAAATCAAATTGCCACCTCGGTTCCACCCTATGATGTGCACCATAAATTCAACAGCTATGCGCCGACTCTGCTGCCGGACGAACGCCAGCAAAAATTATTCAGGCGGATGGCTCAGCGCGCTCAAATAGATCACCGTTATTCTTTTTTAGAGCCTGACGAAACAGGTAATGGCCTGGACCGAGCGGGTTTCTATGCATCAGACCATTTTCCAGGCACAGCGGAGCGGATGGTAGTTTACAAACAGCGTGCTTTCGGCCTGGTGCAACAAGCACTTGACGCTTTAAAGCCTGATTCTGACTCGGCGCTTAAGGATATTACCCATATTATCACCACAACCTGTACCGGATTTTATGCCCCTGCCATTGATCTGCAAATTATTAAACACTACGGCTTGAAGCAGTCGATTGAACGTACAGCGATTGGTTTTATGGGGTGTCATGCGGCCATCAATGCCCTGCAAACCGCAAGGCATATTGTAAGATCAAACGAGAAAGCGAGAGTGTTAATCGTTAATATTGAGCTGTGCACATTACATTTACAAAAACCAAACAACCTGGAAGAACTACTGTCATTTCTGATATTTGCAGATGGTTGTGCCGTCAGTATTGTCAGTGCTGATCGTACCGGGATTGCTATCGATAGCTTCAATATGGCCCTCGTGCCGGATACCCAGGGTCAAATCACCTGGGACGTAGGCAATGATGGTTTTGACATGGTGCTCTCTGGTGCCGTACCCCAAACCATTGCGGAGAATTTACCCAGAGCATTACCTGCCATCCTCAATCATGGTAGTACTAACGATGTCACACATTGGGCGGTTCACCCCGGGGGACGGACCATTCTGGACGCGGTGGAAACCGGCGCCAGTTTGCCACCTGAAGCACTCGCTCCATCCCGTGAAATTCTCAGAGACTATGGCAATATGTCCTCCGCGACGGTGATGTTTGTATTACAAAAAATGTTAAGCAGTGGCAGCCGGATTGACCATGGTTGTGCCATGGCCTTTGGCCCGGGGGTGGCTATCGAGAGTATGCTGTTTAACACTGTCAACAATGGCCAAGCGTGAATGCAGGATTTTTCTCAACGCAGCCAGCAGGCAGAGCTTATGGATACTGAGCAGGTGGATTATGAGGAATTTGCCCAGTGTTTGCGCCATTTAGAACTCATCAATCACGGCACCCTGGCCTACCGCCCTACCCTCAAGTGGATAGAATTGTTCACAGGCAATAAATCAGCAACAAGCAAACCGCTTACGATTCTGGACGTCGGCAGTGGTGGCGGTGACATGATGCGCAAAATTTACCAGCGCTATGGCAATGTGGAAATTACCGGCGTGGATATGAACCCCTTAAGCAAGCTTTATGCTATGGCCAATACCCCGGACAATACTGCCCTGAACTTTGAAACTGAAAACGTTTTTAATTTAGTACCAAAGCAAAAGCCTGACATTATCATCAGCTCACTGTTTACACATCATTTAACTGATGAGCAAATTACACTATTCATCAGATGGATGGATGCCAATGCCAGCCAAGGATGGTTTATCAACGATCTGCATCGCCACCCTGTAGCTTATTACTTTATCAAAGTCATCACGGCAATTCTGCCATTCAACCGCCTCGTGAAACATGATGCGGCTGTTTCTGTCGCCCGCAGCTTTAATAGCAAGGACTGGGTCAGGCTATTGAATGCCGCAAATATCGCTGAAGAGCGCTTTACCGTGCGCTGGCATTTCCCTTTCCGTTATTGTGTTCAATGTAAAACGGTATGACTAAAAACGATGATGTCTGTATTGTTGGAGGAGGATTGGCTGGATCTGCTGCCGCCATTCGTTTGCGTAAAGCAGGCAAATCTGTAGTGTTGATCGAAAAACAGCAATCAGCCCATCATAAAGTCTGCGGTGAGTTTTTAAGTGGTGAGGCAGTGCAGGATCTGCAAAATCTTGGTTTAAATCTGGATCAATTAGGCGCAGTGACCCTGAAAGAAGTTCGCCTGGTAAAAGACCAGAAATTAGTTTCCTCGCCGTTGCCCTTCGAAGCTAAAAGTTTGTCACGCCATGTCCTTGATGAAGCTTTGCTCAAGTTTGCCTTTGCTGAAGGTGCTGAAATAAAGCGCGGAATAACTGCAGACCGTCTCAGCCAGCAAGCTGATGGGCTGTGGTGTGTCCATGGCAAGGAGTTCGAAGCCCGGGCACATTCCCTGTTTTTGGCCACGGGTAAGCACGATATCAGGCACTGGAAAAGACCACAGGGGGTAAAAAACGATTATATCGGCTTTAAAATGCACTACCGACTTACCGATAAGCAGGCGGAGTTGTTAGCCGGCCATACGGATATTATTTTATTTAAAGGTGGCTATGCCGGCATGCAACCCATAGAAGCAGGCAAAGCCAATTTATGTTTGGTCATAGAAAAACAACGCTTCTCCTGGTTTAATAAAGATTGGCATACATTCTTACAGGATTTACTGCAACACACGCCCTATCTGGCGGGTATACTGCAAGCCGCTGAGCCACTATGGCAAAAGCCACTCGCCATCTATGGTATCCCTTATGGATATGTCTGCGACAGCAAAGAAAACGAGGTAAAAAACTTTTATCGTTTGGGAGATCAACAGGCGGTCATTCCTTCCTTTGCAGGAGGTGGCATGGCGATTGCCCTGCACACTGCAAAGCTGGCAATCCACCATTATTTAACAACAGGGTGCCGGAGCTATAACGTTGCTGCCCGTCAGCAGCTCAAAACCCATATTGGTAAATCTACTTTACTGGGCAGATTACTGACTTCCTCATTGTCCCAGCATGCGGCTATATCCCTTTTGAGTGTTATGCCCACATTACTCACCCGCACTGCCAGCTTTACCCGGCTACCCGGTCACTGTAAAAAAACAGGTGAAAACATAGCTCGGGATGACCATAAGGTGAGTTGATCAGTGCCATTCGGATGAACATTAGACATGGGGTCATGTTGCTTTATATATAAAATATAGATTAAGCGATGTGCTGCTGATAAACGATAAACTTTCCCTTGCATGAAATTCAAATCG
>JGI12048J13642_10961670_pt1 | contig 17492 bp, 14 predicted proteins | sample ElkSlonscriptome_16_FD_13642 | JGI IMG/M metagenome (IMG submission 13642)
GAACAACCAGGAGTTGCGCGCCCTGCTCGACTGGCGCTCCACGTTCGCCTTCGCCCGCACCTCGCTCGCGAAGGCGACGGGCCTGATCAGTCAGACCCTGTTCGTGCTCGTACTCACCGCCTTCATCCTGCTTGAGGCGCAGAATCTGCCGCGCAAACTGCGCGGGATGCCGGAGTTTTCGCCGGCCTTCTGGGAGCAGCTGGAGAGGGTGGCCAGGGACGTGCGCGGTTATATGAGCATGAAGACCATCACCAGTCTACTGACCGGTACCCTGGTGCTGGCGCTGGTCCTTGCGCTCGGGATCGACTTTGCACCGCTGCTCGGCTTCCTCGCCTTCGTGCTGAATTACATCCCGATCATCGGCTCGGTGCTGGCCGGCATTCCTGGGGTGGTGCTTGCACTGGTGCAGCATGGCCCCGGCACGGCAGCGCTGTGTGCGCTCGGCTACGTGGTCATCAACGTCGGCGTCAGCAACATCGTCGAGCCACGCCTCATGGGTCGCGGTCTCGGGCTCTCGCCGCTCGTGGTCATTCTCTCGCTGGTGTTTTGGGGCTGGGTCTTCGGTCCGGTCGGGATGCTGCTCTCGCTGCCCCTGACCACGATCGCGAAGATCGCCATGGAGGGCTTCCCGGAATCCCGCTGGGTTGCGGCCTTGTTGAGTGGGGCTCGCAGCGACGGCTCGCCGAGTTAGGTGAAGTTGGACGGCGACCTGTTCGAGTATTTCTTCCCGAGCCCCGTCGCGCCGAATCCGTCTGCCGCCGGTGAGCACTACCCGGTCGGACGCAGGTTGAACCTGGCGCCTGGGTTGGACATGAACGACTATGGCGACCAGATGGCACCGAGCTGCTGTACCCGAGCTGCGACTATCAACCGGGGCACTGTTGGGCGGTGGCTCACATCGAGCACCACCTGCCGACGGCCTCGCCCGCCGCGGCAGCAACCGCAACGCGCTGGACGATGAGATCGCCTACCTCAGCGCCCTGCAATCCTTGAGCCCAACGGCGCTGCGGCAACAGCTGAGCAAGACCCTTGGCCAACAGCCGTATGATCGCAACCGCGGCCTGGACGATACTGCGCGCGAATTGCTGGAGGCCGCCGTGCCGACCGCCTTCAAGGCGCCGCCGCAGGACCATGGCGGCATGCCCCGCTCGCCGATGCCGGCGGAGCTCCACGACATCGTCAATCGCATCCACCGCGACGGCGCCGAGCAGACCAGGGGGGCGATCAATCGGCTGATCAGCGAGCAGCGGCAATACTATGAGCAGACCGGCGACGGCTATTATCCGGTGCGTTGCGTCGAACGCCTGTCGAACGCCTGTCGAACGCCTGTCGAAAGCGCTGCGCGAGCTTGAGCCCACATGGGCCTGGGACCTCGCCCATCAGGCGTTGCGCCTGGAGCCTTCGAACGCCCATAGCTGGTAGGCGCCGGCGAACAGCGCCGCGACGAGGCCGAGGAAGACTGGCTTGCGGCTGCGCAGGTGATCTAGAGCACCCGGGTCTCCACACCGGGCGGGATGCGTTCTGACGACCGGCCGATTACTTGACCAGGCGCTATGACAGGATAATCGACTGGGCTGCCGCCCCAGCGCCATAGACGGGTGACGGCAGCACCGGATAGGCGCGGAAGATGTGCTGATAGACGTCGTCTGCACGTAGCTGGACGTCCTCGTCGCTGTACTGGTCTACGGGCAGGCCGGTGTCGTCGCTCCAGAGGAAGTCGTGGATGGCTTGGAAAGCCGGTCTGGTGGATCACAGGGTCCAGCGGCGTTGCGCGCTCGTCGAGGAAGCCGCGCACCAGGCCGACGGCCTCGGCCAGGTCGTCGAGCAACTCCTGGTCGAGGCGGGCCGGGTTGGTGCCGCCGTTGCCGTCGCCGCCGCCGGCAAAGGTGGCCAGGGCCGCCCGCAGGTGCTTGAGGATGCCGCAGTAGTCGAGGATCAGGCCGTTGTGCTTGCCCTCATGCACCCGGTTGGCGCGGGCGATGGCCTGCATCAGGGTGTGGGCCTTGAGCGGCTTGTCGAGGTACAGCGTCGACAGGCTCGGCACGTCGAAGCCGGTGAGCCACATGGCGCGGACGATGGCGATGCGAAACGGGTGCTGCTCGGCCTTGAAGGCGTCGTCCAGGGTCATGCGCTGCATGTTCCGAGACGGCGGCTGCTTGCGCATGGCCGGCGGCAGGTCCATGCCCTCCTTCATCAGCTTGCGGTGGGGGGTGATGTCCAGGTCCCATTGCTGAAACCGGGCCACCTCGCCCCGCTCCTCGCTGACCACCACGGCGCTGCGGGTCTCGCGCATCCATTGGACCTGGCGGGCCAGGAAGGCGTCCTGCTGCTCATCGTTGGTCTCGGCGCGCTCGGCCTCCAGGGCCTCGATGCGCTCGTGCCAGTAGAACTCGATCAGCCGGTGCATGCGCACGCACGTGACCTTGTCGATGCGGACCAGCATCGCCTTACCGGTCTCCCAGGCCGCCGAGTAGTGATCGACGAAGTCCCGGGCGATCTGGTCCAGGCGCTTGCCGCGGGTGATGAGGTGATAGTCGCGCTTGAGTTCCCGTTCCAGGCGCTGGGCGACGTCGATGTCGTCGATCTCCAGCCGCTCCAGGGTGTATCCAAGCCCGGGTCCCGATTGAACTTCTGAATCAGGCTGAAGACGTGCGACTTGTGCTGGCTCAACAGCCGGCTCAGGTGCTCGCCGCCGGCGGCGCGGCAGGGGTCGCGGTCGTGGTCCACGACGCCGCGGCCAGCGAAGGTCTTGTAGATCTGACTGTCCAGGTCCTCGCGGTCGGTCAGCACCACAAAGGTAAAGTTGCCGCCGAGCTTGCGGTGCACCTTGCGGGTGAACATCACCATGGAATAGCTCTTGCCCGCCCCCTGGGAGTGCCAGAAGACGCCGAGCCGACGCTGTCAATCCTCCCGCTCGCGCACCGCCGCCACCGCCCGGTTGATGCCGAGGAACTGGTGGTGTTCGAGACTCAACGGAGGTCCTCTATAGACCGATGGTGCATCAGGCGATTCAAGCAGGGTTGCGGCAAATGGCGAGCCAAACACTGTCGTCGAAAATTCCACGAGTTCGGCGCCGTTAGTCTGGCGTTGCTGGTCGGCCAACAAAAACTCCACGTAATCCGCCAGCAGTTTCAGATGGGCTGGGTCCAGTCAGCTCGGACTGACGCCGTTGCCTCAATTGCTGAATTCGATTGTCCTCAAGTTGGCTGTTGGCCTGTCGCTTTAGCGGCTAAAACGCACACCGACCGATTTCGAAGCCTTCAGCGAGTCTTTGCTGATCGCCTACCGCGTGCGCAATCGCAACCATCTGCTGCCCCGGTACTCGTCTAGGACCGCACTAGTAGATACAGCCCGACGAGCATCACGGCGCTGCCGGAGAGGCGTGCGGCCAGATGCCGCTCGCCATAGTACCAATGGCCGAGCAAGACCGAGAACAGGCCGGCGGTACGTTTGACCGCCATGGCGTAGGAGGCGAGCGTGAGGCTCAGCGCGATCTGATCGGCGATGCGCATCAGCGCGAACAGCACGCCGAGCAGCAGCAGCGGCCGCAGTTGCCGGCGCAGGTCGTTGGGAAAGGCCTCGCGGTAGAAACGATGGTCTTGCAGGCTGAACATCACGAAGAGCACGACCGGATTGACGACGGCGACGATGACCGCGAACGACAGCGGGTCGCTCATCTGCACGCCGACGCGACCGAGCGTGGACGCCGCCGCGAAGCAACATGCCGCGATCAGCGTCAGCACACTGCCCGGTGCCGTGAACAGCCGCCACAGCGGCGCGAGCAGGCTAGTCTGGCCGCGCTCGACGCTGAGCACATAGCCGCCGGTCAGCAGGAGTGCCAGCCCGAGCATGCCGAGGGGGCTGGGCAGATCGCCGATGATCAGCCATTCGATGATGACGACGAAGCCCGGTGTCAGCGTCATCACCGGCCCGACCAGCGAGATGTCGCTGCGATGGATGGCGGCATTCAGCGCCCAACCGCCGACCCCGGAGATAACGCCGCCGAGCAGGACGACGGCGACGAACACCGGCTCGTGCAGCGGAAAATCATGGTGCCAGGCGACCAGCGGTAGCGTCACGGCCAGGCTTGCGAGGTTCACATACAGCGTCAGCGCGCGTGTCGAGAAGCTGAAGCTCAGATGCTTGGTCACCGCCAGCCGCGAGGCGTGAAAGAACGCGGACAGCAGCGAGAAGGCGATCCAAAATGGGGCGAAGACCGCGAACTCCATGGGTGTCAGACCCAGCCCCGCTGGCAGTCGACAAAACGGCGAACCGGCGAGCGGCCCGGCCCGGGCATGCGTCGCAGGGCGGCGTCGTTGTGCAGTGCAAAGGCACGCTGAAAATCCGTGCGTCGACGCCAATCGGCCTCGCTGTAGTGTCCGCGACCGCGCAGCACACGCACGCTCGGGATGTCGCAGAGACCCAGTAACCCGGCGCCACCGATGCCGGAGAATAGCTTGGTCTGTAGGGTCAGATAGACGCCATCGGCCTCGATCAATGGGGTGTCGAAGCAATTGGTCCGCGGCGCATGGAGGTTCAGCGCGTAGCAGGGCAGGTTCAGCGTCATGCAATGCTTGCGCGAGCGCGGTGATGCTCGCCTCAGCCGCGACGCCTGCCGCGCGGACAGGTCACTCAGACCCGCGGCCAGTGTTAGTAACCCGGCGCGCAATGGTTCCGGACAGCCGATTGCGACTAGGCGTGCGTCGATCTCGGCGTCCGAGCGCAGGCTGTGCCGCTGCCACGCCAGCGGCGGCTCGGCATGACCGGTAAAGGCGTCGAGCAACAACTCGCCGGTCTGGGTCAGGAGGCGGTGCAGTCGCCGGATCATGTCCTCGAAGGCCGGCGACGCCATCACCTGCCAACCGGGCAATCGGATCACGCAGCCCAGCGGGAGGCTGCCATCGGCGACGGCGGCCGCGTCGCAGTCCAGCAAGCGGACATCCGGGATACCAAATTGAAAGTCGGCTAGGGCCCAATGTATGACGCGCGCGCCGAGGAAACCGAGCGGGTCCAGGCACTGGCGGCGTCTGACAGCCAAGGTCTGGTCGGCGAGCCTTGACGGCTGTCGCAATGATCGACGCAGCGCGGCCAGCTCGGCGGCGTTCCAATACAGCAGATGCAGGTGAAACTGTTTGGCCGCCTGTACGCTCTCGCGATCGGCGGTGTTGGGGTCGCAGTTCAGGGCCAGATGCAACTGCCCGCCGGACAGGCCAAACTTGCGTTGATGCCGCGGCTCGGAGACGAAGCGCACCAGCTCCAGACCGGTCCGCCACAGCAATTGCCCGGTGCTCGGCAGCACCTCGACAGGGGTCGGCTTGTTGATCGGCGACGTCTCGCTGAGCATGAGATCGTACAGCGCGTGCGGCATGGCCTTGTCGACCAATGCCAAGCGGTCGCGGCTAACCGCGTGCGAGCCATTGTTGAGCAACTGGCCATCGAAAAGCTGGATGATCCGGCGGTGAAACCGATCGAGCGGGTCTGCGGCGGTGATCTCACCAAGCGTCAGCTCGAAACCCAACGGCGGCCCTGGCACCCGCAGCGCATCCCAGGCGACCGGCATGTCCGCGGCCGCCGCCGGTACCAGCGCCGAGAATGGATCGGGCGCAGGGATTTCAGACAATGGCTTCCACCCATAGTTGCCGACGGACCTTGCGCATCAGCGCAGCTCCCTCGTCCCGGTCTGGATGTCGCGCAGCAATTCGCCGATCAGTCGCCCCGCGAGGCGGTTGAAGGCGTCGACCATGGCCTCCGGGGTGGTGCGCCCCCGGGCGTCCGTCGCGGTAGGCTCGAAGCCGGCGAAGGTTTTGGAGACCAGCAATCGGCGGCTCCCGCCGTCTACTAGCGCCAGCGAAAATTCAATACTGACGCCTGGGGGAAGTCCGCTTGATCCGTCTGTCGTTTGGGTCTTTAACCCCATGGCCGGCTGACCCGTTGCTGTAGCGGGTGGCCAGCCCGTCGGCAAATGGTCGAAGCGTGCCAACTCCCCGGTGAGCAGATAGTCGGCGCGGGCCGGATCACCGGCGGTGACGATGTGCTCAAACGCCTTGCCGGCGCGCAGCGCCGCCAGCAGGTCGTCGGCGAGGGCGCGGGCCGGCACCTCCTCCCACAACAATTCGTTGTAACGCTGCACCTGTAACGGCTGCTCCGCGGTGCGGTAGACGATGCGGCTGCCGCCGACAAAACCGCGTGCCGCCAGCGGACTCACGCGTAGGGTGCCGGGAACGGTGTTCGACCCCGGACTGACGGCGACCTCTGAACTCAGCGCAAAGTAAATATCGCGGATGCGTTCGCCACCGCCGCAGCCAACGGCGAGCAGCGTCGCCGCCAAGGTCAGGGCCAAGGCGGTTGTAGACGGTTTTAGCCCTAGCCCTAGCCGAAGCCGCGATGCTGATGCGTTCAACGCTTGAACCATGGCGAGGGCGTCTTCGGCGGGTTGTTGAACAGCAGCGACTTGGGGTCCTGGCGCAGGTCGCCTGACAGCGCCGCCAGGTTGCGTGACGCGGTCTCGATATTCGCCACGATCGGCGTCAGTGCGGCGGCCAACTCCTGCAACAGGTATTGGGTGTCCTCCAGCGATGCGGAAAGCGCCGGCTCGTTCTCGTTGACGACCCGGCGGATGTCGCCGGCCAGGGCATCGTAGCTCTGCACGGCCTGGCTGATGTCGGTACTGCGGTCGTTGAAGGTGCCGGACACCTTGGCCAGGTTTTCGGTCATCTGCTGCACGGCGGCGAGGATGGCGCTGATCTTTTCGGGATCGACGATGGTTTGGACGTCGTTGCTGAGTTGCTTCAGGTTGTCGAACACCTCAGCCAGCCCTTTGCTCATGTCGGTGCCGTCGCCCTCTGCTCCGTCCGCGGTCTCCATGCCGCTGCCAAGCAAGCCTTGAATGCGTTCCTGGATCTGCGCCAGCGCCGGGCGAATGGTCTGGTCGATGGCGAGCTGTGCCTGTTCCAGCGCCGATGCCATCTGTGCTGGCAGGTCGGGCTGCCGGTCGAGCGTGATGATCGGGTCGCCGTCCGCGAGCGTCCCCGCCAAGACGCTGGGGTAGACGCGGATCACATTGCCCTGCAGCAGTCCGCCCGGGGCGAGCTGCGCCTTGCTCTCGGGTGGCACCGGCCAGGCGTCCTGTATCCGCAGCGTGGCGCGGAAACAGGGTAGGTCCGGCGCCCGCTCGCCGACGGATGCCGGGCACTGGCCGCGGTCTTCGTCATGAGCGAACACCGGGTCGACCGATTGCACGGTACCGATGACGAAGCCCTCCTGGATCACGTCGATGCCGCGGTCGAGCCCGTCGGCATTGAGGAAATAGGCGCGCAGACTGTAGCCCTGAAACAGCCCCGGCGATAACAGCGTCAGCACCCCGACCACGACCGCCGCCATCGATAGCACAAAGACGCCGGCCAGCAGCAAGTCGCGTCGCCGACCCTGGGCCTGGCGTTTGCCTGGCGCGCCGATCTCCGGCGGCGAGTACAGTCGTTCCAGTCGGCTCACGCCAATTCAACCCCCGTAAAATAGATCAAGCAGACAAACCTAACCAATGCAGGATTTTCGCGTCTCACTGCAAACTTCAAACTTCCCGTTCAAGTGCGCCCCTCAATGACATAGCGCAATTCCAGTCGCTCGTTCAGCGCCGCCTGCAACGCCTCGCGGCTACCGTCGAACTGCAAATGACCGCGGTCGAGCACGGCGACACGGGCGTGATCACCGATGGCCTCAAGGCTGCTGTTGTCGGTCGCGATCAGGGTCAGCCCCCGGGCCTGCTGTTGAACGCGCAGCACGGCGAAGATATCACGCACCGCGGGCAGGTCCAGCCCATCGGTGATGCCGTCCCAAACCAGCAGATCGGGCCGATGAATCAGCGCGCGACCCAGCTCGACCCGTCGACGTTGGCCCAGCGACAACGAGCGCGGCAGGTGGTTCTCCATGCCATCCAGTTGCAATTGCGTCATCGTCAACCGAGCGGCTCGAGCCATGTCGGGGCGGCTCATGCGCCTTCCGCGCAGCGGCAGCAACAGATTCTCCAGGACCGTCATGCCGTCGAGCAAGGAACCGCGCTGCAGGACCACGCCGACGCGCCGACGTAGCGCGCCCATGGCCCGGTCACCCAATTCGCCCAAGTCCTGTCCAAAGAGATACACGCGCCCTGCCGAGGGTCGGTCCAGCCCCACGAGCAAGCGCATCAGCAGCGTCTTGCCGGCCCCGTTGGGACCGATCAACAAGAGCCCCTCGCCCCCCGACACCCGCAGCGACACGCCGTTGAGCACGCAATGGATGCCGACATGCTGGAACACTTGCTCCAGCACCAAAGCCGGCTCGCGCGCGTCACCCGTGTTGGCCAAATCCCTGTTGGTCGAATCCCCGGCGGCAGGCAGCTTATCGGTTCTAGTCTTAGCCATGCGTCCTCAGCGATCCGGCCACAGCGCAAACAGCAGGTCGATGAGCAGAATGGTCGTCACCGCGGCAATCATGGTCTGAGTCGCCGCACGGCTGATACCCTCGGGATCACGGCCAGCGATGCTGCCGTTGACGGTCGCGATCAGCGCGATCACCAGCGCGAACAACAGCGGCTTGATCAGGGCCTCGGCCAGGTCTCCCGGCGTCAATACATGCCGCAGGGCCTCGACCAAATCGGCCGGGTTCGCGTCGGAGACCAGCAGCAGCCACAACAAGGCCGTGCCCAGGGTTACCAAACTGCCCCAGACCGCGAAGGCAAATGACATCGCCAGCATCGCCAACAGCACGGGCGCGGTCGTGAAGGTGATTGGGTTGACGCCGCAGACCAGTAGCCCGTCCATCTGTCCGCTCACGACCAGTGTTGCCTGGCGCACCGCCAGCGCCACGCCAGCGCGGCCGGCGACCATGATGCCGACCAGCAGCGGAATCAACTCCATGACGACCGCATAGCTGATGGGCAAGAGCACCAGCGACGGCAGGTTGAAATTGGCCAGTATGGTCCCCGCTTGACGGCCGAGGATCAGCCCCACCGCCGCCATCACCAGCGTGATCGCCGGCAGGATCGACAGGCCGGACTGGCGCAGCGCCGCCGCAAAGGCGGGCAGGTCGAGCCGCTCGCGAGCGATCGCAATGTTCAAATAATGCCCCAAGCAGAGCTTCAATATCAGCGCCGCCAGACCGAGACGCTCGATCCAGCCCAACGCGGCGACCCCATGCTGCTGCGGTCGATGACGGGCGGCGGCGGTTGGCATTGGGTTTAAGTCAAGGATGAAGGTCGAAGGATGAAGGATGAATCTGGTGCCAACAGGATGGTAACCGAAACCAAGCCTCAGCAGCAGGTTAGTGGCCCTATGCTGTCGCCCTGTTGAGACTGGGTCAGCATTCCGACTCGTTCCCAGGCTCCAGTCTTGTAGAGACAAGGGCGGGAAAGGAATAGTGCATCCCGCCATCGCAGGTATTGCCAAAGCGGCGGGATGCGCTGCGCTTTCCCGCTCTACGGCGCTCGATCAGCGGATCACAGCTTCGGCAAGCTACCTTCTCTGATACTGTGCCCTGCTCGGTATCAGGTTGCGAATACCGCCCCTTGGGTCTTGCACGTCGCCGCGATAACGCGGCAACAGGATCAGGTGCAAATGGTCGATGCTTCTTCCTGCCGCACGGCCATCGTTGTTGCCGACGGTGTAGGCGTCGGGCTTGTTGCCTAAAAATTCCAACTGCAAGATCGCCTTGATGTGGTCTTTGGGCCTGTCTTGCAGGTCGTCTCGGCGCAGCATTTGTTGATAGAGGTCGGTCAGGTCAGTGGTGTCGATGATGCCTTTCACACTGTGAATCGCATCGAAGTAATCCGCCTGTTCCACCCCGTTTAGATCAAACAACGAGACCACATGCCTGGTTGGAATCACCAGCGCATGGCCGGGATTGACCGGGTTGGTATCGAATATTCCAAGAAAAGACCGGTTTTGGAAAATGATCGGGTCGGCTTCGCCACGTGCAACTCGGCAAAAATAGCATTCTGGTTCCGAGTGGGCTGGTTCCGAGTGGGCTGGTTCCGAGTGGGCTGGTTCCGAGTGGGTCTTGTTCATCGACTAGCCTCTCTGTGCATGACGAATCCGCGCAAGCCGCTGCTCGCCAGGTTCGCGCCAAATCGTCGTCTGGAGATCCTGCCGGCGGTCCATCATATTCTCCACGATTGCGCCGACGCGCGCCTCGCGCGGAAGCCCTAGGCGTAGCCGGCAGGGGGACTGTGAAACCATGCTCAGCCAGTGAGCCTGCTCAAAGCGATAAAGGTCGACAGCCATTGAAGGATCCCACGAGCAAAACGCCTGGCGTTAGAACCAATGCCGGCGACTCCACGGGCGCTGCCGACGCGCCCCTGCTGCAGGTATCGGGTCTGTCCAAGGCCTACCGCCTGGGTCAGCGACGCCTGCCCGTGCTCGACGACCTAAGCCTGGCTGTCAATGCCGGAGAGCTGGTGGTCATCATGGGTCCCAGCGGCTCCGGCAAGAGTACCTTGCTTAATTGTCTCTCTGGCATCGACGTCGCCGACGCCGGTGTTGTATCGCTTGCTGGTGAAGCCGTGGACTATGCCACGGAGGCCCAGCGCACCCGGCTGCGGCGGGAGCGCATCGGCCTGGTGTTTCAGTTTTTCAATCTGGTCCCGACGCTGAGCGTGCGCGAGAATGTGCTGCTGCCGCTGTTGATCCGCGGCGCGGTCAGTCCCGCCGATCGTGCACGGGTGGAGGCGCTGCTGGTGCGGATCGGCATGGAATCGCGCGGCGACCACCTGCCCTCACAGCTCTCCGGCGGCGAGATGCAGCTCACCTCGATTGCCCGTGCCTTGATCCACGGCCCGGAGCTGCTGCTGGCCGACGAGCCTACCGGCAACGTCAATCCGCGGATTGCCGAAGGCATTCTCGAGACGCTCGCGAGCGCCGCCTCGGGCGAAGGCGCCGCGGTGCTGATGGTCACCCACAGCCCCGAGCATGCCGCCTGGGCGGACCGGGTCTGTTTTCTGAAGGACGGGCGCATTCAAGCCAGGCTGGAGCAGGGCCGACAACGGCATCGGGTGGCCCCGATTCATCAGCAGCTGGTGAGCCTGGGCATATGAATCCAAGCCTTGCCTTGCTGCTGGCCTGGCGGCGACTGATTCAGCATCGCTTGCAGTCCGTGGTCACTGTCCTTGGCGTCGCGCTAGGGCTGACGGTGGCGGCGGCAATCTTGATTGTCGATCACAATAGTAGTGAACGCCGCATCCCCTCGCGGTCATTGGTGGATCTGTCCAAGGCGGTCCCAAACCAAGCGGGGCAGGGCGTGCAGACCGCGCCACGACGCATCCTCAAGGTCAGCTTCGAGCGGCAAGGGGAGGGGCGAGCGTCAGCGGACCGGGCGCCCCGGGCCAAGGAGCCATCACCGCGGCGCCCGAGACCGACTCCGGCGGTGCCGCTGCCGAGCCAAGAAGGCCTGGGCGCCGGCGGCCTGTCGGTCGATCGTCCGCTGCCGCGACGTGGTGAGGAAGACTATCAGGCCATGCGCCTCGCGGTGCGTTTGGCCTCGCTGATGGCGTTCGCGGTGGGCGCCGTCATCGTCTTCTACAGCATGCGTTTTTCGGTGATTTCGCGTGGCCGTGAACTCATGCTCTTGCTTTGTCTCGGCCAGGAGCGCAAGGGGCTCGGGTTGTCGCTGGCGATGGAGGCGGCACTGCTTGGGATCGCCGGGACGGCGCTCGGCCTGGTCGCCGGCTGGTGGACGGGTCTAGGGCTGTTGGACGCAGGGGTCTCCACGACCGGGCGAGCGCCGAACCGGCATCCGAGTCTGCCCTGGGGCGAACTCGCCATACTCGCCGCTTTGAGTCTATCCATCGCGCTGCTGGGCGTAGCTGGCCCACTGCGCACGCTCTTGCGCATGCAGCCGGTGGAGGTGCTGCAGCCGCGCTTTCTCTCGCAGCAGGATGCGGCGGGCGGCCTGTCGACGGCCGGGCTCCGGGGATTCGGCTGGCTGGTGCCCGTTGTCATCGTGGCGAGCTGGCTCGCGGTCCGCCCGATACTTCAGGACTGGCTGTCGGTGCTCCAGTTCTTTTTGGTCGAGGCAGCGGTGGCGGCGGTCACCGGCGTGGCGATTCTGTGGTGGATGGGGCCGGTGCTCAGGGGCGCGGTACAACTCGTAGAATGGTCGCTCAAGCCCCTGCTGCCGCTGGAGGCGCTGCTGGCCGGCCGACGCTTGCGCGCCATTGGCAAGGAGTTAATCTTTACCGTTGCCTCTGTGACCCTGGTCTTCAGCCTCTTGATCGGACTGGACGGGCTGACCCGCTCCCTCAAGGCGGAGATCGGCGCTTGGGGTGCCGAGGCCTTGGACCCCTATGTCTTTCTTGACCATCGGTTGGGCACCGCGCTGCCGGGAGACGAGGTCTTCGATCAGGCACGAGACCAGGGGCTGTTCCCGATGCGCCTATCTCGCAAGGTCGAGGGTGAAATCCCCATGCGCCTGATCCACGGCGACGACGCCAATGCCTTCTTGGCGGCGCTGGGACGCGAACCGCTGCGCCCCGACGGCCTGATCCTGTCTCGCACCCTGGCCGCGCGCTTCGCGCTGCGGGCGGGAGATCGGGTGCTCATCGATACCGAGCAGGAGCATCACGCATTCGAGATTCAGGCGGTGGACGACGCCTTGGGCTACTTCGCTCAGGATGGTCAGTACGTGGATCTCAAATCTTGGTTCTTGTTTCATCACCAGGCGCCATTATTCGCCGACAATCTGGCCCTGACCTTGGGCGATCGGCTGGCGGTGCGGCAGGCGTCCGGCATTGCACCGGCAAAGTACCGTCTGCGGCTGCTTAGAGACAGCTATCGGGTCCGCAGCCGGGGCGCGGAGCAGCGACGCTGGCAGACCCAGGAGATCGATCGAGATTTTTCCATCTTTGATTTCATCCTCGGCCTCACGCTGGTGCTGGCCGCCGTCGGCGTTGCCAACAGCCTGTTGATCCAGGTCTTGGCCCGCCGCCGGGAGCTGTCCTTGCTGCGAACGCTCGGTGTGTCTCGAGGCCAGACCTTGCGCCTGCTATTGGTGGAGGGGGCGGTGATTGGCGGCGTGGGCGGCCTCTTCGCATTGGTCTTAGGCCATGTTTTTGCCGCCGTCGGCATCGGTTTTCTCGATCGCTTCACGCTATTTGACTATGCGCTGGCGCCGTCGGCGGGCAGCGCGCTAGGCGCTCTGGGTCTGGCCGTGGTCACCTGTTGCCTGGCCGCACTGTATCCGGCCTTGGTGGCCGAACGCTTGTCGTCGGCGGAGTCTTTACACTATGAGTAATTGGCTATGCGATTGATGGCGAAGAGAGCGCCGCCAAGGCATAAAGCCTGGCCTCGCCGCGGCTGATCTGCCAGCCGTCCAGGTCAATGACCTCGCCGTTGATGTAGTCGTCACCGATGATCTGCGCGAGCCGCTGACAGACGGTATCCCCGCCCTCGACCGTTGTCGGCAGGTCGGCGAACAGGGTCCGCCGCAGCAGTCCGTGCAGTTGCTCTGCATCGGCCTCGGCCGGATAAGCGCCCAGGTAGGCCCGTCCCAGGCTGGCCGCGGCAGCAGGATCGGCAACGGCGGCGAGCATCGGATCGGTGGCCGGGTTGCCTACCTGCGCCAGCGCCTTGAGCGCGGGCAGCAAGCCGCTGCCGGCCAGCGCCAGCCCAAGGCTCAATAGGCCGCGGCGAGTCAGCCGCGGCGGCGTAACGGCTGCCGCCGTGTCGGCCAGATCCGGTCGCTTGCGACCCGGTCGGATTGAGTCATGGTCAGTCATGCCGGCTGCCCCTTGAGATGGTCGACCAGCCGATAGGCCAGCGCCAGCAGGTTGATGGTTGGATTGGCCGAGCCCGAGGTCGGAAAGACCGAACTGCCGGCGATGTAGAGGTTGTCGATGCCGTGCACGCGGCAGTTGCGATCGACCACACCGCGGGTCGGGTCGTCGCTCATCCGCGTCGTGCCCATGTGATGGTTGCCGCCGCGCACGCGGGTCGGCCATTGCCCGTCGTCGGCCAGCTTGAGCTGCAATCGGCCGATACCGGCGGCGGCCAGTTCCCGACCGATTGATCGAATATGGGTCACAACGCTGCGTCGGTCCTGCTCGGTCAGTCGCCAGTCCAGGCGGATGCGGCGCAGGCCCAAGGCATCGGTGCTGTCCGCTAGCTGGACCCGGCTGTCTGGGTTCGGCACCGCCTCGCAGGCGCAGCCGATGCCCATCTGCACGCCGGCCAGCCCTGGATCGCTTGGGTCGATGGGGCCAGCATCATCGGTGAGAAAACAACGCGCGGCCTGAAGCATAGCCAGGTTGGCGCGGTCTTGGCCGGCGTCCGGCGCCAAGCCGCTGCGATCGGTGTCGTGGTAGGCCTTGCCGACACCCATGGTAAAGGATGCATTCAACAGCCGCTCTCGGCGCAAAAACGCCGGGTCCGGGGTGTAGGCGACCTGAGCCCTGCGCCCATCAATCAGCACTCGGGAGCGGTAGATGGTCGGCAGCCGCCGTTTGTCCGCCACCACCAGCTCCGCGAAGCCTGAAACATGCGGGTGCTCCATAAAGAACCGACCGACCAGGTCCTGCTCGTTGCCGAGTCCAGCCGGTACGACATCGTTGGATAACAGCAGGATGCGCGGGTTCTCCAGCCCCCCGGCGGCCAGCACGTAGCGACGCGCCCTGACCTGAAAGCGGCGTCCGGTCAGGGTTTGCGCCGAGATCTGGCTGACCGACTTGGCCGACGGGACGACGGCAATATTGGTGACATTGGCATGCAGCAGCACCGAGACGGTCGGGGCCTTGGCGAGCTCGTCACGATAGACCTCGCCGAAGCGGGTCGGCGGGCTGAACTGAAAAAAACGCGTGTGGATGCGACCCGCCCGAAAGTCGATCAGCGGCTCGCCGGTGCGCTCGCGCCAATAGTCCAGGTCCTCGAAGCGCGCGGGGGACACCTGCACGGCCTCGCTGGCGGCCTGATAATAGGGGTCGAGTTCCTCGCGTCCGATTGGCCAGCCGCTATGCGGTACCCAATCGCGGGCCTCGAAGTCGATCGGGTCAAGCAGCCGGCAATAGCCGCCCCAATGGCCCGAGGAGCCACCGAAATAGCGCAGACGAGACCCGGCCAGCGGATAATCAATGCCGGCATGCTCGCCCTGATAGAGGGCCTGGGTCTCGGCATCGGTCGCAAGCCCGCCGGACTCCAACACACAGACCCGCTGACCGCTGTTGGCAAAGGCGCGGGCGATGGTGATGCCAGCCACGCCGGCACCGACGATGGCAAGGTCGGCCTCTAGCAGGCTGTCATCTTCTAGTTCACGGGCATCGATCAGCACGGCTACGGGGGCTCCCAGCGGCGAGTGAGTTGGGTTATGGCTGCGGGCGATGGTATAACGGGTCGCGGCCAGTTGCTAGTTTCGCGGTGGACCCTGCCTTGAGCAGCGGCGTGCGGCGCGCGGTCGATTTGCGCGGGTCGTGCGGGTCTGTAGACTCTTGCCTGATGAACGGCGCAATGGTCATCGGCCGCTCGGCCGTGCTTGCGCCTGCGGCTGCTGAGGCGCTCGTACCCAGGGCTAGATGACTGGAGCGGACATGACTGGCGTTTTACAAACAACCGCAACACGCGCCCTCCGGCGAGTTGTTCCAACGGCGCCGAGCCTGTTGTCTGATCCTTAGCCATGCCCAGCGAAAATCCAGCTCAGCCCAGCTCCGATTTCTTCAATCTCTATCGCCAGGGCATGATCCGCGCCGCGGTCTGCGTGCCGCGCGTTCTGGTCGCGGAGCCGGCCGCCAACGCCGCCGCGAGCATCGCGCTGGCCCGGCGCGCGCACGATGCCGGCGCCCTGGTCGCGCTGTTCCCGGAACTGGGGTTGGCGGCCTACAGCAACGACGACCTCTTCCATCAGCAGGCCCTGTTGGACGCGAGCCTGCGCGCCCTTGCCGAGGTCATAGACGCCAGCCGCGGGCTGCGCCCGCTGCTCGCCGTGGGCCTGCCGCTACGACTCGACGGCCGGTTGTTTAATTGTGCGGTGGCGGTGCATGCCGGGCGCGTGCTCGGTGTGACGCCCAAGACCTTCCTACCGAACTATCGGGAGTTCTACGAAAAGCGCCAGTTCGTCGCCGCTGATGCGGCCCTGTCCCGCGAGATTCGGCTTTTCGGCGAGTGCGTGCCTTTTGGCAACGATCTGCTGCTGGAGGCGGCGAACATCGACGGCCTGACGATGCACATGGAGCTGTGCGAGGACCTCTGGACGCCGATCCCGCCCAGCAGCTATGCGGCGCTGGCCGGTGCCACGGTGCTGCTGAACCTGTCCGCGAGCAACATCACCATCGGCAAGGCCCGCTATCGCAACGACCTGTGCGCGGCACAGTCTGGCAAGTGCATCGCGGCCTATCTGTATTCGGCCGCGGGGCCCGGCGAGTCGACCACGGATCTGGCCTGGGACGGTCACGCGGTGCTGTTTGAGAACAACCGGTTGTTGGCCCAGTCCGAGCGCTTCCCGCGCGAGGATCAACTGGTCACCGCCGACATCGACCTTGATCTGCTGATGGCAGAGCGCCTGCGCGTCACCAGCTTCAGCGACAGCGCTCGGGCCTATCGCGAGCGGCTGCGCGGTCTGCGGCGGGTCAGATTCGAGTTTGATCTCGAGACCGTCGGCGGCGACCTGCTCGGCAGCGCCGGGCGCCTGCATCGGGCGATCGAGCGCTTTCCTTATGTGCCGGCGGCCAGCGATGCGCGCGACGATCTCTGCTACGAGGCCTACAACATCCAGGTGCATGGCCTGGTCAAAAGACTGGAGTCCACCGGTATTGAGCGCATCGTGATTGGCGTCTCGGGCGGGCTCGACTCCACCCAGGCCTTGTTGGTTGCCGCGCGCACCATGGACCGGCTCGGCCTGCCCCGCGCCAACATCCTCGCCTACACCCTGCCCGGGTTTGCCACCAGTGAGGGCACCCGCGACAACGCCTGGAAGCTGATGCGGGCCCTGCGCGCGACCGCCAGCGAGATCGACATCCGTCCGTCCTGCACGCAGATGCTCACAGACTTGGGTCATCCCTTCGCCGACGGCCGGCCGGTCTATGACCTGACGTTCGAGAACGTGCAGGCCGGCGAGCGCACCTCGCACCTGTTCCGGCTCGCCAACCTGCACAATGCCCTGGTGCTGGGTACCGGCGACCTGTCCGAGATCGCGCTTGGCTGGTCCACCTATGGCGTCGGCGACCAGATGTCCCACTACAACGTCAACGCCTCGGTGCCGAAGACCCTGATCCAATATCTGATCCGTTGGGTCATCGCCTCGGCACAGTTCGATGCGCCGACCAACGCCATGCTCCAGGCCATCCTCGACACCGAGATCTCGCCGGAGCTGGTGCCAGCGGGGGCCGACGCTGGCGCGGGTCTCCAGAGCACCGAGGCCCGCATCGGCCCCTACGAGTTGCAGGACTTCAACACCTTCTACATCACCCGCTACGGCCTCAAGCCGAGCAAGGTCGCCTTCCTCGCCTGGCATGCCTGGCACGACCGCGAGCATGGAGAGTGGCC
>JGI12048J13642_10505375_pt1 | contig 17487 bp, 10 predicted proteins | sample ElkSlonscriptome_16_FD_13642 | JGI IMG/M metagenome (IMG submission 13642)
GAAAGTTACAGGATTAACGACGGGGTACACTAGACTCTTCGGTATGAAGAATCGACGAACCAAGATCGTGGCCACGCTGGGACCGGCCACCGATGATCCCGAGGTCCTTGAGAAACTCATCCGCGCCGGCTGCGACGTGGTGCGGACCAATTTTTCTCACGGCGACGCCGAAACCCATGCTCGACGGATCAAGCTGGTGCGCGCGATCGCACGTGAGCTGGATACCGACGTAGCCGTTCTGGCCGATCTTTCCGGCCCAAAGATTCGTATCGACCGATTCCGCGAAGGGTTCGTCGAACTCGAGGCGGGTGAGGAATTCACGCTGGTTGCGGAGGATCCGGCGCCTGTGGGCGACGAACGGCAGGTCGGCGTAGCCTATCTGGGCCTGCCCGATGACGTTTCGCCGGGCGCCGAACTGCTGCTGGACGACGGGCTGATGGCGATGCGAGTAAAGCGGGTCGAGGGTACCCGGATCATCTGCGAAGTCATGACCAGCGGCCAGCTTTCTGATCGAAAGGGACTGAATCTTCGAGGCGGCGGGCTTTCACTGCCCGGCGTTTCGACCGACGACGAGGCTGACATCAAACTCGCCGCCGAATGGCAGGTCGACTATCTGGCCGTATCATTTCCGCGCAGTGCAGACGATATCGAGCGCGCCAGGGAGTTGCTGCGGCGCGCCGGCGGCGAGGCCTATCTGGTGTCCAAGATCGAACGGACCGAGGCCATTGAAAACCTCGATTCGGTCATCGAAGCCTCCGATGCAGTACTGGTGGCGCGCGGCGATCTCGGCGTGGAAATCGGCGAGGCCGAATTGCCCGGGCTGCAGAAGCGGATTATTGCCGCCTCGCTTGCCCATAACCGGCCGGTCATCACCGCCACCCAGATGATGCAGTCGATGGTCGACAGTCCGATTCCAACGCGCGCAGAAGTGCTGGACGTCGCCAACGCCGTGATCGACGGCACCGACGCGGTGATGCTTTCGGCCGAGACGGCAGTGGGCCGCCACCCGGCGCGCGTGGTCGAGGCGATGGCCAGAATCTGCGAAGGTGCCGAGCGTCATGTCCAGTCGCACATCCCCCAGCGCCGACTGAACATCAAGCCTGAGCGTACCGACCAGGCGATCGCGATGGCCGCCATGATTACCGCAAACAACGTGCCGGTGAACGCAATCATCGCGCTGACCGAATCAGGGTCCACCGCACAATGGCTGAGCCGCGTTCGTTCGCCGGTCCCCATCATCGCGCTTTCGCCGAATCGCGCGAGCCTCCGCCGGATGCGCCTTTTCCAGCACGTCTACCCGCTGTTTTTCGCCTCCGACCAGAGCGCCAAGTCGGAGCTGGGACGCCGCGCCGTCGAGCACGTTGTCGCTGCAGGGCTGGTGGCGCCGGGCGAGCGTGTGATCCTGACTCTGGGCGACAAGCCGGGCGTCGAGGGCGGCACCAACACGATGAAGATCGTGACCACTGCCCAGCCATAGGATGATTGGTTAGCAGCATGTGCTGGACAGTGGCGTTTGGCTGGTGCGCGCTTCGTTCGTCCACCGGAAGTCGGATTCAGAATGTCGGCGGTTGGATTTTCGCAGGCGCGAGCCATGCTCGCGAGGTTCTTCCCCAACCTGGACAATTTGCCTGCAAGGCAGACCCCACCTCTGAGTCTGGAAAGCTGCCAACCCGACCAACCAGCCAACCTGACCACCCGTCAAAGCAGCCAATAAAATCCCCAGATCCCGGCTGGCCGCACCGGCCTGATCATTTACAATATTGGACTATCTGAAACCTATCCGGCGCAAAGCCGCCGATCGACGCTGAGGATTCGCCCATGAGCGAGAAACTGGAACAACTGGTTACAACGGCCCAGGCCATGGTGGCGCCGGGTCGCGGCATTCTGGCCATCGATGAATCGATGGGCACCATCAAGAAGCGGTTCGATTCGGTCGGAATCGAGAACACCGAAGAGAACCGGCTCGATTATCGCTCGATGATGCTGACCGCCGACGGCGTGGGTGAATTCATCTCCGGCGCGATACTTTTCGACGAGACGATTCGCCAGAAGATGCCCGACGGTACGCGGCTGGTCGATCTGATGACCGACGCCGGCGTTCTGCCCGGCATCAAAGTCGACAAGGGCGCCAAAGACATGGCCGGATTCGAGGGCGAGAAGATTACCGAGGGTCTGGACGGCTTGCGTGAGCGCCTGGCCGAATATGCTGAACTGGGTGCGAAGTTCTGCAAGTGGCGCGCCGTGATCACGATCGGCGAAGATATTCCTTCGCGTAGCTGCATCGATTCCAACGCGCACGCGCTGGCCCGCTACGCGGCGCTTTGTCAGGAAGCCGGACTGGTGCCGATTGTCGAGCCTGAAGTTCTGATGAACGGCAGCCACGACCTCGATACGAGCTTCGACGTCACCGAGGCAACGCTCAAGAGCCTGTTTCAACAGCTCTACGAGCAGAATGTTCTGCTCGAAGGTACCGTCCTCAAGGCATCCATGGTGATTTCGGGTGACAAGGCAACCGAACGCGCCAATGTCGAAGAGGTGGCCGAGGCCACGGTCGACTGCCTGCTCAACTCGGTGCCGGCCGCGGTTGCCGGCGTGGTATTCCTGTCGGGCGGCCAGAGCGATGTCGAAGCAACAGAGCATCTGAATGCCATGAATCAGCTTGGCGACCTGCCGTGGCCGCTTTCGTTCAGCTACGGTCGAGCCCTGCAGGCAGCCTGCCTCAAGGAATGGGCAACCGATCCGAAGGGCAAGCGCGAAAGCGCACAGAAGGTTCTGATTCATCGCGCGCGCATGAACGGTCTCGCGGCGCAGGGCGAATGGAGCAAAGATCTCGAAACGTGACGCCAGGCAATCTGGGATTATGCTGATTGCCGCAGATTTCCTGAAATGGAGGGCGAGCGGTCCGCCGGCGTTGCGTAAATGTCTGTTTTGATTTTTTGCCATGATTCCGATGTTCTGAATCAGCGGCAATCTGTGTAATCTGCGGTTTCGAGGTCAAAGGCAGCAAACTCGTACAACTCACAGGCACCCGACCATGTCCGACAAGCTCAACGAGCAGGCGCTGGAATACCACCGGCATCCGACGCCGGGCAAGATCAAGATCACGCCGACCAAGGCATTGACGACCGCGAAGGATCTGGCGCTCGCCTACTCGCCGGGCGTCGCGGCCCCCAGCCGTGAGATCGCCGAGGACCCCTTGAAGGCGCGCGAATATACCGCCAGGGGCAATCTCGTGGCCGTGATCTCCAACGGAACCGCGGTGCTCGGTCTGGGGAATATAGGCCCGCTGGCGGCCAAGCCGGTGATGGAAGGTAAAGGCGTCCTGTTCAAGAAGTTTGCCGGCATCGATGTATTCGATATCGAGATAGAAGAGTCTGATCCCCATCGGTTGGTCGAGATAATCGCAAGCCTGGAGCCAACCTTCGGCGGTATCAACCTTGAAGATATCAAGGCGCCGGAGTGTTTCGAGGTCGAAAACGCGCTGAAGGAACGCTTGGGTATCCCGGTGTTCCACGACGACCAGCACGGAACAGCCATCATTACCGCTGCAGCCGTAGTCAACGGCCTGACCCTGGTCAAGAAGAAGCTCGAAAAGGTTCGGCTGGTGGCCTCCGGCGGGGGTGCAGCCGGGATGGCCTGCCTTGATCTGCTGGTCAAGATGGGGCTCAAGCGAGAAAACGTGGTGGTCTGCGATCGCGAGGGCGTCGTATATAAGGGTCGCGAGACCGATATGGATCCTCGCAAGGCGTCCTACGCCGTCGAGACGGACGCGCGGACGCTCGATGATGTTATCGATCGGGCCGATATCTTTCTCGGCGTCTCGGCGCCGGGCGTGCTGAAACCCGAGATGGTCAAGCGCATGGCGAAAAAACCGATCATCTTTGCGTTGGCAAATCCCGTGCCGGAGATCATGCCGGACGTTGCCAGCGAAGCGCGTCCCGATGCGCTCATTGCAACCGGGCGGTCGGATTTCCCGAACCAGGTCAACAACGTGCTGTGCTTCCCGTACATTTTTAGAGGCGCGCTCGATGTCGGCGCCACGGCAATAAACGACGAGATGAAGATGGCATGCGTTCATGCCATTGCGGAACTCGCGCGCATGGAAGCCTCCGACGTCGCCGCCCAGGCCTACGAAGGGCAGGAAACCATGTTCGGCCCCGAGTATCTGATTCCGACACCGTTCGACCCGCGGCTGCTGATGCAGCTGGCACCGGCCGTGGCCCAGGCGGCGATGGATTCGGGCGTGGCGACGCGTCCGATCGAAGACATGGACGCCTATCGCGAACGCCTCAACCAGTACGTTTTTCGCACCGGCCTGTTGATGAAGCCGGTGTTCGACGCCGCACGCAGGGACCCGCGGCGCGTTGTCTTCGCAGAGGGCGAAGAAGAAACCGTATTGCGAGCCGTGCAGACTATTGTTGACGATGGTCTGGCACGGCCTGTATTGATCGGCCGTCCGTCCGTGGTTGACATGCGCATCGAGCGTGCCGGCCTGCGCATCCGGCCCGGTGAGCATTTTGAAATGGTAAACCCGGAATCGGATCCGCGCTTCAAGGATTACTGGACGACTTTCCACAAGATTACGGCGCGTCGCGGTGTTACGCCGGATTCGGCCAAGGCAATCGTGCGCACCCGCAATACCGTGATCGCCGCAATCATGCTCTACCGCGCCGAGGTTGATGCGATGATTTGCGGCGTTGTCGGTCAGTACCAGAAAAAACTCAATTACGTCACCGAAGTACTGGGTCTTCGCGAGAACTGCAAGACCATGGGCGCGCTATCGGCAATGACCAACGAGTCGGGCACTTACTTCGTCTGCGATACGCACGTTAATCCCGACCCAACCGCCGAACAGCTGGCCGAGCTGACCCTGATGGCGGCTGAAAAGGTCCGCATGTTCGGCATCAAGCCCAAGGTCGCGCTGTTGTCGCATTCTTCGTTCGGCAGTCACGTCAACGCGATGGCATCCAAGATGCGCAAGGTGCTGAAGCTGGTGCGTGAAATGGCGCCGGAACTCGAAATTGAAGGTGAGATGCGTGCAGATGCCGCCCTGATGCCGAAAATTCGCGAGCGGATCTTTCCTGATTCGATGTTGTCCGGACAAGCCAACCTTTTGATCATGCCCGACCAGGACGCCGCCCACATCGCCTTCAACATGACTCGGGTCATCGGCAACGGCGTTACCGTCGGTCCGATTCTGATGGGCGCCAGCCGACCCGCTCACGTGCTCACGCCATCGGCCACCGTCCGGCGGGTCGTGAACATGACCGCAATTGCCGTGTACGACGCACAGCAATATGAAAAGGCGGAACGTTCAGCGAACTCCGCTCAATAGGGCTTTTCGGGCCTCGATCCACGAACGTCTGCAGGTGTGACCGCGGTTTGCGGAAGTCGAAAGAACCCGGGGTTTTTCCGGCGACTGACCTCCGGCCACCGACTGCCGCCTTTTTCGGAAACCGAAATCCGAAAACCGGAACCCCCCGTGGCTTCACCGGACTACCGATACCACGTCACGGCGGTTTCCTGCATCTCCGACAATTGTTCCCGGAGCTGTCCAACGACGGTTTCCCAGTGACGTTCGTCTTCAAACCAGGGGAAGGCCTGGGGGAAGGCCGGATCATCCCAGCGCTTGGCCAGCCAGCCCTGGTAGTGGATCATTCTCAGCGCCCGCAGCGCCTCGACCAGGTTGAGTTCGCGCGGGTCGAAGTCGCAGAAAGTCGAGTACGCATCCAGCAGCCAGCCCCATTGCTGCTCGCGATCATGCTGCTCGCCCGAGATCAGCATCCACAAATCCTGGACTGCCGGCCCGGTGCGGCAGTCGTCCAGGTCGACGAAGTGCGGGCCGTCGCGCCAAAGAATATTGCCGGGATGGCAATCTCCGTGCAATCTGATCGGGGAAAAATTGCCGGCCCGTTCCCAGGCATTGTGCGCGTGCAAAATCAAATCATCGGTCAGCGTGCGAAATGCAGATTCGAGGTGCATCGGAATCCAGTCGTGTTCGAGCAGCCAGTCGCGAGGCTCGGTTGCCAGGGCCTCGATCGAGATCGAAGCGCGATGCTCGAATGATGTCGTCCGCCCCGCAGCGTGCATGCGCCCCAGTGCGCGCCCGATCCTGACCAGCGTCTCCTTGTGGGCCGGTTCAGGGGCATGGCCGCCCTGACGCGGGAAAAGTGCATAGCGGAAATCGGCGTGATGATGCAGTGTGCGGCCTTCGAATGCGAGCGGCGATACCGCGGAAAGCCCGGCGGCGGCAAGCTCGGCGGTAAATGCGTGCTCTTCCAGTATCGATTCGTTGGACCACCGTCCAGGTCGGTAGAACTTTGCGATGATCGGCTTGTCGTCTTCGAGACCGATCTGCCAGACGCGGTTTTCGTAGCTGTTCAGCGGCAGCAATCGGCCGTCAGTGATCATTCCCAGGAGCTCGGCGGCCTCCAGCACGCGCTCGGGCTGGAGTCGGCTGAACGGGTGGCTGACGTTAGGCGAGTTTTCATTCATGATTGCAGTTTGAACGAGCGCCGATGCGAATGTGCGGGAATCGTGCGAACTCGAGACACGCGGAAATTATTTGATGGATCTCGACTATCGCCGATCCAAATGGATATCATGCACCAATGAACGCTCAGACCGAGTCCCGACACGCTGATTGCCGCCGGCGAGCATTCTGCATCTGTTTGCTGCTGGCCACGATCAGCGTCGCTGCCGAGGAACAGGAACCGGATCGTGAGGTCCATTCGGAATTGTCGCCGGGCGAGGTCATCGAGATTTCCTGTCGCGACGAGCAGGATCGGCCGGAGAGCTGGCTCGATCGTACGCACTCTTACGTCAGCCAGAAATTATGCGAACCCGCGGCCTGGTTCGATGGATTCTTCGGTACCGCCCGCGCATCCGAGGAAACGCCCATCGGCAGTTTCTTCAGGGTGCGTAATTCGATGATATGGGACGAATCAGAGGCGTTCGGCCACGAGATACGACTGTCGGCGAATATTTCGCTGCCGCGGATCTCGGATCGTGTCCGGTTGCTGATCAGCCGGGACGAATCCATAGAGGGGGAACCGGATCTTGGCGACATCGGTCGCGAATCTGACAATGACGAGCAGACCCGGCTCGGGCTCCGCTTCCTGTTCTCCGAGCTTGGCCGCACGCAATTCGACGCCGATGCCACGGTGAAGGTCAATTCGGGCGGACTGAATCCGCGTGCCCGCGGCCGCGTGCGGCACACCCGCGCGCTAACCCAAACCACCCTGACGCGGTGGACCCAGACGGTATTCTGGGAACGCGATGACGGGTTTGGAACCAGCTCGCGAGCTGACTGGGAATGGTTGCCGAGCCGATTGGCCCTGGTGCGCCTGACCGGCCGCGGTACTGTATCCGAGGCCTCAAACGGCATCGACTGGCGCACGGGCCTGGTCGGATTTCGCCAGCTAAATCAGAAAACCGCAATCCGCAGTGAGCTCGGCGCTTTTGGTGAAACCAGCCGGGATCGCGGAATCGAAGAGTTCTTCGTCAATTTCCGGTTTCGCAGGTCGTTTCTGCGCGACTGGCTTTTTTACGAACTCCAGCCCGAACACGCCTGGCCGATTGACGAAACCACCGGCAATCGGCGATCGGATTGGCGCTTCATCCTCACGCTGGAGATCCAGTTCGAAAACTCGGCTACCCGCGACGAGTCGATCGATCACTATCGAGGGCGGTGAAAGCCGGTTCGAGGCGAACCGTACCTATCGAGCCCAGCTATTTACCCGGCATACAAGCAAGTACGCCGGGTAAATGCCTGGCCGGAACGGCCGGGACCGCTAAGCGAAGCCTTTTTTCCGGACATGCGCCGCAAATGGCGTGAATCAAATACCGCAGGTATTTTGATGCCGTGTCAATAATCCGAGCCCTTCCGGTCTCGGGCTACAGGTTGAAGAACCACCAGGGAACCTCTGTCAGGCCACCTTCGCCGTCGCCTCCTGCATCTCTACGCCGAGTTTTTTCGCGATTGATTTGGCCGCTTCACGTCCTTCAAAAACCGCTGTGACGACCAGATCGGCCCCGCGGACCATATCGCCACCGGCGAATACCTTTTCATTGCTGGTCTGGTGTGCCAGCCCCGACATGGCAACCGCAATACGGCCAGAGGGCTCGGTTTCGATGTTGTTGTCGGTGAGCCAGTCCTGCGGATTCGGGCGAAAGCCGAACGCAACGATCACCACATCGGCCGGTATGTTCTGCTCGCTGCCCTCGACCGGCTCTGCCTTGCGCCGGCCGTTTTCATCGGCTTCGTCCATCCGGGTTTCGATTACGCGCACGCCTTCGACCGGGTCGTCGCCGGCACCGCCTCCGATAATCTCGACCGGCTGGCGGTTGAAGAGGAACTCGACGCCTTCGTCGCGGGCGTTCCGGACTTCCTTGCGGCTGCCGGGCATGTTGGCCTCGTCGCGACGATAAGCGCATGTGACCGAGAAAGCGCCCTGGCGGATCGAAGTGCGCACGCAGTCCATGGCAGTGTCGCCGCCGCCCAGCACGATCACCCGCTTGCCGTCGACGTCGATGTAGGGAAAGGCCGGATCGTTGGTGCCGAGTACGCGATGGACGTTGCCGATCAGGAACGGCAACGATTCGACCACACCCGGCAGATTTTCGCCTGGAAACCTGCCTCGGACGTACTTGTAGGCGCCCAGCCCGAGAAACACTGCGTCGAAGCTGTCGATCAACTCCGATAGTTCGACGTCGCGTCCGATCTCGACGCCCAGCCGGAACTCCACGCCCATGCCCTCGAGAATCTCGCGTCGCGTCTCGACGATGTGTTTCTCAAGTTTGAACGGTGGAATGCCCCAGGTCAGCAGCCCGCCGATACGTTTGTTGCGGTCGTACACCACTGCCTGAATACCATGTCTCGCCAGCACGTCGGCGCAGGCCAGCCCGGCCGGGCCCGCGCCGACGACTGCGACGCGCTTTCCGGTCGGCGCGACGTGAGAAAGGTCGGGTCGCCAGCCCTGTTTGACGGCCTCGTCGGTGATGTATTTTTCGATCGACCCGATAGTGACCGCGCCCAGCCCGTCGTTGAGTGTGCATGCGCCCTCGCAGAGCCGGTCCTGCGGGCAGATCCGCCCGCAGATTTCCGGCAGCGAGTTGGTCTGGTGCGAAAGCTCTGCGGCCTCGAACAGTCGGCCCTGCCGAACCAGCCGCAGCCAGTCGGGAATGAAATTGTGCACCGGGCATTCCCACTCGCAGTAAGGGTTGCCGCAGTTGATGCAACGCGCCGACTGGTCGGCCGCCGACTCGGCCTGGTACTGGCCGTAGATCTCGTTCCAGTCCCGCACGCGAATGGCGACCGGCACCTCGGTCGGGTCTTTTCGCGGCGTTTCGATGAAGTGGAGGTTTGAGTATTGTTTCATTTCAGGGGTGTTCCTCCAATCGTAGGCGATGGCGCCTTCCGGTCCGAAGTTGACCGGCGCTGGTCACTTCGACGTTCAACCAGAATCAAATGCGGTTTCGCCGCCGAGGTCTCCGCGGTCGATTCAAGTTGGCGACTCCGAGATCCCGTCAATACCAAAAGCCGTTTCGCCGCCGGCGAAACCGCTTTTCCAATGGTCGTTGGAAGCCCGATCATGCGGCTTCCCTCAGCCGCGAAATCAGGTCGTCGAGCTCGGCCGCCTTGGGCTTGACCAGCCAGAATTTCGGGAGCATGCGCCGGAAGTTTTCTAGGAGTTCGGCGCCCCATTCGCTGCCGGTCAACTCGACGTGACGCGCGATCGTGTTTCTCAGGTGATGGACGTGGTTTTCCATCGACTCGGCGCTGATGTGGTGGATGTCTATCAGTTCATGGTTGTAGTGATCGACGAAATCGCGCTCGACGTCCAGCACGTAGGCGAAGCCGCCGGTCATGCCGGCGCCGAAGTTGATGCCGGTCGAGCCGAGGATCAGCGCGACACCGCCGGTCATGTACTCGCAGGCGTGATCGCCGGCACCTTCCACCACTGCCACGGCGCCTGAGTTGCGCACCATGAACCTCTCGCCTGCGGTGCCTGCAGCGTACATTTCGCCGCCGGTTGCGCCGTACAGGCAGGTGTTACCCATGATCGGCGTCTCGCAGGCGCGGTAGCGAATTCCGTCGCGCGGACGCAATACGATACGACCGCCGGCCATGCCCTTGCCGACGTAGTCGTTGGCCTCGCCGGTCAGAGTGATGTGCAGCCCGGGCGCGTTGAATGCGCCGAGGCTCTGTCCCGCGGTGCCCTGCAGGGCGAGCGAAAGTGTGTTGTCGCCAAGGCCCGCAGCACCGCACGTGCGCGCGATACGACCGGAGAGTCGGGCGCCGATCGATCGGTCATGGTTGCGGATCTCGAAATCGAAGCTGCCGCCGCTGCCGTTCTGGACGGCTTCGGCCGTAGCGATATCGATCTCCTCGGCGAGCCTTCCAGGGTCGTGCGGCGGGTTGCGGTCGACCTCGCAGAGTCTCGCGCTGTCCGGGCTCAGGCCGGTCTGTGCCAGCAGCGGCTCGAGATCCAGCTTGTTCTGGCGCAGGGTCAAACCTTCGGCCCGCTCGAGGTACTCGGTGCGCCCGACCAGGTCCTCGATCCGTCGGACGCCCAGCTCGGCCAGGATCTCGCGTACTTCCCGCGCAACGCCCAGGAAATAGTTGACGACCATGTCCGGAAGCCCGATGAAATGATGTTTCCTGAGGGTCTCGTTTTGCGTGGCAACGCCGGTGGCGCAGTTGTTCAGGTGGCAGATGCGCAGATACTTGCAGCCCAGCGCGATCATCGGGGCGGTGCCGAAGCCGAAGCTCTCGGCGCCCAGGATTGCCGCCTTGACCACGTCCAGACCGGTCTTGAGCCCGCCATCGGCCTGGATGCGCACGTGGCGTCTCAGGTCGTTCTGCATCAGCACCTGCCGGACCTCGCTCAGGCCCAGTTCCCACGGCGCGCCGGCGTATTTGACCGATGTCAGCGGGCTGGCGCCGGTGCCGCCGTCGTAGCCCGAAACGGTGATCAGGTCGGCGTAGGCCTTGACCACGCCGGCGGCTATGGTGCCGATGCCCGGCTCGGAGACGAGTTTCACCGACACCAGCGCGTCCGGATTGACCTGCTTGAGGTCGAAAATCAGCTGGGCCAGATCTTCTATCGAATAGATGTCGTGGTGCGGCGGCGGCGAAATCAGGCCGACGCCGGGCGTCGCGAATCTAAGCCTTGCAATCAGCGTGTCGACCTTGTGGCCGGGCAACTGACCGCCTTCACCGGGTTTCGCGCCCTGGGCGATCTTGATCTGGATGACTTCGGCGTTGACCAGGTAATCGGGCGTGACGCCGAAGCGGCCCGACGCGATCTGCTTGATCTTCGAGGACTTGTCGGTGCCGTAGCGGGCCGGATCCTCGCCGCCCTCGCCGGAATTGGAGCGCGCGCCCAGCCGATTCATCGCGATCGCCAGCGCTTCGTGAGCCTCGGGCGAAAGCGCGCCCAGGCTCATGCCGGCCGAATCGAAGCGCCTGACGATGCTCTCCTCGTTCTCTACGTCTTCGAAAGAAATAGGCGCATGATCGGAGCGTAATTGAAGGAGATCGCGCATCACCGATGGCTCGCGATCGTTTACCAGGCGGGCGTATCGCTGGTAATCGGTCCATTCGCCGGACTTGGCAGCGGCCCGCAACGCATTGGTTACGTCCGGGTTCCAGGCGTGAAATTCTCCCCCGTGGACGTAGCGAAAAAGCCCGCCGTGCTCGATCGGAATCTGTCGGTTCCAGGCCCATCTCGCCAGCGATGCCTGATCCTGGGCAAGATCGTCGAAATCGATCCCCTGGACCCGACTGACCGCACCGGCGAAGCACTTGGCGACGACCTCGTCGGCCAGGCCGACCAGTTCGAACAGCTGCGCGCCGCGGTAGCTGCCGATTGTCGAGATGCCCATCTTGGACAGAATCTTGAACAGGCCCTTGCGAATGCCGCGCCGGTAAGCCCGGCCGAGTTCCAGTGCCTGGTCGCGGGCCTGCTCGATTTCGCCCGATTCGGCCATGGCGTGCAGCGTCTGGTAGACCAGGTAGGGGTAGACCGCAGTCGCCCCGAAGCCGATCAGGCAGGCGTAATGGTGCGGGTCGCGCGCGGTTCCGGTCTCGACGATCAGGTTGCACAGCGGACGCTGGCCCGATTCGAGCAGATGATGGTGAACCGCGCCGGTGGCCAGGAGGGCGTGGATCGGCAGTTTTCCCGTTTCGAGATAGCGGTCGGAAAGGATCAGCAGCTGCTTGCCTTCCGATACCGCCTCCGACGCGCGGCGGCAAAGATCGTCCAGTGCCGCACCCAGCGGCCGGTCCTCTGGATAATTCAGGTCCAGCAGCACCGAATCCAGCCCGAATTGAGGCGTGTTGACCAACTGCCTGAGCTTGCGTTGTGAAAGCACCGGCGAGTTCAGCACCACGCGCTCGCCCAGTTCCGGGCCGGGTTTGAAGACGTTGCCCTTGCGCCCCAGCCCGGTTTCCAGCGACATCACGACGCGCTCGCGCAGGCTGTCGATGGGCGGGTTGGTGACCTGGGCGAACTGCTGCCGGCAGCAGTCGTACAGCGAGCGAATCCGCGTCGACAGAACGGGCATCGGTGTGTCGTCGCCCATCGAGCCGATGGCCTCGGACTGGGTTTCGGCCAGCACACGGATCACCTCGCGTCGCTCTTCGCGCGAAAGATTGAACATCTTCTGGTAGGTCGCCAAGGTGTCTTCGTCGAAGGGCTCGGCGGCCATGTGCACGTCGACCAGCTCGGAATCCAGGTAACGCACGCCCTGCTTGAGCCAGTCCTGCCAGGGATGCAGCGTCTTGAGCTGGTCGTCGATCTCGCGCCCGGACAGCAAGCGACCCTCGGCCAGGTCTGCCGCCAGCAGTTCGCCGGGTCCGAGGCGCCCACGCGCCTTGACCTGCTCGACCGGCACATCGACCACGCCGGTCTCCGAGGCGACGATCAGACGGCGATCCTCGGTCAAGGTCCAGCGCGCGGGCCTGAGTCCGTTGCGGTCCAGACCGCAGACGACCCACCGTCCGTCGGTCATTACCAACCCGGCCGGCCCGTCCCAGCCCTCCTGGTGGAAGGCGAAAACCTCGTGGAAGGCACGCAGGTCCGCATCCAGATTCTCATCGGTCTGCCAGGCCGGCGGCACCAGCAGCCTGAGCGCCTGAGGCAGCGGCATGCCGCCGATGACAAGCAGTTCCAGCATGTTGTCCAGCGACGATGAGTCGGACCCGGTCATCGAGATCGGCGGGTCCAATTCGGCCAGCTCGGGCAACGCCGGCGACGACAGCAACGCCCGCCGCGCCCGCGTCCAGTTGCGGTTGCCGCGGATGGTGTTGATCTCGCCGTTGTGCGCCAGCATTCGGAACGGCTGGGAAAGTCGCCACTCCGGCAGCGTATTGGTCGAGAAGCGCTGGTGGAAAAGCGCCATCGGGGATTTTAGTCGCGGGTCGGCAAGGTCGGGGTAGAACTGCGCCAGGTGCTCGGGCATCACCATGCCCTTGTAGGACACGGTCGTGGCCGAAAGACTGGCAATATAGAAAGCTTCGTCCGGGCCGGTCTCGCTTTCGGCCAGCCGCCGGGCGAGAAATAATTTGCGCTGGAAAGCCGGGTCGTCCGTGTCGGCGGTTGCCGAGACGAAGACGTGCTCGATTCGGGGCAGCGTGCGTCGGGCGGGTTCGCCCAGCGCGTCTTCGTCCAGGGGGACCGGTCTCCAGCCCGAAACGACAAGGCCCTGTGCTTCCAGCCGAGCCTCGAGCCGCCGTCGCTGCCGACCTCGAATCTCGGCGTTCGTATCGAGAAAGACCGCCCCGACGGTAAAGCGTTTGCCCGGGTCGATTCCGCAATCCTTCGCCACCTCGCGCAAGAACTCGACGGGTAATCCGATCAGTACGCCGCAACCGTCGCCGGTCTTTCCGTCCGGCGCCACGGCGCCGCGGTGGGTCAGGCGCTCCAGCGCCTGGATTGCGTCGGCCACCACCCGGTGTTCCGCGCGGCCGTCGAGCCGGGCGATCAGCCCGAAGCCGCAGGAATCATGTTCAAAATCAGGATGGTATAGCGTTTTCAACGACCGTACCCATGCGTATGGTGGGACCGCTAGCATAGCGGATTCGTCGTTAAGCGCGTGAGTGTCGGGTGCCTCGTGGGCAGACCGGCAGTCGGTGGTGCAAATCGAAACGATTCCCGGGGCCGGTAGGCCGTGCCCGAGCCGTCAATTCGGGGCCGGCGTCAGATCCATTGCATAAATGCAGGCCGGTTTTTCGTCGCGTGTTGCCACGGTTTCCTTTGCGCTGATCGTGCGGTCATAGAGCATGCCGAGCTTTTCGGCAACTCGTATCGATGCGGAATTGGGCGGATCGATCACCGCGAACAGGCGTGAAAGGCCCATGTTGCGCGAATGCGGTATGAACGGTGTGATCGCTTCCAGCGCCAGTCCCTGACCCCAGTAATCCTTCCATATCCACCAGCCCAGCTCGAATTCGCCCTTGAACTCGCGGCCGTCCAGCGGCTGCATGCCGGCAACCCCGACGACTTGTTCTTGTGCGCCGAGCTCCACCGCGCCAAAGCAGACGCCATGGTTATCAATGTGCCTTTGCTGGCGCGTCAGGAATTCGTCGATATCTTCCGCAGGCCAGGCGCGGCCGGTGACAAACCGCATCATGTCCATATCGCTCGTCATTTGCTCGAGCGCAGGCCGGTCGCGCTCGCGCCAGGGTCGAACGGTGAGTCTGGGGGTTGGAAAAAAGAAAGCCATTGTGCAAGTATGCGTCAGAGTCGCACGATCAGCCCGGGTTTTGCATGCCCGAGCGGTGATGTATCGATTCGGCCGATCAGATCGGCTCGGGTCGACCGAACAGGAAACCCTGGTACAGGTCGATGCCTATAGCCGTGCAGGCCCTGGCCGTGGATTCATCCTCGACGCCTTCCGCCAGTGTTTTGACCCCCATGTCTCGAATCATGGCGTTGAGCGTGGACAAAAGCCGGTACTTTGGCGAATCGGGCATTCCCACGCCGCGCACAAGGCCGATGTCGAATTTGAGGAAGTGCGGGGGCACCTCGACCAGTTCGCGCAATCTTGCCTGGCCTGCACCAAAGTCGTCGTAGGCCAGTCGAATATCCAGTGCGCGCAGCGCTGATGCGATTTCGTCCATCACGCCCAGGTCCGTCACCGCGGCTTCGTGCACCTCGAAAACCAGGTCCAGCGAGGCATGACGGTTGCGCAGCATCTCGAGTTCGGCAATCAACTGACCGGGTTCCCGGCATTCGGCCGGATGCGTATTGAAAAACAGCGGGGTTCGCATGCCGGCGCGTTCGGCCGCCTCGAATCCCTTCCGCCGCATCAGTCGACTTAGCCGAACCTCGGCGTTGAGCGCGCTGGCGAGCGCGAATAGTTCGACGGGACTCTCGCTCAGTGGCGGGTGGCACCCGCGGCCGAGAAGCTCATGTCCGAAGAGAACACCACGACGGTCCATGATCGGTTGGCGGTAGCCGACGACCAATTCCTGGTCGAGCAGTTCTCTGAATTCGCGCACCTTAGTCGGGAATTTCCGGGGCAATGAGCCGATTCCGATCCGGGTCATATCGTCGGACGTCGGTACCGCTTCCAGCTGTTCTTCGAGCAGGCGTATTTCCTGGTCGCCGATGTGGATCACATCGCCGCTGGTGATGGGCGTAAATGTCTTTATGCGTTGGCCATTGACGAAAGTTCCGTTGGTGCTCCCGAGGTCCGTGATCTGCAGCAATCCTTTGCCGTCACGACGAATCTCGGCGTGCACGCGCGAAACCCGGGCGACGTTCAATTGCACTGTGCAATCGGGCTGGCGACCAATCCGGGCCGGGAATACCGTCAGGTCAAAACGTTTCGGGGCGGCGCTGGATCCGGTTGAACATTCCAGGTAGGCTTGCCTGGTCATCGATTCCTATTCCTGTAGTCAACGATCGGCGCCTGAGATCTGGCGAAGTGTTGAATAAAAATAGCACAATAGCGATATGGCGCATAAGGCTCAGTCAGACATTAACGGGTTCCCTCGGCCTGAACTTCGACAACCCGCCTGGCCGGCTTCGGCGCCGGTCCGCCGCGTCTCAGCATTTCATCGTTCGGCGACGCAATAGTGCTAGTTTTCAATCATGAATCCTATAACAACTTTGCCCAAATCCGAATCGGTCTGGGACTATCCCAGGCCCCCGCGCATAGAGGAAGTCGACTGGCATCTCAGCGTGGAGCACGACAACCGCACGATCGCTGAAACCCGCAATAGCTTGCGCGTGCTGGAAACCTCACATCCACCTTGCTTTTACTTCCCGCCCGGCGACGTCGACTTTTCGGTCCTCGAGCCCAGCGCCACCCGGACGTTCTGCGAATGGAAGGGACAGGCCCGATACTGGCACCTGAAGACCGCGAACGGGCTGATCGAGGATGCGTGCTGGGCCTACCCCGATCCGAGCGATGAGCGGATCCGCGACTGTGTTTCGTATTACGCGCGCAGTGTCAATGGCTGTTTCGTCGAGGGCGAGCGCGTGCTGCCGCAGCAAGGAGATTTCTATGGCGGCTGGATCACCAGCTGGGTCAAGGGGCCGTTCAAGGGCGGCCCGGGGACCAGGGGCTGGTGAGTTCGTTATTTGGTTATTTGGTTCGTTCGTTGTAGTCAATACCGGGGTCGGAGATCTGACGTCTGAAGAATCCTCGTCGCTAAACCAATAAACCAATAAACTAAATAACCAAACAACCAAACAACCAACCAGCTACCGCTGGTCCATCTCCCAGCTGCCGTCGGCCTGGCGACAGGCCGTACCGTAGATCGTTTCGGGTTTGCCGCCGGATGATCAAACGCCGATATCCTCGTTCCAGAGGTCGGGCGATTCGGTCATGAAGCGTTTCATCAGCGCAATGCAGTCGGGGTCGTCGAGCACACGCAGGATGATCCCGCGCGATTTCAGCAGTGCCTCCTCCCCCAGAAATGAACGGTTCTCGCCGACCACCACCCGTGGAATGCCGTAGAGCAGAATGGCACCGGAACACATTGGACAGGGCGAAAGCGTTGTGTAGAGCGTACTCTCACGATAAATTCGGGCCGGCTGTCTGCCGGCGTTTTCCAGTGCATCCATTTCGCCGTGCAGCACGGTGCTGCCGTTTTGCACACGGCGGTTGTGGCCGCGGCCGATGATGCGCCCGTCGTGCACCAGTACCGAACCGATCGGGATGCCGCCCTCGTCGGCGCCGGCCCGCGCCTCGTCGATCGCCGCCCGCATGAACGTTGTATCGGAAAGCGTTTGATCATTCATATTCGTAATCCGCTGTTGGTCTGGGATAGTTGCAGGTTTGAAAAGCAATTCACCACGAAGAGCACGAAGAACACGAAGAGGTGCATCAAACAAGGTGCTTTCGCGTGGTGGTCGAGCGTTTGTAAAAGCGCAGCTTTACGAACTGCCTTGAACTTTCACTTTCTTGTTCTTTCCCTTCGTGTTCTTCGTGCCCTTCGTGGTTACACGCTTGTCAACAACGATCGCAACC
>JGI12048J13642_10907576_pt1 | contig 17465 bp, 15 predicted proteins | sample ElkSlonscriptome_16_FD_13642 | JGI IMG/M metagenome (IMG submission 13642)
AACTTAAATTTATTTTTTGAGGCTGTAATCTTTATACAGCATAGCTTTGAGCCTCTTTTATAATTTACCCTGTAGGCCAAAGTTTCTGACCCCCTTTCTGGGGCAAAATCCCCACTGCCTACTGCCCACTGCCCACTGCCCCTTAGATGCTGATAACTGTAAAGCCGACTGCCCCTTAAAGGCTGTTAACTGAAGAAACGGCCTCCAACGCCGGAGTAGCTGCCGTGGTTTCCGCTTCTACATTTTCGCGACGCTCAACTTCGGGATCGCCTTTGGGAAGCCAACCGAGAAACGGTAACGGTAATAAGGTCGAAAGGTTGGTAATGGTGACCAATAGCCAGAGGTTGTCAAAGTTGGTTTCGGTTACGCCCAAAACTTGCGTGAGTAGTGCGCCTAATTCATGGGACAACAACCCCGATAAATTCCAAATTGACATTAGCAAAGCGAAGAAGGTGGCTTCGACTCCCGGAGGACATAAACGGGCAGATAAAACTAAAACGGGCATAAAAGCAATTTGCCCCATCACCGTCAAAATTAAGCTGTCACCGAGGCTAAACCAATGGTCGTCAATGCCAAGGGTGCGATTGGCGTGGGTGACGAGTAAAAGGGTAGTAAGTCCCAACAAGGACGCTAACACCGTTGTCCAGCCCAAAATCACGCGGAAAGGAATACTTTTGAGAAAGCGCTGATACATCCAAATCCCGACCAATGAAGCCACGCTGGTTACTAACCGGACGCGCCCTAAAAATTCCGGTTGAAAGCCTAACTCATTGGTGGTGAAGAAGAATAAGGCTGAGTCTGAGGTGGGGGTGGCTTGCCAAATAAAGATAAAAGCGGTGGGTAGCCAAATCGCTTTTTGGGTAATGCCTTGGCGCAGTTGCTTGATTTGGTGGCGAATGTTGAGGGGGTTGGGTTGGCCGGAATCGGCTTTGTGGGGCTGAATCGGCTTTTCGGCAATCAGCCAAGCCACGGCGGAAACGACGAGGGGAAAGGTGGCGGTAATGGCAAAGACCATTTGATTGCTGACTTGTTCGAGTAGCCAACCACTGAGATAAGCGGTAATTAATCCCCCAACGGCAGAAGCGCCCCAGGTCAAGGATTGCAGCGATCCGGCTCTGGCGAGGGATTCGTCGCGGACGCGCTCGACCACTAAAGAATCGACGATGACATCACTAATGGCGACAGATAGGGAGGTGAGCAGAATGGCGAGGGTGGCTGTCCAGGGGTTATTAACCACGGTGGCGAGGGCAGCCCAGGCGATCGCGCCCAATATTCCCGATAAGATTAAATAAGGCCGCCGTCTGTACCCCAAAATCGGCAAGCCATCGGAGAGAAAGCCAAATAAGGGCTTCACAATCCAGGGAATCGCCGCAATCCCCATCAAAGCCCCAACCTGTGCCGGACTCAGGGAAAGGTCGTCTTTGAGAAAGAAGCTAATCGCCAGTCGCGCTAGGTTGAGAATCCCTTGCACGAAATACACCCCCAGAATGGCAAATAGTTCGGCAGAGGGTTCGTTACCGAAAAGTAGTTTGTCTGTAAATTTAGTTTTAAGTTGTTTTATGGTTTTAGTGACCGCAGTCATAAAGTTATTTTAAGTTTTGTTTCTTTTTCTATCATATCGATTCTGCTGAGAACTGGGTTGCCTGGACTAGAGGGGATGCGATCGCGTTTTACACAAAAATTAACAATTAAAGTGGCGCTGGTTCTGAACGTAAAGTTAGTTATATTTCGTTAAACAAAGCCGCCAAAAATAGCAGTATTCTGAACAGAAGAAAGAAAACTCGTCAATAACACATTCAACTTCGACATCAATAGAGTTCTTGTTGTTATAACCATCATGATTCAGAAAATTTTATTAGCGGATTCGGGCAACAAACTGACCACAGAAATGCTCCAGTCTTTACGGGATTTACCCGCTATACAAGACGTGAGCGTGACGATCTTGCACGTTGTCCCCAGTCAGGTCACTACCGAAGCCATGAAAGCCAAAATGGAAGAAGGAGAGAAAATCCTGGCTCAAACTGTAGAAAAGCTGGATATTGAGGGCGATCGCGTCGAAACAATGCTGCGTCAAGGCGATCCCAAAGATACAGTGTGTAAAGTCGCAGAAGAAATCAAAGCCGATCTGATCATCATGGGATCGCGGGGTCTCAAACGCCTCGAATCCATCCTGGCTAACTCCGTGAGTCAATACGTCTTTCAACTCACCAATCGGCCCATGCTGTTGGTCAAAGATGATATCTACGTCAAAAAGCTAAAGCGCGTGATGGTGGCTCTGGATAAATCCGATGTAGCTCAAAACGCCCTAGAATTGGCTTTATTTCTCTTGAGAGGTTACAAAGGCGCAGAATTGATCCTCGCTCGTGTCAACCCAGACCTCGACCCCAAACTGTTACCCCTGTCAAAAGCAGAAATGGAAAATAACCCCGTCGTGGCTGAAGCGCTTGGCTCGGTCAAACGTCAAGGGGTGAAATATCGCTGTGCAGTCACAGGAGGTCGTCCCAGTCAAGAGATTTGTAAACTCGCTGATGAAAACAATGTTGACTTGCTGATTATGGGATCGCCAGACCGTCGGCCTTCAATTGCCAAGGGTTTGCCCGATCTCGACCGCTTGCTCGGCACTTCTTTGTCTGATTATGTCCGGGTTAACGCCAACTGTCCGGTGTTATTAGCTCGTCAATAAAAGCAAATAAACAAAGGAATGGTCGATCGCAGCAACCATTCCTTGTTTTTTTCGTTTTTGGCTTTTTGATTCGCTTTTACTTGCTCTGACTCGCAGTTTGAATGTACAGAATCAGAAGAAAAACGGTCGGTACAAACACGAACAAAATTGTGGCTACAAAGCCAAGGTCGTTAACTTGCATCGAACCTCTATAAAATCTCTAATGAGTAATAACACTCTTTAGGATATCATTGTCGATGCGGCTACAACCGTTTTTTAAGCAATTTAAGATTTGGGTTTGGTTTTAATCGTCACTGGGCCATTGACAATAGCCTGACAAGACAAGCGGTAGTTGTCTGGTTTTTTTCTAAGCTTACGCTTTTCAAAATCCGTCTTTTCCGATAAATTTTCGCCACCTTCGACCACTTCCACAATGCAAGTGCCGCACTGACCATAGCCACCACAGTTGGTCATTTTCCCCATGAAGGTATAGATATCGATGCGGTTTTCAATCGCTTTTTCGCGTAAATTCGCGCCATCTGCCGCAACGACTTCTTTGTCTTCTTTGATAAACTTGATATTAGCCATACATTCTCCTTGGGGCTAGGGTACTGTTCTCAATATTAAGAAATAATAAAAAGTTTTGACATCTTTGGCAAAAATCGCCCCAGAGAAAATAACGTTTGGTTTAGTCTGGTTCGGCTTCAGCCCTAGCTTTTAGCTGTCTGAGAGCTTCTCTATCCGTTTTCAGGTCTCACCCGTTAAAATGGCGCGGTCTGTTTGCTCCTACTGTCTCGCGAGTTTTCCGCCTCTAGTCTAGTCAAAATAAAAAAAGAAGTCAGACTTGAGCCAACTTCTGGTACAACCTAGTTTTAAAAAATACACGCAGTTGGGCGATCGCGCCAAACTCCCAACTGCGATACTAGGAAATGATTAACTTTTTTTGCGTTTGCGTTCGCGCTTCATGCGATTATGAGCCGCCGTGACTGAACCATCTACCGGAAAACCAGCAACCGGAACCACTTGATATTGTCGTTCTTCTTCAAGTTGCTTTAACTCCGTGTAGTCAACCCAGTGAATACAATTGACCGGACAAGTATCCATTGCTTCTTCAATCAATTCCTCTGGGTCGCCGTCTTGACGTATGGCGCGGGCGCGTCCATAGTTGGGTTCGATGTAGAACGTATTGGACGCAGTGTGAGCGCAATGCTTACAGCCAATGCAGGTCAGTTCATCAACGTAAACGCCTTTTTGACGAAGTTCGCCACCCAACTCTGGTTCAAAACCCGAACGGTCTGGAGCATCGCGATAAATGCCACCGAGTTCTGGTTCTAAGCCAGTACGTTCTAAGTTGGGGTCGAAATCAGACATTAAGCACTCCAGCGTTGGACAACTAAACGGATAGAACCGTCTTCTTGGTTTTGTTGTTCGGCGACTTGAAAGCCTTGGTTGGCCGATTCATTAACAACGGTGTGGTAAGCATAGCGTTGGGTTACGCGGCTTAAAAAACCCTCCACTGACAACGGTTGTTGCCAATATTGCAAGTCAGCAACTAACTCGTACTCGCTGCCATTCCAACTAAAACCAATGTCAAAATCGTTATCTTGTTCGATCGCGACTTCGGCTGTATGGGTTTGACCCTGATACCCTCTGACCGGATGCGGCCCCGGTTTCCAGGTGATTTCGAGGTCTTGTAAGGCGCTCTTAAGAGAGTTTAAATTGCGAATTTGGGTTTTGATTTTACTAAAGTGGGACATAACAATGTAGAACCTGTTTTGACTGAAAAACCGATCGAATCAAGATGCGTTGGGCAAGCTACCATTCTCCCCAAGCTGTTTGCTGCTCGATGCCCGTATTCACCTGAGTTTGGTTTTGGGCGTAATACTCGGCAGTTTTTTCGACAGCCATTACCTGCCCGAGTTGGGCTTCGATGGCGGCGGTCACTTCAGCGCAAGAACGGCCAACAATGCCCGTTACTTTTTCTTGAACGCGACCGTCGGGATATATGATAAATTCTAGAGTTTCCATGCTCATCGCGAATTGTCTCGATGGGAAATAACAAATAGCTTGGGGATGATGAATTTGTCCTGCCCTGCACCAAATCGCGCTATTTTAGGATTTTTGGGCGATCGCAGTAACATGATTTAAATCTTAACTAAGTTTAATATTTTTGGGGTATCAACTCAATTATTTGCAAGTTTCGCAAAAGATTTAATTCCCGTCAAGCCTCTTTGGTTAGACTCCTGGGGCGGTTTTCCCCGGACTGATCGAGTCGCCAAAAACTTACGCCTGTTGACTCATCCCTAGGGATCAAAAACTGCCCTATAGCCTTGAGGCCGCGATCGAAGGCATAATATAACCCTGATTGATTTGATTGTTGGAGTTAACGAATGCTGAATCGCGAAGCAGCCCCCCTTATCCGTGTCGGTGTACTAGGATTTGGTGGTCTCGGTCAAGCCGCCGCCCGCGTTCTCGCCCCCAAACAGGAAATGAACTGGGTGGCCACCGCCGACCTCAAAGGTTATGCTTATAATCCCGAAGGCTTATCGGCAGATACTTGTATCGCCACCTACACCCAAAAAGGCTCGGTGGGCTATGTCGAACCCCACGGTACTCTCAGCCACAATAGCATTCGAGAACTCATTGCCCGCGCCCCGGTAGACGGCTATTTTCTCGCCCTACCCAACCTACCTAATACATTTATGGCTGATATTGCCCGTCAGTTCATCCAATCGGGCTGGCAAGGGGTATTAGTCGATGCCCTCAAGCGCACTAGCGCCGTGGAGCAATTACTCGCCTTACAAGACGATTTCCAAGCCGCCGGGATCACTTACCTCACCGGCTGCGGTGCAACCCCCGGATTACTCACGGCCGCCGCCGCGATCGCCGCTCAAAGCTACGCAGAAGTTCATACGGTTAAAATCACCTTCGGGGTGGGGATCGCCCGTTGGGAAGCTTATCGCGCCACGATCCGCGAAGATATCGCCCACCTCCCCGGCTATGATGTGGAGACAGCTCGGGCCATGAGCGATGCTGAAGTCGAGGCCCTCCTCGATCGCACCAACGGCATTCTTACCCTCGAAAACATGGAACACGCCGATGACATTATGCTCGAACTCGCCGGGATATGCGATCGCGCCAACGTCAGTGTCGGCGGTGTCGTTGATACCCGCAACCCCCAAAAACCCCTCAGCACCAACGTCCAAGTCACCGGACGCACCTTTGAAGGCAAAACCTCAACCCATACCTTTACCCTCGGCGACGAAACCAGCATGGCCGCCAATGTTTGCGGCCCCGCCTTTGGCTATCTCAAAGCCGGAACCGCCCTCCATCAACGGGGCCTCTACGGCCTACTCACCGCCGCCGAAGTCATGCCCCAATTTGCCCGCTAAATTCGTGAAGGAAAGGGGATTTAGCTCCAATCCCCTAACTCACCCAACTCCAAGCCATCGGTGGCCGACACAACTTCCGTTGTATCTTCTTCCTCACTCAGAGCTTGAGGTGCATGAATCACAAAAGGCAAACTCGCCCCGGCTAAACCCCGTTGAATGCGCTCGCGGGTTTCAGAAAACACCACAAACAAAGGATAAGCTCGTTCTGAACCTTCACTGAGGATATGTTGGTGGCGTAGCGGCATCAACCACTCATAATCGCCATCCAACATCACCTGGGTACGTCGCCAGCGCATTAGTAAATCCGAAAAATCTTCATGGGGGCGGTGGATATAAACCAAAATCTCCACCCCCATCTTGATTTTCCATTCGGGGTCACACATCACAATGGCGAGATCGCAGGGCAAACAAGTAGTAGAGTTGGCTCGATACGGATGAATCTCTGAACCCGTAACAGCTTTTTCTTGCCGCAGACGCACCACGGGTAAAGGCAACGTAATCACGCTTTCATAAGGGCGGCGCATACTCGGAATCATTTCCAAGTAAGGCCGATACTTTCTTAACAGCCCAATGGCTGCATCTCGATTGCTATATTCAGATAGAAGTGCTTCGTAATGAGATTGCTCAATCGGCATAGTTAACTTTTTCCATTAGCCTAATTCGTCGAAAACGGCGAACATCGGCAAATACATTGACAGCAAAATCACCCCGACCATCGCCGCGACACCCACCATCATAATCGGCTCGATAATACTGGTCAGGGCTTTAACGGTTTGTTCGACTTCATCATCGTAAAAGTCCGCCACTTTGAGCATCATGGCATCGAGTTCCCCAGTTTCTTCCCCAATGCTCATCATTTGAATCGCCAAAGCCGGGAACACATCTCGTTCTTCGAGGGCAACGCTAATCATGCCCCCTTCTTGAATATCACCTTTGGCCGAGTCAACGGCATCGGCAATAATTTGATTCCCGGCAGTATCCCGCACAATATCCATACAACTCAAAATTGGCACGCCAGAGCGGGTCAGCGTCCCGAAAATGCGGCAGAAACGAGCCACCGCCGTTTTGCGGTTCAAATCGCCAAGTAACGGCAGTTGTAGCATGAGTTTGTCGATTTGGCGACAACCTACCGGGGTTTTGTAATATTGCTTGAGGGCAACAACAGCAGCGATCGCGACGACAATCGGAATTAAAATTTTCCAACTCCGCATAATGCCGCTCAACCACAACATAAAAGAGGTTAAGGCCGGGAGTTCTGTGCCTAAATCTTGGAAAATGCCCGCGAAAATCGGAATCAAAAAGATCGTCATGGCAAAGAAAACAACCGTCGCCAAAAACCCCACCGCTACCGGATACGTCATGGCCGATTTGACTTGGTTGGCAAGGCGCTGCATATTTTCTAGCAGCAAAGCCAAGCGGTCTAGCACTTGGTCGAGAACCCCCCCAACTTCCCCGGCATCAACCATACTGACATACAGTTTATCGAAGCAATCGGGGTGCTTACGCATGGAGTCGGTTAAGCTCACCCCTTGCTGTACGTCATCGCTAATCCGAATTAAGGCTCGTTTCAGTTTCGGATTGGGGCATTGATCGGAAAGCACCCCCAAACACCGTACAATGGCAACTCCGGCGTTGATCATCACCGAGAATTGCCGTGAAAACACCGCTTTATCTTTGACGGTAATGGCCGTCATGTTGGCGCTGATTTCGCTGAAATCGATATCAAAGGGGTCTTTTTTAACTTGGAGAATGGTGGGATAGCGATTGATTAAGACGCTACGGGCTTGGGCTTCGTCAATGGCTTTGACTTTTTCTTTGGAGGTTTTTCCCGCCGCGTCTTTAACTTCAACAATAAAGGTAGGCATAACTCATACTCAACATGAATGGGAAGATTAAAGGGGTTAGTTTCCCGCTTTAGGAGTTTCTAACCCAATTTCATCAACGACTTGATTCTCAATCTGGGAGGCTTAACGACGAACGGCTCCTGTAGCATTGCCCACTAAGCGCTGAAGTTCGTCGGGTTTGCTGCACTTAGAAACGGCTTCTTCATAAGCCACTGAGCCACTTTTAACCATGTTGGCTAAGGTTTGTTCCATGGTTTGCATTCCCATTTTCATCCCGGTTTGGATGGCAGAATACATTTGGCTGGTTTTACCTTCCCGAATGAGGTTGGCAATAGCCGGGGTGACAATCATGATTTCTTGCGCCATGGCCCGACCAAATTCGCCGGGTTTAGGATTAGCTTTCTGGACAAGGCATTGACTGAATACGGCTAACAGGGATTGAGACAACTGCGCTCGGATTTGCCCTTGTTGTTCGGGGGGGAATACGTCTAACATCCGGTCGATGGTACCGGCGGCGGAGTTGGTGTGCAATGTCCCAAAGACCAAGTGACCCGTTTCGGCGGCGGATACAGCCAAGCCAATGGTTTCCATGTCCCGCATTTCCCCGACGAGAATCACGTCCGGGTCTTGCCGCAGTGCGCCTTTGAGGGCGTTGGCAAAGCTTTTGGTGTCTTCGCCTTTTTGCCGTTGGTGAAATAAGCTTTTTTCGTTGGGAAAAACGTATTCAATCGGGTCTTCAACGGTGAGGATGTGTTCGGCGCGAGTGCGGTTGATCAAGTCGAGCATTGCTGCCATGGTGGTAGTTTTCCCCGATCCGGTTTGGCCGGTGACCAGGACCATTCCCCGCGGCCGCTCGGACATTTCTCGCACGATGTCGGGTAAACCTAACATATCGAAGTTGGGGATTTTAGAAGACAGGGCCCGCATACAGGCCGCCCAGCAACCCCGTTCTTTGTAGACGTTTAAACGAAAACGCGCTAATCCTTTTACACCATAGGAGGAGTCAAGTTCCCAGTTTTGCTCCAGTTCTTTGCGCTGCTTGTTGTTCAGCATACTAAAGATGAGCTTTTGGGATTCGTGGGGGGTGAGAGGTTCGTCACCAATGGGGGTGAGTTTGCCGCTAATGCGAAAGTAAATCGGCGCACCTGCTTGGATATGAACGTCGGAGCCGCCCATTTCGACCAATTGTTCTAGCACGTCTTCGATCATTAATTCCATTGCCATGATCAAGTCTCCTTAAATGAATGTAAATGGCCGTGAACAAAGCGCTGAACTCGCTAACACGGTTCTGAAGTGCTTTTGTCTGGTTTATAAAGATGAACTCTTGTTTTCAGGTTTCCCAATCCCGAAGTCAGAGCGATCGCCCTGACCGGAGAAACTCAATTAATTTTAGAAGCGCGGTGTTAAGCAATATAAACATTCGCTCCATTCTTGATGCAGTTGAGCGTTACAAGTGCGACAGGTTAAGACGCTCTTGCGCTTGGCTTTCATTTCCGCTTCTAAACCGGAGTCGGTAAAGGTCACCCGTTCGACTTCTTCGAGGGTGGTGTAACCTTGTTTGACCAGCATCAAGCTATAAGCCAAAAGGGTTTTCATGCCTTCGTCTACGGCGGCTTCTTTGATGCGATCGGTCGAGGCCCCTTCGTTGATCAGGGCTTGTAAGCGTTCGCTGTTCTGCATAACTTCATACACCCCGACCCGGCCTTTGTAGCCCACGCCGTTACATTTCGGACAGAGGGTTCCGGCAGAGCGTTCGGCTTCGCGGTGTTCGGGGGCGATGGTATTGGCTTTGTAGAAGCTGAGGTCTGAGTCTTCCTCTGTTCCTAAACCAAAGCGATTGAGTTCGTCTTCGTCGGGGGTGTAAGCGATACGGCATTCGTCGCAAACTTTCCGCATCAGACGTTGTGCTAATACGCCAATTAGCGCCCCGGAGATCATGAACGGATCGACTCCCATTTCATCGAGACGGGCGATCGCGCCTGCCGCGTCGTTGGTATGAAGGGTGGTCAAGACCAAGTGACCCGTCAGGGCGGCTTCAATGGCAGTTTTAGCGGTTTCTTTGTCTCGGGTTTCCCCCACCAAAATCACGTCCGGGTCTTGCCGCAAGAAGGAGCGCAAAATCGAGGCGAAGTCCATGCCTTTTTCCCGCAAGACTTGGACTTGGGTAATGCCGGGTAGGGAGTATTCGATGGGGTCTTCGGCGGTACTGATGTTGATGCCGGGGTCGTTGCGTTCGGCCAACACCGAGTACAAACTGGTGGATTTCCCCGAACCTGTCGGCCCCGTGACTAGGATTAAACCAAAGGGGCGACTGGCCATTTCGCGCACGATACTCAAAGACTCCTCATCGGAGATGAGTTTGTCTAGCCCCAACTGAGTGGCGCTGTTGTCTAAGATCCGCAGTACGATTTTTTCCCCGTAACGACTGGGTAGGGTACTTACCCGGAAGTCAATGTTACGGCCTTGGAAGCGCCGTCGAATTTTACCATCTTGGGGAATACGACGTTCGGCAATGTCTAATTCCGCCATGATTTTAAAACGAGCGGCCACTGCCCCGGCGATCTTTTTGGGGAGTTTCTCGAAGGCTTGTTGGAGTACCCCGTCTTTGCGGAAACGCACCCGCAGGAATTCTTCTTGAGGTTCAACGTGAATGTCAGAAATGCCTTCTTGCAAGGCCTTCATTAAAATTTTGTTGACCAGTTTGATGATCGGCGCACCCTGAGCATCGGCTTGAGCGGCCCCCAAGTCCATGTCGTTTTCTTCGGGGGCTTCTTCGAGGTCGCCGCCGAGGTCGTCCATGATGTCAGAAACATCAACGGCTTTGGCTCGTTCTGTTTCTTCGGTGCGCTTGAGTTGTTCGTCGAGATATTGATCGAGGAGTTTTTGATAGTCTTCGTGGGCAATGACCATGCGCTGTAAGCCAATGCCTTGAGGCCGTAAGATGCGTTTGAGGTCGTCTTGGGCATCGAGGTTGTCCGGATCGACCATCGCCACTAAGACCGAAGGCGGTTCTGTGTCTTTGCGACACAGGGGCGCGAGTTTGTAACGGCGACAGATATCAATGGGGATGAGGTTGTCGATCAGGTCTCCCATCTGATTTTGGGTGATGGGATTAACTTCGGGATCGAGGGATTCTACGCCGTAAAGGATTTTAAGTTCAAAGAGTTGTTGCTTTTTGTATTGGCGCAGTAGTTCCGGTGAGAGTTGGCGGCCCGTCATGTCTTCTAAGACAGAAGTCATGGGGCGGCCAGATTTTTGCGTTTCGATGAGCGCTTGCTTCATCTGTTCGGAATCGACGTAGCCCACTTGAATGAGTTTATTCCCAAAGGGCGGAAAATCATTGCGGAGGGCTACAGCCTGCGATCGTTTCTGCGATCGTTTGCGAGAGGATGATTGTGTCATAGTCCGTTAAATATATCTCCTTCCCCCAATTTATGATTACGACTTGGTTTCGCTTACAGTCGTAACTTTTGTTGGTCTTCATTACTTTGATAATAACCGCTAAACCCAGAACCTATTGGTAACTGTCCTCTGGATATGGGCAGAAATTTTGCCCCGATCGTGTTAAATTTAATTAAGATTTAACCGTGATGTACCCAACCACCGCAGGTTGAAACTCACGGCCTGGGTATTTTTCTGCGTCCTTCGGGGCGTAACGATATAATTTGAAAAATGCCCGATTCAGAGCGTTTCTGATTGCAACAGAAAAGTCAATGCCATTCATAATGGGGATTGGTAAAGAAACGTTCAAGGTGCTAGACCGATCGGCAAGCGCCATTTCTTAGTGTTTAAGAGCAGCACCATGATTGACGAGCAAAATCAACCAGACCCGACGTTAGAGCAACAAGATGAAACTCCAGAAGAAGCCACAATTGCCGTAGAAGGTGAAGGGCCTGAGATGGCCGAGGCTGGCGATCGCGACCTCGAAGCCCCCAACAATCCTGTTGAGGAGGCTCAAGGGGCCGGGGCCGCGAACAACGATATGGTTTCCATTGTGGAAGCCTTACAAAGCGAGCGGGAAAGTCTCAAGCAACAACTGGGGGAGCGCGATCGCCAAATTGAGTTGTACAAAAATCAGTATGCGCGGATTGCCGCAGATTTTGATAACTTCCGCAAGCGCACTCAAAATGAAAAAGAAGACCTCGAACACCGGGTTAAGCAAGATACGATTTTAAAATTGCTAACGGTGGTAGACGATTTTGAGCGGGCCCGGTCTCAAATCAAACCCGCTAATGATGGCGAAAAAGCCATTCATAAAAGTTATCAAGGGGTTTACAAAAACTTAGTCGAAGGGCTGAAGCGATTAGGGGTCTCAGCCATGCGGCCCGAAGGTCAGCCGTTTGACCCCAACTACCACGAAGCCATGCTGCGCGAAGCGACGAATGAGTATCCCGAAGATGCGGTGATCGAGCAATTAGTACGGGGCTATATGCTCGGCGATCGCGTTTTGCGTCATGCCATGGTGAAAGTTGCTGCCCCCCAAGACCCCGTGGTAACCTCAGAAGAGGAAACCTCCGAAACAGAAAGTGACTCAGAAACTTGAAAACAAAGCGACCTGAACTTTTTGTTTCAGTGGCCAGGGGCGGCATCTGACCTATTGAACCCAAGCGGCTTGACCCTCATGCGTGAGGATCGCGATCGCCATTCATTCTGGCTCAAAATTTAACTGAATTTTAGGGTCATTCCACAGCAAACAAGCGGCTTAAGCCAGTCCCTACGCCTAAACCAATTTGAAATCAGCCTTTTGCAAACCATTATTACCGAAGCGTCATGGGAAAAGTCATCGGTATCGACCTGGGGACAACAAATAGTTGCGTTGCTGTCTTAGAAGGCGGTAAACCCATTGTTATCCAAAGCAGCGAAGGTGGACGAACCACACCGAGTATGGTGGGGTTTGGTAAAGCCAACGAACGATTAGTCGGTCAACTGGCCAAGCGTCAAGCCGTAACCAACGCCGAAAACACCGTTTACAGCATCAAGCGCTTTATTGGTCGTCGCTGGGATGACACAGGTGAAGAGCGATCGCGAGTGCCGTACAACTGCGTCAAAGGACGGGATGATACGGTCGATGTCCAAATTCGCGACAAAGCCTACACCCCTCAAGAAATCTCGGCCATGATCTTACAAAAGCTCAAAACCGATGCCGAGAAATTTTTAGGAGACGCAGTAGCCCAAGCCGTGATTACCGTTCCGGCTTACTTTACCGACGCTCAACGCCAAGCCACCAAAGACGCAGGCACGATCGCGGGTTTAGAAGTCTTGCGGATTATCAACGAACCCACCGCCGCTTCCCTCGCTTATGGCTTAGACAAGCAAGACCAAGACCAGCACGTTTTAGTGTTTGACTTGGGAGGCGGTACCTTTGACGTTTCAATTTTGCAACTGGGAGACGGGGTATTTGAAGTTAAAGCCACCTCCGGTAATAACCACCTCGGCGGTGATGACTTTGATAATGTCATCGTGCAATGGATGATTGCCAACTTCCAAGAACAAGAAGGCATCAACCTCGGCCAAGACAAAATGGCGTTGCAACGCTTGCGCGAAGCCGCCGAAAAAGCCAAAGTTGAGCTTTCGAGCATGGGTAATACCTCCATTAACCTCCCTTTCATTACTGCCGACGAAACCGGGCCCAAACACCTCGAAACCGAACTCACCCGATCCAAGTTTGAAGAACTGGCCAGTGACCTGATCGAAGGTACAATTCTGCCCGTTCAACAATCCCTCAAAGATGCAGAACTCAATACTAGCGAAATTGACCGCATTCTCTTTGTCGGTGGTTCGACGCGCATCCCGGCGGTGGGAAATGCCATCAAAAAATACTTTGACAACAAAGAACCCGACCGCTCGGTTAACCCGGACGAAGCCGTGGCTTTAGGAGCCGCCATTCAAGGGGGCGTACTCGGCGGCGAAGTCGAAGACCTGTTGCTGCTCGATGTGACCCCACTTTCGTTGGGAATTGAAACCCTAGGGGAAGTGTTCACCAAAATTATCGAGCGCAACACCACCATTCCCACCAGCAAATCTCAAGTCTTTTCGACTGCCATTGACGGCCAAACCTCAGTCGAAATCCATGTTTTGCAAGGGGAACGGGCCATGGCTAAAGACAACAAAAGCTTAGGGAAATTCCTGCTCACCGGGATTCCCCCGGCTCCTCGCGGTGTGCCGCAAATCGAAGTCAGCTTTGAAATCGATGTCAACGGCATTCTCAAAGTTGCCGCCCAAGACAAAGGAACCGGCAAAGAGCAAAGCATTCGCATTACCAACACCGGAGGATTAAACTCCAACGAAGTCGAGCGGATGCGCCAAGAAGCCGAACAGTACGCCGAACAAGACCGTCGTCGCATCGAGTTAGTCGAAGTCAAAAACCAAGCCGACAGCATTACCTACACCTACGAATCGACCCTCAAAGACAACGGCGAACTGATCCGCGAAGACTTGAAAACCAACGCCGAAGCGCGACATCAAGAACTCTTGGCTGCCCTCGAAAACAACGAAATGAGTTTAGAGGAAATCAAAGCCAAACTCGAAACCTTCAAACAAGCCGTCCTCGCCGTGGGTTCCGATCTTTACAATCGAGCCAACCAAGGGGTAGACGAAGAATTTGAAACGGTCGAAGAACAAATCGTGTTTGAAAATACTTCAGACGCAGACCCCGAAGAAGCTGCCACCGCCATTAGCGACGATGACAGCGAAGATGAATTTAGCTTTACCTTTGATGAAGACGAAGACGAAACCGTAGCCGCAGATTACGAACCTGTGGATTAACGAATTCGTGTTTTTAAACTTGTCCAACTTACCCTGTATTCACACCGTAGATTAAGCGAAAATATGGCAGGCGACTACTACGAAACTTTAGGTGTCTCTCGCGACGCGACCCCCGATGAAATTAAACGCGCATACCGTCGCCTCGCCCGGAAGTATCACCCAGATGTCAACAAAGAACCCGGAGCCGAGGATCTTTTTAAAGAAGTTAATCGGGCGAACGAAGTCTTATCCAATCCCGAAACCCGCGCTCGTTACGACCGCTTTGGCGAACAGGGGGTGAGTGGAGCCGGAGCCGGAGCGCCAGACTTTGGCGATATGGGCGGCTTTGCCGATATCTTTGAAACGATTTTCAGTGGCTTTGGCGGCGGGATGGGAACTGGAGCCAGTCCCCGTCAACGTTCCGGGCCGGTACGGGGCGACGATTTGCGTCTTGACCTCAAACTGGGATTTCGCGAGGCAGTATTTGGGGGCGAAAAAGAAATTCGCATTCCCCACTTAGAAAATTGTCAAACCTGTAACGGGTCTGGCGCGAAACCGGGAACCGGCTCGAAAACTTGTCAAACCTGTAGTGGGACGGGTCAGATTCGCCGTTCGACTCGTACTCCCTTTGGCAGTTTTGCCCAAGTGTCGGTTTGTCCGACTTGTAACGGCGACGGTCAGGTGATTGAGGAAAAATGCGAATCCTGCGGCGGTGCAGGGCGCAAACAGGAAACCAAAAAGCTGAAAATTACCATTCCGGCTGGGGTGGATAATGGTACGCGCCTGCGGGTGGCTCGCGAAGGGGATGCGGGCTTGCGAGGGGGTACGTCTGGCGATTTATATGTGTACTTGTTTGTCGAAGAAGACAAGGAGTTTTACCGGGATGGGGTGAATATCTTATCGGAAATTTCGATTAGCTATTTACAAGCCATTCTCGGCTGTCGTTTGGAAGTAAACACGGTAGACGGCCCGGTAGAAACGACAATTCCGGCGGGAACGCAACCGAATACGGAGTTGAAGTTGGAAGGCCACGGGGTTCCGCGTTTGGGGAATGCGGTGAGTCGCGGCGATCACTTGTTAACCGTCCAGGTTGAGATTCCGACGCGCATTAATGCCGAGGAGCGAGAATTGCTAGAACAGTTGGCGAAAATTAAGGGTAAAAGTATCGGTAAGGGGGGTATTGAAGGATTTTTAGGGAAAATGTTTGGCGGGTAATTTCAGTTATCAGCTTCTAAGGGGCAGTCGGCAATCGGCAGTCGGCAGTCGGGGGGGGAGTGGGGATGCAAGCCCCTCCCAAGGGATCAAAAACTTGGGCCTAGCTTTCATGTAGGGTGGGTTAGGCGGCTGAAACTTAGGCTATGACGGCAATCTAGCTATACGCCGTAATCCACCGTTTAAAGTGTGTCACGGCACTACACTATGACAGTAATTGAGAAATCTGTCGTAACCCACCGCTTAAGATATGTCGCAATATTTCGGTGCGTTACGCTTTGCTAACGACACCCTACCTAATTCATATTTTTAGATGCGTTGCGGCAATAGAGTAGCAAACGGCGAATAATGAGTAATGACAAAGTATTAGAAAATAATCAAGAACCCGCAACACCGGATGTTCAGTTGGATTTGCGGGGTACGCCTTGTCCGATTAATTTTGTGCGGACGAAGTTACGCTTAGAGCAGATGCAGCCTGGGGAGTTGTTGGAGGTGTGGCTTGACCCTGGAGAACCGATTGAGCAAGTCCCGGATAGTTTGACGATGGAAGGCTATGGGCTGGAGTCGCTAGAAGACCGGGATGGTTTTTTTGCGTTACAGGTTCGCCGTCCTCAAGCTTCGTGAGTGGTTCTGAGGCGACCCCGGAAGGGTTACGGGGAACGGTGGTGGCGGTACAGGCTAATTTTTATCAGGTGCGCTTGGTTGAGGGGACGGTGTTGCTGTGTACGCGGCGATCGCGCCTCAAAAAAATCAATCAATCGGTGATGGTGGGCGATCGCGTTATCGTTGAAGAACCGGATTGGACGGACGGACGGGGGGTGGTCGCCCAGGTGTTATCCCGTCGCACGGAACTGAAACGCCCCCCAGTGGCGAATGCTGACCAAGTGTTATTAGTTTTTGCGTTAGCCGAACCCGACCTGGATGTATGGCAGTTGAGCCGCTTTCTAACCACCGCAGAAGCAACGAAACTAGGGGTGCGCTTAGGATTAAACAAAAAGGACTTGATCTCGCCGTCACACCAGCAGGAATGGCGAGAGAGGTTGCAAGGTTGGGGCTATGACCCGATTTTAATTAGTGTGGCGCAGGATCGCGAAATTGCGGATTTATGGGATATTTTAGCCCATAATATTACAATTTTAGCCGGGCCGTCGGGGGTGGGCAAGTCTAGCTTAATTAATCGCTTGATTCCGGCGGTAGATTTACGAATTGGGGCGGTTTCGGGGAAACTCAGTCGCGGTCGTCACACGACTCGTCATGTGGAGTTGTTTGAGTTACCGGGTGGGGGCTTATTGGCGGATTCTCCGGGGTTTAATAAGCCGAATTTGGAGTGCGAACCGTCTCAGTTGGCGTATTATTTCCCAGAAGCGAGGGAACGATTAGAGGGGGGACAATGCCAGTTTAGCGATTGTTTACACCGAGACGAGCCGAATTGCGTGGTGCGGGGGGATTGGGAACGCTACGAGCATTATCTCAAGTTTTTAGACGAGGCGATCGCCTATCAGGAAGAAGTGGCGCGATCGCCCGACGAGGAAGACAGCATGAAGGTCAAAATGAGCAGTTCTGGGCAGAAACGCTACGAACCCCGCTTAGAAACCAAAAAATACCGTCGTC
>JGI12048J13642_10326894_pt1 | contig 17440 bp, 17 predicted proteins | sample ElkSlonscriptome_16_FD_13642 | JGI IMG/M metagenome (IMG submission 13642)
CGCGCATCGAGCGGCTGGTCGCGATCAGCGGCGCCCACCGATCAACGCCGGCGGCGACGGCAGGACGGCTCATCCAGCGCCGGATCATCGAATCGCTTGCCCGTCGGGGGGAGCCGGCGCAAGGGGTGTCGCTTGCTCGCAGTCTTGCACTGACCAGTTATCGGCCTGCAGCGCTGTTCGACGAACGTTTCTACCATGCCGATCCAGACGAAACGGTGTCGGCCATCGAACAATACCTCGAGTACACCGGAACATCATTTGCAGGTCGGTTCGGCGCGCAGCGCTACCTTGCCTTGTCCGGCGCGCTGGATCGCCATTGCGTTGACCCGGCATCGGTCCGCTGTCGTACCGAACTGATCGGTGTGACCTCGGACCGACTGGTGCCGATCTCGCAGATGCGCGAACTGGCCGGCGCGATCGGAATTCGGGCGCGGCTGCATCTGATCGATTCGCCGTTCGGACACGACGGCTTTCTCAAAGCCACCGGAGTCCTCAATCCGCTTCTGAAGCGCCTGCTGGCCGAAATCGAAGGCGAGGCTGATAATGGGTAACGGCGTGAATGAAGGCGACCTCGATCTCACGACGCGCGCGATTCGGGCCGGTATCGAAGACGACCGGCACTACGGCGCGGTCGTGCCGCCGCTGCACCTGTCAAGCACGTTCTCGTTTTCCGGGCTGGATCAGCCGCGGCGACACGACTACAGTCGCTCGGGCAATCCAACGCGCGACCTGCTGGGCGAAGCACTCTGCACCATGGAAGCGGGGGCAGGCGCCTGCGTGACTGCAACCGGCATGGCCGCAATTACAGTTGTCCTCCAGCTCGTCGAGCCCGGCAACCGGCTGCTCGCGCCGGCCGATTGTTACGGCGGCACCTGGCGCCTCATCGATGCGCTTGCGCGTCGCGGCGCATTCGAGGTCGAATGGGTCGACTTCCACGATGAAAGTGCCTGGAAAAAAGCCCTGGCGACGCCCGCCGACATGGTCTGGCTCGAATCTCCGACCAATCCGCTGCTGCGGCTGGTCGACATTCGCTCAATCTGCAAGCGGTCACATGAATCAGGTGCGCGCGTGGTCGTCGACAATACTTTCCTGACGCCGATTCTTCAGCAGCCGCTCGTTCTCGGCGCAGACATCGTGGTTCATTCAACGACAAAATACATCAACGGCCATAGCGACGTGCTTGGTGGCGCTGTGGTCTGTGCAGACTGTAATCTTGCAAAACGCGTCGCCTGGTGGGCAAACTGCCTTGGATTGACGGGCAGTGCATTCGATAGCTGGATGACTTCACGCGGGCTTCGAACACTGGATGTCCGCATGCGCCAGCACCAGGAAAACGCGCTGGCCGTCGCGCACCTTCTAGATGGTCATCCCGCGGTCTCCAGGGTGCATTACCCGGGCCTGGAGCACCATCCCCAGCACCGATTGGCGGTTGCCCAGCAACGTGGGTTCGGCGGAATCGTGAGTCTTGAGCTGGCCGGAGGAAAGCCTGCGGTGCGGCGATTCCTGAATGGCCTCCGGCTGTTTTCCCTGGCCGAATCGCTGGGCGGCGTGGAATCGCTGGTGGCGCATCCGGCAACGATGACTCACGCGGCGATGAGTCCGGCGGCGCGCCGGGCAGCGGGCATAGGAGACGGGTTGCTTAGACTGTCGGTCGGCCTCGAAAGCGCCCGGGATCTCAGTCGGGCGCTGACCAGGGCGCTGGCGCGAGCTTATCAGCGCGAAGTGCGCAGCGCCTGAGTATTGCGACAAAAATCGCTGCAGGTGCCAATCAGAGCTTCAATCCAGCCCCGCGCCGTGCGTGCGCCCGGTTTTCCGGCGCCGGACCCTGTGCCGGATCATTTTCAATCGTCGAGGCCCGGTTTTCCCCGTTTTTGCTTGAGACCCGCTCGGTGGCGCTTGGCCCGCAGGCGCTTCTTCTTAGCCGCTCGTGTCGGCCGGGTCCTGATTCGCTTGCGCGGGGGCTTCGATGCTTTCTCGATGAGCTCGGCCAGCCTGATTCTTGCCTGCTCGCGATTTCGGTACTGGCTTCGGCTGCTGCGCGATTCGATCATGACCACGCCGGACGAATCTGCGCGCCTGCCGGCCAGATCGAGCAATCGCGCCTTTACCGGCGGCGTCAGAAAAGAGGATGCATGGACGTCGAAACGCAGCTGCACGCCGGTTTCGGTGCGATTGACGTGCTGACCTCCCGGCCCCCCGGTGAGCACGAACTTTTCCTCGAGTTCATGTTCGGGCGGCAGCCATCGGTTGTTTGCGTGCAGGTGTTCCAAGATGAATCGTCTGATTGGCCGGACCGAATCGAATGCGCCGGCATTTCCCCGGAGTCGTGAGTAGAATCAATGCTAGTGTACTGCCTTGAACTAATTATGTTCTCAGTGAGTCGCCATGTGGCCGTTGCAAGCGTGCTCACAGGAAGGGTGAGCCTCTTTCAAGAGCGCGCAATGCCGCAGATTGCCGCTTGGCGGCACGGCCGAAGGGAGTCCCGCAGCGGCATCGCAACCCTTGAACAGTACATATCTGCGCTGAGGCTTGCGCCGTGTTGCAAACCATTTGCGGGGCGCTGAGATCACCAATATTTACACTCGCACCCGGACCGCGAACTCCAACCGTGAAATTCCAGTTGACCCGGCGCCACCTGAAATTCGCTCTCGACGATCTGGCCGGACGCGATCGGCATATCGCCGCCGCGCTCGAGCAGGTCGGTTATCCCGCGGAGCGTCGCGGCGGAGAACCGAGCTTCGAGCATTTTCTCAGGATCATCGCGGGCCAGCAGCTCTCGGTCAAGGCGGCGGCGACCATATTCGATCGCCTCGAAGCGGCGCTGGACGGCAAGTTCCTGCCGAAACGCGTGCTCGAACTGGACGACGGGCAGCTGCGGGCCGTCGGATTTTCGCGACAGAAAATCCAGTATGCGCGCGGACTTTCGGAGGCCGTACTCGACGGTTCGCTTGCGCCATCGGCACTGGCTGATCTGTCGGACGACGAAGTCATCGAGCAGATCACCCGGCTCAAAGGGTTCGGAAAGTGGAGTGCTGAAATGTTTCTGCTGTTCGCGCTGGGGCGTCCGGACGTCTGGCCGGCGGATGATCTGGGGATTCAGGCCGGCCTGCACAGGCTCAAGAATATGCGTGCGCGTCCGGACCGCACGCGCACCGAGGCCGTGGGACGCCCGTGGCGGCCGTACCGCGGGGCAGCGGCCATATTCGTCTGGCACTACCATTCAAACGCGCCCATGATCTGATGCCTTTACGAATAATTGAACGCGCTTGCGCCATGCTGGTTTCAAAACGCTGGTTTCAGATAACGTGATGGCTGTACCGGATTGTTGTGCCAGATAAAAGGAAAGGAGTTTCTGAATGACAGAATCGATCGAAAAATCAATCGTGCCGATATTCAAGCAGTCTCTCGCAAACGAGGACTTTCGACAAACCGTCATCACCGGCAAGATGTGCCAGGTCGTACTGATGACACTGCAGCCCGGCGAGGAAATCGGCGCCGAAGTCCATGAGGATCACGATCAGATCCTCGTGCTGACCGAAGGCAACGGCCAGGCCGTGCTCGACGGCCAGGCGCGCGAGGTTGGCACCAACGACCTGATATTCGTGCACGCCGGCGTCGAGCATAATTTCATCAACACCGGCAGTCGTGCGCTCAAGCTTTACACGATCTACGCGCCTCCCGAGCACGCCGAAGGTACCCGACACGCCACCAAGGCTGAAGCCGACCAGGCCGAGGGGCACTGATGGCCGGCGGCTGGTCGCGCGACGGAGCGGTTCAGGACCAGATCGATGCAAGCGTCGAAGACGCTGTGAAGCGCGCCCGGGCCCGGCTGGCAACAGGTCGGTCGCGCAGCGAGTGCGCCGAATGCGGAGAGCCGATTCCCGAAGCGCGTCGCAAGGCGGTTCCCGGCGTCCGCCTTTGCGTCGAGTGCCAGGCAGAAGCGGATTCGGCCGACGCCGGCGGTACGCGCATGAACCGTCGGGGAAGCAAGGATAGCCAGCTGCGCTGATGACTTGCGAAAAGCGCGTGCGGTGCTCCAAACCGAACAATTCCCGGCCAGGCCGGCGTTGATCGCGTGAATCAGACGGACGCACGCTCGGTGGCGGACAGAAAACCGCCGCATCGCATACTGTTCATGGGCAGTCTGATTCTTGCAGGGGAAAGCATTTACATGCTGCCCTACCTGCGCAAAAGCTTCCAGACCAGCATGGAGGCCACGTTCGGTCTCAGCAGTCTGGAAGTGGGCACGCTCAATGCGATGTTTGGCGTGTTGGCGCTGCTGTGCTATCTACCGGGCGGATGGCTGGCCGACCGATTTTCTGCGCGACGTCTCCTGACCGTATCTCTGGTCGGAACCGGCGCAGGCGGACTGTACATGGCAACGATACCTGGTTATGCGGGTCTGCTCGTCGTGCACGCGTTCTGGGGCGTGTTCAGCATTCTCACGTTCTGGGCGGCGCTCATCAAAGCCGTCCGGCTGTGGTCGGGGACCGACGAACAGGGCAGGGCCTTCGGCATTCTCGACGGCGGTCGCGGCGTCGTCGGCGCCGGCCTGGGCTCGATTGCCGCCGTTTGTTTCGGGCTTTCGGCATCCGTCGAAGCCGGCCTGGTGGCCGTCATAATTGTTTACTCGGCGGCCTCCATGCTGGCCGGCGCGGCCGTTTGGCTGGTCGTGCCAGACGACCACGAATCGTTCTCCGGGCATCGATCCGATACTCGATCAGATGATGCATTTGACAGCGGCCGCCATCACGTGATGGCGTCAATCCGCGAAACCGGGCGGACGCCGGCGGTCTGGTTGATCGCGCTGATCATCTTCTGCGCATATTTCAGTTTTCTCGGGACCTATGAATTTCCGGCGTTCGCCGAACGGGGCTTCGATCGAAGCAAGGAATTCGGTGCCTGGCTCGGTGCATTCCGCGATTGGTTGCGACCCGTCGCTGCGATCCTCGCCGGGATTATCGCCGACCGGGTTTCGGCGTCCCGGGCCATTCTGGTTTCGTTTGCCGTTCTGGTGCTGTCATATGCGTCGATGTCGCTGCTGCCACCGGCGGCGTCGTCGATTTCGCTTCTGTGGGCGCAGATTTCTGCGACGGCGCTGGCCGTGTTCGCACTGCGCGGCATTTATTTTGCGCTGCTCGAGGAATCGGGCATTCCGATGCACCTGACCGGGATTGCCGTCGGGGCCATTTCGATGATCGCCTATACGCCGGATATCTTCGCGCCGCTTCTGGCAGGGTGGCTGGCCGACACCAGCGCCGGCGCGCTCGGTTACCGGCGCTATTTCGGTTTCCTGGCCGTAATCGCCGCAATCGGTTTCACCGCCACCGCCGTTATCCGCGCGCGCCGGCAACGGCAAATGTCAGACTGATACCAAGCGCGAAACATTTTCGTCAGTATCGGTCACGCAGCTGCCGAAGAGATATCATGGGCGGTTGAACCTTCAGCTTCGTATGTCATGACCGATCCAGAATCCTCGACCGCTTCCTTTGCCGACCTGGGGCTGCCGCGCCCGCTGCTGGCGACCCTTTCGGAGCTCGGATACGAAGCGCCTTCTCCGATTCAGTCGGCCACTATTCCGGCGCTGCTGGGCGGGTCCGACGTGCTCGGCCAGGCGCAGACCGGCACCGGCAAGACGGCTGCGTTCGCGCTGCCGATACTGGCCCGGTTCGACCCCAGGGCGATCAAGCCGTCGGCGCTGGTGCTGGCACCGACCCGCGAACTTGCGATCCAGGTTGCCGAAGCATTTCATCGCTACGCGGCTCATCTGCCCGGGTTTCACGTGCTTCCGATCTACGGCGGGCAGGCCTACGGACCGCAGCTGGCCGGCCTCAGGCGCGGCGCCGACGTGATCGTCGGGACGCCTGGACGCGTGATCGACCATCTCGAAAAAGGCACGCTGAAAATCGAAGCACTCTCCACACTGGTACTGGACGAAGCCGACGAGATGCTCCGGATGGGGTTCGTCGACGAGGTCGGCAAGGTACTGGAGCGCATTCCTGCAGATTGTCAGAAGGCGCTTTTTTCGGCAACGATGCCGGATGCGATCCGCCGCATCGCCAATCGCCACCTGAGCAACGCCGAACACGTCACGATTCGATCGAAAACCACCACTGCCGCCAACATCCGGCAGCGTTACTGGGTGGTCGGCGGCGTACACAAGCTCGACGCGCTGACCCGCATCCTGGAAGTTGAACCCTTCGACGCGATGCTCGTATTTGCCCGAACGCGAATCTCCACCGAAGAGCTGGCCGGAAGGCTGGAGGCGCGCGGCTTTTCGGCCGCCGCGCTCAATGGCGATGTACCGCAGAAACAGCGCGAAAAGATCGTCGATCAGCTCAAGCGCGGCGATATAGATATTCTTGTTGCTACCGACGTGGCGGCGCGCGGCCTGGACGTCGAACGCGTCAGTCACGTCGTCAACTACGACATTCCCTACGATACTGAAGCCTACGTTCACCGTATTGGAAGAACCGGGCGGGCAGGGCGTTCCGGGGAGGCAATCCTGTTCGTTGCGCCGCGCGAACGCGGTATGTTGCGCGCCATCGAACGCGCGACTCGACAGCCCATCGAAGCCATGTCTCTTCCGACCGCAAGCGATGTCAATGTCAAGCGCATGGAACGCTTTCATGAAAGCGTCGCCGAAACGCTTGAAAGCGCCGAGCTCAAGCGCAGTCGCGAAGTGGTCGAATCGACGCTGGCAGCAACCGGCGCCTCACTGCAGGACCTGGCCGCAGCATTGGTTCTGATGGCACGGGGCGAACAGCCACTGCTGGACGAGAAAGTGGTCGAGCAGGCACCGCGCAAGCCTCGAAAATTCGAGAGCGAACGGCAGGATCGTCGCACGAGCGGCAACAGGAACGACAGAACCAGTCGTGACACGAGCGGCGCGCGCGACCATCGACCGCCGCGGCCCGAGAGAGCGCCGTCCGGCGATGAGTCTCGAAACTACCAGCAAAAACGCCGGCGGGATGCCGACGGCGATTTCGTTACCTACCGGGTTGCCGTCGGACACAGGCATGGCGTAAAACCGGGCAACATCGTGGGCGCAATCGCCAACGAAGCCGGGTTGAGCTCGCGCCAGATCGGCCGCATCGATATCAACGACGAGAGCAGCCAGGTCGACCTTCCCGCCAATCTGTCGCAGGGCGCGCTCAAGCACCTGAAGACCGTCTGGGTAGCCGGACAGCAGCTCGATATCGCATTGGACGACGGCAGTGCGCCGCCCCCGGAAGTGAAACCGAGCGGCTCGCCGCGGCCTGCGCCACCGCAGAAACGGTCGAACAAGCGGTTCGACAAGCACTCCGGAAATAAAAGGCCCGAAAAACCGAAACATGAAGCGGGCACCAAGCCGGAACCTCCGGCCGGACGCAAACCTGCCGGCAAGACGCACAATCGGCCGCCGCGCAATCGCGCCGAGCGCAAGGCAGCCCTGGCCAGCCGTAAACGCAAATAGCGCGTGTCAGCGGCATGTCAGCGGCGCGTCACGGCATATACGGCTTCGTTGAGCCACGGCAAACCCTTGTCGGCAAAGCGCGGTTGTGAAGCGAGAACGCCGCTGCGTTCCAGGCACTGGAAGTCGAACGCTCGAGGCTCGACGTGATCGCCGTCCAGCTCCTCCGGCATTACCGAAAACGGCGGCCCCTGCATGGCGGCGTCCGGATATTCGAGCGTAATCAACAGGCCCCGCGCACCGGGTGACAACAGCGTTGCCAGTCTTCTCTGGTATCGCACTCGCATTTCATGGGGCAGGGCAATCAGGGCTGCACGATCGTAGACAAGGTCGAACCGGCTCGAGGCATCGAATTCGAAAAAATCACCCGCGAAAATCGTGATGGGTCCGGCCGAATAAGCGCTCAGCGGTCCGCTGTCGTCGGTGTCCGGGTGCAGGCCGGCCGAGTCGAAAAAAGCCTCCACCGCACCACGGTCCAGTTCCACGCCGACCACTCGATGGCCCTGCCGGGCGAGCCACAGCATGTCCAAACTCTTGCCGCACAGCGGGACCAGCACCGAATCCGTTTTGCCGAGCGCGACTGTCGGCCAGTGCTTCTCCAGCGCCGGATGGGTCGAATCCCGGTGAAAACCGATTTCGTTGCGCTGCCAGCGCTCATGCCAGAATTCTTTTTGCATGGCGCTAATGTAACGCGTCGCCAATATAATGAACATTCGGCGTTTCGGTGACTTGCATCGGCGTACGTGGCGCGCCGGATGGAATTTAATTCAAGGGAAACCGTGTGCAGGCACTGGATCGCGACGAGATAGCAAATGTGGTGACCCACGGTATCGGTGTTTTCCTGTCGGTCGGCGCGGGGGCCGCGCTGATCGCCCTGGCTGCCGTGCAGGCCGGTACCCGGGAAATGATCAGCGTCGCGATATTCTCCGCTTCCCTGGTGCTGCTCTATTCATCGTCGACGCTCTATCACGCCGCCCGTCATCCTGAAACCAAAGCCCGGCTGAAGGTGCTTGACCACTGCGCGATCTTCATCCTGATTGCCGGCACTTATACGCCATTCACGATTGCCGCGATTCGTGGCGCTTGGGGCTGGTCGCTGTTCGGGATCATCTGGGGCATGGCCTTGATCGGGATTGTTTTCAAGCTTTTCTTTACCGGCCGATTCAAGGTTTTCTCGACAGCCATGTACATCGGAATGGGTTGGCTGGTTGTCGTCGCGTTCGTGCCGCTGATGCAGGCATTGAGCGGGGCAGGTCTGGCCTGGTTGATCGCGGGCGGTGTGTTGTATACGGGCGGCACGCTTTTCTACCACCGCGAATCGATACCTTATTCGCATGCAATCTGGCACGGATTCGTCCTCGCGGGAAGCGGGTGCCACTTCGTTGCGGTAGCGATTGAGATGTTGAATGTGGAGTGAAACCCGGTCTGCTGTTGATTTCAAGAGACCGGCAATTAACAAAACCCCGGTATGTTGGTATTTTCAAGAGACCCACAAATAACAAAACCCCGGTCTCTTGGAACCGGGGCTTGTCCGCGGATAATTTGAGATTCAAGCGTCAGCGCTGGTCTCCTGATGATCAACGAGCCCGGAGGCTGTTGCCAAGTCTCTATGGAGAAGAGCCTTCTGATGCCGCTTCACCCTTGTGAGGCTTCCGCGTTAAATATATTTGTACGCCGATTGAGCGATGGAGTCAAGCAAAATTTTAAAAAAAATAAAAATTTTTTCGCTAAATTTCAGACAATTAGAAGCTTCTGAGATCTTTTTGATGCAATCGGTGAAGATCGTTCGGTAAGTCGCTGAATCGTGCCAAGGGAACTCAGCCCCCGACCGCGACTGACGTTGCTCAAGGCTTCCCCATCAGGCGTCGGATCTCCGTACCCATCGAAGGCCCTGTCAATCAGGATAGTTGTCGACCCCGCAATGCTCAGCCTCGTTGGCGACCGGGCTGCGGTCGGCGCAGTATCGGCAACCCGGATCGGGCGCGAGGACGACTTCACGCATACGGGACTTGCGAGCGTCGAAGAGCAACAGCCGCCCGATCAGCGGCTCGCCAATACCCGTGGCAAGCTTGATGGCCTCCAGCGCTTGCAGCGATCCGATTACACCGGGAACGACACCAAGTACACCGGCCTCATTGCATGACGGCGCCGTCTCAGGTGCGGGTGGCTCGCTGAACAGACAGCGATAGCATGGTCGGCCGCCTGCGGGAAATACGGAAACCCGGCCCTCAAAGCGCTGCACGGCACCGTATACGTTGGGCAGGCCCAGCCGGATACAGGTGTCGTTGACCAGGTAGCGGGTCGGGAAGTTGTCCGAGCCATCAACGATGATCCTATAGTCGGAAAAAACGTCCTCGATATTGCTCGGATCCAGCCGCAGCTCGTGGGTGCGTATATCGATTTTCGGATTGAGGCCCTCCAGCGTTATCCGCGCGGAATCGGTTTTGGACCAGCCGATGCGGTCGTCGCAGTGCAGGACCTGCCGGTGCAGGTTGCTCCGTTCCACCCGATCGTCGTCGACCAGTCCAAGCGTGCCGACGCCGGCGGCTGCCAGATAAAGGGCGGCGGGCGACCCAAGGCCTCCGGCACCCACCAGCAATACACGCGCATCGGAAAGTTTCGCCTGACCTTCGATACCGATTTCGGGCAGATTCATCTGGCGTGCGTAGCGTTCGGCGCCGTCGTCGTCGATCAGCTCGGAGCGCACCCATGGCAATCCTTCGCGTTTCCAGCGCTCTGTGCCTCCGGTGACGATCCGGACTCGCTCGTACCCCAATTTCTGCAGGTCGTCGGCGGCCAGAAGCGATCGGCGACCACTGGCACAGATCAGCATGATCGGCGCCTCCGGGGACGCCAGTTCGACGATGCGGAATTCAAGCTCGCTTAATGACAGGCCCCGGGCGCCTTGCGGCATGCCCTGGGCCCACTCACCGGGATCGCGGACATCGATCAACAGTTCGCCGGCACCCATAAGTGCGCAGGCCTGGTGCGGCGTAAGCTCAGGAATTTGGTCGCGTAGACCGGCAAGTCGTTTGTCGAGCGACATCGCCGTCAGCGCCTGATCAACAGGAAGACGATAGGCAGAGAATCGCCGCCTGGCGCGGTGCCCGCTGCGTGGCAAACGACGGTATCTGGCTTTGAGCACAAAGACATCAAACCGATCCTGCGTCGTGATCTCGCATGCTCGCACGTGCTGCCGGGTCAGGGGGCCCGGACGCATGCTGCGCGATGGGAAGGTCTATCTGGATCATTCAAATATCGGTGTAAGGAATGCTCGCGGGGTCCGTCTGAGCCAGGCTTTCGCCGAATGACAACCCGAAGGCGCGAATGCTAACACGGTATTGAGTCGTTACATTCAATCGCCGCGCGCCACCGCTGCATCGTTGGGTCAGTTTCCAGGTTCGGGCCGGAAATGCCGATACGGCGAATGGCTGTAGTATTTCGGTCGGTCGTCGAGCCGGACGTGCAACCAGGCCACGCCGCTGCCGGCGGTACTGAGCCAGACCGGGACGTCGCCCGTGCGGCGATTCATTGCACGCCCAACCCGGTGCCACAGCGCGCGTTGCTGGTCTCGCGGCGCCCCGCGAACAAAATTTGCAAGATGAGAAAACGCAGAGTGATCGATCAAAGCGTCGTCCGGAGGGCAGGGCACCACCAGCTTCGCATCGCCGCCGAGATTGTCGAATTCGACGACCTTGCGCTTGCCGGCCACGCGAAAATGCTCGGCGAACGGAGATGGATCCGGCGCGCCTTCAAGATCCCGGCTGTCGCAAACAATGCACTCGAATGGCTGGTCGAGATCGGCAGTCACCACGGGCGGCGTTTCCCAGCGAAAAGCCTCCCAGGGCGTCGCGGCCAGCGCTGCGACGAAGGAATCAACAAATGTCGGTTCGTGGCGCCAAAGGCCGAATACTTCACCGCGCGACAGGTAGCGCCCATCGACTGCGACGTGAAAGTGAAGCGTGTGGTGATCGAGATGTCTGCGTTTCCATTTCCACATGGCTGTTGATAATGCACACCGACGGCGTCGAATTCAATCGTGCACGAGACATTTCAACCACCGCCAGATGTTTGAGGCGGCCGAGCGTCGTCCTTCGTTGACGGCCTGCTGATTCGCGAATCGTGCGGGACAGCCGAGTCGGGGATGAGATGTGATTAAAGAACCGGTGAGATATTAACGGGCAAGTCTGGCCTGGCCAGTTCTAGACAGGCCTGAGTAAAGTTCGCATAATGTATATTATGTTAAATGTCGTATGGCAGGAGCCACGTTGCCTCTGCTGCTTGCTTGTATTCCGGGGATTCCATATTCCTTCGAGATTAAACACCTTACCTCCTGTTTTGTTTGAATTAACAGGAAGCTGGCAATATGGCTCCTGGCTTTCAGCACAATCCAAAATCCCACTGAACAGCATGTCTCAAGCCGAAGGCGCCGTTGACGCTGGCGCGCATCACGCCGTCGTTCACAGGGTTCCAGGTCAGGAAAACCGCAGTCTCCGCCTCGCGGTCCCGGGCGAGCCGGCCGGGCATTAACCCGGATTGCATAAAAGCCAGGAGTTTGGCAGACTCCGCGGGTGTTCCTGATTCCCGAAAAGATCGCCGTGAAAATAGCCGCAAAAATCGTCTTGGCGGGAATTGCCTGCGCTGTTGTGGTTGTCGACGTATCAGCCCAGAGCGGCACGGACACCGACTGGATACACGCAGCCGCTCCGAATGGCGATGCCGTTGCCGAAGACGCCACCGCCGTCGATGCGTCGTCAGGGTCTGCGACCGGATTCCGGTCCAGCCATAGCTCAAAATCAGCCTGGATCAACCAGGGTGACTGGCTTGGCGATCGCTTGCGGGGCCAGGGACTTCGGATCGGCGATCCCGTTCATATTCGGATATTCAAGCAAAGCCGCGAACTGGAGCTTTATCTTCAGGGCAACGACGGCTTCAACCTGTATCGTACGTTCCCGATTTGCGACGTCTCCGGCGTACTGGGGCCAAAGCGTTTCGAAGGTGATTTCCAGGCCCCCGAGGGCTTTTACACGGTTGCGCCAGAACGCCTGCACCCGCACTCTGAATACCACCTTGCGTTCAATCTGGGCTATCCGAACGCATTCGACCGCAGCATGGGCCGAACCGGTAGCAACATCATGATTCACGGGGGCTGTGCTTCAAACGGTTGTTTCGCGATGACTGATTACTACATGGAACAGATCTACCTGCTGGCCGAAGCGGCGCTGATGAACGGCCAGCACAACATCGGCGTCGAGATCTATCCATTCAGGATGACCGCGGAAAACCTGGCCGCCCATTCGGCCTCGCGCTGGATAGAGTTCTGGAAAAGCCTGAAACCGGCCCACGACCACTTCATGGATTCAGGCATTCCGGCGACGATCGAACCAGGTGCCGGGGGCTACCGAATGCTGGTCGGGGAACCAGCGGCCGGCGCAACGACGACCATCGGCGTAAGCGCACCGTAATTGCCTGCTGGAAGATAAATACTTGCCCGTTTTTTGTCACATAGGCGTTGACTATCGCCGCAGCGGGGCTTGTGACACTACTGTGCAGACTTAAAGTAAGGCTGTTATAACGGCATATAGATCAGTATCTTATAGAATATATATAGAAAAATTATAGATCCGGAGCGCGTGGTTACCCGCGGTCCGCGTTAATCAAATCAGCTGGTGCACAGTTATTGAATCGCCTTGGAAAGCTTTCTAATCACCTTCCCCGCCGTCGCGCTGGCCGAGCTCGGCGACAAGACGCAGCTGGTCGTGATCTTCCTGGCGGCCCGCTTCCGTAAGCCGTGGGTGGTGCTGGCCGGATTGATCACCGGGGCGGCCGCCAACGCGGGCCTTGCGGTGGCCGGCGGCGCCCTGCTCGACCGGCTGGTGCCGGCGGGTTTTCTCGAATGGCTGGTCGCCTGCGGTTTTGTGCTGATCGGCGCCTGGATGCTTCTCGGTCGCGAATACGACGATGCCGAGCCGCCTCCGGCAACAATGCACGGCGCGTTCCTGACCACCGTTTGGCTCTTTTTCATCATGGAGATGGGCGACAAGACTCAGCTCGCCACCGTGGCGCTCGCCGCCGGTCTGCCGTCGATGCAGTGGGTATTCGCCGGCGCCGCGCTCGGGCTGGCCGCGGCAAACCTGCCGGCGCTATGGCTGGGCCACAGGTTCGCCTCCAGATTGCCGCACGCCCTGCTTCACCGACTGAGCGCCGGCCTGTTCATCATCATCGGCACCGCGCTGATGGTCGTCGAGCTTGCGCAATGACGCCGGATTGCCCAACATGGACTCGAATCGAAAGCCGGGGAGACTTGTCCAATGAACCGTAAATCCCTCAGCGTCGTGGCCGCCATTGCGGCCGCCTGCCTAATAGTGATTCTGATTGCCTTTCGCGCGACCACCGGCTCGGCGCTGGTCAGCATCAGCACGTCACTGGGCGTGATGACGCTGCTGGTGGGTATCGCGGCGTTCTGGTTCTGGCTGGAACAGGCCAGCGAATGGCGCATATTCGATTTCCTGCCGCCGCTGCTGTGGATTTACGCCACGCCCATCATACTCAGCAACACCGGCGTCCTCCCGTTCTCCAGCGGCGCCTACTCGGGCCTGCGCGAATATGGCCTGCCGCTGTTCATTGCGCTGATGCTTATCAAGGTCGACGTGGCCGGCGCGGTGAGCATCATGGGCAAAGGCGTATTCGTAATGCTGATCGGCTCGGTGGGCGTGGTCGTCGGCGGTGTTGCCGCTTACGCCGTCGGCGTCTGGGCCGGGGTGCTCGACCCGTCGATCTGGCCGGCGTTCGGCACGCTTTCCGGTTCGTGGATCGGCGGCACCGGCAACATGAACGCAGCCTGGGCTGCGCTCGAAGGACAGCCCGAGCACATGACGATGGCGGCGATTGCCGACGTGCTGGTCTACATCGTCTGGCTGCCGATTCTGCTCGGCTCGCGTGCGTTCGCGGAACGTTTCAACCGCTGGGCCGGCGTTTCGGACGATCGGATCGAGCGCATGGAACGCGCCGCGCTGGCGGTCGGCAACGCCGACCATGCCCCGTCGATGGTTCAGCTCCTCTACCTCGCCCTGCTGGCTCTGACCACCACTGCCGTGAGCGTCTGGCTGGCTGCGCGGCTGCCGGAAATCGCGCTGGGCGGACAGGTCGTGGTCTCCGAGAGCACCTGGGTGATCCTGCTGGTGACGACGATCGCACTGGTGCTTTCGACGACGCGCGCTCGCGGATTGCCCGGCGCCCAGCCGATTGCCATGGCGATCATTTATGTGTTCGTCGCATCGATCGGTGCACGCGCCAACATCGCCGATACTGATCTGGGCCAGGTCGGGTGGTTCGTCCTCGCGGCATATCTCTGGATCTTCATCCACGGGGCGTTCATACTCGCTGGCGCGAAGCTCTTCCGCGTCGACGTCCACACGCTTGCGATCGCTTCGGCGGCTAACATTGGTGGCGCGGCATCGGCGCCGGTGGTCGCCGCCCACCATCGTCCGGCGCTGGTGCCGGCCTCGATTCTGATGGCGCTGATCGGCTATGCGGTCGGAAATTACCTCGCCATCCTCACCGGCCGACTGGCGCAACTGATCGGAACATGAAAATTCAACAATGACGACCAAACCCGAACTCGTAAGGGCAGTCAGCCGCTGGCAGCTGGTCGGTATATCGATCAACGACGTCATCGGCAGCGGCATATACCTTCTGCCCGCCGCAGCCGCCGCGTTGCTGGGCCCTTTCAGCCTCTGGGCCATCCTTCTGGCCGGGCTTGCGGTGGGCATACTGGTGCTTTGTCATGCGCAGGCGGCCAGCTATTTCGATCAACCCGGCGGCGCGTATCTGTATACCCGCGAAGCGTTCGGAGATTTCATCGGCTTCGAGGTTGGCTGGATGACCTGGCTCACGCGAATCGCTTCGGTGGCGGCGCTGAGCAACGGCCTGGCCCTGGCGGTTTCCTCGCTATGGCCGGCGGCGGCGTCGGGCTGGCCACGAGGACTGATCATCGGCGCATCGCTGGCAATTCTGGCCTGGGCCAATGTCGTCGGCGTGAAGTCAGGCACCCGGGTTGCGGTGGCGCTGACCATTGCCAAGCTGATACCTCTTGCGTTCTTCGTCGTCGTCGGGGTTTTCTACATCGACTGGGCGGCGTTGGCGATGCCGGCAGGCCAGCCCATCCTCACCGGCAGCCTGACCGAAGCGGCACTGCTGCTGCTTTTTGCCTATGCCGGATTCGAAAACACGCCGGCGGCCGCCGGCGAATACCGAAACCCCAAGCGCGACGTGCCGTTTGCAATGCTGACGATGATCACGATCATCACGCTGACTTACGTTGCGGTGCAAGCCGTGGCACTGGGCACGCTGCCTGCGCTTGCGACGACCGACTCCCCGCTGGCGGCAGCGGCCGGACAATTCGCCGGACCCGCGGCGATGCTGTTGCTCAGCGTCGGCGCAATCGTCTCGATCTTCGGCAACCTCGGCAATACGACACTGATCGGGCCGCGCTATGCCTATGCGCTGGCCGACGATGGTTTCGGTCCGCGCTGGCTGGCGAACGTGCACGAGCGTTTCCACACGCCGGCCAATGCGATTGTCTTGCAGACCGCCATCGCACTGGTCCTCGCGCTGAGCGGTAGCTTTGTCGCGCTGGCCATGCTGTCGGTGATTGCGCGACTGGCGACATACATCGGCACATGCAGCGCGTTGCTGGTGCTGCGGCGACGGTTTGCCGGCGCGCCCGAGGCCTTGCGCTTTCCCGGCGATATCGTGCTGCCCATCGCGGGTCTGGCGTTGTCGCTTTGCTTCGTCGCCGCGACAAGCTTGAACAACCTGCTCGCGGCAGCGGTCGCTTTGGTCATCGGTTCGGTGATATACCGTTACCGGCGCGAAAACACCGGCTGACCAGGCGCTTCGATTCTTGCCCGAATCCGCCCGCCAGACGATCTTCTGATTGGTCGCGCCGACTGCAGGGCTCAGCTGCCGTAAGCGGTTTCCCTTCGTGCACACCAGATAAAGCATCAAAAATAATCGTGCGCCGTGACGACCAGTTGCGTGATCAGGTCCATGTACTCGCTCACCGCGCCGGCAGGGAGCAGTGCCCGCTTTATGTTTTGAATGCCCGCTTCGAACCGACGGCTATGACCCGCGCACCCTTCCCCCGCCCGTTCGATTACTGGTGCGTGTCCCGACAGCACTGAGGCAAACAGGCGCATGGAACAAACCCACAGCCCGGTGGACGATGAGGCGGTCGAAGCCTTCATCGAGCTGTGGCGCGATACCGGCGATAAAAAGACCGCAATCCATAAACGGTGCCTTTTCGACCTGAACTACCACCGCGCCGCTGAAGAAGCCCAAGGCAGAATCCGCTGGCGCCGCCCGAATACCAGGCCCCGGAAGAAATACCCGAACAATCAGAACTCGCTGCCGGCGGCAAGGATGAGGCCGACATTCCAACCAAAACACCAAAAGACAAAATTACCAAAAAAAGGCCCAAGACCCTCCAGGCCCAAATCCGCGCCGTCCGCGACCAGCTTGAAACCGCCCCGATGGATCCAGCTACGCTGACCAGTAAATTCAAGCGCAATCCTGAGAAATCGGTAACTCAGGTGGTCGAGGCGTTGGTCGAATCAGGTATGATTCGATAAAAAAACAGCCCCGACAGAACGGTGTATAAATGCTGAGATATTCGGATGGCTCGCGAACCAATTCGCCAGTTAACTGCCTCCGGGATCTAGTGTACCCCGTCGTTAATCCTGTAACTATCAGCGAGTCGAAAAGCGCTTAGCTGCAAGGCAGGGCTTGCCGGGAATGCTTCGCCTTTCCAAAAGGCCTAACGCCGCAGATGAGCGCGATTGTTTTCGTCTTCGAACACGCCCTTGGGGAGTGCGTCTGAGTCGACATTGCGGCGTTGCGCCCTTCGTAAAGGACGTGCCATTCACGGCAGGCGCGTCTTGCACTGTCAACTCAGTAACACTCTGAATGTTACAGGACTAACGACGG
>JGI12048J13642_10055151_pt1 | contig 17428 bp, 10 predicted proteins | sample ElkSlonscriptome_16_FD_13642 | JGI IMG/M metagenome (IMG submission 13642)
GTGATGGTCGAGGTCGGCAGACCGGAGCATCCGGGCGGAGTGCCGGCGCAGCCCCGGGGGCCGGTGCTCGCCTCTGGAAACGGGTCGGATGGAGCCCGATCGGTGCGAGGCTCCCGGGGAACCGCATCGCATCCCGATGAGACCCTGGTGGAGGAGCGGACGGGCACCTCCGCCGGCGACCGCCGGGTGGATGGGGCGGCTTCGGCGGAACGGCTCGTTGGACGCCGACTCCGCGACCTCCTCCGGCGAAGGGACCCCGCGACGCCAGGGGCGCTGTGGGCTCGCTGGATCCGGGAGCACCCGGACCGGGTCCGCCGAGAGCTTCGGGAAGCCGTCGCCGATCCTCCGGTCCTGGCGCGGGTCGCCCGGCTGTTCCCGGACTGGTGGCTCGAGGACGCGGTTCGGCTCCTCGCCCGTCTCCAGGCGGACCCGGTCGGCGGCCCGACATCCACGACCCTTCCCGGGTTCGTCCGCTGGCTGTCCGCCGTAGTCCGGGAGTTCGATGGGAGCTCCGGGCCCGTCGGGGGGGCGACGGCGACGCCGAGCGGCACCCGGGTGGCCAGGGACGTCGCGCCAGCGGGCCATCCGGCTCCGGACACCTCCGCAGCGCAGGCGGGAAGGAGCGCCGGCCGGGGTCACCCACCCCGGGCCGCCGCGCTGTACGAGGCCGCCCTCCGCTATCTGGCCGGCTCATCCACCGGCTCGGAGATGGAGCCGTCTGCCCCCCACGGCGGCTCCTGGCCCCTGCAGCTCATCCAGGCCGACGCCGGACGGGCCGGCCGCTCCGTGGAAGAGCACCTTCGGCACCTGGAGCACCTCGCCGGGGCGGCCGCCGCGGAACGGGAGGCTGGCGAGGATCCGACGGTCGAGGTCGATCTGTCCACCACGCAGCCGGCGCGCCCGGGCGTCGGCACCCCCGACCTGCCACATTCCGCCGCCATACTCGAGCTCCTGGACCAGGCGCGAAGCGAGCTCCACGGGACCCAGGTGCCGGTTTCCGACCGACCCTACGGAGCTTCGGAGCCCGGAGCCGCGGAGAGCGGCATTGACGGCCGCTCCGGGTCCGCGGAGCCGGGTGGAGCGGCGGAGTCGGCCGGGTCCCAGGACGCTACCTTCCAGCCCCCGAAGCCCGCGGACGACACGACCTCGGAGCTCGTCGAGGCCGACTCCGGAGGCTCGGAGTCCCACAGCCCCACCGACCTCCTCCTCCGGGCGCTACGGGACGGCTCCCCCGGCGATGCGGAGACGACCTGGGCTCGGGTGGAGGCGCGGGATCGGGCCGAAGCGGTGGCGGCCCTGGCCCGTGTCCTTTCCATTCGGTCCGTGCGACGGCGGGTGGCGGAATCCGCAGCTCCCGCCCTGACCCAGGATTGGGTGACCGCGCTGGCCGGTGGGGACCTCGTCCCCGCTCGCCTCCTGGCCTCCATCGAAGGCCTCCCCGATACGTGGATGGGAACCGGAGCAGCCTCCCCCGGGGACCTCACACGCCTCGTCGTTCGAGAAGAGGCGCTCGCCACCCTGGCCGGAGCCCCAGGCGCGTCGGAGGACGCCGCGGCGGGCTCGCCCCACCCCAGGAACACGGTGCTGGCCGCCCGCCTCCTCTCCGCCCGGGCCCGCGCCTCCGGATTGGACCCCGCCACCACGTTCCAGGCAGTCCGCGCCAGCCTGGAGTCCGCCGCCTCCCTCGCCGAACCGCGGGCCACCCTCCTACGCCACATGAACGAGGCGCCGCCGACCACTCCGGCCCCGACGGCAGGAGACGCTTATGACGCGCGCTCCGGTCCGCGATCCGTTCACGAGGCCGTCCTGGAGGACGCCGTGCTCGGCGGGCCGGTGGACACCCTGGTGGCGGTCTGGCGGCGTCTGCGGGCAGAGGCCCCGGAGGTGATCCGGCAGGTCTTCGCCCGACATGCCTCCTCCCGGTGGGTCCTCCGGAGCGTCGTGGACCGCTTCCCGCCGGCCCTCCTTCTCCAGCTCCTTCGGGTGCTGGGGTTCCGCCCCGATCGTGCCGGACCCCCGGCCGCCCCCCGCCCCCACCCCGCCTACAGCCTCCCGTCCGAACGGCTCCGGTGGGCCGATGGCTGGGTGCAGGCCCTCCAGGAGGCGGTGGCGCCGGCCCGTTCCGCGGCCGGCGTTTCCCCCGTGGATCCGGACGAGCGAGCGTCGTTGGTCCAGATGTACGAGTCGGCGGATCGGGTCCGCCGGGCCCTCGTCCCACCGACGGGCTCCGAAGCAGTTGCCTCGGGCACCCTGGCGGCGCTCCTTCCCGCCCTCGTGGAGGAGCAGCCCGGCCAGGTTCTCCGCCTACTTCGGGCGGTGGAGGAGGGGGGGGATACCCCGGCGGGATGGGGTGACGGCCTCTCCGCGGACGACCTCCGCCATCTGGTGGACGCCTACCTCGTCCTCCGACTGCCTGGGGCCATCCACCTGCGGGACGCCATCCCCGGCGCGCTGGCCCGGGCGACGGATCCTCCGGGGTTCGTCGCCCGCCTCCTGCGGGCCCTCCTCGCCGGGGCCACGGTGGACCTGGAGGAGCTGGCCCAACCCGCCCCCGAGAGGGCCGAGCCGGCGAACGCCTCCACGTCCTCGCCGAGTCGCGCAGGTGACGGTACCATCGATCTGGTCGCCGGGGATCGAGTCGCTGGAGACCTGCGTCGGGGTCGGCCCGAAAGCCTCGCGGATGCGGTGGTTCGGGCGGCCCGGGGGTGGGACGATCCCGGTCCCGTGCGGGCCGAGCTGACGCGGATGCTGGAGGCCATCTCCAGCCCGTCGGAGCCCCTCCGGCGCCTCGTCGACGACCCGGAGGTCCGACCGGCCCTCGCCCGGGTCTTGCCCGAGCACCTCCTTGCTCGAATGATCCTCCTCCTTCGTCCGGGGGCCTACGCCCATGCGCGCCTGGCTGGAGACCTCGTCGAGGAGGTGGTGCGGGACGCCGGGATGGACGCCTCCCCGGAGCGGGTCTCGACGCTCCGATGGCAGGCCACCCTCGAAGTCCTCCTCACCCGCGAGGGCGTCTTCCGTCCCAAGGAGTTCCTCTCCATGCTCCTCCCCGAGGTCGCCGACCGCCTCCAGCAGCCGTCCGCGCCGCTCTTCCGGGCGCTCACCCATCGGCTGGCCGGTCCCGCACCAGCCCATCCCGCCCTGGCCGATCCCGCCCACCTCCAGGCCCTGGTCTCGGGGCCCGGAGACGCCGCGACCTCCCCGGATGCGACGTCTTTCGCCGGTGGGTTCCTCGACACGACCTCCTCCGACCAGGAGCCGCGGAGCCGCGACGGGAACGACGCAGAGGCCCCGGAGGAGGACCTCGATTCCGACACCGACCTCCTGGTGGCCAACGCCGGGCTGGTCCTGGCCGCCCCCTTCCTCCCCCGGCTGTTCTCCATGCTGGGACTCCTGGAGGACCGGGCCTTCCGGAGCCGGACGGCGGCGACGCGCGGGGTGCAGCTCCTGCACCTGCTGGCCACCGGATCCACCGACGCCCCGGAGTTCCTCCTGCTCCTGCCCAAGCTCCTCTGCGGTCTCCCCCTGGAGAGCCCGGTGCCTCGTCGCCTCGAGGCGACGCCCGAGGAGACCGAGGCGGTGGACCAGCTCCTCGAGGGCATGATCCAGCACTGGGACGCCCTGGGGCAAGCCTCTCCGGAGGGGCTGCGGGAGACCTTCCTCCAGCGCGAGGGCTGGCTCCACCGGGGGGACGACCGGTGGGACCTCGGCGTGGAGCTCCGGGGCGTCGACGTCCTGCTGGACCGTGTCCCCTGGACCTTCCGGACGGTGGCCCTCCCCTGGATGCCCGACGTCCTCCACGTGGACTGGCGATGAGTCGGGCCATCCCCTTCCCCCCACCTCGGGATGCGCCGGCCGAGACCGCGTCGGTCCTCCAGGCGAACGCCGCGGCGCTGGACCGTGAAGTGGCGTGGTTGGAGCGGGTCCTGGAGGCCCGCGTGGCCCACTACTTCGAGGGCTCCTCGACACCGTGGTCCCGGGAGGGGTTGGCGCCGCCGGACCTCGAGGAGGATCCCTCCGGCTTCGCGGAGGTGGTGCGGGGGTACGACCTCGGCTTCGAGGAGCGGGTGGTCCTGGGGCTCGCTCTTCTGCCGCACATCCGCCCCCAGCTCCTGGATCTGTTCCTGATCCGCAACAAGAACCTGGATCGAGGCTTCGCGGAGTTCGGGGGACGGACGGGAGCCGCCCACGGGGGCTTCCTCCCCACCCTGGAGACCGCGGCCTTCGTCGTCTCCGGCGACGACCTGGAGACCCGCTTCCAGCTTGCCGCCCTCTTCGACCCGGATCACCCGCTCCTCCGCGACCGGGTCCTCCTCGTGGAGCACGCCGGAGGGGCCGAGCCCTTCTTCAGCGCCGCCCTCTCCGTCTCCTCGGAGACGTTGGACCGCGTCACCACCGGTGCCCTGCACCGCCCCGACTACAGCATCCGCTTCCCCGCCAAGCGCATCACCACGGAACTCGACTGGGAGGACCTGGTGGTGGAGCCCTCGGTCATGGACGAGATCACCCGCCTCACCGCCTGGCTGGAGCACGCCGACACCATCATGGACGACTGGGGCCTCCGGCGATCGCTGAAGCCGGGCTACCGGAGCCTCTTCTACGGGCCTCCCGGCACCGGCAAGACCCTCACTGCCACCCTCATCGGCGCCGCGGTGGGCGCCGACGTCTACCGCATCGACCTCTCCATGGTGGTCTCCAAGTACATCGGCGAAACCGAGAAGAACCTGGCCCAGGTCTTCGATCAGGCGGAGAACAAGGAGTGGGTCCTCTTCTTCGACGAGGCCGACGCCCTCTTCGGGAAGCGGACCCAGACCACCAGCTCCCACGACCGCCACGCCAACCAGGAGGTCTCCTACCTCCTCCAGCGAGTGGAGGACTTCCCGGGGCTGGTCATCCTCGCCACCAACCTGAAGGCCAACATCGACGAGGCCTTCGCCCGACGCTTCCAGTCCATCGTCTACTTCCCCCTCCCGGACGCCGAGCTTCGACTCCAGCTCTGGGAGGGCATCCTGCGCACCCCGGACTGCCCCCTGGACCCGGAGGTGGATCTGGAGCGGCTGGCGACGGAGCACGAGCTCAGCGGAGGTGCCATCACCAACGTGGTGCGCTTCGGGGCGGTGAGCGCCCTCCGGGACGGACGTCGGGCCATCGGGACGGCGGACCTGCGGGAAGGGATCCGCAAGGAGCTGCGGAAGGAGGGGCGCACCACATGAGAACGTCCGGCGGGTGGCTCCCGTGGGTCGTCGCAGGCGCCACCCTCCTGGCCCCGTCGTCGGCCCGGGCCCAGGCCGCGGACGCCCTTTCCGCCGAGACGGCCCCCGCCCTGGCCACCGTGTCCCTGTCCCGGCCCTTCCTCCTGGACGACAGCGCCTTCGCCCAACTGGCGGAGCCCAGCGCCCCCAGGCTCTGGGGCATCGCGTGGGACAGCCCGCTCCCTTCCCCCGCCCTGGAGGCTCTCGCCCGGGACGCCTTCGGCTCCGATCTCGACGGCCTGACCGGTCTGGCGGACGCCCGCTTCGTGGACTCGGTGAGCGTGGCGGCCGCGGTGGACACCCTCCTCCAGCTCGGCTCGGACACCGTCGCGCCCCCACCCCCCGTCATCGACGATGCCCTGGACGCCGTGCCCCCGGATACCACGGCGCAGGTGCTTCGGGACAGCCTCGTCGGGCGGATCACCGCCTTCGCTCCCGCCGACGGCGACGAGGGTCCCATCGTCCCCGAGGAGGTCCGGGCGGCCCTCCAGCCGCTGGTGGGGGTCTGGTTCCCCGACGGCTACATGCTCCGCACGGCCCTCCGCACCACCTTCGCCGAGCTCCACCCACCGCCCTCGGATCGGGTCACGGAGCGGATCCTGAGCCTGGCCCAGCAGGCTCCCGGCTTCCGCCCGGATTCGCTGAACCTCCAGCCGCTGGCATGGACGGGGGACGGGTGTGGATGTGGGTTCTTCGACGAGGGCGGCCTCTGGGAGCCGGAGTTTTACGGCATCTACCCCTTCTGGGAGGCACCGCAGACCGCCACCGAGCTGGTGGAGCCGGACACCATCGACCTCAGCCTGCTGACCCGCATCGGGTACTACGGGCTCACCTTCGACGGTCAGGGGCGCATCCAGGATCCCCTCCACTGGAGGACGGGAGCCTATCCCGAGGATGCCTGGTTCTTCCAGCGCCGGGACTTCTCCGACTTCTCCATCACCGCGCAGCGTCACAAGGTGAGCACCGACGTCATCGTCTATCAGGGGGACTGGAGCTGGCTCCCGGATTCGCTGGACGCCGGGTCCGACGCCTTCCGGGGGCCCTTCGAGACGCTCCGGTCCCAGCTCCTGGACGTCATCGCGCCGCCGCTGGAGAACTTCACCAACGTCGTCAAGCCGTTCATCTCCCTGGGCAACAGCCCCACGCGCACCCTGGGCGACGGCATCACCCTCCACTTCGACTTCTCGGAGATGGGTTCGGAGCGGCAGGAGCAGCTCTTCGAGGTCCTTCAGGACATGGACTTCTTCGGCTCGCTGAAGGACTCCCTCATGGCCCGGGGAGCCGACGGGAATCGGTTCCTTCGCCTCGAGCAGGACTACCGCCTGAACGTCATCGTCCCCCTCCAGTGCATCCAGCCACCCGGCGGCGATCCGAACCTCGAAGGCCCGGACGGGCTGCCCCTGGACGACGACGGTTCGCTGGACCACCCCTGCGGCTTCTACTCGGTACCCAACATGAGTCGGCTCCGGACCGACTCCCTCGACCTCTTCCTGGTGGACCTCTCGGCGGTGGAGCCCGGGTCGGCCATGGCGGAGCTGGACCTGGCGGGCCGCACGCGCCGACTACGATCCGCGCTGGATCGCCTGGACGGCACGAGCCTCTATTCCCTCGTGCCCAACGTCCTCCCCCTGGCCGTCATCGGCACGCAGGAATCCCCGGAGGAATTCGTGCGCGTGGCGGACCTCTCCTTCTCGGGCGTGGGGGGCTGGTCGGCCCGCCGCAGCTCCATGGACCCGCTGAACGACTGGCTGGAGCCCATCTTCCTCTCGCCCGCCCCCACGGGGTGGCTCTCGTCCAGATTCCACGGACTCGAACAGCTGGTCTGCCGGTACATGTGCCCGGCGCGGTGGACCGTCCGCTTCTGGATCTGCTTCCTCGCGCTCCTGTACGTGGGATTCTGGCTCCTCACCGAGTCCCGATTCGACCTGAAGCGCTTCTATACCACCCACGCTCACCTGGCCCTGGTGGTGGTCTTCTGCCTGGCGCTGGTCGGCACGCTCTGGTGCGACCCGTACTGGAAGGCACGGCAGACCCTCATCGTGAGCGTCGTGGCCGTCGTGGGGCTGAGCGTCTTCGTGGTGAGCCAGTTCCGACTTCGACGAGAACGCCACTACCCGTAGATGCGACCCGGGGCGCGACCGCTCCGTGGGGACGCGAGCGCCTGCAGGGTGAGGGCCGAAAGGGGCCCCGGTCAGGTCAGGCGGCGCCCGATCTCGTCGGCTTCGTGCTCCAGCCCCGGATCGTCGTTCACCGGAACGCCGGCCACCTCGGTGGTGGGCTGCACCCGTCCCTGCCGCTGCTGGATGACGTGGCCTACCTCGTGCCTCAGGATCTCCGGCGAACCGGCGCCGGGGCCCAGGTGGATGGCGTCGCCCTGGGCGGTGGCCAGGGCCCCCACCGTCTTCGGCACCGAGGAGTTCCGGTGGACGGCGACGTTGGAGAGATCCTCGCCGTGCTCCCGGAGGCCCGCCTCCACCACCGCTCCGGGGAGGTCGCTCCGCCCCCCCGCGCTCCCCGCGGCCGCCGGCTTCTCCCCCCGAAGGCGCTGGAGGGTCGGCGCCACGAGTCGCTGGAGGGTCGCACGTTGGTCCGCCATGCGTGGGCCTCCGTCGATGGCGGACCGGGCCCGCTCCAGAAGCGAATCGCCGACGGGTGCAACCTCCCGTCGGGGCCGAGCAGCGGAGGATGCCCTCGCCGGGGGTCGCGTCGAGGTCGAGCCCCGAGGTTCCGTCGTCTTCACCCCGTCCCCGACGGTGCCGGGTCCTCGGTCTCGGACGTACAGGCCACCGGGATCCGAACGCTGCGGGTCTCGGCGCCGACGGTGTACCGGACCCGGTTCACGATGCCCGAGGCGCTGGACGCGGCGATGCGCAGGGGCGTGCTCTCCAGATCGTCGCCGCTCCGCATGACCAGCGTCCCGAAGCGGTCGAGCATGTCCGTGGTGGTCACCTCCAGCGTCACCGGGCTCCCGGAATCGTCCAGCGCGTCGATGGCGCTGGCGGCCCAGGTGGCCGAATCGCCGGGGGCTCCCCCGGAGACCGAGGCCGTAAGGCGATACACGCACGAGCCGGGGGTGGCGGACGCCGTGGCGTTCACCGAGTCCGGAGGGAGGAGGCGGTAGGAGACCTCCACCGAGAGGGGTGGCACCACCGTCACCGGGACCGTCTCCACCAGGGAGGCGGCCCGAGCCCAGACCAGCGCGGAGCCCGCCTGCACGGCCAGCACCCCGCCGGTGTCGGCCACCTGCGCCACGCTGGCATCGGAGCTCCCCCACAGGACCGGGACCTCCACGGGCTGGCCGGTGGGATCGAGGACCGTCGCGGAGACCGCGCTCGTTCCCCGCTCCGGGAGGATGAGCTCGCTGGGCGTCAGGACCAGCGAGGACGGGCCTACCGCGGGGCTCGGGGCCTCCGGGGGATCGCCGCCACCGCAACTGAAGGGCCAGAGCAGGAGGGCCAGGGCGAAGGATGCGCGGGGATCGCGCCGCCGCCGAACGGCAGCGTGCGCCTCCTCCAGGGGGACGACGTCCGACACGGGACCCTCCCGGCATCCAGGCATCCAGGCATCCGCTCGAGGATCGTGGGGAGCGCCTGGCGGAAGGATCGCCCCTACCGGTACCCGGCGCCCCGGGGACACGCGACGCCGCGCGCCACGAAGGCTTCGATCATGGGTCCCCGCAACTGGGTGCGGCAAGGGCGGCCGCTCGGAAGCCCTCGCGCCGTGGCCATGGGGTGCGGCCGGCGGGCCCCGCTGGCGGGAGGCCGCGTGGGGATGCAACGTCCGGGATCCGATTCCGTCCGCCCATGCTCCTGTCCATCCCTTCCGCTTCCCGACGCCCATGGCTCCTCGATCCGCACGGTCCTCCTCGACACCCGCGATCCTCCTGGCCGCCCTTTCTCTGACGGCCCTCCTCCCCGCCCCCTCCCTCGCCCAGGGACTGCTCCCGGACCTGGTTCGGGAACGCACGGAACGGGAGTGGGCGGTGAAGCTGGAGAAACTGGAGACGACGCTGCAGGGCCACATGAGGACCCATGGCATCGACATGTGGCTGATCCTGAGCCGGGAGAACGACCCGGATCCGGCGCTCCGTCTCTTCGGAGACCACTGGACCACCTGGGCCGGCCACCGGAACGCGTGGGTGTTCTTCGATCCGGGCGGGGACGCGCCGCTGGAGCGCGTCGTTCTGGGCACCCACGTGCGGGGCCACATCCTTCCCTTCTTCCCCGACACCCCGGGCAGCGGGCACGGCTACGGCGAAGAGGGGCTGGCACCGCACCTGCAGGAGTACGTGCAGGCCCGGGATCCCCGCACCATCGCCATCAATCGCTCCCGCACGGTGACCATGGCCGACGGGCTGTCGCTGGAAGGGTATCGCTACCTCGTCGAGGCGTTGGGGGAGACGTTCGAGGAGCGGTTCGTCTCCGCCGAGCCCCTCCTCATCGACTACGTGGCGCACCGGACGCCTGCGGAGCTCGAGATCAGCATCGAAGCGAGCTGGATCACCTGGAACATCCTGAAGCGGGCCTTCTCGAACGAGGTCCTCACGCCGGGTGCCACCACCAACGAGGACGTGTACTGGTGGATCCTGCAGGAGGTCGAGGACCAGGGTCTGGAGCTCAACTTCTCGCCGTCGGTGACGATCCACCGCCAAGGCGCCACCCGTAGCTTCGGGGTGCACGAAGACGAGGTCATCCAGCCGGGCGACATGCTCCACGTGGACTTCGGCGTGCAGTTGATGGGGATCGGGACCGATCAGCAGAAGCAGATCTACGTGCTGCGACCCGGCGAGACGGAGCCGCCGCCAGGGATCCGGGCGCTCTTCGCCCAGTCCGTGCGCATGGCCGACATCATCGCCGAGGAACTGAAGCCCGGCGTCGAGGGGCGCGTCGTGAAGGCGCGCGCCGAGGAGCGAGGTGCCGGCGAGGGCATCGACAACCTGGTCTACTCCCACGCGCAGGGAAGCTGGGTGCACGATGCCGGCGCATGGGCGATTTCCGACTGGCCCGAGCGGTATGGGAATCATCCCCGCGAGCCGGTTCGCCCGACGGAATTCTGGTCGGTGGAGTTCTCCGTACGCGGGGCGATTCCCGAATGGGGCGGGCAGATGCTCGGCATGGGACGGGAGGAGGACGGCTGGGTCGGCGCCGACGACACCTTCCAGTGGATGAGCGGGCCCCAAAGGGAGGTCTGGGTGGTCCGGAGCGACGTGGGCGGGTCCGCCCCGCCGCGCTGAGGGGAGCTACGAGAAGGGCCCGCCGCGACGAGCGCGACGGGCCCTTCCTCCTTCCCGCGATCCCTTCGTCTGCGACTATTTGCAGGGGTGCTCCTTGCAGGTGGCGGTGAAGGAGGTCCACGGCCAGCTCCACGGCCACCACGAGGAGCTGCTGCTCTCGCTCTCGCGTCGCCCCGACAACGCCGAAACGGCCTCGTCCTCACTCACGGACTTCCCGGCGGGGGTGAGGGGGAGCACGACCCGATCACCTTCCCGCACCGCGCTGCTCGCGTCCTCCGTGAAGGCAACCTTCCCACGCTCCTTCGGCGGCATCCCGGCGACCTCGTGGATCGCTCCGTCCGGATCCTTCAGCGCCTTCTTGCGGAACGCTTCGTCCGTCGCCGCTCGTTGGACCACTTCCACGAGCGTGTCCTGCACCTTTTCCATCGTCCATTCGCGAGCCATGCACCACTCCCCGCTTGAGAAGACAGCAGGCCGAGCCGCACGTCAGTCGAGCGCGCAGATCGACACGTACCCGCCCGGCCGGGCGAGTCGAAGGAGACCATAGCCGACCCCAGCGATCCCCTGCAACAGCCCGATGGGCGGAAGGGACGCCGACGAGGCCGCACGGAAGCGGTAGTCCCCGCGCTCCTCGGCCTCCCGGACGATCCGGAGTGCGCCGTCCACGGCCTCGGCGTGCAGATCCGCCCGGTCCGGGAGCACCTCGGCCGCGTACGCCAGGACCTCGACGGCGCCGGTGCGCCCGCAGCAGAGATGGTCGGCCGGCGCAGAGAGCAGGAGCCTTCGGGTCGATGCGAGTCCGACAGCAAGATCCTCGCGCGAGGCCTCGTCCAGGACCGCGAGGGACGCCAGCCTGCCGAGGGTGATCCCCGGCGCGCCCGTGCACCATCCGAAGGTCGTGTGCGCGGCGGTATGCCCGCCGCCGTCCCTGGCCGCCGCCGGGCGAAGATCGGCCCAGCGTCCCTCCGACGGGGAGCGATGGACGCGTTCGAACTCGAATCCCTCCCGTGCGGCGGCGGCGAAGCGCTCATCTCCGGTAGCCGTGGCGAGACCCGCCAGGGCCCGCCCGATGCCCGAAGCCCCGTGGGCGAAGCCGGTCAGGAAGGAGCCCATCGATGGCCACGCCCGCGGTCCGGAGGGCGTCCGTTCACGATTCCTCAGGAGGTCCTCGCCTCGTTCCACGGCGCGCTGCAGATGCAGGTCGGCCCCGGTCTCCCGGTACAGGGCGAGGTGAGCCAGCAGGACGCCCGCCGAGCCGTTCAGGAGATCGCTCGGGACAGGCTCGTCCTCGGGCTTCCGAGGGACGGCCGCCAGCCACTCGGCGGCATCGGACCGCAGGGAGTCGTCTCCGAGCAGCGCCGCGATCCGGGTCCAGGCGTAGGCGAGTCCGGCCAGGCCCTCGGCGAGGGAGGTTCCCGCGGAGCCCGACGGGACGGCACGGACCGGGTCGGTTGGACCGAGGGACGCCATCGTCTCCCGGGACAACGCCGTGAACTCGGGTCGGCCCGTGGCTCGTCCCAGCGCGGCCAGGAAGAGGGCGGCGCCGCACGACCCCCGGTACAGCCCCGGCGGCGCGACGTCCAATCGGTATCGACCGGTAGGCGGGTGGTAGGTCGGCGTCAGCCAGGTCGCGCCCCCGGCGTGCCGGATCGCCCCGGCCATCAGCCGTTCGCCGATCCGCTCAGCGGCTCGAAGCAACTCGTCCGAAGCATCGACCTCCCTCCTGCGGCGCCCGCCGGCACGCGCAGGTCGAGCATCGGATCTCTCGAGGCGCCGGTCGGCCGTCTGGGCTGTCGAGTCGCGCTCCGTCGAGGGCTCCAAAGCTCCGCCGGCCATGGCATAGGTGGCCTCCACGATGCATCGCTGACGGATGCGATCCTCCTCGCCCAGGGCGGCGAGGCGTGCACGGAGGGTCGTCCAGGCGCCTGTTCCACCCGCCCCGAAGATCCGCCCCACATCGTCCATGACGGCGGTGGAATCGCCCGTGACGGCGAAGGACGGGATGTCCCCACGCTCGAGGGATTCCATCTCCGCCTGGGCGAGACGCCACTCGCCGGACGACGGATCGTGGTCGGGATCCGGGAAGAGCGGCCGATAGAGCTGTCGGCGCTCGGCCGTGGCATGGGTGAATCCCGGCTCCAGCCCCGCCTTCCGAAGGCGCTCGTAGATCCGGGTGTCGCGCAGCACGACCCGGACGGGCGCGTCGTGGAGCTGCCCCAGTGGGCCGGAAGGGTCGGACAGCGCGCCGCGGTGTTCCTCCAGCACGCGGTAGCCGGCGTCGAAGCCCTCCAGAAGGGCCGGCATCCACTGGACGGGGTCGGCCACCTCGCCGCCGTCCGTGCGCGGCAGGTGCCGACGCGCGCCGGTCACCCCTGATCCCGTCCCGAATCCACCGATGTCCTGAGAGACCGATCCCGGGCCGGGAGGCGGATGCCACATGGGCAGAAGAGAGGTACGGAGCACGGAGGACGCGAGCGCTTGCGCTGCGATCTCCGGAGCGGTCGCGGGCGAGCGGGCTCCACCCGACCCCAGGACCGGTCCGACCAAGGTCTCGAGATCGACGGGGACGGGGTGAGGGCCGGCGGCGATGAGGTTGTCGAAGTGGACGTCCGTCGAGCCCAGCCCGTGAAAGAGGGCGAGCAGGAGCCCCGCCTGCCGGTAGTACAGGGCGAACTCCTGCGTCGAGGTGCACGGGCTCCGAGTCACGCCCTCCATCCACCCGTACGACCCCCGATCGATGACCGTGGGGAGCCTGCCCTCGTACTCGAATCCGCGGGCGCGCAACCAGTCGATGAGTACCCCGAAGGCCACCTCGGCAGCCACGGGACGCGGCTTGTAGAACACCGCCCCGCCCGAGGAGAGACGCATCTCGACCACCGACCGACCCCCCCGGTGACGATCGGACCTCCGACCGTCCAGCTCCAGGATCCGGAACGCACCCCCATCGGGGGCGAAGCGCGCCTGGAGGAGGGGGAGGTCGTCGGAGAGCCGCTCCAGGAATTCGGCCGTGGCGTCCAGCCAGTGCTGCGTCCGGATCGTGAGGGCGCGCGCCAGGAACGGGTGTCTGCGGAGGATCGTTGCCCACCCCTCCTCGCGGACCCATCGAAACAGCTCGGCGTCCGGGTCGGAGGGGCCGCTCACCGCCGAGTCGTCCGAGGCGAACCACCCGGCGAACGGACCCTGGAGGGCCGTCCGAAACGCAGATGCTTCGAGCCGGAGCACCGGGTCGGCGTCGTCGGTCAGCTCCTCGGCGAGGTCGTTCAGAAGGGCGGCGGAGGCGGCTTCCCCGACACAGCCCAGGAGCGGAAACCGGGTGGCCGCCTCGGCCCGCGCGTGGATCGTCCAACGACGGATGAAGTCGGCGGCCGGATCCGACGAAGCCGGGAGCGGTGCGCCGGGTCCGCGGGCCGCGATCCTTCGGAGAAGCGCGGGCCACCCGTCACGGGATTCCTTCGAGGGTGAATCGTCGAGGCCGAGCGGCGGATCGAGGGCCTGCTCCACCTCGGCGGCGACGTCGTTCACGTCTCTACCGGACCGGCGTTGGGGGGTGCGATGGCGTCGGCCACGGCGTCGGCGTCCCGCAGCGGTCGAGCACCTCCGCCCGCCTCCAGGGTGTCCTCGTCGCCTCGGCCCGCCACCAGGAGCACGTCGCCGGGTCCGAGCTCCGCCACGGCCCGATGGATGGCGGCCTCCCGATCCGGGACCTCCCGTCCGTCCGGCACCTCCTCCAGGATCGCCTCCCGGATGGTCGCCGGATCTTCTCCCCGGGCGTTGTCGTCCGTGACGTAGACCCGGTCCGCGCCCCCCCTCGCGACCCTTCCCATGAGGGCCCGTTTGCCCGGATCCCGCTCCCCTCCGCACCCGAAGACCACGGAGAGACGCCCCGTCGCCGCGGCCCGAAGGGAGACCAGAGCACGTCGGAGGGCCTCCGGGGTGTGCGCCGCATCCACGAAGATGCGCGCGCCGCGGTGCCGTCCCACCGGCTCCATGCGGCCGGGAGGTGCGTGGAGACCCGGCAGGGCGGCCAGAAGGTCCTCGGCGGGCACGCCGGCGGCCCGGGCCAGACCGCACGCGCACAGGACGCTCTCCACCATCGGTGTGCCGAAGAGCGGCAGTGGGCCGTCGAAGCGGACCCCGTCCACCTCCAGGGTCACCTGCACCCCCTCCGCCGTCGATCGGACGTCGTGGAGGCGGAGCTCCCCGTTCCGGCCGAAGGACCGCACCCCATGCCCGCGCTCCCGACAGACCTCCAGCAACTGGGGGTATCGCGGGAGGTCGGTGTGCAGCACCGCCGTCCCGCCGGGCGGAAGGACCTCGGAGAAGAGGCGCAGCTTCGCCTGGAAGTAGGCCTCCGGGGTGCCGTGGAGGTCGAGGTGGTCCCGACCGAACGAGGTGAAGGCTGCCACGTCGGGCTCCACGCCCTCCAGGAATCCGCCGGCGAGGCTGCTGCTGAAGGCCTCGAAGGCGACGGCGTCCAGGTCGGCGTAGTCCAGGTCCTCGAGGAAAATGCCCAGGGCGCGCCGTCCGACGGAGACGGCCGGGGAGGGATCCCGGCCGCGCGCCGTCACCAGGCCAAGGCTGCCCCAGCTGGCGGCCCGGATGCCGGCGTGCTCCAGAAGCTGGCGGGTGAACTCGACGGTGGTGGTCTTGCCGTCGGTACCGGTCACCGCCGCCAGGAACATCCGTCGATCCCGGCCGTCCTCCTCCGGCTCATCCGACGACGGCCGTCGTCTCCTCCATGGCCGAGAGGCGCGCCTCCAGCGACGCGAGGCGATCCTCCAACGCCCGCCTCTCCTCGCGCGCCTGCTCCAGCTCCTCCTGCTGCTCCTTGATGGCCTCCACCAGGACGGGGACCACGGAGCCATAGGCGACGGAGCGGTACCCGGAGCGACCGGTGGTCACCACCTCCGGAAGCACCTCCTCCACCTCCTGTGCGAGAAAGCCGAGCTGGGGCCCCTCCGGCGTCTCCCGCCCTCCGCACTCGCCCTCCTTCCATTCGAATCGCACACCTCGGAGCCGCCGGACCGCATCCAGGGCGGAGTGGAGCGGCTCCACTCCTTCCTTGCAGCGCGCGTCCGAGAGCCCGTTGAAGGCCCCAACCCCCGCCACCTGCCCGTTCACGTGCAGCGTGAAGTCCGGATCCTCCGTCCGGATGCCCACCTGCTGCTCGCCGAGGCCGACCGTCATCACCCCGTCCCCGGCGCGCTGGAAAATGAACTTGTCCCCCCGGTCCCGATACGTCAGTCCCCAGGTGTCGAACCGCGGCGAGTGGGCAATGACCGGTCGATCCGGATTGCTGGTCCCGGACGACAGGACGTAGAGCATGGGCTCGGTCCCGTTTGCGAAGTGCAGGGAGCCGGTGGCGCCGTCGAGCCGCAGGGTTTCCTCACCTCGGGAGTCGTTGAGCTGGATCTCTCCGGCCTCGGCGGGCTCGGAGGGGGAGCCGACCCCCACCTCGAGCTGGTCGGCTTCCACCTCGTTGCTCTGGAGCTTCCTGGTCAGGACGCGATCCACGGAGCTGATGCGGTCCGGGCCGAGGTAGGCCGTCTTCCCGTCCTTTCGGAGCTGGATGGAGCCCTTCTGCCCGTCGATCTTCAGCGTCACCTCGCCCTGGCGGTCCTTCACCTCCACCGATCCGGGGGCACGGGGCTCTCGGGGGGACCCTGTCCCGACCTCCATCGCCTGGACGTGGCAGTCCTCGGCTCGGAGCTCCCCGGTGGAGACCTCCGGGATGGAGCTGATCCGCGTGGCGGAAATCACGCCCTGGTCGTTCCCGTCGCGGAGGACCAGGGGGCCGTCGATGACCTCGACCTTGTTGTCGTGGATGACGATGTCGGCGGGCATGTGGTGTGTTCTCCTGTTCAGCGGATCTTGTCGGTGATTCGTCGGGCGATGTCGCGCAGTCGGGCCGAGGGCTCCTCCTCGAGGATGCGCCGGACCCGTTCCTCCATCTCCGGGAGGGGGTCCTGCTCCAGCCTCTGGAGGGTGAGCTTGCGTACCCCGGCGTCGGCGTCCTGGAGGAGCCGATCGAGGAGCTCCACCGGAGGGCGGGAGAAGTGTCGCAGGGCGCCCGCCGCCGCCACGCGCAGCACGGGCTCGGCGCTCTCGGCGGCGAGGCGGACGGCGTCGGCTGCGTCGGTGGACGGGGCGTCCTGTCGTTCCTCGATGTAGCCCACCAGATAGGTGGCCTTGGCCGCCAGCGGGGTCGGTCCTTCGTCGATGATCTGCCGCAGGACCGGCAGGGCCTCGGCGCCGAGGGTCTCGGCGGCCTGGACGTAGTCCATCTCTTCCCGGCCCAGGAAGCTCAGGACCTGCTCTCGTGTCACCGGCATGGCCGTCCCTCTGCGTGGAGGATCATTCCTGGGCGTAGTCGCTGCCCTGCACCGTGTCGATCTCGCCGCTGCTCAGCGTGGGCGTGCTGGTGATGTTGTTGGTGCTGCAGCCCGTCATGAGCCGGCTGAAGTTGGGCGAGACGCAGTTCCCGTTCTGGTCCTGCTCCCCGGAGATGTGCGGAAGGTCGAGGACGTGCCCCACCTCGTGGGCCAGGGTCCAGAGGCTGGCGCCCTGGGCGACGACGCAGCCCGGCTGGTCGTCGGGGTGGCTGCCGCAGCCGTTGAAGGCCGGCACGGTGCTCCGGACGAAGTAGATGACGAGGTCGTCCTTCCCCGCGTCGTCCCGCTCGTCGAAGAGGTCGTTCTGCTCGGTGGTGGTGTTCCCCGCGCACTGGCCCACGTTCAGGTCCAGGAGGTCGGTGAAGTCGCTCCCGGTGAGGTTCTGCCGGGACCCGATGGGCATCCGGACGTCCGCCGTGTCGAAGATGACCTGCATCTCCGCGATCATGTCCTCGAGATCGATGGTGGGCTGGGTGAGGATCTTGAGGTGGCAGTTCACCGTGAAGGTCTGGGGACCGTCGTCCGCATCCAGCAGGTCCCGCCCGGAGAAG
>JGI12048J13642_11035773_pt1 | contig 17414 bp, 13 predicted proteins | sample ElkSlonscriptome_16_FD_13642 | JGI IMG/M metagenome (IMG submission 13642)
CAACGATTACCGAGACATACTTACCACGTTCGGCGGCTCGCATTAGCGCCGTGACGATCGGACTCTTGCGGCTCGTCCGGTACAAAACCTGTTTGATCGCCAACACGTCCGGGTCCACCGCCGCCTCTTCGATCAGGCGTACGATTGGATCGAAACGTTCGTAGGGGTGAATGAGTAGCAAGTCGCCTTTGGCGATCGTCGAAAACATCGGCTCGGCTGGGTCGATGTCAATGTTCGCTTGAGGCAACCAGGGCGTCTCTCGAAGCGAATCAAAACCTTCTAATGAGTGCAGAGCGAACAGATAACTGAGGTCCAAGGGGCCATCGACTTTGTACAAATCTTGATTGGTAAGCTGCATCATTTCGGACAAGAACGCGACCGCATGATCGCTGGCGTTCGCTCCGTATTCGAGCCTGACCACTCGCGAGAGACGGCGGCTTTCGAGGACATCTTCCATCCCGTCGACCAAGTCCATCGCTCCGTCTTCTTGCAGTTCAATGTCGGCGTTTCGGGTGATCCGAAACGCAACACATTCCATCACCTCGCGGCCCGGGAAAAAATCCTCGACGTAGTGACATACCAAATCTTCAAGTAAAACGAATCCGTGTCCTTTTTCGGTCAGCACCGGGATCATCCGAGGAACGGTTCGGCCTAGTGGGATGACTGCGTACTGCCACGCTTCGCTCGCCTCACTCCCTTCATGATCACCGCCCTGCGATTCGGCTCGAAGCCGGACGCATAGATTGACGGCCAATCCTTGTAGCAACGGAAAGGGACGATCGTGCGTGATCGCTTGCGGGGACAAGACGGCTGACACATCCGTCTCAAACCGTCTCTGGGCCACCTCAAGGGAGCGATCGTTGCAGTTGCCCAAGTCGACTCGGCAAACCCCCGCCTCGGCAAGCTGCGGTTCCAATTCCTCACGCAGCAGCCTGTATTGCCGGTCGACGAATTCCTTGCAACGACTCGATACCGCGTTGACCTGCTGCGAAACCGTCAATCCCGCTGCATCCCGGACCATGGCGTTTCGAGCGAATTGTAATTGCAACCCGCCCATTCGGACCATGACAAATTCGTCTAAGTTCGAACCGGTGATGGCCAAGAACTTTGCTCGCTCCAAAAGCGGCAGCGAATCATCGGCGGCTTGGTCCAAAACTCGTTCATTGAACGCCAACCAAGCTAGTTCTCGGTTGATGAACCGATCGTCCGGCAGCGGTAGATCGAATGGCTGTGCGTTCTTCTTGCCAATCGGCTTGTTGGCAATGGACTTCTTGGCAATGGAGTTTTTAGCAATGGAGTTTTTAGCAATGGAGTTTTTAGCAATGGAGTTTTTAGCAACGGAGTTTTTTTTGGGCACGGGTATGCTTGGGGATTCGATTTGGATGGAAGCGAAATGACTTGCGGCGGTAGCGTCGAGAACCCTAATTGTCGATCGGCTCTTCGATTACTGCAACGGGTGCAACGTCTTGGGAGTCTCGACCGAGCAAAATTCCAATCGCCTTTGGATAAAAGTCCTTGCCGTAATTCAATTCGCCGCCTTGATGGCCAACCAAGCCGACCAGGGCCGCTAGAACGACGAGCCCGACCTTCCAAATCCCCATCATTTTTCGATTGTCTCGCCAAAAACCTACGACGGCGACGATGATCAATAAGGCTGAGCCAGCGGCAACCAAGACGCCACTCCAGCGATGCCAAAACAGTTCGGAGTCCAAGTCAATTTTTTGCCAGGCTCCGTATCCTTGCTCATCCGCAAAAGACCATCCCATCAAGGTCGCAGCGATCGCCGACGAGCCGCCGAGAACTAAGCACATCGTTGGTATCTGAGTTCCAACCGCAGGCCAGCGGAGACCCAACACGACGAATAATGCTCCGACCAGCAATAACGCGATCGGAAAATGAACGGTTGCCGGATGCAGATACCCTTGGAATCCCCAAACGCGAGCGAAGAAACTTCTTGGTTCCGCTGCCACCACGACCGGAACGATCGCCGTTTCGCTAGCCCCAACCACCGCATCGGATGGCCAATTCGCTCCCTCATCAATCCAGGTTCGAATCAATGCCAATTCGGTGGTCGAGAGCGGGCCACCATGTGACGGCGGCGGCATCATCATTTCTTCGTCGTCGCTCGCCATGTAGTCGACAAACAGCGAGCTCGCTAAGGCGTCCTCAGGCTCCAGGTAATCGAGGACCCTATCCGAGTCATCGATGCGAAAGTCATTTTTCGCGTCGTCTGGTCCATGGCATTCCAAACAACGTGTCGCAAAGATCGGTGCAATATCACGTCCGAAATCGATCAAACGGCCCGACTCATCCAAGATCGGTGGCGAATCGACCGTGTCGGCAACAACCGGTGATGGCGACACCATCAGGAAAAGAATGGAGAAGAAAAGAAGAAGTTTACGTAGGGGATGCACAGCGAAACCTCATGTCGGTTCAGGCGGGGATTGGGATGGCGTCGGTGGAGGCTGGGTCAAGTCGCGGTAGCGATGCCGACCCGGCAAGAAACCATGGTAATCTATTTTAACCTGTTCCGTTGCCAATGCCGGGTCTCTCTTAGGTACACCCAGCCTGAGGTGCTCAATCTTCGGATTGAATACTGTATCGGTAAGCATCATTTTTGTTCCACAGCTAGCCCTCCCTCGTGAACGCCTTAAGGGCGTCACTCGACCTCCCCCTGCTGCGCCGGGAGAGGTACAAAAACTGCGCAAGTTACGATCACATTAATACCAAGCTTTTGAGCACCCAAGACCCCAACGACTAGACTTTATCGGTTACCCGCGATGAATCGCTGCATTGCGTTGGGGATGGGTGAATCAAAGACCACCTTTTCGTTGCTCGAGGGATGCACGAAGGACAGCGATTTGGCATGCAAAGCAATCCGTTTCCTCACCCAACCGATATGCTGAGCCTTCTTTGCTTGGTAGCGCGGATCGCCGAGAACTGGATGACCCACGTCCGCCAACTGGACTCGGATTTGATTTCGCTTGCCCGTCTCGAGTCGAAGTTGCACAAAAGTCGTGTCTTTCAAACGCTCAAGGACCTCGAACGTGGTGATCGCTTCTTCCGTCTCTTTTCCAGGACGGGTGATGTATCGATCGAGATTATTGCCGGTCGCCAAATGGGCACGAAAGGTTCCTTCGTCTCGGTCCATCAAGCCTTTGACAATTGCGACGTAAACACGATCTGGTTTGCGTTGTTTGAATTGCTCGATCAATGCGTCGGCAATCTCCTTATGTTTCCCAAACACCAACAAACCACTGACTTCGCGGTCCAACCGATGGACGACCCACGCTTCGCGTTGGCTACGCGAATGACTCAAGTAGATCGAGACACGATCAACCAAAGAATTGGTTTCCAACTTATCGGTCGGTACCGTCAATGTGCCTGCCGATTTATCAACAACGATTAAGTCGTTGTCTTCGTATAGCACGCTAAACGTCCGATCTTCCCAGGTCTTCTTCTTTTCCTTGTACCTTTGGGCTGGCTCGTAGCGAACGACGATCGTGTCCCCTGCTTTGACCGTTGCACCGATGTTCTTGCAGAGAGCCGAATTAATCGATACACACCCATGATCGACTAGTCCCCGCACTTGGCTACGAGACAATTTGGTCAGATCTCGAACCGCCAAATCGACACGACCAACGTCATCTGCCTGGATGGTGGTCGAAAGAGTGCGAATCGCCATAATGATGGATCAAGCAAAAGTGAAAGCGGCATACCGGTCATGAACGCGAACTATAACACGGCGAGAAAAATTCGAAAATCCGCCGAAATCGTTTCGTAGAGCATCGGTTGTTGACCACGCTGTCCAATTCGCCAGAACGTTGTAAACTAACGGTTAGTCTCTCCCAGGAAAGCTCGCTTCATTTCCCCACCTTAGGAATTCGTCCAAATGAACGATGAAACCGCTTCGGAAAAGCCAACGCCCGTTCCACTTTCGCGAGACGCACGGCGAGTGCTCGGCGTTTTGGTCGAAAAAGCGAAAACGACTCCTGATAATTATCCGCTCAGTTTGGCTGGAATCATGAGCGGCTCGAATCAGAAATCAAACCGATCACCCCAATTGCAATTGGACGAAGACGATGTATTGACGGCGCTCGACGAATTGAAACAAGTCGGAGCGGCCAGGGAGATTCAAGGTAGTGGGCGAGTGACGAAGTATCGTCACGCGGCTTACGAATGGTTGGATGTCGATAGCCCAGGAGCTGCGGTGATGACGGAGTTGCTTCTACGTGGCCCACAAACGTTAGGCGAAATCCGCACACGTGCGTCACGCATGTATGCACTCGACGATTTGAAAGTGACTCAAGATGTCGTTGACCAATTGATTGAAAAAGATTTGGTCGAACCTTTGTCACCACCCGGTCGCGGGCAAACATTCGCTCATAAGTTGTACACGCCCGAAGAACGAATGTACCTGGAAGCGAAACTGGAAAAGCAAGCCGCTGCCCAACCACAGTCGGTGCCAACAACCAAGGTCTCTAAATCGAGTGATCATGCAGTCGATGCTCTCATCGCTCGACTCGACAGCGTCAACGAACGAATCGATGCCCTCGAGAAGCGGATCAAGGACTTAGAGTCGTAGACCGTAACGGAAGTCGTCAAGACTTTCGTTTTCCAAAGTGACCGAAACACTTGACGCTTTTCGGCTGCGTCCGTAACACAATCGACGTCGACACCATTTCGATCACTGGCTATATGACTCAAGTTTGCTGCGACACAACGGCGCGTCAAGCGATGTACCGAGGCTATCAAGTCGAATTTCTTAAAGATGCAACCGGAACACTCGATGTTGAAAACTCAGCAGGTTCCGTTAAAGCCGCGGAACTTCAAAACGCGATTCTGGTAGCTCAGCAAATGTTTATCAGCGAAGTGATCGATACGGACGAGTGGTTATCACGGCTTGACGCATAGAGTGTTCCATCGCGTTCACCCGCGCCAAGTGGGGCGTTTCTTCCGCGCGTTTGGATGATGCTTGATCACCAAGTGGGGCGCATCGCGGCCAGACAATTTCTTGCCTTCGGGGCGGCGACTCAGACGCACCGATTTCGCTCGTAGTTTCTTGTCCTGCTCGAACTTGTCGTCATCCAACTCAAACTCCACCCACATGAATTCTTGGGGCGGCATCACAGGGACATCTCTCTGCGTACCCCAGCCTTCCCACACGGTGCGATGAAAGAAGACATCTTCGCGGAAATCTTCCGCTTCGATAAAGCCAAACTCTCCGTCTGGATTGACGTACCGAATCGTTCCTAGTCGTCGCTTTTGGATGCGATAGGGAATCTTCTTTTCTTCATCATCGTCATGTCGCCCCATTCGCTTACTGAACTCCTGAAAAAATATTTGGTAGACGGACTAGTTTAATTCCGGATTGGCAGGAATGTGTTTAATTCCGATCCAATTGGCCAATGATCGTGACGTGGCCCGGCGGATCAATCGCGGCCACATCTGCTCGGAATCCTCAAAGACGATTTGTACCGTCGCCGGAACGAGATGCCAAAGACCTGCTTGTAACTCACTAGCCAACTGATTCGGCTCCCATCCTAGATGACCGACGATCAAGCGGTAAGGTCCAGGTCGATTTTTTACCAAACCTTCGAGATGTTGTTTTTGAGCCGCGACGTAAATCCCTTTGCCCGTTTCCGCCTCCGCAAACTCACTGAGTTGATGGATCGCTACCACTGGACCACTCAAAGGACCTCCAAAATGGACAAAATCGGAAGGCGACACCGAAATCGATGCGGGCGATATCGGATGATGCTTGCTGGGCGGAGTAGGTGCGGGCACAAAACGATTGCTGGGTTTTGGCTCCAGTCCCGCATCTGAATCCGATTCGAGTTTTGGATCAGCCGGTTCCGAGGTGGCAGACTCGGAGTCGAGCATTGCCATTAACGCAGCAGGATTGGGCTGCATCGGGCGGTTGAGCATAACGCCAATCACGGCATCTTCGTCATCATGAACGAGCAAGCAAACGCCACGCGACAACAAAGGATCGGTCACCAAGGAAGAAGCAACAAGTAAGTTTCCAGTCAAAGTGTCCATCATTCTAACGCCCAATAAAAGGAGCAAAGACAGTGCCATAATGGCAGAGTCCAAATCGATTGTATCTTAAGTAGGGCAAGCGGCGCGCCAGAATTCGTGAATGTGGATGGAATCGGATGGAATCACGGAGGTTTAGGGGGGAAACAGAGAGAGAAAGACAAGAATGACGAGCTCTCAGGCTGACGCAGCTCAACCACAGGAGCTCACGCCGCTCTTCGAAAGCTTGTTTCAAGGCACTTATCCCATTTACATCATTCCCGTCGCAGCGGCCGTGCGACTCGGAAGCGTCTCCTTACGAGCATTTACGCATCTTCAACCTCTCCGGCGTAGCCGCCTCCCGAAAATGGCGGCTTGAGCACCGCGTTCGAGGTATTAGTCGCTCGAGACCTCCTTACCAAGTGGCAGTTCGGGAACAAGTCCATTTCGACGTGATCACGGGTTTGGCGGGAGGGCAATTGGAAACGAAAAACGGCGACGTGTTTTTGTCACGTCGCCGTTTTGGTTTTCAATCGTTCGATTCGATGAATCGCTACTACTTAGCTCCCACTAGCTGGGCCTTCTTTTTCGCTTCGATGATCTCTTCTTGGACGTTCGATGGCGTTTGGCGATACAGAGCCAATTCCATGGTAAACGTTCCTTGGCCTTGCGTCATACTTCGCAGATCGGTGGCATAACCAAACGTTTCGGCAAGCGGAACCTCGGCTTTGATGATGCTGTTCCCTTCAACGATATCGTTGCTCGTCATGATTCCGCGGCGGCGAATGACGTCACCGACGACCGTTCCTTGGAACGACTCGGGGCATTCGATTTCAACGTTCATGATTGGCTCAAGTAGTTTTGGATCGGCCTTCTTAAAGTTTTCACGGAAACAACCCGTTGCGGCTGTGTAGAATGCTTTTTCCGACGAGTCGACTTCATGGTAGCTACCATCGATCAATTCGATCTTGGTACCGACCACTGGGAACTCGGCGACGGGACCCTTGACCAAGCTGTCTCGGAAGCCTTTTTCGACCGCGGGGATGTACTGTTTTGGAATACGTCCACCGGTCACTTTGTCTTCGAACTCGAAGCTATCTTCGCTGTCCGACGCAATCGGGCTAAGGATTCCCTTGATGTGAGCGAATTGACCGCTACCACCGGTTTGCTTCTTGTGTTTGTAATCAAACTCGACCGACTTCGTTGGGCTTTCGCGGTAGCTAACCTTAGGAGCCCCGGCGATGATTTCGACGCCATATTCGCGACGAATACGTTCGATGTAAACTTCTAAGTGAAGTTCACCCATCCCGCTGATCAGGATTTCATTGGTTTCTTCATCCGTCTCGACGCGGAATGTCGGATCTTCCTTGCGGAATCGTTGCAGGGCCTTGCCAAGCTTATCGCCATCGGACCGAGTCTTCGGTGCCACCGCGATTTTAATGACTGGCTCGGGCACAAACATTGACTCGAGCGTACAGAAATCTCGTTCGGCTGCGTAGGTATCACCGCTAGCGGAATCGATTCCCATGACAGCGATAATGTCGCCCGCCGAAGCGGTCTCGATTTCTTCGCGTTTGTCGCTGTGCATTCGTACGATCCGACTAAACCGTTCGGTTTTACTGGTACGCTGGTTCACATAGGTTTCACCCTTTTTGATTTGACCTTGGTAAACCCGCATGAACGTCAGTTGGCCAAACGGATCATCAGCGATCTTGAATGCCATGCCAACGAAGGGGCGAGCAAAGTCGGGACGCAGATCGATTTTACGCGCCTCGTCGGAAGGGTCTTTACCGCGGATTTCACGATCGAGCGGGCTGGGCAAGTACTTGATGACCGCGTCTAAAAGGGGTTGGACACCTTTGTTCTTGACTGCCGTGCCCATGTAGACGGGAGTCGCGCCAGCCAAGACGGCATCGCGAGTGACCTTGTAGATCAACGGCTTGGGCACTTCTTCTTCGCTGAGCAGCAGTTCCATCATTTCATCGCTGTACATCGACAGGGCTTCGAGCATTTTGACGCGAGCCTCATCGACTTGGTCCTTGATATCGTCAGGGATGGGAGCTTCAACAAGTTTTTCGCCTTCGGTTCCCTCATTCAAGAGAGCCTTCATTTCGATCAGGTCGACCACGCCCTTGAATTGGTCTTCTTTGCCGATCGGGTATTGCATCATGAACGCTTCGGCCCCGAGCTTTTCGCGAAGTTGGGTCACGACGCGGAACGGATTCGCACCGGTTCGGTCCATCTTGTTGATGAAAGCGACGCGAGGAATACCGTAGCGTTTCATTTGGCGGTCAACGGTGATCGATTGGCTTTGAACCCCACCGACGCTGCACAGAACCAAGACGGCACCATCGAGAACACGCAGCGAACGCTCGACTTCGACCGTAAAGTCAACGTGTCCGGGTGTATCGATCAGATTGATCGGGTGGCCTTTCCACTCGACACTCGTCGCCGCCGAGGTGATCGTAATCCCTCGTTCGCGTTCGAGTTCCATATGGTCCATCGTCGCGCCATCGCCGCCACCACGAACTTCTTCGATTTTATGAATTCGTCCGGTGTAAAACAGGATCCGCTCGCTGAGAGTCGTCTTGCCCGAGTCGATGTGGGCACTAATTCCGATATTCCTGAGTTTCTCCAACTTCATTTTCTTCTACCTAGGCAATGCACGCGATCGGAAAATTCGGTTTGCGAATTTCTCTGTGATTCTCAGGGACATGATCTACAAATCACGTCACGTTTAGACAGGACCTGAAAACGGGATCACGGACGTCATACGTTCGCTGTAAAGAGTCTTCTGTTACAAAACTCCCGGTCGCACCAATCGTAAGGAAGAGGCACGCAGGAGTCGAATGGAAAATATGGCAAAGGTTTGACTTTTGCGAAAGGGCAAATCTCTGAGGAAATACCCTTGCGAACATCTTTTTTTAACGGCATACTGCCGAAACTCCACGTTAGGGGAGCCGACGAACAACGTTTCGAGCAACGATTGAGACGTCGGCCGTATTTGTTGACTGGTGCCGTTGCGGGGGTGTATTTCCCGTTAGTTTGTTTTCAAGTCAGCAGAGCAGACCGTTCACCCTTTTTTATCCACGAAGAGCCATCTATGCCTCCACGTCCCATGAGCACGCGAAGCCGTGCCCGCAAACGATCCCGCGTACGGACTCGCACCAAAAGAAAAGATCCAATTTTTGTCGATGGCCAGCGTCCGCGGCCAATGTACGTCGATTACAAGGACGTTGAGCTGCTAAAGAAGATGGTCAATCGCCAGGGCCGCATCGCCGGCCGCCGCAAAAGCGGATGCGTCGCCGCCAGCCAACATGCTGTTTCGGCCGCCGTTAAGCGAGCTCGATTCATGGCTTTGTTGCCGTTCGTCGGCGAGTAACGTGTTCCGAACCCAACGCCGCGTCGAGTTTCGTGATACCGATGCAGCCGGAATCGCCCATTTTTCCGTCTTCTTTACGATGATGGAATCTGCCGAGCATGAGCTAATCCGCTCGCTCGGCCTCTCGGTTCTAGGAGACTCAGCGGTGACTTGGCCGCGAGTCGCGGCGAGCTGTGATTATCAATCGGTGGCTCGCTTTGAGGACGTGCTCGATTTGCAGGTTTCGATCAAAAAGCTCGGAAACTCCAGTGTCCAATACCTGTTCCGCTTCTCCAAAACGGACGCAGCTTCACAGCCCACGCAGGTTGCATTGGGGACGCTGACGGCGGTTTGTTGCCAATTGTATCCTGGCGGCGTTCTGAAAAAAGTGCCGATCCCAGACTCGATTCGCCAAAAAATGCAACCTTTTCTGGTCTAACCGTGTATCCAATCGGCCGAGCATTGGGGCTGTAAATTGGCGCACTCGCGCCCGGCGAATACTGGAGCCTACTGAAAGAGCAGCAATAAACCTAGCCCGGAGGGCGACACAAACCTAGCCCGGAGGGCGACACGCCTGCGATGATATGTCGGCCTCCGGCCTGAAAACAATGCGACGACTTCAGCAGGCTCTGCTGAGTGGGGGATGCACGCCTGAGGCGAGCACGACATTCTTGCGAACCATTCTGGTTGCAATTTCGTACGGATTGATTGCTGTTTTTTCTACCACCATTGGCATCTTTCACTCTCTCCGAAGGTCGACTCGAAATGACTTCTTGCGTTGATCCGTCACTCGCCACGCTCTCGTCTTTTGGCCTAGACCTGATCTCTTTCGGAGATTCGCTCCATTCCGGACTGATCATTGGCCAAGTGTCGCAGTGGTTGCCGGTTTGGCTGACGCCGATATGGGTTTTGTCGCTTGCGTTGGTGTTTGGATTGCTGGCCGCCGTCGTGGTCTACGGTGTGCTGTCGCTCTTGTCGTTTGTCCCTGGTCTGGGGAATTTGGCGGATCATTCGAAGACGGGTATCACGGCGTCTTTGATTCTCGGTGCTCTGTTTTCCGTCGTGCTGTGTTCTCAATACGTTCCGATTGCGGGTGAATACGCTGGAACATTATTCATGCCGCTGATCGCGATCGGCTTGCTATTGGGATTTGCCGTGGTTTACGGAATGTGGCATCGGACTCGATCGGAATGGTCGGCGATGTTTAGTGAAGGGGTCGTTCCCTACATCCTTTCCACCGCCGGCGTCTTTGCCTTGATCGGCTTGGCATCGACCCCGTTGGTCGATAACCCGGGCGGTATTTTGGAATCGGTCAAAGCGGTCAACTTGGTGGGTGACGGAACGGAGCGAAGGGTCGTCTCGATCGAAGCGACGCCCGAGGTTCCGGCTGCCGAGACACCGTTTTTCCCTGCCGGTATCGATTACCAGCTTCGCAATGTTTCTGAGTTGACGATCGAGAGTGATCGCACGATTATGCTGAGTGATGCAGCGGAGCCTTCCGAGTTCAGCCGAACGCCTATTCGCGTCAACGAGGGAGAGCCGCTCGTGTATCGGCTCGAAGACCGCGACGAATCCCCTGTCCCGCTCGATCCAGAAATGCTCCATATTCAGAACCGCGAAATCGATCCTGCTGAAGTGGTTTTTACGTTCAAGAACCGACCGCTGGTTCCTCAGGCGAGTTCGATCGTTTGGGGCGGCGTTAGTTTCTTTTTGTTGATTTCTGCGATGATGGTGTTTCGCCAAGCGGCTCCGCGAGTCTGGGCATTGGCTCTTTCGACAGCGAAGAACGAGATGGCACAGCCGCTCTATCTGCTGCTACTTTCCATTGGACTGTTCGGCATTCTGCTGTTCGGGATCATTCCGTTCAATACGCTTGGCGATGATATTCGGCTGCTGAAAGATTCGGGCGTGACGCTCATCATGGTTCTCGGGATGCTGCTAGCGGTTTGGAGTGCGGGAACGTCGGTCAGCGAAGAGATCGAAGGACGGACGGCGTTAACTGTTTTGAGTAAGCCGGTTAGCCGCCGGTCGTTTATTCTCGGCAAGTACGCCGGGATCATGCTTTCGGTCTTAGTGCTCTTCGTGATTTTGTCCGCCGTTTTGGCGGTCGTGGTCAGTTACAAACCGATCTATGATGCTCGTGAATTCAGCCGCGGTACAACCGATTGGCAAACGGGCCACGAAGAGATCATGACCACGCTACCGGTGATCGGGTTGTATTTCATGCAAACGATGGCGATAGGAGCGATCGCGGTTGCTCTAGCGACTCGCCTACCGCTGCTGGCGAACTTCATCACTTGTTTCGTGATTTACGTGATCGGAAACCTGACGTCGCCCTTGGTCGCCTCCGACCGTGGAGAAAACGTTTTAGTGGGATTTGTGGGCAAGTTAATCGCCGTGGTTATCCCCAATTTGAATGTTTTTAATGTACAATCGGCAGTAGACGCAGGAAATCAGATTCCCATGATCTATTTGGCCGGTGCTTTCAACTATCTTGTCTGCTTCGCCTTTGCGATTTGGATGTTGGCCATGTTGTTGTTTGAAGATCGCGACTTGGCATAAGGCCTGCGTGTTTTGGCGATCCCCTACCTTGTTTACAGCATGAGTTGACTGATGAGACGACTGGCCGCCCCCCGAAGTGAACCCGAGGCGAGTGGCGGATGGGGCCGTCACGTTTGGTCACTCGTCGCCGGACTGCTCCCGCTGCTGTTAATCATCTTGGTGGGCATGATTGTAGCGCTGCTTAATTCAAGCGGTTTTTCAAGTCCTTACGTCCGACTCGGGACCTATTTGTCGGTCACGGTTCCTGATCGTTTCTTGGCTCAAAGTCCGCTCCTACAATTACTGGAGTTGGTGTTCTTCACCGTCTTCGTCTCAGGACTATTCTCGTTGGCGGTATGGATGCAACGACGCAGCTCCGATGCACGCGCTCGTAGTATCGTCAAAGCGTTGCACCGGAAAATATTGCAGCAAAGCCTTCGCCGCGCGGAAGTCGAAGGTGCAGCGGCACAATATGTTCGCGTCGAGCAGTTAATTAGCACCCACCTGCCTCAAATCCAAACCGGCCTTTCCATGTGGTTTCGGGCCATGCCGCGAAGTCTTGTATCGCTTCTAGGTAGCGTGGTCGTTGCTCTGCTCGTGAATGTCTGGTTAGCAGTCCTGGCCGTCATCTTTGGTGTCTTGCTTTGGTTCTTGTACCAATGGCTTAGTGTCAACGATGAAGATGAGGTTCTCGATTGGGAAGTCCCCCGGTCGCGGCAGCGGATGGCCGAGATTGTCGGCCAAGCTCCACTTTTGGCTCGCCTGCAAACCCAAGGAATGGCGGACCGTGCGTTCGATGCGGAACTCGAATCGCTTTATCGTCGACTGAGCAGCGAACAAGCTCGGCATCGCCGGCTTTGGCCGATTTTGTTTTTCTGCGGATCACTTGCCGTTGGAATCCTGATTCTCGGCCTGGGTGGAAATCTGCTAGTCGGCGACAACGGCCTAAGTGTCCCCGCAGCCTTCGTGCTCGCGCTTTCCCTGACTTCAGCCGTCGCCGGGGCTCATCGTTTGGTTCAACTCTCAAGCCAATTGAAACTTAGCAGCGAATCGAGCGATTCGGTATACAGCTACTTGCGTCAGGGCGAAGATGCACCGGCGAGTGAGCATCGAGTTGGACTGGTAGGGCTGCGGAAATCACTCGACCTCAACGACGTTAGTTTGCATGATTCAATCGGCCGCTCGATCTTGAGTAATTTTAGCTTGAAACTCGAGCCGTCGAGTCTCGTTGCGATTCTTGGAACCGATTCCGTTTCGACGCGCGCATTGACAGAGTTGATGATGGGATTTGGCCGTCCTCACGAAGGCCAATTGTCGATCGACGATATTCCACTCTTAGACATTCACCCCAAAGCCTTGTCTCGCAATGTCATGTGGGTGGATCCGTCTGGACCGCTTTGGGATGGAACGATTGAAGAGAACGTTCGGGGAGGCGATAGCGGTTTTAACAACAGCGACGTGATGGGAGTACTCGAGCGGTTGGATGTTTACGATCGCCTACAACGTCTTCCCGAGGGTTTGAATACATTCATCACCCTCGGCGATGGTCAATTGCAAGAAGAAACCACCTATGCGATCGGTATCGCCCGAGCGATGTTACACAAACCATCGGTGTTGATCGTTGTCGAGCCGTCGCCTCCCGCAGAGCATTTGCCCGAAGACCCCACGTTGGCGTGTCTTAAGAAACTGTCTCAAAACGGCAGTCTCGTGATCGTACTGCCGCGGCGGATTCAAACCCTCCGCTCGGCCGACCGGGTGGTATTACTCAACGGTCCGCGATTGGCTGGCGAAGGCAAGCATTCGGAGTTACTCGCCAATAGCGACTTGTATCGGCATTTGAACTATCTGTTGTTCAATCCCTACCGACACAAGAAAAGCGTCGCGTCGGTTTGACGTTGAATGGTCGCTCTGCTCTTGAAGCGAAAATCGTTCTCGGTCAGAAAATCGAACGTTCGGACCGCGCCAGAACGTTGAACGCTTTCCGCTTGGAGAGGGTGTGAATCTTTTTTGCATTTCGTTCGAGGACTAGGTTTTACCGTAGCGGAAGCCGTCAAGACTTTCGTTTGATTGGGTGATACCATGCCGCTACGAAAGTCTTGACGACTTCCGCTACAAAAATTCACAAGCTCGGAGAGCGATGCGACAGACGCTTGTTCCCAGGCTCCCGCCTGGGAACAAGATGGTGGGAGGCTCCCGCCTCCCATGTAGGATAAGGAGGCGGCAGCCTCACAATGAGTTGCACATCACAACTCAAAAACTGCACAACCTCTTCGCTGGGACGGTGAAGTATTACGACGATAACGCTTCGTAATCGTCTGCGGTGGCTCCATCCAAGCAGGCTTCGATGATTTTTCGGCCATGTGGATGCAGCTCGCTTTCCAAGAACGTGCTGATCTGCTGATGGAAGAAGTCCGTTAGAATCTTCGCTCCTCGGTCGTAACCTTCTGTTCCTACTTCCGGCTGCGTATCGACTTGCAAGAACCAATGTCCAATCGTTTGTCCTTCGATCTGGATCGTCTTGGGTGACTTACCTAGCAGACTGCAGCGCGAATCTTCCAATTTGTTGTCGGGGAACGGTGCCGATCCACGTCGTGATAGAAATTCACGCGCGATCCATTGGGGAGCGAACCCCGTTTCCCAACAACCAACGTTCTGGTTCGGTATCAGCACGAACAGGGTATCGGGCGTATCCAACACTTGTTTGAGCAAGATGTTTGCTTGATCGACACGCCGTCCGGTTGCAAACGGCCAATACGATCCGACGCCTTCGCTACTCATTCCTTCGGTATCAATGATGGACGGATTACCGTGACCCCGCGGTGCTACAAGTCGCCACAACCACGCCAACGATGGTGGTAGGATGTGGAACACCCCCATGATTCCGTACGTCGGAAGCTCTCGCGTGCAGGGCGGGCAGCGGACGCCAAAACTGCGAATGTCGACCGTGACCGGTTCATCCACGATCCCAGGATACTTGCTACGCGGGAAAACCAATCGAGGATTTGGGCATGGTTTCCCCGGCTCATCGTGAATCGGTTCCCAAATCAATGCGGTCGATCCAGGGGTCGCGTCGATGTTTAGAAACAACAATGGCTCATCAGGATGGATCGTCAGCTTTTCGAGGTGGGGGTCGGTGCCGTACTCGGTGATGTGGTTGACTCGTAAAAACCAAGCATGTTCGGCATCGATCACCGTCAGTTTGCGATCTCGCGCTCCAGCAATCTGTAAATCAGGATGACACAACGCCATATCGTCGGTTACCGGTCGTAGATCACATCCCATTGGCAGCGTGACGTGCCGCTTTTCGCCGGTTACCGTATTTCTCCCCAGCAACAAACGCCCGTCCGATTCTCGGTGCATTTGTTCGAGCATCTCGCTTTTGCCGCCCCCGGACGCACCTTCGTGCATGATCGTGACGGTATTGTCGTATGGCGTGACGACTTGAACCGTCGAGCAATGAGCGGTCGTCCAATCTTGCTTTTCACCGAGCGTCAACAGCATTCCATAGACGCCCTTCTTTGCCGACGGCCCTGGGTAGAGGTTGTAGCTGTAGAGTTCGTGCAACTCCTCGCGACGGTTGTGGACGACCACTTGCTTGCCGTCAAAATGGGTATGCCGAAACGGTGGTGCGATGTAGATGATGGCCGAGTGGTGATAATCTTCGCCCTTTGCTTCGATCTCTTCAATCGGGATGATGCCTTGAAGCATCGCTAATCCGAGACCGAAGAAACCTGCGTTAGCAGGACAGATCGCCAAAGCCGGTAGCCCTTTCCCAGGAACACCAGCGTTAAAGAAAAAACAGGCTAAGTCTTGCGTCTTGAGCCAAGCAAACGTTTCCTGGCGCAGACCTTCGAAGTCGCTTCCAAACCGCTTTTGATAAGTCGTTTTGTCGGTCGCACGATCATCGGCAATGACCATGCAATCCGCATCGCGGCGACGCATGTAGGGATCAACGTAGTTCGCACTGATGCCATTCTTAACTCGGCACACCCGAACCTCAGGTCGAAATTCGCCTTCGACCTCGTAACCGACGGTATAGTATCCGTCGGCATCGACCTTGTCTTGGGGGACCGATGCTTCCACCAATTCAGCCGTACTGCTGAAGAAGCGAACGGACTTCGCTTCACTAAGTACCGCCTCGGCAGAACGCGAAAGAGACAACTTTGGCAATTCAGTCGTAAACATCGTAGGGGACTCCATCGCTAGGTTGGGAGGTATTCATCACGTGCATAGCATAGATACGAATACCAAATCCATCGAATAGACATAACGTGCTATTTCCATTGAAAAAATCAATGCATACAAGCTGTCACGAACTGGATGGAGTCTCCCGTTTGCGATCATCGACGGGTCGAGCGAACGAACAATCCGCTAGTGGAAACCTATGGTCCCGTCGGTCATTCCACGGGGAATGTTGGCTGCTTAGTACCCTTCGAACAGATCCGCTTTTGCAGATTCCGAGATCGCCAAGACGGCGGGATGTTTTAGTCGACGTTCCACGGAAATCGCATAAAACCGTTCAGAAATTTCTGGAATTCGCCCAATTGGAACGAGCGAGTATTGCCGACCGACCTCCTCGGCAACGGGAGTGGGCACCACGATCATGCCCGCATTGACTTGGCCAAAAACCTTCAACAAGGCACTATCTTCGAACTCATGGATTGTCTCAGGCCGAATGTTGGTTTCATCAAACCATTGTTCAAGGGCTCGCCGCATCGTCGTATTTTGCGTGGGCAATAACATCGGTGCCCCGTCAAGGGAATGGGGGAAATTTGCTTTGTATTTCTCGGCCATCGACTCGCTGCCAAATATCGTCACATCGCATTGACCGAGCAAATGATTGAACGCTCGGACGTTCGCATCGGGTGACAAGGGCGAGTTTGCCAAGACGACATCGAGTCGATGCATCGCCAAATCGCTGAGCAGTTCCTTGAGTTTGCCTTCGTAACACACCAATCGCACCTTTTCCTCCATTTCGAGCGCTGGTTTGAGTAACCGATAGACAATCAACTTCGGCAAGGCATCCGGAACACCCACCAACAACCGCAACGTATCATCGGTAGGTCGCCCCCGCACCGCATCGGTCAGTTCTCGTCCCAAATTGAAAATCTCATCGGCATATCGAAAGACCACGTGCCCGGTGTCAGTTAGCAACATACTTCGCCCCTTTCGCTGGAACAACTTCACCCCCATCGACTTTTCGAGCTTTTGAATTTGCGTGCTCAACGTTGGCTGGGATAGGTGCAATTGTTCAGCTGCAGCGGTGATGCCACCTTCCTTAGCGACCATCCAAAAGTAGAGTAGATGGTGATAGTTGAGCCAATCGGCCATTCCAGTCCTCTCATTGTCTTTGCCTATGAAGTTCAGCGAAACTTTCTATTTATCTAACTGTACACCGAGCATCGATGAATAAACATCGGCCTCCATCCGATATAATCAACGCATCAAACGGCCGCCAACGTATTATGGTCAATCCTGTGTCGACACCACCACT
>JGI12048J13642_10640789_pt1 | contig 17409 bp, 12 predicted proteins | sample ElkSlonscriptome_16_FD_13642 | JGI IMG/M metagenome (IMG submission 13642)
ATCGAAGAGGTTCGCAAGGGCCGCGCGGCCAACAGCGCCACGGCCGAGGATTCCTATGATGCGCTGAAGAAGTACGCGCGCGACCTGACGGCCTTGGCGGGGGAAGGCAAGCTGGACCCCGTCATCGGGCGCGACGAGGAGATCCGCCGCACCGTTCAGGTGCTGTCTCGGCGGACCAAGAACAATCCCGTCCTGATCGGCGAAGCCGGGGTCGGCAAGACCGCCATCGTCGAGGGTTTGGCGCAGCGCATTGTCAGCGGCGACGTGCCGGAGACGCTGAAGGACAAAACGCTCATGGTCCTCGACCTCGGTGCGCTGGTCGCGGGCGCCAAGTTCCGGGGCGAGTTCGAAGAACGGCTCAAGGCCGTGCTCAACGAAACCACGGCCGCTGACGGCGAGATCATCCTGTTTATCGATGAGATGCACACCATCGTCGGCGCGGGCGCCGCGGAAGGCGCCATGGATGCGTCGAATCTGCTCAAACCGGCATTGGCGCGAGGCGAACTGCACTGCATCGGCGCAACGACGCTCAATGAGTATCGCAAGCACATCGAGAAGGACGCAGCGCTCGCGCGCCGGTTCCAGCCGGTGTTCGTGTCTCAGCCGGGGGTGGAAGACACCGTTTCCATCCTCCGAGGACTGAAGGAGAAATACGAACTCCACCATGGCGTACGAATTACGGACGCCGCTCTGGTTTCGGCGGCAACTCTCAGCAATCGCTACATCACCGATCGGTTCCTCCCCGACAAGGCCATCGATTTGATGGACGAGGCCGCCAGCCGGCTGCGCATGCAGGTGGATTCCAAGCCCGAGGAAATCGACGAACTGGACCGCCGGATCGTTCAGTTGAAGATCGAGCGGGAGGCCCTGAAAAAAGAAGACGATCAGGCCTCCAAGGATCGACTGGTGAAGCTCGAGGAGGAACTGGGCGAACTGGAACCGCGTTCGGCGGAATTGACCAGCCAATGGCGGGCGGAAAAGGACGCCCTCGCCGGCGCAACCAAAATCAAGGAAGAACTGGACAACGCGCGGATCACAGTAGAGCGTTATCTGCGCGAGGGAGAGTACCAGAAAGCCGGCGAGCTACAGTACTCGGCGATTCCCGAACTTGAACGGAAACTGCAGGCAGCCGAGGATGCGGAGAGCAACCGCATGCTCGAAGAGGCGGTCACCGCCCAGCATGTGGCCGGCATCGTTTCCCGCTGGACCGGCATTCCCGTCGACAAGATGCTGGAAGGCGAGCGTGACAAGCTGCTGCAGATGGAACAGAACCTGAGCAAGCGGGTGGTCGGCCAGGAGGAGGCGCTGACCGCCGTTGCCAACGCCGTTCGCCGCGCTCGCGCCGGTCTTCAGGACGCCAATCGCCCGATCGGTTCGTTCTTGTTCCTTGGGCCTACCGGCGTCGGCAAAACGGAGTTGACCAAGGCGCTGGCCGAGTTCCTGTTCGACGACGAGACGGCAATGGTGCGCGTCGATATGTCCGAGTACATGGAGAAGCACTCGGTGGCCCGTCTCATCGGTGCGCCTCCGGGTTACGTGGGCTATGAGGAAGGCGGCGCGTTGACCGAGGCGGTGCGCCGGCGTCCGTACCAGGTCATTCTTTTCGATGAGGTGGAGAAAGCCCACCCGGACGTGTTCAACGTGCTGTTGCAGGTTCTTGACGACGGGCGGCTGACCGACGGGCAGGGACGCACCGTGGATTTCCGCAACACGCTGATTATTCTCACATCGAACCTGGGTGGCGACATCCTCGCCGGTCAGGGTGAGGGCCACGATTCCAGCGAGGTCCGCGAGCAGGTCATGACCATGGTCCGCGCTGCCTTCAAGCCGGAATTCCTCAACCGTCTCGACGAGATCATCTTGTTCCACCGCCTGTTCCCGGAACAAATGGATGCCATTGTTGAAATCCAGCTTGGAAGGCTGCGGGATTTGCTGGCGGATCGCAAAATCTCGCTCAACCTCGACCAGGCCGCCATCTCCTGGCTGGCCAAGGCCGGGTACGATCCCGTCTATGGCGCGCGGCCGCTCAAGCGGGTGATCCAGAGGGATCTACAAAACCCGCTCGCCACCCTTGTCCTCGAAGGGCAGGTCAATGACGGCGACATAGTGAATGTTTCCGCGAGTGAAGGTGGCCTGACCATCAATGGGGTGCAGGCCGAAGCGGCCTAACTTCTCACCGGATCCGATCGAGTAGTTCGCTCGATCGGATTCCCTTGCCCTAAAGACCGAATGGCGAACGGTTCTCAGTTGCATTTTCCGAAGGACAGAGTGCGGAAGAGGTTGAAACTTTATGCCTTCGCCATGTACCGTGACTAAATGATCGGTCGATAGTAATGACCGTTGGTAAAAGGCGCGACAGGGGCGCCAATATCATCTCTCATGCTGGGTTTCGCGCAGCGCCGGTCAATTCAAGAGTGGGGACACATGACGGACGTCATACGGATCCTATGCCGGGAACACGAGAATACCCTTACATTAATCAGGACTCTCGAACGTCAGGTCGCCATATCCGAACGGGGCGAGGTGCCCGACTACGATATCGTCGAGGGCATCGCCGACTACTTTCTCAGTTATCCCGATTTATACCATCACCCCAAGGAGAATTTGGTGTTTGCCAAGCTGCGCGAGCGCGATCCGGCCGCGGCTAGCAACATCGGCGACCTCCAGGGCGAGCATGACGAAATCGCGTTGCGGACCCGCGACTTCTCTGCCGCCGCACGGTCCATGCGGGGTGGTGTCGCCGTTGCCGGGATACCATTTGAAAAGTGGGCAGGAAACTTTATCGAATTCCAGAAGCAACACATGGAAAACGAGGAACGGTTGTTTTTTCCCGTCGCGCTGGAGGTCTTAACGCCCCAGGACTGGCAGGAACTAGAAGCCAAGATGATGGACCAGGACGACCCTCTGTTCGGCGAACGGGTTGGCGAGCGCTACGAGGTTCTCCATGCCAACATCCTCCAGTGGGAAAACGCTGATCGGCAACGGCAAAACGAAAATTATCGGTGAAATGCCTGCAGAATACGGTCGACCGCGAGTGTGGTCGTCAGGCGGCCCTCTGAGACGTCTTTTTCGATAAGGGGGAGTTCTTCGATCACCTGCGGATGGGTCTTCAGAGAAGTCATCAGCCGGTCTTCGAGCATCGCCCACATCCAGCGAATGCGCTGACGCCGCCGCTTGTCCTGCAACTCGCCGGTTTCCAGAAGCTTGTTTTTGTGTTCGTCAAGTTTGTCCCAAAGAGTGTCGAGGCCCATGTTGGTGAGCCCGCTGCACAACACCACCGGCGGATCCCAATTCGGGCTAGAGTGTTTCATGATCTTCAGGGCGTTGCGGTAGTGGACCGCGGCCTGCTTGGCTTTGACTTCGTCGCTGTCGGCCTTGTTGATGGCGATCATGTCGGCGATTTCGAGAACGCCTTTCTTGATCCCTTGAAGCTCGTCGCCGGCGCCCGGCAGCATCAGCACCAGGAAGAAGTCACTCATCTCGGAAACGGCGACCTCGCTCTGGCCGGCCCCGACCGTTTCAACCAAGATCACATCGAAGCCGGCGGCCTCGCATACCACCATGGTTGCCCGCGTCGCCCGCGCGACACCGCCCAGCGTTCCCGATGACGGGGACGGGCGGATAAACGCATTTGGCTGAACGGACAACTCCTGCATGCGGGTTTTGTCGCCGAGGATACTGCCGCCGCTGACCGTACTGCTTGGGTCGACCGCGAGAACGGCCACCTTGTAATCCGAACGCGTCAGGTTGCAGCCGAACGCCTCAATGAAGGTGCTCTTGCCGACCCCGGGAACACCCGTGATACCGATACGATGGGCGCGTTTTTCATGCGGGACGCCGCGAATATGCTCCAAGAGGCGGAGCAGGATTTCCTGCCCCATCTCCTGATGCCGTGCATTGCGGCTCTCGATGATTGTAATGGTCCGGCCCAGCATTGTCCGGTCACCGGACAACACGCCGTCCACATAATCATCCACCGTATATGTTGGTCGCCGGCGAACGCGGACAACCTCCGGCGCGTACGCGCCCTCGGGGCCGATGGTCATGATTTAGGCGGCTTCGCTGGTGTAGCCCAAGACCTTATTCAGTTCCGCGATCAAGGACATGGCCGCTTCGCCGATGACTGTACCCGGCGGGAAGATGGCGGTGGCGCCGGCCTTGTACAACTCGTCATAGTCCTGCGGCGGAATGACGCCGCCGACCACGATCAAGATGTCTTCACGCCCCAGCTTGTCCAACTCCGCCCGAAGCTCGGGCACCAAAGTGAGGTGACCGGCGGCGAGCGAACTGGCACCCACGAGGTGCACATCGTTTTCCGCCGCCTGACGCGCGACTTCCGCGGGAGTCTGGAACAGCGGTCCAATATCCACGTCGAAGCCGAGATCGGCAAATGCACTGGCGATCACCTTCTGACCGCGATCGTGACCGTCCTGACCCATCTTGGCGATGAGAATACGCGGGCGGCGGCCATCGTTGGCTTCGAACTCGTCGACCATTTTGTGGGCTTTGCTCACCATGTCCGATGTCTCCCCGACTGCACCACTGTAAATACCGGAGATGGTCCGGATCTCGGCCTTGTGACGGCCCCAGACCTTTTCCAGCGCATCGCTGATTTCGCCGACGCTGCACCGTGCCCGCGCCGCTTCGATGCCAAGCGCCAGAAGGTTGCCTCCGCCGCTCTCGGCGCATCGCGTGAGAGCATGGAGTTTCTCCTCCACCTCCTTGGGATCGCGGTTGGACCGCAGCTCCTCGAGCTGAGCGATCTGCTGGCGGCGCACCTGGGCATTCTCGACCTTGAGCACCTCGATCTTCTCGGCTTCGTCCAGCCGGTACTTGTTGACGCCGACCACGGTCTGCTTCCCGGCATCAATCCGCGCTTGGGTCCGGGCGGCTGCTTCCTCGATGCGAAGTTTCGGAATGCCCTGCTCGATGGCCTTGGCCATACCGCCGGATTCCTCCACTTCTTGGATGTGGCTCCAGGCCTTCTCCGCCAGGTCGCGGGTCAGGCGTTCCACGTAATAGCTGCCGCCCCAAGGATCGATCACCTGCGTGGTACCGCTTTCCTGCTGCAGGAACAGCTGGGTGTTGCGGGCGATCCGCGCGGAGAAGTCGGTGGGAAGCGCCAGCGCTTCGTCGAACGAATTGGTGTGCAGCGACTGAGTGTGCCCCTGGGTCGCCGCCATCGCCTCGACACACGTACGGACCACGTTGTTGTAGACGTCCTGCGCGGTCAGGCTCCAGCCTGAGGTCTGTGAGTGGGTGCGGAGCGCCAGCGACTTGTTGGTCTTGGGGTCGAACTGTTTGATCAGCTTCGACCACAGCATGCGTGCCGCCCGCATCTTGGCGACTTCCATGTAGAAGTTCATGCCGATGGCCCAGAAGAACGACAGACGCGGTGCGAACTGATCGATGGTCAGTCCGGCGTTCATGCCGGCGCGGGCGTACTCGACGCCGTCGGCCAGGGTATACGCCATCTCCAGATCCGCCGTCGCTCCCGCTTCCTGCATATGGTAGCCGGAAATGCTGATGCTGTTGAACTTCGGCATGTTCTGCGATGTAAACGAGAAAATGTCGGAGATGATCTGCATCGAGGGCGAGGGCGGATAGATGTAGGTGTTGCGGACCATGAACTCCTTGAGGATGTCGTTCTGGATGGTACCGGCCAGTTGCTGCGGTTTGACGCCCTGCTCCTCGGCGGCGACGATGTACAGCGACAGGATCGGCAGTACCGCTCCGTTCATAGTCATCGACACGGTCATTTCATCGAGCGGAATCCGGTCGAAGAGAACGCGCATGTCGGTGATGGAGTCGATGGCCACGCCGGCCATGCCCACGTCGCCCGCCACCCGCGGATTGTCGGAGTCATAGCCGCGGTGAGTGGCCAGGTCGAACGCCACCGAAAGGCCTTTCTGACCCGCCGCCAGATTCCGGCGGTAAAAGGCGTTACTGTCTTTCGCGGTGGAGAAGCCCGCGTACTGACGCACCGTCCACGGACGGGTCACGTACATGGTGGAATAGGGCCCGCGGACATAAGGCGGAATCCCCGCCATGGTGTCCAGGTGGTCGAGCCCCTCGAGGTCGTCCGCCGAATAGAACGGCTTGACGTTAACGAGTTCGGGCGTCTCCCAAAGGAACTCTTCGGGAGATTTCCCGGTTTCCTTCTTGAAGCGCGCGGCCCAGTCGGCATAGCTGCCGCCACCCGGGGCGTTTTGGGTATCGAGGTGGATGTCGGAGAAATTGGGAATACCAGTCATGGGTCAGATCACTCCCAGAAGCTCGAGAGCGGAACGCGTGGTTGCGTAAACGTCCCCTCCCATAAAGATGAATTCATCGACGCCGGCTTGCATGAAGGCGTCCTTGTTATCGCCCGGAGCGCCGGCCACATAGAGCCGTTCGCATCCGGCGGCTTTGAGAGCCGGGGCCACGCTCGGAACCATGTCCACGTAGATCGGGTCGGCCGAGCAGATAATGGCGATGCGCGCGCCGCTTTCCTTGAACGCTTTGGCGCACGCTTCGGCGTCCTCGAAGCCGTGGTTGGTCAGGGTCTCAATGCCGCCCACTTCGAAGAAGTTCTTGGCGAATGTGGCCCGCGCCGTGTGTTTCGCGATGGGGCCGAGGTTGGCAAGAAAAATCTGCGGACGTTTACCCGACTTCTCGAGACAAGCATCGCTCGCTTCGCGCAGGACTTCGAACTTCTCGGCCAACCTGTGACGCGGTAGTGCCGTAATCGTGGCAGCCTCACCACCAAGTGCGTCTGCCATGGCGCCGATGGTCATGCCTTCCGAAGCCGCTGCGAATACCGCACCCGCCATATCGCCCGCCGGGGCGTTTTGGAGCGTGGACGTGCCCGCTCCGGCGTTCTTTCTTGTGGTTTCCAGGCGTGCCGACGACGTCTTAGTGAGAGCGCCAAGGTCGGGCTGTTCCGGTGTGTCGGCGGTCTCGAGAATATTCGGGAACTCGCTGACCCCGGTAAGCGGATCTCGCCGCTTATCCAGGTTCTTTTCCCGGGTCGCATAGGACTCGGCAATCTGCTTGGCGAAGCTGCCGTCGTTGAGAACCGCGACGATGCCGCCGGCCTTTTCGATCTTCTGGAATTCGGCCCATGCGGCTTTCGCCATTTCGTCGGTGCGGGTTTCCACATACCAGGACCCGCCAGCCGGATCGATCACCATGGCGACGTTCGACTCTTCGGCCAAGATGACGTGGGTGTTACGTGCGACCCGCCGCGCAATGTTGTCCGGGAGGCCAATCGCGTTGCTGTAGGGCAGTACGGTGACGCTCTTGGCGCCGCCGACCGCCGCACTGAAGCACGAGACCGTGGCCCGCAGTGTGTTCACCCAGGGATCGCGTTTGCTCATCATCCGCTGGGCCGTAACCGCGTGCAGGTTCATGGCCCGGGCGTCTTCGCTGGCGCCGCAGGCCTCGGCCACGCGGCTCCAAAGTTTCCGCGCCGCGCGAAGTTTGCAGATGCCGAGGAACTGGTTGCAGTCCACCGAGTAGGTGAAAAGGATTTGCTTACAGGCGCTATCGATATCCATGCCTGCATCGGTCATGGCCCGGAGGTAGGCGACGGCCGTCGCCATGGACGCGGCTAAGTCGTCGGTTTCGGACGCACCGGCATTGTGATACGCCGACGTATTGACGTTGACCGCCGTTACGTTGGGGTAGGCGGCGGCCGTGTGTTTCGCCAGTCCGGCCATTCGCGCGAGCATCGTATCCACGGGCGCCGGCAGCGTGCCGCTATCCGCCAGGGTTCCGATGGGATCAGCGTTGAAAGCGCCCTGTGCTTTGTCAGCGCCGATGCCGCGCCGCTCCCAAAGGGCCGCCAGCAATCCCGCGGCCGGCAGGAACTGAGCGCCCGCGTCGAGCACAATCGGCGCCAGATCGAGATAAACGCCTGTCAGCAACAGATCGAGATCGTCGACGGAGTAAACCATCACGCCGTCATCGCCGGCCAATTCCTTGGCATCTGCCGCGTCTGCGTCCAACCCGGCCCGTGCGGCCGCGTCGAACCGAACGATCAGCGACGTCACTCCGCGCGAGAGTTCTTTCAGGATGATGTCATTGCACTTCTGAGGGTCGGGATAGGCGTGAACTTGCCTGACATCCCAGTTTTCGACCCGATTGCCGGCGGCCGTGCTGCCGCGTGTATGCGGTTCCGCGCCCGGGAATCCGGAGGGATCGCCGGTCGGGGGCCAGTCCTGCCGCGTATAGACCGGTCGAACAGACACTCCCTCGTAGGTTTTCGTGTACATCTTTTTTTCGAAAGGTGCGCCTTTAAGCGCTTTATTCACTTCGTCGACCCACTCGTCATATGAGGGAGTTGCGAAGTCTTCGACGAATTTGATCTGGCTATCGCTCATGGAGATCCCGCCCCGGTTGTCATTTAAACTGTTCGTTTCGCCGCGCCATATGCATCCCTGAAAAACCGGCGCGAGCCCGACCGATCCTTTGAAAATCGGCTGTTTGCATGTTCTTCCGTGAACGTAAGGCACCAGCCACAGAGCGTCAAGGAGTCCAGGCGGGCAGAAGAAGCTCTGTCGGAAAGGCTGGACCATTTCTCTTCCGAATTGGAATTTCCGACCGCTGAGGAAGGTCATTGTCGCCTAATTCAGTTGCGCCGCGATGACGATGTCCTCATGTTTGCACCTTGCAGAAACCAATGGTTGGGAGGAGATCATGGCTGACACGGTGGGAGCATCGCATATTTTGCTGATGTACGAGGGCTCTATGCGCTCGACGGCGACCCGTTCCAAGGACGAGGCGCTGACCGAAATGAAACAGATCAAAGGCGAACTGGACGGCGGTGCCGATTTCGCCATCCTTGCCGCCCAACACTCCGATTGCCCGTCGGGCGCCAAGGGCGGAGAACTCGGCGCGTTCGGACGTGGACAAATGGTGCCTGAGTTCGATGCTGTCGCGTTCGATCTCGAGGTGGGCGGCGTCAGCGATGTGTTCGAAACACCCTTCGGCTATCACCTGATCCACCGAACCGCTTAGGAGTATAGGCAACAAAAAGGCGGGTTTGAAACCCGCCTTTCTTCAATAGTTCATCGTCCGTTTTCAGATGTTGAGCAGCGCGATGATGGTTGCCAGGGTTCCGATTGCGGCCAGTCCGTACACCACGATGGCAACGGGGGTATCCGCCCGAATGCCGAAATCGTGGGCGACCACGCGCAACCGGTGGGCGGCATGCCAAAGCGTCAGGAACATGATACCGAACACGATGAGCTTTATCAGCCAATGGCCGATAAACCCGTGCATGGTTTCATAGGACAACGCGGCCGAGAAACCGCCGAAAAAGGCGTAGCACGCGGTAATGATCACGATTACCGGGAGGATGAACGCTGTTGCCGTGCCGCCACCGGCGAACACGAGCCACGGAACTGCTTTGCTTGATCGTGCCATAGTTTATGCCGCTCCCGCCAAGACCAATACGAAAAGGGTGACAACGGCCAAAATGCCGTAGTGCGCGCCGACAATGATATTGCCCGGCACGAAATCGGTTCCCCGCTGTATGCGCATGGCCTGCGGGACCACCTTGAACCACGAGAACGTGTGTACCGCTGCGAAAAACAACAAGAAAATATGGAAGACCACGCCTAGCGGGCTGCTGATGCCGTCCAGCCATCCCTGCCACGCTTCTGGACCCTGGCCCAGCCGGAACAAGCCGAAGATCCAGATCAGCGCATAGATGGCTATGAAAATGCACGTCAGTTCATGCAGGATGTAGTCGCGATAACGGGCCTGACTCAAGAACCAGGACGTCTTGGACATTTCGCGTACATAAGGTTTCCGGCTCATGATTTTACCCCCGGAATAAATGATGTGACGTAATCGATGGCGCTGGTGATCTTGGTCTGCTGGATGGCTCCCGCGGGATCCACGTCCTTTGGACAGACCTGTGAGCACGCACCGACAAAACTACACTCCCAGATGCCATCATGACTGGCGACCACGTCTTCGCGGGCTTTGCGGCCCACATCCCGAGAGTCCGCGTTGTAGCGATGCGCCAACGCCAGTGCCGCCGGCCCAACGAACTCGTCGGCGAGCCCGTATTGCGGACAGATGGAGTAACAGAGCAGACAGTTGATACACATGGAGTACTGCTTGAAGGTCTTCAGCTGTGTCGGTGTCTGCAGATACTCACCCTGGTCGACGGTTTTCTCTTCCTTGGGAATGAGGTAGGGCTTGACGCTCTCCAGCTTTTCCACGAAGTCGTCGATCACCACCACGAGATCCCGTTCGATGGGGAAATTGGCCAGCGGCTCGACCCGTATCTTGTCGCCATAGTCCTTGAGAAACGCCTTGCAGCTCAGCTTCGGCTCGCCGTCGACGACCATGCCGCAGCTTCCGCACACGAACATATGGCACGACCAACGGAACGAGAGCGATCGGTCCATCTCGTCCTTGACGTAGTTGAGCGCGTCAAGAACCACCCAGTCCGGGTCGCAGGGAATATTTTCGTACGTTTGGAAGAAAGGCTTATCGTCCTCCTCGGGCCGATACCGCAAGACTTCCAATGTGATATTGCGCGTTTCCATCAGATTTTCTGACCTCCCGCGGCGGCGCCATAGACACGCGCGGCCGGCTGCGATTTGGTGATGACCACATCGAGGTAATCGATGCGCGGGTCCCCGTTGTGGTTGTAATAAGCCATGGAGTGCTTGAGGTACTTCTCGTCGTCTCGCGTTTCGTAATCGAGGCGTTGGTGGGCGCCTCTGGATTCCTTGCGCTCGATCGCCGAGACGGCGACGGTTTGCGACACCTCGATCATTGCGCCCAATTCCAGAACCTGGGTCAGGTCGGTGTTGAACACGGCGCTCTTATCCTCCAGCGCGATGTTCTTGAACCGGTCGCGGACTTCGCTGACGACGTCGCAGGTGGACTTGATCAGGTCCTCACTTCGGTAGATGCCGCAGCCGTCTTCCATGCTTTGGGTCAATTTATTGCGAAGGTCGGCGACCCGTTCGGTCCCCTTGCCCTTGAAGAGCCCCTTGATACGGCTCTCGGCGTCGGCACCCTGCTTCTCGATCAGCGAGTCGGAAGCCGGTTTGAAGGAGCGGATGTGCTCGACGGCATTGCGTCCGGCGATGGCGCCGAACACCAGCAGTTCGCCCAGCGAATTGGAGCCCAGGCGGTTGGCACCGTTGATGGAGACGCAGGCGCATTCGCCGGCCGAGAACAAGCCGCCGATGGTGGTGGCGGCCGCGATGTCGGTGTGGATACCGCCCATCATGTAGTGCACCACCGGGCGCACCGGAACCAGATCCGTCACCGGATCGGTGCCCACGTAGCTGCGTGACAGATCGCGGACCAGCGGCAGGCGTTCGTCGATCTTCTTCTCGCCGAGATGACGCATGTCGAGGTGAATGACGTCGCCCCACTTCGACTGTACCGTTCGTCCCTTCTGTTGCTCATGCCAGAAGGCCTGGCTCAAACGGTCGCGGGGGCCGAGTTCCATGGTCTTGAGAACCGGCTCCGGCGTTGGCTCGCCGAGATCGTAATCCTGGAGATAGCGATAGCCATCTTTGTTCAGCAGCCACCCGCCCTCGCCGCGGCAGCCCTCGGTAAGCAGAATGCCGCTCCCGGGAAGGCCGGTGGGATGGTACTGGACGAATTCCATATCCTTGAGCGCGGCCCCAGCGCGATAGGCCATGGCCATGCCGTCGCCGGTCTTGATGGCGCCGTTGGTGGTGAACGGAAAAATCTTTCCCGCGCCGCCGGAGGCGATGATCACCGACTTGGCCTTGACCAGTTTCAATTCGCCGGTGCGCATCTCCAAGCAGACCACGCCCTGCACGACGCCGTCATCGACGATCAGATCGGTAGCGTAGTGCTCGTCCACGCGCTTGATGGACGGGTATTTCAGGGTCGTTTGAAACAGCGTGTGCAGCATGTGGAAGCCGGTTTTGTCGGCGGCGAACCACGTGCGCATGATTTTCATGCCGCCGAATGGACGGACGGCTACATGCCCCGTCTCCTCGCGGCTCCAAGGACAGCCCCAGTGTTCCATCTGGGTCAATTCCTTGGGGATTTCGTTGATGAACAGTTCGACCGCGTCCTGGTCGGTCAGCCAATCGCCGCCGCCCACGGTGTCGTGGAAATGATAGTCGAGACTGTCGTTTTCCTTGATGACGCCCGCTGCTCCGCCTTCCGCCGCGCACGTATGGCTGCGCATTGGGTAGACTTTTGAGATTAGCAAGACGTTTATTTTAGGATCCGCCTCGGCGACTGCGATGGCCGCGCGCAAACCTGCGCCGCCAGCGCCGACGATAGCGATATCCGTGTTCATGACTTCCATTGGATACTCCCGTTGGCTCCCCCAGAGCGTTCAATCGGAGTATATCCAGATCAAGGGCGAATGCCAGCGCGGCACGAATGCGCCGGCGACATTTTTTTTGCGGCGCAAAACCCGATTTTTTTCGCGGTATAATAGTCGATGCCTTTTGCAACAGCTTGCAAGGCCGACCGGCGGGCTTTGCGCTAGACATGGCGAACGGGCATAACTCTAGGTGGGGCGCGACGAATGCGGAATTCTGACAGCGAAGGTGCCGGGGCCTCCCTTGCTTCGCAGCTCGTGCGTCACGCGTCTGAGTTGATCCGTCTCGCGGGCCCCGTGGTAGTCGGCCGCTCGGGCATCATGATCATGTCGTTGGTGGATACCATCATGGTCGGCCGCTTCTCCACCGAGGAGCTGGCGTATCAGGGGATCGGCCAGGCCCCGGTGATCCCGCTGATGCTGGGGCTGATGGGGCTGATGATGGGGACACTGGTGTCGGCCGCGTCCGCTTTCGGGGCCGGACGGTTTGACGCGTGTGGAGCGGCCTGGCGGCGGTCGCTGCCTCTGGCTATCGGTGCAGGTGTCGCCGCGGCAGTTCTCTGCGCGTTCGGCGAACCGCTGCTCAGAGCGTCCGGCCAATCGGCCGACCTGGCCGGCGGCGGCGGACCGGTGGTGCAGATCCTGGGTCTCGGACTGCCGGCCGCGATGGTGTTTCTGACCACCAATTTCTTTCTTGAGGGCATCAAGCGGCCTCTTCCAGGGATGGTGATGATTATCGCCGCAAACATCCTCAATGCTCTGCTCAACTGGGTTCTGGTGTACGGCCACCTTGGTTTCCCGCCCATGGGCGCCGTTGGTTCGGCGTGGGCGACGACCGGCGTCCGCGTTTTCCTGGCCGTGGGGCTTGTGCTCTATGTCTGGTCGATGACCGATCATGCCCGTTTCGGCGTGCGCACGCGGCCGGGCGGCGGCTGGGCGGCAGGACGCACGCAGCGCCAGATCGGCTATGCCGCCGGCGCCAGCATCGGTGTAGAGGCGACGGCGTTCGCCGTGATGAGCATTTTTGCCGGCTGGCTCGGCGCGGTCCCGCTGGCCGGTTATTCCATCGCCCTCAACCTGATCTCCATGGTGTTCATGGTCGCCATCGGCGTGGGCTCGGCGACCGCCGTTCGCGTCGGTATTGCCTACGGGACCGGGAGCGCTCGAGATGTGGCACTTGCCGGCTGGACCGGTCTCGGGATCAATTCCATCGCCATGGCCGCATTCGGCATTTTGTTTATTGTCGTCCCCGACGGCCTGGTGGCCGCGTATACCGCCGACCCCCAGCTCGAGGCGCTTACCGTTCCGCTGGTGGCGTTCTGCGCGTGGCTGCTGGTGGTGGACGGCGGCCAAGGGGTAATGGCCAACGCACTGCGCGGCCGTGGCGAGACCTGGGCGCCCACCGTCCTGCATGTGTTCAGTTATGGATTCGTCATGATCCCGGTGTGCTGGTTCCTGACCTTTCCCATGGGCCACGGCGTTATGGGTTTATTCGAGGGGATCCTGATCGCCAGCGTGGTTTCGGCTGGATTATTGTGCGGCCGTTTTTTCTGGCTTGGACAGCGGGATAAGCGGCAGCATGCTCTTCACCAAAACTCCAATCTAGGGTAATCTGTCAAGTTTAGTTCTACAACACATGGTCGTGGGCCGTGATCGCTCAGAGGCGGGAAAAGAACTGGCTGGAGTTCGTCGAGTGGTGCCGGGCGCGGCGGCTGAAGTCGTTGCCGGCACACCCGTGGACGGTGGCCGCCTATGCGCGCTGGTGCGACAGCCACTATCGGCGTCCCAACGTCTCCAAGCGTGTCGAGGCCATTGCCCGGGCTCACATTTTTTATTGCGCCACGTCGCCGGACCGGCATCCGACGGTGACCAACACCTTGAGAAACATCGAGAGGCGCCAACAATCGGTGTCCCAACGCGCGGCGCTGTTTCGGTCCGAGGACTTCGCCGGTCCCGGTGTGGCCAAGCGCGCGTCTCCGAAAAGCAAGTCCAAGACCAAAGCCAAAAAGCCGCCAACCAGGCTCCGGCGAATGCTACGGAACTCTCCGCAACTGGTTTCGCGGCGGCCCTCCGAGCCATAACTTTGTGAAGGGAACGGTGGGGCGCAGGCGTCCCCTGCGGCGATCTTTTAGAATATAAGGCCCTGTCGGCGCCGAAGCTCTCCGCGCCATGCCCCATCACGCTGCCTCGGCAGCCTCGCTTTCATCGCGTTGCTGACGGCGCCAGCGCGTGATCGTGTCTTCGATGAACCAGTCGTCGATATAGTCTTTCTGCCACGCTTGGGAAAACGCCGCCGTTCCGCTCTTCGGCCGGAAAGCTTCCTCGAGCGTATCGAAGCACAGCCGCATGGGTACCGTGACCCCTTCGCCCACGGCGATGCACTCTTGCCCATGCAGCGCCGGCAGTGCCGCGAGCAGGCCGTCGGCGCCGTCCGGCAGTGTGGTGCGAACGAACTCCTGGTCGTTTTCGTTGGACATCCTGAGCGCGAACAGCGTGTTGCACTGAGAGAGAATGGTCGCCGACAGTTCGGACGGCCGCTGCGTCACCAGGCACAGCGAGACCCCATATTTCCGGCCCTCCTTGGCGATCCGCGAGATCGAGCGCCGGGTCGGAGCGAACCCCAGATTTTCATCGCGCGGGACATAACGGTGCGCTTCCTCGCAGACCAACAGCACCGGGATGGCTTTGGCGTCGATGCTCCACACCGCGAAATCGAAGATCATCCGGCACAGGACCGAGACCACCACGTCGACGATATCGGACGGTACGCCGGAAAGGTCGATGATCGTTGCCGGGCGGCCGGACACCGGCACGCGCAGAATACGCGACAGGATATTAACCATTGTGTCGCGCACCACCACGCCGGAGAACATGAAGGCAAATCGCTGATCCGTGCTCAGTGCCTGCATGCGGGTTTGCAGGCGGAGATACGGCAGCGACGTCTCGGTCTTGTCGAGCCGCCCCATGGCATCGCTGATGAGGCGCTGGACCTCGCCCAAGCGATAGGGAACCGGCGTGTCGACGGTGACGTAGTCGGTGTTCTCATCCGGGCCGAGGAACTTGCGCCGGGCGGCGAGGATGGCATCCTTGAGGATGTCGATTTCGGTTTCGCGGTCTTTGCCGTCGCTGGTGACGAAGGCGGCGACCGATTCCTCGAAATTCATCAGCCAATAAGGCAAATCCAGATTGGACAGGTTGATCTGCTCGGCCCGCTCGCCGAATGCCGGGCCATACTCGTTGTGAGGGTCGAGCACCACCACGTGGCCGTTGGGATTTTCCTCGAGGATGGCGCGAAGGATCAGAGCGGTGGAGCAGGACTTGCCGGAACCCGTCGTCCCTAGCACCGCGAAATGCTTGCCCAAAAGACTGTCTGTGGCGATGAAACCGGGCAGGTTGCGGTCCTGATGAATGGTGCCGATGCGCACGGCGGAGGCGCGCGGCGGGGCATAGATCAGGGCTAGATCCTCGGGCGTGACGGCCAGGACTTCGCCGCCGAGCGGCGGATAAACCGAGACGCCGCGCTGGAAACAGGCGTCGGTTCCTGTGACCTCGGGATGCATCACTTCTCCCAGCATGTCGATCTCGACCATTTTTTGGGCGCTTTCCGGCGAGACCGAGGGGTCGGTGATCCACATGCCGCCGACCATGCCGAAAACCGATGAGATCCGTGTTTTCATCTTGACCAAACCGCCGAACTGCACGGCATCCAGGGCGGTGGCCTGTTCCATGCCGCCACCGATCAGCACGCTGCTGATTTTAGATCCCTTGACCGAAACAACGTGGCCCACCTTTTGATCGTCGATGCTCATCTATCTTGCCCCTTGAATGTGCGCCGTCGATTTCGTCGTCCGGCGCGGTGATGTCACGAACCCGGACACACGGGTCACGCGTTAGCGCAAAAGTAACGATAACAACGCTAAAAAGGCCTTAACGCGGAACCCGGGTTTACCTGGATAATCAGGGGCCGGGACCGACAGAAGGTCAAAAACCGGGAATGGCAGATAGCGAAGTCCGGCGGTTGTCGGACACCGAAAGGCGAGATTGGCTGCGGCTGATCCGAAGTGATCGGGTCGGGCCCATCACCTTTTTTGCATTGCTGCGGCGCTACGGGAGCGCGCGGGCGGCGCTCGAGGCGTTGCCGGATCTTGCCCGGAGGGGCGGCCGGCACAAGCCCGTCAGGATTTGTTCGGTCGGCGCGGCCGAGCGTGAACTGGAAGCGACCGGAGAGATTGGCGCTCGGATGATCGCGCACGGCGAGCCGGAGTATCCGCCGTTGCTGGCGGAGATCGTCGATGCGCCGCCGCTGATCAGCGTCCGCGGCAATCACCGGCTTCTGTTCCGACCGGTGATCGGTATGGTGGGCAGCCGCAACGCGTCGTTAAACGGGCGGCGTCTCGCCCGCCAGCTTGCGGAGGACCTGGGTGCCAATGGCATGGTCGTGGCATCGGGCTTGGCTCGCGGCATTGACGCAGCGGCGCACCGGGGCGCCCTGAAAACGGGCACCGTTGCCGTGGTGGCCGGCGGGGTGGATGTGATCTACCCGGAAGATAATCGAGACCTCTATGGAGAAATCGTCGCACGTGGCGTGGTGATTTCCGAGGTGGCGACGGGTATGCGGCCGCAGGCCCGCCACTTTCCCCGTCGCAACCGGCTGATCTCTGGTTTGGCACGGGGCGTGGTGGTGGTTGAGGCAAACATGCGATCGGGCTCGCTGATCACCGCCCGCATGGCGTTGGAACAGGGCCGCGAGGTCTTTGCCGTTCCCGGCTCTCCGCTCGATCCGAGAGCTCGAGGAACCAACGATCTCATTCGCCAAGGCGCGATCGTGACGGAATCCGCCTCCGATGTCCGCCGCGCTTTTGATGAAATGATGACCGAGATCGACTTGCCTCAAAGTGCGGTTGATGACGGACTGCCCGTTTCGAGAAATCCACCTGTGTTCGAACAGGAGGAGACACGGCGGCTGCTTGTCGAAACGCTCTCGCCTACGCCCGTAACGGTTGACGAAATCATCCGCACCTGCCAATTGTCGCCGGCTGTCGTGACGACGGTCCTGCTTGAGTTGGAGTTGGCGGGCCGGTTGGAGC
>JGI12048J13642_10956076_pt1 | contig 17409 bp, 15 predicted proteins | sample ElkSlonscriptome_16_FD_13642 | JGI IMG/M metagenome (IMG submission 13642)
GGACATCGTCTCATCTGCCATTTTCGGATCATCAATGATCATCCTGTACCTCTCCTCTACGATGACCCATTACCTGGAGCAGGGGAAGCTCAAGAATTTCTTTTTCAGTCTGGACAAAATCGCCATCTACCTGCTGATCGCCGGCACCTATACACCGCTGGCGCTTGTCTTGCTGGGGGGACCCCTGGGATGGACCATCTTCGGGATCGAATGGGCATGTGCCATTGCCGGGTCGGTAATGGTGCTGGCCAGGCCGGTGAATTTTGAAAAAGGGGTGAATACCATCTCCGTTGCCATCTATGCGGCCATGGGATGGCTGATCATCATTGCCATCGTCCCGGTAATCCAGACCATGGCCACGCCGGGTTGGATACTGATTCTGCTGGGTGGGGTTTTCTATACGGTCGGCATCTATTTTTACAAGAAATGCACTTTCAGGTACCACCACCTGGTGTGGCACCTTTTTGTGATCGCGGGGAACGCAGCGCATTTCTTCGCGATCTATCTTTACATATTACCGCGGTAATGGTGGACTCGCGTTGCTCGTGGGGGATAACCGCAAAGTATCGCAGAGTTTACACGGAGTTGACCACCACTGGGAGCGGGACTCGCGTTGCTCGTGGGGGTTGAACCGTAGAGGAACGCAGAGTTTACACGCAGTTGAGCACCACTGGAAGCGGGACTCGCGTTGCTCGTGGGGGTTGAACCGCAGAGTAACGCAGAGTTTACGCAGAGTTAAATGCACCACTGGAAATTGCGTGGATTATGTACAGGGCGTTTCAGTGTTTTTTTCTGTATTTTAGCGGGACGAAACCCGGAACGTAATGAAAAGTAAATCCATCCTCATCGTATTGGTCGCCATTGCAATGACCCTCTCCTGCAATCGAAGCAAAGCACCGGAGGTTCCGCCACATATTGTACTGATCAATGTCGATGACCTGGGATGGGCCGATCTCGGCTATATGGGCAGTGCATATTATGAATCGCCCAACATCGATCAGCTGGCATCAGAAGGACTGGTCTTTTTGCAGGGATATGCCGCCGCTGCCAACTGCGCTCCCAGCAGGGCGTGTATGATGACAGGTCTGAATACACCCCGCCACGGCATCTATACCGTCGGATCATCAGAGCGAGGCCTAAGCAGTAACCGGAAGATCATCCCTACAAAAAACCGGGTCACCCTGCACGACAGCATGACCACCATGGCCGAAGCTTTACGGGTTTACGGATATACAACCTGCCAGGCCGGGAAGTGGCACCTGAGTGAAGATTCCCGTGATCACGGATTTGATTACAACATTGGTGGCGGACACAACGGTCATCCCACGTCGTACTACTTTCCATATGGAAATGTCGACCTGGAGGCCCCCGACAGCTCCTACCTGACGGACAACATCATGGATCATGTGCTTGAATTCCTCGACAACAGGCATGGTGATCCGTTCTTTTTGTATTATTCACCCTACGCTGTGCACACGCCAATCCACAAGGTCGACAGCCTGATGTACCGGTTCATAGATAAGCACGGGACAGCGGGGATGAGCAACCCGCGGTACGCTACCATGATCTATAACCTCGACCGGAACATTGGCCTGTTGGTCGATAAACTGAAAGAGATGGGGGTCTATGAGAACACACTCATTATTTTCACGTCTGACAACGGAGGCCTGTTCAGGATATCCCAACAGAAGCCACTACGGGCCGGTAAAGGAAGCTATTATGAAGGAGGTATTCGGGTTCCGTTGTTCTTTTCCTGGCCAGCGGTGATCAAGCCCGGAGTCAATGATGATGTGCCAGCTTTGAACATGGACTTCTTCCCTACCCTGGTGGAGATCATTGGTGCACAATTGCCCGGAAAACGATTTGACGGGATCAGCCTGGCACCTTTGCTACTCAAAGGAAAAAAACCGGAACAAAGACCGCTTTACTGGCACTTCCCTGTATACCTGCAACGAGGAAATACAGATACGCGGGACATCCTGTTCAGGACCAGGCCCGGCAGTGTGATACGGTATGGTGACTGGAAACTGCAGGAGTATTTTGAGGATGGGGAAATTGAACTGTTCAACCTGGTGGATGATCCCGGAGAAATGCAGAATGTAGCAGAACAGAATCCGGAAAAAGTCACTGAACTCATGAATATGCTGTATCTCTGGAGGGCACAGTCCAAAGCCAGGGTGCCATCAAAACCGAACCCTGACTATCAACCCAACGCGAGAGAATGATCACACAGGAACTGCTTACGGCCTTAACACTCGGACTCATTGGCGGACTGATACCGGGTCCGGTTGTGACCGCCATCTTCACCCAGGTATTGCAGTCGGGCTACAGGAGTGCGCTCCGGATTATTTTCATCGCCATGTTCGTCGAAACAGCCGTGGCGGTGGTCAGCCTGCTGCTCTTTTCATCTCTCGGTCTGAACGAATCGGTCTTCCGGATCCTCTCCTTTGCAGGCGCGGTTGTACTGCTGTGGATCGCCAACAGCCTTAGGAAGGTAAAGAGTCTGGACACAGACGAGAAGGTCTTCTTTGGTCCCTGGAAGATCACGGTCATGATCCTCACCAACGGGGTGCTCTGGACCTACTGGATCACCATCTGCATTCCAAGGGCGGTATTGCTTGAACAAACCATGCCCCTGGGAGATTTCCTGTTCATGGGACTGGTACAGGCAGGATGGCTCATCTCTACCATGATCGTTGCCTACCTGTTTTCGCAGTTCCGGGCATTGCTCTCACGGCCGAAGATCGTGCCAGCCGCATTCAAAGCATTTGCACTGATTTTTATCTATTTCGCAGCGGACATGGTATACAGGAGCCTTGTTTACTTCTCCGTCATCTGACCTTTAGGAAAATTTTCAGAATTTTGCAACCCCCTTTAATTGCAGTTGTCTTTAGTTTTAAAATGGCATAGAATTTGGAGAATGAATATTCGAAATCCAATGCCCTCAACGAAATACAAATTTAAAACCAAGCAACATTATGAAATACCTTCAACTCTTAGCGATCATGGCAGTTGCTGCCCTCATGAGCAGCTGCGCCACTATACTGACCGGTACCACGCAACGTGTGACCATTGACTCCACTCCCCCGGGAGCTGACATCATTGTCGACGGCCATATCATGGGCACCACCCCTGCAAGGATCAGGCTCGAACGGGACCTGAACGCCTTTGTCGATAACGGAAAAGATATCCGGCTTGAACTGGATGGATACTATGCAGACATGTATTACCTGGGTACCGACATTGAACCAACAGTGATCCTGAATGTATTCTGTCCCATCGGATTTGCATTTGATGCCGTTACAGGAGCACTGATGAAATATGACCGTGACTATTATAATTTCAAGCTACAGCCGCTGGATAACCAGCCGGTGCAGCCCGGACCTGTGGTTCAGGACGATAACGACTCCGGGGAGGATGATTATGAAAGACTGATGAAGCTCGTGGAGCTATATGAAAATGGATTGATCACCGAAGAGGAATTCGAAACTGAAAAGGCAAAGATCTTCAGGAAAAATTAAGTTTTACAAGTAGAATTTTTGAAACGGGTTTTCGCCAGGGACGGGGAAAGCCCGTTTTTAATTTTACAATGGTTGTTACACAAAGAACCGCAAAGGAGGCACAACGGGTCACAAAGCTATTACAGAGAGCTATTGCACGGAGATTCACGGAGAAAAGGGAGATGCACGGAGATAAGGGAAATGAATGGAGTCTTCAAAATTCATGGTACCTTTGCAGCGCAATTACAATACGATGTCACGAAAAAAGATCCTTCATTTCGGACTGAACAGGAGCGGCACCAATTACCTGAAGCAACTCCTGGAACGTCACTTTAACGTAGGGTTCCTCAACGTGGAGGAGGAACGCGGGCACCCCCTGCACAAGCATTTCAGGATTTATGACAACAAGGAGCTGATCGGCAGGCCGAATTTCATGAACGACCAGGTTTTCAAATCCTTCCAGGCATTTGAAGCTTCAGTTTTCAGCAATAAAAAACCCGATATGTACGTGGTGATCTCCAAGGATCCCTACAGCTGGCACCTGAGCTATTCCAGGTGGGGAGAGAAGAACAACTGGCCCGAATCTCCCCATCCCTACATCCTGGAATACAACGAGTTCTATGGTAAATGGCTGGAGTTTTCCGGGCAGACCAACCGGATCGTATTTATAAGATACATAGATCTGTTGAAACATCCCCGGCGGGAGCTGAAAAAGCTGAGAGATCGATTTGACCTGGAGGTGACAAAGAAACTCAACTCTGCCGGAAGAATCCGAAAAGTGCCCATGTCACACAGGTTTTCGTCCAAAAAGGCCAGGTACTACACACAGCAAGCCTACCTGGATGAATTCAGCCGTGAAGCGCTTGCACAACTCAATATGCACCTCAACCGGGAGGTTGCCGGACAACTGGGGTATAAAATTTACGAAAAGTAACCATCCGATCTCTCATCACGTACCCTTCACGAGAGAAGCATCTCTACATGCATTTTGTAAAAATCCCCGCTCAATTCAGCACCAAATCATCTAAATCTGCCAGGAGTTCGGTATCTTCGTGCCAGGCATGAAAAGACTCATCATTCCATTCATCAGGTTTTTCGGTCGTCGCATCGAAAAACGCAGATTCACCGATCCACCCATCTACATCGGCGGATGTGGCCGCTCGGGCACCACCCTGCTACTCTCCATCCTGTCTGCTCATCCTGAAATCTTCGCCTGTCCGCGTGAACTCAACCTGTTCGAGGGTTCCACGCTCAGAAACGGCAAGCTCTATCTTCCAAAATGGTACCGTTTGTACAGGACCTTCACCAGGGAGAAGATCAAGCCGACTGCAATCCGGTATTGCGAAAAATCCCCCTCCAATATCTGGAACATCAAAAACCTGGCATCCATACACGGCGACCAGTTCAGGATGATCCATATCGTCAGGGACGGTCGGGATGTGATCCTCTCCAGGCACCCTCGAAACCCGAATCTCTACTGGGTGGAGCCGGAACGCTGGATCGCCGATGTGTCGGAAGGACTGAAGCATTATGATGATCAGCGTGTCCACTTGGTCAGGTACGAAGACCTTGTCATGAATTATGAGACAACCATTGCAGAGATCTGCCGGTTCCTGGACATCCCGGTTGACGGCGAACTGCTGGAATGGCACCGTCATGCTACAGTCAGAAGAAACCGTGCGCTCGCCGGACCGGTGAGTGAGTTCTATGGCTCATCCATTGGAAAATGGAAAGACCCGGAAGTGGCAGAACGTGTCGACGCACTGGTATCCCGTAAAGAGGCTGTGGAATTGCTGAAAAAACTGAACTATGTAATATAACATGCAGATAAAACTTTAACAGAAATCAGGATATGAATCCGCAAACCAAAAAAATACCAACATGAAAAATATACTCTCCCTCCTTCTGCTTTTCTTTTTTGTTGCTGCAAGCGGACAAAAAATCAGTCTGATCATTGATGCTGATACCGGCAATGAGATGGATGATCTCTATGCCATCGTCAAAGCGGTACAGGACGAAAACTGCGAAGTTACAGGTCTCATTTCCGCGCATTTCAATAACGTGCAATTGCTTACCGATGAAAAGTGGAACGGCTACAGCACAGAAAATATCAATACGCTGCAGATCTCGCAGGAGCTCAATGAACAGCTTCTGAATGTGATGGGAGCCACTGGCATTCCGCATCCTGCGGGCTGTGATAAAATGGTAGGCTATGCATGGGGGTATTATCCCGGAGCACCCATCCCAGGTTCGGAAGGAGTGGATTTTATTATACAGCATGCTAAAAACGCATCAAAAGAAGCGAAGCTCAGTATTGCCGTGCTTGGTGCGGTTACGAACGTGGCTTCGGCGATTCTGACTGACCCGGAAATCGCCCCGAAGCTGCGGGTTTACCTCCTGAACATGAAGTACGATTTCGAAAAGAAAGCCTGGAACAAGAACTCCTTTAATGCCAGGAATGACATAAACGGACTTGATATCTTACTGAATACTGAAAGTCTCGAGCTGATCATCATGCCGGGGACCGTGGCACGGCAGCTCACATTCCGGCGTGACCCTACCACGGAGCGGCTGGACGAAGACAGCTACAGGCTTGACGAGATACTCGAAGAGCGATGGGATCATGTTAACGCCGACGAAACATGGATCATGTGGGACCTTGCCCTGATCCAGGCGATAATCTATCCGCACCTCGCCACCCTTGAAACTACGCAGACACCTCCTGAGAACACCTGGAGGGAAATCGGTATCTATACCGATATTGATGAAGCAGCCATGCGGGAAGAATTCTGGAGAACATACAGGAGTCAATAGATAAAACCTGTCGAGGGCCACGAGATATTCAGCATACATGCGACAATTCCAACTGTTGATTGTCGATCACATCACCATCCTGTCTTGCTATTCCCTGATAACCTTTGTGATGGAGGTAAAAAGGTCTGATACGACCTTCACCATATATATGCCGGGCTGCAATGCTTCGGCTTCAATCACAGCGAGGTTACCTGGTGATGTTTCCAATATGGTCTGCCCAGTAATGTTCATGATCACTACCCGGACGGGCACCGGTGATTCAATCTGGAGGTTACCGTTCTGCAGGGGATTCGGGTAGACTTTTACGGCATCCGCCAGACTGTTCCCGATCCCCACAGTGTCAGTGACAAAATTTGCGATGATGCTGATGTCTTGATCAATGGTCACAGAAAGTGGGTTTTCGGTGGAACTGACATCCCCCGTCCAGTCCCTGAAGATATAGCCCTCATCCGGTGTTGCTGTAACCTCAATGACCGTCCCGGGTTCATATTGCCCGGCGAATGGATTTACACTCCCCATCCCGGTAAACCCCGCTGAAAAACTATACATGACAATCTCTGAATATTCTGCAGTCAGCGTGATATCCTCATCACCCAGGGTCACATCTGTCTCAACAGAGAGTGTGTCTGTGACTGTGCTGTTCTGACCCGACCAGTGGGAGAAGATCATCCCTTCGGCAGGGTCATCCGCCCGGATCGTCACCACGCTGTTCATGCAATACTCCCCCGACCCGGCACCATTGATCACTGTGAGTGCATACTGCACATCATCGGCATACACGGCAGTCAGCTCCACGTTTGTTTCCGGCATGGCTGTGATCACCGCAGTGGATGCTGTGCTGTCCTCCAATAATTCATTGTCCCCGGTCCATTTCACAAAGACCTTGCACTCGGGGATGACCGGCCGGAGGGTCACCCGGTCACCCAGACAGTAGAATCCGCCACCGGTCCCCCCGTCGACCGTCACTTCAAACTGCACATCACAGTGCCCCGACCAGGGGTCATGCGGATTGCCCCACAGGTAGAGGATCGGGCTGTCGGTCCTGTCCGGGGCATGCAGGATCTCTCCCTCAAGATACTGGATATCATCATATTGCCCGAATGTCGTACCAGGCAACATCACATCTCCCATGTTGCACGCCCGGCACACATCATCCGTGGTAATCACCTCGTCGGAAGGAGATACAATCTCGAAATCCCTGGTATTTTCCACCCTGTAATGTGCAACGCCGCGCGGAGGGTTGGTCATCCCGCCATGTCCGAACACCCGGATGTTCTCGCTGCTGTCGATGTGTGCAAACTCCAGCGCATTCTCGGTCTTGATCCCGAACAAGGATACATTGTGTGCATTGTGTATGCGGAACTTGTAAAAGTTCTGCGAATGCTGGGCATGCGTATGATAAAAGCTCACGATGTCGCCAGGTTCATTGTCTTTAACCTCCACATAGGGCTCGGTGATCCTTAACCAGGTGCTTCCGTGTTTCCAGTGGTTATAATATTTACACCCCCCGGTGATGGTGACGTAGGGATGCGCCAAGATATACATTGGAAGATGCATGAATCCGTACCCCGAACATTGGTGATCATAATCCACATTTTCCAAAGGCTTGGTACCTTCCACCGATTCAAAATCGATCAAGGTACCGTCCATTGATATGTCATCTATGCTGAATGGCACGGGGGAGGTCAGCACGACCGAATCCAGGTCCGTCCAGTTCAGCATACATACAATCTCCGTTTCGCGGCTGAGCCCCGCCAGCGATATCACCTGTTCCACCTGCAGGCTTCCGTACCCGGTGATTGTCACATCGGTTCCTTCACTGGCAAGCCAGGATGCATTGGCGATCTTCAGGGATTCCAGGGTGAATAATTCGCCGGTACTGCTCTTTATTGAGAGATTGGGTAGCTCATAGCTGTTTGATACCGCATTCATCCTTGCAGGCGGCATTGACCTTGTCATGATTCTTTTATCGCCTCCCACGGTCTCCACCAGGATCCTTGAAGGAACCGTGAAGCTTGTGTGGTATGCATGTGCGCAATCGCTATGGAATGTGAATCCCCCGATATCTGAAGGGGAATTGATATTCCTGAGGCTGATCCAGTTGTCGGAGGTGAGGTTGTATTTGAGTGCCCATGCTGCCCTGTTATTGTTGCGCAGTGCCCGCATGTAATCAATGTTCCGGATGATGGAATGATTGCCTGCCTGCCATAGGATCGCGTAGCAGGCCATCGCCTCCGAAGAGTGCGAATCGCCGTTGAAGGGACCGTTGACACGAACTGCGATATCGGCCAGGATGCAGGTGGCTGAATTGCTGTTGGGCGTTTCGATCATCGGCCGGGGATTGGTCCACCCGCTTTCTGAGCCGCCAAACCTCCTGTTTGCATCGTCCCGACCGAGGATGATGCTGTTCTGGTGCCCTGCTCCAACAAGGGCCGTGTGTTCTTTCAGGTAGATGGTATTGTAGGTGATGTACTTTCCGACCGGCACAAAAACCACGTTGCTGCCGCTGGCTTCTGCAGCTTCGATGGCGGCATTGAAAGCCGGTGCCCAGTCGTAGCTATGGACATACGATTCGTAATCCAGCAGGTTGACAGCCCCGTGTGTATTAAAGGCGGGAAACGTATCCCCCCAGCCGTGCCTGGACTGGACATCCGGCGGTGGAGGCAGATCATCTTCGAAAACCTCATAAATCCTGCCGGCTTGCTTCGCACCGTCAATGTAGACGGGTTCATCACCAAAGGCGCTTTCATCCCAGCCGGAGTTGTAGGCAAATTCGCGGTAATACCTCCAGCCAGAAGGATTGGCTGTAGCAGTTGCATCCTCATCCAGGATCTTCGCGGCATTTTTTATATAGACATCGCTGAAATGGACACTCTGGTCCCTGTCGTCGACCATCACCATCACGAGGTTGCCCGGATCTTCCGTGGGGTATTCGATCACACAATCAGTAAGCACAGGATTGCCACCCGGACTCCAGGTCAGGCCAGTATGCCTGGCAAGGCTGAATACGGGAACCCCCGGGTTCATTATAAAATGTGCACCGGTGATGGTGATCGCTCCCCGGGAATGGTCTGAATATATCGCTGCATCGGTCTGCCCCGACATCGTCAGTTTTGTGATCGTGGGTGTGGGTTGAACACCATTGGAGGGAAGGAAAATTCCACGTTTACCCCCATTGATGGTGATGTCGGCACAACTGCCTCCCGACCCCGGGAGCATCTCCATTCCATAGGCCCCTCCGGTCACATCGATATTGATATCAAAGATCCCGCATCCTTCGGCTCCACGCCATCGCAGTCCGATGGCACCAGAATTGTTTTCTTCTATCCTGATGTCGATGCTCTGAAGAATGCGGTTGAAGGTATCCGGGTATTTTTCGGATCCAAATCCCTCGTGGCGGATCACATGCTTATGGGCCAGCGGAAAGGATCCTGCTTTAAGAAGGATCACCGTGCGGTTCTCCGGGTCCACGGAGGATCCGGTTATAAATGTATTCTGTGCATCGCGGTCACCGCCGGCATCATCGCTGACCTTTAGGGTCGCATCCACCAGGTAGGTACCAGCAGGGAGGTACAGCGGCTGATGTTGTGAGGTGGCCGCATTGATTGCCGCCTGGAGCTCTGCGGTTGTCACGGATGCTCCCGTATTGTCGGCTCCGAAATCAGTTACTGCATCCAGGAATCCAGCCTCGGACGGTGTGAGCTGTGCAGATGCCGAGCAGCTGATAGCCAACAGGACGAACTTAAGAATTGTTCTGTTAATCAAATCCTTTTTCATGGTCAGTCAAGTACATTAGTTCCGGCTAAAAGTAGTCATTTACTATTCAAATATGTTTGAAAACCACGCGAAAAAACTTGACATCAGTCTATCTGACTATTATTTTATCTATCGGATCGCAGGGATTAAAAACAGATTAAATCATGGCGGTTCTGACTTGTTTAATGTACAGTAAATCATAATTATAAAGGAGTAGGGATCTCCGTACAAGAAGTGACAGCAAGGAAGAAGATGCAAGGGACCTGGCCGATGACCGAAGGGACCTGAGGGATGATAAGCAAGATTATTCAGATGAGAAGCGGGACCTTGCCTCACAGGGCAACCGACTCATGATCCAGCAGGACATCTATGAAAAATTCAGGACATACAGTTATAAGTCGGCAACACCCTCCCAGTATGAAACCAACATTGAAAAGAAGCTCCTGAATCGCTTCATCAAATCAATGGAAGATGACATCATTGCGCTCAAGGCAGAACTCGACGAGGACCAGGCTGAGCTCAAAGAGGACAGGAAAGAGTTACGTGAAGACCGGAGGGAGAGAAGAGAACGAAGATAAAGTAAATGATTTCCAAGTTTTAAAGCTGCGTCCGGGAAAACCCGATCGCAGCTTTTTTTTGAAATGCGTAGTTGCGGACAATGATTCAAGCCTGGCACAGTTTTTATAGTATTCAATATAGAACAGATTTTAAAACTGATTTGCCATGAAACGATCAACCTATATCATACTTGCTGCAATGATAGCTATTCCGCAATTACTGACTGCGCAGGTTTTCAGGGACAGGCTTGAAAAGCGCGGAACCAAACACGAGATAAGTGTGGCAAAAAGACACCTGGACAGGGATGCAGAGGAGATTGCTGCATTTAACGACTTAGTGAAGGATTATAAGATTGCCTACTTGTCGGTCAACGTTGAAGAAATTGACGCGGTTAAAAATGCCCTCATTGTGAGTATGGACCGGGAAATTGACCAGGGCCATGCCAAAGCCAATGCCGGTGTAAGGGAGATCCGTCAGAGTGAGAGGGAAGTTTCAGGATCTTTTCGGGATATCGATCAGAGCAGTGGAGAGCTTGTAACCGGACTGGGCAAGAGGTGGGATGCACGGAGAGATTTCAGGGATGACCGGCGGGACCACAAAGATGAGTTGAAAGACCTGGAAGATGACCGGAATGACCTGGCGGTCCTGGAAGACCGTCTGATCAGGCAGGAGAATATCCGGGATCGGTTCGCCGGGTGGTCGGTGATCACAGAATCAAATGACCTGAACACAATCCCCGAAATAGACATGCTCCATTCCTTTCTCGAGACCATGGAAGGAGACCTTCGCTGGACCGAGGAGGAGCTTAAAGAGGATAGAAAGGAGCTGCGGGAAGACAGGCAGGAACTGCGGGAAGACAGAAGAGAAGCAAGGGAAAACAGGAAAAAAAGACGTATCGAACGCCAGTATAAAAGATACCACTGAGCCACAGCAGAACCTGGCAGCCTATTCCCGAAATCATGAAGTCAGCCGGTAAATCCTCGCTGAAATCCATTAATTTAGCGAAATACCAAGTGAATCATGGACCACAATAATATTGAGGCCGGCTGCCGTATCTGGTTTGAAAAAGGGGGAGAAACATTTCTTGCCCCCGGTAAAGCGGCATTGCTGAAGCATATCTCCGAGAAAGGGTCGCTCAGAAAGGCTGCTTCCGAGATGAATATGTCTTACAGGAAAGCCTGGTACAGCATTCAGCAGCTGAATGAAAATGCCCCGGAAACCATGGTGGTACTGCACCGTGGTGGTGCGAAGGGCGGTAATGCAGAAATTACTGAATACGGCAGGCGTATACTGGAGCAATATGACGAACTCTGCAAAAAAACAAAGGCCTTCCTGGACGATGCGCTCAGAAACATCTCATTTTAAATGCAGTTTTCAATCGATTTATATATTTTTGCCCACCGTTATTCCTTTTGTGTTATATCGCAATAAAACTCAACTATAATCGATATTTAATGAAAACACGGATCATTGCAATCATTTTTTTTACAGCTTCATCAATCGGGATGAAGGCGCAGCTCACAGACGCCGATTCGATCTCCATGGTCTATGAACTTGGAGAAGTGAAAATCACGACTGAAAAAGAGCCCCCCATGCTTCCCTCCGGCACCATGGACACCTATCACACCAATGATGCCGCCACGGTCAGCAGCAGGCTTCCTGGTGTCAACCTGGTGAATTTCGGAGGTCGGGGCGAATCTTCAGTCCTAGTAAGGGGATTTGACATCCGCAGTGTACCTGTCTATTTCGACGGGATCCCGGTATATGTACCCTACGACGGCTACATGGATCTCGGGGCGGTCAATACCAGGAATTTTTCCGGTATTTCTGTATCGAAAGGGTACACTCCTGCCGGTTTCGGCAGTGCTGCACCCGGCGGTGCGATCAATATTGTCAGCCGTAAACCTGTCAAACCACTTGAAGTCAGAGCCTCGGCCGGATATGCAACCGGGAACAGGCAACATACCAGCCTCGGCATCGGCAGCAAATTTGAAAGGTTTTACCTGTCCGGCGTGTTCTCAACCGTGAACCAGGATCACTTTCCTTTGTCGGCCGATTTTGACACCACCGGTCTGACCGTTACGGAGGACGGACAGGAGCGGGACAACTCATGGTTCAGTCATATGAACCTGAACCTGAAAGCCGGCTTCACACCCAATGAATTTGACGAATACAGTCTGAATTTCCTGATGCACCGAAGTGAGAAAGGCACGCCACCTTATGCCGGCACTGATCCACAGCAGCGTGAGCGTTTCTGGAGATGGCCCTACTGGAACAAGAACAGCCTCTATTTCATCGGGAAAAAACGGACAGGTGATTTTGCATATTTCAAGTTCAGGGCCTATTACGATGATTTCAGCAACCAGCTGAGCAGTTTTGATGACAATACCTATTCTTCCCAGACACGAGGCTACGCTTTCAATAGTTATTACGACGACTATTCCATCGGCTCGGGGGTGGAGTACAACTATACGGGGATCGAGGGCAACCACCTTAGGTTTATTGGCCGTGTGAAGGACGATCACCATGCTGAACACAACGAGGAGGAGCCAACGAGGAATTTCAGGGATGTGACCTTCACGGCCGGAGTTGAAGATGTAATGCGGGTCAGCAAAAATACACGTATCCTCGGTAATTTCATCTATTCAGCCAGGTCGGGTCTGCTCGCCGAGGAATATGTGCCGGCCGACAGCTCCATCGATGTGCTGGCAGGAAACAGTGCCCGTGGGATCTCTGCCCAGCTGGCCCTGCAATACAGTATAGCGGAAGATCATGATATCCAGTTCGGTATTTACCGGAAATTCCGGTTTGCCACCATGAAAGAGCGATATTCCTACCGCGCCGGATTCGGTATTCCGAACCCAGACCTTGGTCCGGAACGCGGCACCCAGGCAGAGTTGAAGTACCGGGGCAAGGTAACTGATATGTTGAAACTTGATGGGGCTGTTTTTTACACACTGATGGATGATGCAATTGTGGTGGTCTATGACACGATCACCGGTCTGAACCAGTCGCAGAACACCGGTACCGCTCAAAATTACGGCATGGAATTCTCTGCTGAATTTTCACCGGCCAGGTTTGTCTCCCTGGCAGCGAACTATGCGTATGTAAGCTTTATCAGTCTGTATGATCCGGATACCTATTTCACCCATGTCCCCGAACACGAGGTAAATGTCTCGGTACAGGTGGAGCCAACGGAGAGCTTTGACATCTCAGGCCATTTCAGGTACATGTCGGAACGGTACAGCACCAGTTATGGGACCATTGCCGGGGCATTTTCGACGATTGACCTGCAGGCCTCCTATACGTTCAGAAAACTGATCACCCTGGAGGCAGGTATTGAAAACCTGCTTGACAGAGATTATGCGCTGACAGAGGGGTTTCCGGCACCGGGTCGTACCTGGTTCGCATCGTTGAATTTCCAGTTGTAGCCTCACCTGCGGAACCATGGGAGAAAGGAGTTCCCGGATATCGGAAAAATGGATCAAAGCGGCTGTACTTGGCTCTCTCTGGGCAGCCATCGAGATCATTGCAGGGAGCTTCCTGCACAATATCCGGCTCCCCTTTGCAGGGACCATGCTCTCCATGTTCAGTGTCTTCATGCTCGTGGCATTCATGCGTCACTGGAAAGAGCCCGGGGTGATCCTGCGGGCCGGCGTTGTCGCTGCGCTGATGAAATCTATCTCTCCAAGCGCAGTGATCCTTGGGCCCATGATCGCAATTGTAATGGAGGCAGTGATCCTTGAATTTGTAACACGGTTCCTGGGCCGACACCTGTTCAGCTATATGCTTGCGGGTGCATTGGCGGTGATGTGGGCCCTTGTCCAGAAGGTCCTGAATTTTATCATCCTGTACGGTTTTGACCTTGTAAGGGTCCTTGAAGCATTTTACCAGTGGGCCGTGGTAAAGACCGGCCTGGAACAGGTGACCCCTGCCCTACTTATTATCATCGTAGCAGCAAGCTATGCCCTTGCAGGCATCCTGTCTGCCCTAATGGGTTATCTCACCTTCAGGCGTCCGGGAGAAAAGGACCGGGCCGACATTGCCCTTCCTGCGCGCAAGCGTTCCGGATACCTGCAGCAATCCAATTTCAACAACTACAATGCGGTTCATATCCTCTTCATCACATTTGCAGTTGTCATCACTCTTTATCTTACAGACCGCACCCAGGTCTGGATATACCTTCCCATGGGGTTGGCTTTCCTGGCCTATGTCCTTGCCCGGTATCGCCGCACCACACGCTATCTCAGGAAGCCCGGCATCTGGATTCAATTCACTGTACTGACTTTCATTGCAACGCTGCTCTGGGAGTGGCTGTCCACAGGAGCATACTTTTCCATTGAGGGACTGGAGATCGGGTTGAAAATGATCTTCAGGGCCATGGTGATCATCTTCGGATTCTCTGCACTGAGCGTTGAACTCCGCAACCCGCTGATCAGAAGCATCCTTCAGCGCAATGGACTTTCAAACCTGTATGTAGCTTTGAATCTTTCATTTACGGCCCTGCCATTCGTGATCGACCGTTTGCCTGGATTCCGGACCATGGTCAGGCAGAGGAAACGGCTGATCGTTACGATGATCAGTCAGGCCGATCTCCTGCTTAAAAAATTCTCTGAGGAGTCCAGTCCGCGTGACAATGTTTTCTTACTGACCGGTCCCACGCAATCGGGAAAAACAACACTTGTCAAGGAAACCGCCGGTCTTCTGATGGAAAAAGGGTTGAAGGTCCGCGGTATCCTGGCTCCCGGTAATTTCCGGGACGGCAAGCGCAATGAATTCTTCATCTGGGATATCAAGACCGGGAAAGCGGAACTTTTGGCATCGCGCAAACCGGAAAAGGGTTGGACGCCCTACGGCCCTTTCTTTTTTAATCCGGATATATTCTTGAAAGGAACGGCAACGATCGGTCAGGCACTGAAGGAGCGTGCAGACCTGGTCATACTGGATGAAGTGGGTCCTGTTGAGATGAAGGGAAAGGGCTGGCACCAGGCACTGGAGATGCTTAAAGACCGTCGTGATGTACGACAGGTTTGGGTTGTAAGGGAAAGAATGCAAAAGGAGATCCGGCTCAATTACATGGTGCCCGGTGAAAACGTGATCCAGTCCGACCAGTGGACGGCAGAAGGGCTGGCTGAATTTCTCTCTGTTGATTAAGATTCTGTATCTTTGGGTTCAGATTTTAAAATCAGCATGTCAAAGATCATCTATATTGCGGGATTGGGACATTCAGGAACGACCCTCCTGGACATGTCGCTTGGTGCTGCCGGGGGGGTGACCGGATTGGGTGAATTGAAAACCCTGATGGATGACAACACACGTCAGAAACACTATACCTCCGTTTGCTCCTGTGGAAAAAAGGCCGGTGACTGCGATATCTGGGGAAAGATTCCGAACGCAATCAATGGTCTGAAAACAGACCCGGAAAAGATAGAAGCAGTGGTGAGATTGCTTGATGAGGTGGAAGGAAAAGGTACGGTGCTGGTGGACTCCTCCAAAAACAGCTATCCATACTTGTCATACATGAATCAACAACATGACCTCTCCCTGGTCTTTCTCACGAGAGATGTGCGCAGCTGGAGTTATTCACGACATTTGTCCACCGGGAAACCGGTAGTTTACTTTATGTTGAGATGGTTCCTGGAAAACAAGAAGCTTCTCAGGAGGATCAGGAAGATGGGGATCGATCCAATCTTCGTTGGATATGAAGAACTTGCATTGTACCCTGATCACCTGTTGCAATTGATCGCGGAGCATACCGGCATCCCTTATTCAGCAAAATTGCTGGTCCCCGGCAATACCACGAGTCATATCATCAGCGGTAACATTGCCCGTACGGATCCGGCGAAAAGGTCCGGATGGAAATATGATGCGCGCTGGATGCTCTCTCGGCGCATCCTGACCTGGTCTCCCCTGCTGCTGTTCATCCAGCGCATGAACCGGAGGCTTGTCTATTCCAAAGTAAACGCGGGGTCGATCCTTGACTTTCACCTGTTCGGCACACGAAGGAAAAAAGAACTCGACCGGCAATACAATTGATATTTCCAAAAGTCCTGTCTATCTTTATATAAACTGATAATTCAATGATTACACATCTGAAACCGCTCCTCCTGCTCCTTTTTGCAGCCCTGACGATCCAATCCATCGCACAAAACAACGGCACCATGAAAAATCCCGACACCACCCCAGTGAATGATTTTGAACTTGAAAGATACCTGGGTACCTGGTATGAGATCGCACGCTTTCCCCACCGGTTTGAAAAGGACCTCGTGGGGGTCACAGCAACCTATTCTTTAAAGCGGAATGGTAAAGTAAGGGTGGAGAATGCAGGCTATAAGGATTCCCTGGACGGGAAATACAGTACAGCAAAGGGTAAAGCCAAATTCGCCGGCAACCCGGCCGTGGGCCACCTGAAAGTATCATTCTTTCTTTTCTTCTATGCCGATTATTACATCATGGCGCTGGATAAAGCTGACTACCAATGGGCTTTGGTGGGCAGCTCGTCGCCGGACTATTTATGGATCTTGTGCAGGGAACCGGAGATGGAGGAATCGGTTTACCAGTCACTCCTCGATGAAGCGAGGAAGCGGGGGTATGATCTTGGGGAACTGGAGAGGGTGCCGCAAGGGGCGGTGGGCAGTGGGCAGTAGGCAGTTCGCAGTCGGCAGTCGGCAGTCGGCAGTCGGCAGTGGGCAGTGGGCAGTGGGCAGTGGGCTGTGGTCCGATCTACATTTTTATATGCACCAGTTTGACAATTGGTTTCATTTCTCTTAGCTTTAGAAAA